>SESE01000073.1_pt1 | contig 42790 bp, 28 predicted proteins | sample 3171371 | NCBI WGS metagenome assembly SESE01 (sample SAMN06051881, study PRJNA518727) | freshwater metagenome | biome: subpolar coniferous forest; feature: holomictic lake; material: water; isolation source: holomictic Lake 442, 13 m depth | place: Canada: near Kenora, Ontario | collected... | reverse complement strand
ATGCCTTAGCCGGGGATGCACGGGGATAGCGGGGATAGGCGCAGGTCCAGCATGGGCCCATCCCGGGGTGCCATCCGGCGGGTGGGTCGGCACCCATCTGTGTAATCTGCGTAATCTGTGGTTCCGCTTTTGATCTTGAACGGCAGGGGTTAAGCATCGCCGAAAAGCAGAAGCTACTTCAGGCCGCGCTTCTCCAGGAGGGGGCCCACCTTGGGGTCGGCACCCCGGAAGCGGCGGTAGAGCAGTGCGGGATCCTCCGTGCCGCCCTTGGACAGCACCTCGGCCCGGAACTTGGCGGCGGTGGCGGGGTCGAACAGGTTGCCCTTCTCCTTGAAGGCCTGGAAGGCGTCGCTGTCCAGCACGGCACTCCAGATGTAGCTGTAGTAGCCCGCTGCGTAGCCGCCCATGATGTGGTTGAAGTAGGGGCTGCGGTAGCGGGGCGGGATCTCGGCGATGAGGCCCCACTTGGCCAGGGAGGCCTTCTCGAAGGCGGCGGTGTCCACGGGCTTGGTGTCCGTGAGGGTGTGCCAGTCCATGTCCAGGAGGGAGGCCGCCATGTACTCCACGGTGGCGAAGCCCTGGCCAAAGGTGGCGGCCCGGTGCATCTTCGCCATCAGGGCGTCGGGGATCACCGCACCGGTCTGGAAGTGCTTCGCATAAAGGCGCAGCACCTCGGGCTCCATGGCCCAGTTCTCCATGACCTGGCTGGGCAGCTCCACGAAGTCCCGGGGCGTGCCGGCGGTGCCCCGGTAGCGGCCAGCGTAGAACAGGCCGTGCAGGGCGTGGCCGAACTCGTGGAAGAGGGTGCGCACCTCGTCCGAAGTGAGCAGCGCCGGGCGATCACCCGAGGGCGCCGTGAAGTTGCAGACATTCACCACCACGGGGTCGATGCGCTTCCCGTCCTTCACCCAGCTGGAGCGGTAGCTGCTCATCCAGGCGCCACCGCGCTTGCCGGGCCGGGGGTGGTAGTCCAAATAGAGAAGGCCCAGGTGGCGTCCGTCCGACTCCTTCACCTCGAAGCAGCGGACGTCCTTCTGGTAGATCGGGATGTCCTTCACTTCGCTGAAGGAGAGGCCGTAGAGCTTGGTCGCCACAGTGAAGGCGCCTCGGCGGACGGCGTCGATGGCGAAGTAGGGCTTCACGGACTCCTCGTCGAAGTCGTACTTCGCCTGCTTCACCTTTTCTGCGTAGTAGCGCCAGTCCCAGGGCTCCAGCTTCTGGCCCGGGAGGTCCTTGGCCATCATGGCCTGCAGCTCAGTGCGCTCCCGCTTGGCGACTTCCAGCGCCGGCTTCCAGATCTGGTCCAGCAGGCCGTAGACACCCTTGGGATCCTTGGCCATGTTCTCTTCGAGCACGAAGTCGGCCCAGGTGCGGTAGCCCAGCAGCTTCGCCTTCTCGGCCCGCAGGGCGGTCACGCGGCTCACGATGGCGTTGGTGTCCGTGTCCCCGCCCTGGTTGCAGCGCTCCAGGTAGCCCGTGAGGAGGCGGCGGCGCAGCTCGCGGTTCTGGGCGTACTCCAGGAAGGGCCAGATGCTCGGGCCATCCAGGGTGAACAGCCACTTCCCGTCCTGCCCGGCCTTCTTGGCGGCAGCGGCGGCAGCTTGGCGGGTGCCCTCCGGCAGGCCAGCCAGCTCCTTGGCGTCCGTAACCACCAGGCTGAAGCCCTTGGTGGCCTTGAGCAGGCGGTCGCCGAAGTCCACGCCGAGGCGGCTCTGTTCATTGTTGATGGCCCGCATGCGGGTCTGGGCCGCCGCATCCAGGGCCGCCCCTGAGCGCACGAAACCCTTGTAGGTGCGCTCCAGGAGGCGGGCCTGGTCCGGCTCCAGCTTGAGGCTCGCCCGGGCCTCCCAGACGGCCTTGACGCGCTGGAACAGGATCGGATCGAACTGGATGTCATCCCGGTGGGCGGACAGCAGTGGCATGGCCTCCCGGTTCACCGCCTGCAGCTTCGCGGTGGTCTCGGCCCCCACCAGGTTCGAGAAGACCGACATCACCCGGTCGGAGAACTGACCCGTCTGCTCCAGGGCCACCACCGTGTTCTGAAAGGTCGGAGCTTCCTTCGAGGCCGTGATGGCGGCGACTTCCCGCTTCTGGCGGGCCATGCCCTCCTTGAGGGCTGGCAGGAAGTGCTCCTCCTGAATGCTGGCGAAGGGGGGCACGCCAAAGGGTGTCGTCCACTCCGTAAAGAAGGGATTGGTCCCAGTGACGGGATCAGCGGCGAAGGTGGGCAGGGTCATGAGGGCAACCAGCAGGGTACGGGAGAACATGGGAGCTCCGGGTTCAAGTAGACGACCATCCTCTCATCTTTGGGCTTTCCCGCCCTACCCTCACTTGGCGCGGCCCACCAGATCCAGGGCCATGGCGTTGTGCTGCTGGATGATGGGCGCCAGCTCGAAGGAGGTCAGCCGCCCCTCCCGCACCCGCACCACGCCGTCCACCAGGGTCCAGGCGGCGGGGGCCGGGGCGCAGAGCAGGAGGGCTCCCACCGGGTCATGGACCGCACCTCCGGCAAAGGCCAGGGTGCGGAGATCGAAGAGGGCCAGGTCCGCACACATGCCGGGGGCCAGGTGGCCGATGTCGCTGCGCCCGAGGACGCGGGCCCCGCCCCGGGTGGCCAGCGCCAGCGCCTGGCGGGCCGTCAGGGCCGAGGGGCCCCGGTCGCAGCCGAAGGGCTCGGCGGCCATGCCCACCCGCTGGAGCAGCATGGCCATGCGGGCCTCCCCCACCATGTGGGCCCCGTCGTTGCTGGCGCTGCCATCCACGCCCAGCCCCACCGGCACGCCCGCATCCAGCATGGCCCGCACCGGGGCAATGCCCGAGGCCAGCCGCATGTTGGAGCAGGGGCAGTGCGCCACGCCCGTACCAGTGGCGGCAAAGCGGCCCATGCCGGCAGCATCCAGCTTCACGCAGTGGGCATGCCACACATCCGGCCCCAGCCAGCCCAGCGTCTCTGCGTACTCCGCCGGGCTGCAGCCGAAGCGCTCCCGGGAGTAGGCCAGATCGTGGTCGTTCTCCGCCAGGTGGGTGTGCAGGCGCACCCCCCGGCTGCGGGCCAAGCCAGCGGCCTCCCGCATGAGGTCCCGGCTCACGGAGAAGGGCGAGCAGGGCGCCAGGGCGATCTGGAGCATGGCCCCAGGGGCGGGGTCGTGGTACCGGGACACCAGGCGGTCCATGTCCGCCAGAATGTCCGCCTCCCGCTCCACCAGATCGTCGGGGGGCAGGCCCCCGGCGCTGCGGCCCACGCTCATGGCGCCTCGGGTGGCGGTGAAGCGCATGCCGGCCAGGTGGGCTCCATCGATGCTGTCATCCAGGCGGCAGCCGCCGGGAAACAGGTAGAGGTGGTCGCTGGTGGTGGTGCACCCGGATAGCAGCAGCTCCGCCATGGCCACCTGGGTGGAAACCCGGAGCATGTCCGGGGTCAGGCCGGCCCAGATGGGGTAGAGACCCTGGAGCCAGGTAAAGAGCTCCGCATCCTGAACTCCGGGAACCGCCCGGGTCAGGGACTGGAACATGTGGTGGTGAGTGTTCACCAGGCCCGGAACCACCAGGTGCCCACGGGCATCGATCACCTCGTCAGCCGAGGCAGGCAGCTCCGCAGCGGGACCCACGGCCTCGATTCGGTTTCCCCGGATCAGGATCGAGGCCCGGTGCAGTTCACGACCCCAATCGTCCATGGTGGCTACGTAGTCGGCGTCCTTCACGAGCAGGGTGCGACAGGAGGGTTCAGGCATGGTTGGTTCCGGGTAAAAAGGGTGACTGGGGGCCAAAGCAGAAATTTCGAGCATGAATGATGACCAAGATCACATCACGCAATTTACCCATGAGCTCTATAGTCTACCTATCAATCATGAGTGATCGTCCCCCAAGGAAGTAGGCAAACCAAAACCATAAGAAAGGATGGGTTGCCAATCTGGGCATTCCAGATAGATTCATCGGGTGAAGCTAGAAGGGCAACCCAACAAAGATGCAGTAGTGTTTCGACGGATGGGAATGTTTCAGAATTCCCAAATGAATTGGTTATGCTTGTCTATTCCAATATTTACCTGATTTTTTCACAGTCCCTTCACCCTGCAGGCACCCCCTGCAACCCTTTCTGCAACCTGATCCCACATAAGGAGGAAACAAATGATGGGGTTCAAGCACGCGCGCTACCTTTGCTTTGGATTGGGGCTCACCCTGTCCGCTGCCGCGCCAGCCATCGATCTTGGTTTGAAGATGGGCGCCGGGTTCAACGCCACCGAGGCGGCCCAGCACTCCAACCTCTCCCTCCACGTGGGTCTCACGGGCTCCTACAAGCTGTCCGAGAAGTCCAGCATCATCGGCGAGCTGACCTACCGCTACTTCCGGGCGGACGACTGGGAAAAGCCTCTCCCGGCTGTCACCTACAACACCACCGGCGGCACCTACGCCCCCACCGCCGCCAACTCCTTTGACACCCGCCAGAATCCCCTGGACGGCCTGGGCCTCAGCCTGGGCTACCGGCGCGCCATTGGCGACACCGGCTGGTCCTGGCAGGCGGGCGGCAACATCCACTTCATGAAGACCGTGGATCAGGCCATTGGCGATGTGCGCTACGGCCCCCTCACCACTGACCGGGAAGGTTTCGCCTATGTTCGCTCTTCCAACAGTGCTGCTGCGGGCGTCTTTGTCGGCCTCCACTCCTTCATCAACAAGGATGTGTTCGTCGAGATCAACGCCCTGACCGTGGGCTATGACCAGATCGTGTACGTCCCCCGGACCTACACGAACCAGCCCGCCCACACTGAAACCACTTCCAAGAACAAGGCCTCGCTCGAACTGAGCCTGGGCTTCCGGTTCTAACCCCTTAGCCCACGACGGAGGAATCCATGAAGCTATTCCATCGTTTGACGCCGCTGGGTCTCGTGCTGGTCGCCAGCGCGAGCCTGATCGCCCAGGAGGGCACCGGCACACTCGTCGGTACCGTCCGCGGTGATGGCGGCAAAGTCCTGGCTGGTGCCCGCATCATCATCGCCAGCCCCAACATGCTGCAGACCCGTGTCATCACGACCAACGAGAAGGGTGAGTTCCGTGTACCCTTGCTCCCCCCCAGCAGCAACTACACTGTCACGGTCACCTCGGACGGGTATGTCTCCCGCAAGGCTGAAGGCATCGTCATTCCGGCCGGTGGCATCATCCGCCAGGACCTGAACCTGAAGTCCATCGCATCCGCCGGCGCCAGCGTCGAGGTCGTGGCCATCTCGAGCAGCGTCGACAAGACCGAGACCAAGATCGTCAGCACCTATACGGAAGAGGCGCTTCAGAACCTGCCCACGGGCAGCCTGAACTCCTACGGCGCACTCGCTGTCTCCCCTGGCGTCAGCGGCTCCGCAGCCTACCCGGTCATCCGCGGCGGCATCACGGGTGAGAGCCAGTTCATGATCAACGGCATCAATGTCCGCGATCCCCTGGTGCGCCAGGGTCGTCAGTACGAGAAGGTCATCGATGACCTTACTCAGGATGTCCAGGTCATCCTCAGCCCCATGAATGCCAAGTACGGCTTCACCTCCGCGGGCATCACCAACATCGTGACCAAGCGCGGCAGCAACGAGTTCGAAGGCAGCGTGCGCGCCAAGCTGCGCAACTCCGCCTGGGCCGCCGGAGTCCACGAGACCCCCGTCCGTCCTGACAACGGTGTGTATTCCAACACCACCAACATGTCCAGCTACACCTCCCCGGTGGAAGACACCACCACCCGCACCTACGAAGTCACCCTCCTCGGCCCCATCTGGAAGGACCACCTGACCTTCGCCTATGCGGGCCGCTTCAATCCCCCCTCCGTGGGCACGGCCTCCCTGCCAAACCTGTTCTCCTCCAATATTCAATTTGTCCCCTACCCTGCCGCAGGCGCAGCAGCCTACACCTTCGGCCAGGTCGACACCACGCCCTATGTGGCGGGTGGCATTCAGCAGACCCTGACCCAGCAGTACAAGTTCTTCTGGCAGATCAACCGGGATCAGACCCTGTCCTGGGATGCCACGGTTGATAAGCTCGGTCCCCAGTACTTCGCCTACTCCTTTGCCGGAATCGACCCCGCCAAGGGCAACTTCCAGACCTCCGACCGCAACATGCGCGGCCTCAGCTACAACGCCGTCTTCGGTTCCACCGTGGTGGACATCCGCTGGGGTTCCAACAAGAGCGAAGTCCAGTTCTCCAAGGGCCCTGGCGATCCGATCAATGTCGGCTACTGGAAGCCCACGGCGACCAGCGTCTTCGACCAGACCGCCGGTGCGTTCTCCACCTCCTACCTGACCAACGGCGACCCCGGCCGCGACAAGGAAAAGCGCAACAGCCAGACCCTGGACGCCAACATCCAGCACATCTGGGGCAACCACACCCTCGACCTGGGCTTCAGCCAGATGAAGGAAATCACCTTCGCCGGCGGCTATCCGGGCATGAACGGCGTGCAGTACTACGTCCCCGGCCGCGTGGCCACGGGCGAGTATGTGGTCTTCAACGTCGCCGGGAATCCCCTGGCTGACCCGAACCTGAACCAGGCCAGCAATGCCCTCTGGCGCACCACTGCCCGTGTGCCCCAGGCCTTCGTCTCGTCCACCAGTGGTGCCGTCGGCACCCCTCCGGATAACACGGACACCTCCCAGGGCTTCTACATCAATGACCTCTACACCCTGAACAATCACTGGAGCTTCATGGGTGGCCTCCGCTACGAGCGGTACCTGGTCGACAACCGCTCGGGCCGCATGGCGAGCTCCTCGTCCGCCCTCCCGCGCATCACGGTCAAGTACGACCTCAACGGCGACAACAAGCATGTCTTTGACCTTAACTACGGCCAGTTCCGAGGCACCATCGGCCAGGGCGCCATGGGTGGCAACTTCACCCGTCGTCCCAACAACCAGACCCAGACGATGTACTGGAACGAGGGCGCCGCATACAGCTCTTCTGCCCCCACCGCCAGCGCCCATCTGGTCAGCCAGGCCACCCTGCTGAACCTCGCCAACTACAAGGTCTACAGCTACGGCAACACGGATGCCTTCTACGACCTGGATCCCAACCTCAAGCCTGAGAACCGGGAATCCATCACCCTGAACTACAAGCGGGCCTTCACCGGTGGCTTCTTCCGCGTCTCGCTCATCATGGATAAGTTCCATGACCTCTGGTACGCCAAGGCCGATGCTGGCCTGCCCAGCGTGGAAGTCAAGGACTGGTCCGGCGCAGGTCTGCCCTCCCGCTACGGCTACCACCAGATCCTGACCACCGATCCCTACGGCAAGCGTGACTACCGCAGCCTGGAGATGGAGTGGCAGCAGGAACTCTCCAAGGGCGACAAGCACCTCCTCCTCTGGAACGGGAACTGGACCATGAGCCGCACCCGGTCCACGCAGACCTGGCGTGAAGGCAATGTCGCCAGCTCGAACCCCACCTGGTACGAGCAGTGGCAGGCTGCGGGTGTTCCCATGGACGCCTACAATCCCTACGGCGAACTGGCCGGCCTCAGCCAGCACCACAACATCAAGACCTGGCTGTCCCTCCAGATCGGCGCCCCCAAGGGTGTGCAGAACTCCCTGACCTTGCTATTCTCCTACTTCTCGGGCTACCCCTTCAGCCTGACCCAGACCATGAACGCCCCCCAGGCGATCCTGGACCACTCCACCCAGCTTCAGACGGTGGGAACCGGCACCACGGCTTCCTACTTCATCAATGGTGCCCGGGGCCAGTTCCTGAACCAGGACTCCCCCACCACCATCGACCTGCAGTGGAACATGTCCATTCCTGTGCCCGGCTCCAAGGTCACGGCCTTTACCGCGCTCACGGTCTACAACGTGTTCAACCACTTCAACCGCACGACCATTGCCAACCGGCAGGCAGCGTCCTACAGCACCAACCCCACCACCGGTGCGGCCTGGACCTACCCCAATGTGCCCAGCAGCTACTGGGGCTACACCGGCAACTACTACGCCCTCGTCCCCGGGTTCGCCTCTGGCGACTACACCTACAACTCGGGCTTCCGCAACGCTCGCAACTGGAGCATCGACATGGGCTTCCGCTTCTAGCGACCACATGAGGAGACAGGCATGAATCGCACCTTGATGTCCCTGCTTGTGCTCGGCGCCTTGGCCCTACCGGCCACCGCCCAGCAGAGCGAGAAGTCGACGTTCATAAAGACCTCGGTCTTGTATGTATCCGAGGCCTATAACAACGACCAGTTTGTGTACAACGGCGGCAAGACCCGCGGCTGGGGCTTTGAGCTGGGCTACGACTACGCCATGCCCGACGCCTTTAGCTTCATCACGCCTTGGATCGGCTATGGCCGTTTCGTCGGCAACACCCGTCCCGAGCTGCAGGCCATTCAGCCCGCAGGCAACCCCGCCCCCCGCTTTGACCTCACGGCCTGGCGTACGGGCTTGGACTTCAAGTGGAACACCCCGGTCAAGAACCTGCGGGGCTGGATGGGCATCAACCTCAACTTCTTCGACGGCAACCAGTTGACCGCCGGGAAGATCTACTCCTCGGATACGAACCTCCTGGCCAAGCCCATGAACGAATCCCGGGCCAAGTGGGGCGTCCGTGCGGGTCTGGACTACCAGCTCACGAAGGAGTGGAGTGCCCACGTGCAGTACGACGCGGGCCAGTGGCTCTCCTACAACACCAGCGGCGCCGGCGCCAAGGCCCGCCTCAAGGCCATGAACCCCATGAACCCCAGCTGGTTTGCCTTCTCTGCTGGCTACCACTTCTAGGTTCAACCAGTGATCCTTGCAGAGGGGGCCTTCGGGCCCCCTTCTGTTTGCCCCTTCACCCCTTGATGGGAGTCCACCATGCTCGCACCCCTCCTCGTCCTGCTCCTTCAGGCCCCCGCCCCCCAGGCCCCGGCCAAGGTCACTCTGCCCTTTGAGCAGCTGCTGGTGGAGGCCCCGGCCCGGGACATCCTTGAGGTTCCGGCCGGCACCACCCGCCTCCAGGCCAAGAACTTGCCCGTGGACCGTGCTGCCAGCAGCGTCCCCACGGGCGGTGCCAAGGGCCGGCCCCAGGGGCAGATGCTGGGTGCCGAGAGGGGCCTGCGCCTCCTGCTCGTGGACTTGGCGCCCAGCGAAAAGATCCACTTCGTCCTGGGGGGCGATGGCTCCGGCACGCTGGTTATGAGCCTTGCCGCCTCGCCCACGCCCGACGGCATGGAAGAGGAGACGGCCCGGGTAAACCGCCTGCTGCCCCGCTTCCGCACCCGGGAGATCGAGGTCCAGAACGTGACGCCAGCGGTCTACCCCGTGCTGCTCAAGATTGCCGGCCCGGCCAACCTGTCCTACACCCTCGACCTCCAGCGCAAGCCCGCGGCGCCCAAGTAGAGCCGATTCACAGACACCTCAGGCTACTCGAACACCACGGTCTTGTTGCCGTAGGTGAGGATGCGGTGGTGGAGGTGGAGACGAACGGCGCGGGCCAGGGCCATGCGCTCCATGTCCTTGCCCTTGCGAACCAAGTCCTCCACCGTGTCACGGTGGCTGACGCGCACCACATCCTGCTCGATGATGGGGCCCGCATCCAGGTCCTCGGTGACGAAGTGCGCCGAGGCGCCGATGATCTTCACGCCGCGCCCGTGGGCCTGGTGGTAGGGCTGGGCCCCGGCGAAGGCCGGCAGGAAGCTGTGGTGGATGTTGATGACGTCCGGCGCGTCCCGCAGGAAGTCGCCGCTGAGCACCTGCATGTACTTGGCCAGGACCACCAGGTCCACCCGCTCCCGGCGCAGCAGCTCCAGCTGCCGCTGCTCCTGGTCAGCCTTGGTGGCGGCGGTGATGGGGAAGACATGGAAGGGGATGCCCAGAGGCTCCACATGGCGGCGCAGGTGGTCGTGGTTGCTGATGACGCAGGCGACCTCGGCCCCCAGCTCTCCGGCCTGGTGGCGCCACAGCAGGTCCAGCAGGCAGTGCTCCTGGCGGCTGCACCAGAGGGCGATGCGGGGCACCACATCCGAGAAGTGCAGCTCCCACGCTCCGCCCATGGGATCGGCCACCGCCGCCAGCTGTTCGCGCAAGCGGAGGCGCTCGGCGGGGTCGGCCGTCTCTTCCCACTCGATGCGCCCCAGGAAGCGGCCGGCCTGCAGGTCCGAGTGGTGGTCCGAGTCCACGATGTTGCCGCCCCGCTCGAAGACGAAGTTCGACAGGCGGGCCACGATGCCCCGCTGGTCGGGGCAGGAGATGAGCAGGATGGCAGTGGGGATGGACATGGGCAGCGCGCTCAGCAAAGGGTTGCCCCGCCACGGGGCGGGGCCTCCCTTCCAGCTTACACGGGGACCTCGGCGGCCCTCAGTGCACCGTGCGCCACACCCGGGCCTTGGGGTAGCGCTCCGTGACGGAGGTGGCCGAGGTGGTCAGGGACACCGCCGTGACGGCGGCAATGCCCTTCGAGGCATCGGCAGCGCTGACCTCCTTCATGCCCCCCTGGAGCACGGACCGGGTGCCCATGGCCAGGAAGTCCGAGGCCACTCCCGACCAGGTATTTTTGAGGCCGCTTGTAATGGACAGCCCTGACCGGGTGTCGGTGACGATGGGGTTCATCACATCGGTGATAAGCCAGCTGCTGGTGGTCCCGCTGCCCCCGGTACAGGCGTTGGAGGTCACCGGCGTAAAGTACGAGTAGAACAAGCTGCCGGCCACCACCAGGGGTGGGTTGATGCCCTTGGCGACGAAGCCGGTGCCGCTGGCGGCCGAGGGGAAGGCGACGTAGTAACCAAAGGAAGGGGTGCCCGTCTTGGGGGCCAGGTAGTAGTCATCGCAGCCCGGGGTGATGAGCTTGAAGAGGCTATCGGTGCAGAGCGTGCCGGGTGTCGAGGTCACCTCATTGGCGGTGAAGTTTCGGAGGTTCGTAGTGCCGATGCCCGTGTCCGGCCCCCCGGCGGTGTCGAAGCCCCAGGCCCGGCTGTCCTGGCGGTCGAAGACCACAGTGAGGCGGTGATTGCTGGGAGCCGGGTTGGTGCCAGCGGCGTAGGAGCGGTCCAGGGGATTGTTCCGGTCCCCGCTCACCAGAGCGATGCCCACCGCCGCCGGGATGGCGGACCCGGCGGCGGCGCGCACGGGGTAGGAAGCCACCCGGAAGGGCGCGGGCAGGGTGGTGTAGCGGGCCCCATTGCCCACGTTGTCGTCCTGGTAGACCTTGCGGAGGGCCCAGGAATCAAGCTTGGAGGTGTCCTTCCGGAAGTTTGTGTAGGGAGCCGTGGCGACGGTGTCCTTGGAGCCCCAGGCCCAGAGGCCGCCGGTAGAGTCCGTGAAGTAGGCCCGCTGGGCCATGCCCGAGTTGGTGATGAACTCGAAAGGCACCATGCTGGCCACGGGGCCCACGGTGGCGCCCCCAGCAGAGGCGGCCGTCAGGTCCGCAGCGGCCAGGAGTTGCCCCGAATAGGCGTCCAGGGCCAGGACGAAGCGGCCCAGCTTGGTGCTGGAGAACTGGGCGTCCACCTCGGCGTTGCTGGCGCCGCCCCCCAGGAACACGGCGTCCCGCAGCACCAGCGAGCTGTCCTGGATGCGGCCAAAGGCGGGGGTGGAGGTGGAGAAGCCGGCCTTGGCCAGGAGGGCCTTCGCTGCGTCCAGGGTGGGCCCACCGGTGGCGATACGGTCGGCGGTGAGGCTGGCGGCCTCATCGGGCACCAGGGACCACTTGAGGGTGGGATTGAAGGGGTCGTGGATGTCCAGGGCGTAGTAGCTGCGGCCCCCCTTGCGGAGGCCGAAGATGGCCACGGCCCGCTCGGCGCTGTCCACCACGCCATTGCCTCGGCCCCCGCCACTGGGGGGCAGGTCCAGGTGGTAGATCACCGGGGTGCCATCCACCATGAACCGGTGGGCGTTGCCGTTGTCCTTCAGGTAGTTCAGGTTGGCAAGGAAGTCCGTGGGTAGGAAGCTCCACAGCTCCTGCACGGCCCCCGTCACCAGGCCTGCGGCATCGGTCTTGGTGACCTCGCCGAAGGCGTGGAGCCAGCCCTGGTTGGTACCCACCAGGACCAGGCGGAAGCGGGTGCCTCCGAAGGCACTCAGGGTGCTGTATGAACTCAGTGACCCACTCACCTCGCTCCACTTGTACTCGATGGCGGCGGGGGCGGAGTTGATGATGTCGCCCATGATGGAGGGCCGGTTGGTCTTGGGCACACTGCTGGCATCCAGGTTGGTGATGTCGCCGCCGGCGGCGTGGTGGATGACGAGCTGCTTGGTGGCGGTGTCCGTGATGGCCAGCCCCGTGGCCACGTAGTTCTTCAGGCCCGTACCGGTCGCAGTGAAGTCCGTACCTGTGGCCGTGAAGGTCCTCAGGGTCGCGCCGCCAGGAACCCGGGTGTAGAGCTTCCGGGCCGTGCCCACGGGCCCAGCCGCCAGAGCTGCCGCCGCGCTCCACTGGGCCGTGGTGGCATCCAGGGTCGTGGTGGCAGTCCCGGTCTTGTTGAGGATCGAGATGCTGCCGCTCTCCTCCTTGGTGCTGAACATCAGCAGGTCCCCCGACCACAGCACCCCACCGGCAACGGGGGGCATGAACCGGCCCAGGTAGATCTGGTTGCCCATGGCGGCCCCCACGAAGGGCAGGTTGGGATTGGTGGTGACCTGGTTGTTGGTGATCCCCGTGGCGATGCGGAAGAAGTAGTTCATGGAGCTGATCATCCGGTCCACATCGGTGGCGTCGAAGAAGTACACCGCCCCGTCCTTACGCTTGCCCACCGTGGGGAAGTTGCCGGGATCCCGGGGATCCGGTTCCCAGTCCGTCGTGGGATCGAAGGGGTGGAAGCCGCTGAGGGGACCCGAGGTAATCCCTGGGTCACCCGCCACAGCGGCCAGGTAGAGGGTGCGCTTGGGACTGGTGGTGTCGGTGTAGTACCCGCCCATGCCCACCCCCATGGTCATGGTCAGCACCCGCCGGTCCCGGTTCAGGGTGATGCCGCTGCGCTGCTTGATGGCCAGGGGCAGATAGAAATCGGGGGTCTTGCCCGTGACCCTGGCGGGGGTGCCTTGGGCCAGGTAGTCCTCGTTGACCGTGCCCAGGGACCCGTCCGCCATGTGGGCCCCGATGCCTGCCATGGTAAAGGCATTCCAGTAGGCCCCGGTCCGGTTGATGCTGGCCTTGTCATGGATGATGGTGAAGTTGCCGTTGCTGGCGTTCAGCGCCATGGTGGCCCCGGAGCCTGTGAAATAGGGCGAGGCGGTCGGAACGACTGACCCGGCGTAGCCGTTGTTGTCCATGCCGTCGGAGATCAGCAAGAGGTAGGAGTTTCCGCACTGGGACACATCCGTCCCCACCACCGCATTGAAGACACTGCTGGGGTCCGCGTACTGGGCCAGGGAGCGGGCCAGGCCATAGGTCAGGGGGGTTTCGCTAGCGGCCGTGAGCCTGGAGATCGCGGCCATGCCCGTCACCGAGTTCCCGGTGGTGGAGTTGATGCCCTGGGCCGCCGTGTTGTTCAGGACCCTCCAGGTTGCAGTGCCATCCGTGTAGTTGTCGTAGGTCGAGTTGGTGCCCGTGGCACCCGACTCGATCGTGCTCAGGGTCCGGAAGGCCCAGTAGGCGTCCGCCTGGTGCTCGATCCAGGCCTGGATGGCGGCCTTCTTGAGGGCCTGGAGGCGCGTCAGGGCCGGGAGGCGGTAGCTGGAGGCATCGGCATACACCTGGCCTGCGTAGCTCCCGTCCATCTTGTAGGACGGCCAGGAGGTAGGGCCCCAGCCGGAAGTGGAAGGCCCGAACCCCTGGCCCCAGCTGAGGTTGGTGCCCTGGCGTCCGGCAATGTTGGGGTACTGGGCATCGAAGACCACATACTTCCCCACCAGGGTGCTGTCCGGGGTGTAGTTCATGGCAGATGAATTGGTGTTCTGGTACTTGGCATTGAACATCCAGCCCAGGTAGGCCGGCGGGAAGGTGACGGTAGGGATAGTGACCGTCGTGGGATTGACAACCCCCGAGGACCCGAAATCAGCCGTAGTCCCGTTAAGCGTATCCATGGTGATCGGCAGGCCGCTGCCGCCGGTAGCGGTCTTGGTATCCGTCACGGTCTGGTCGCTGAGGGGATTGCCGGTGCTGTTGCGATCGAAGATCCTCCAGGGGAGGGGCACATCAATCGCCCTGATGGCCCCGTTGTACAGGCGGGCATGGCTGGCGGCGCGGAGCCAGTTGACAATGTGCCACTTCCCCTTTTGGCTGATGGCATCAGGGAGGGCCTTGGCCGCCTCCGCGTCGGCTTCGGTCACGAGGGACCCGTTTGGCTTCACCAGGGGACCATGGACGGTATAGTTCCCGTTGTAGGTGACCCCGGGCACGGAATAGGTCCCTGCCGGGGCTTGGATCGAAACATCGGTCGAGAGGCTCCCCGTGGGGGGGCAGGGGCCGGGCACGGTCCAGGTGGCGGTCCAGGGCTGGGTGAGGTTGGTGGGTGTGGCCACGGGGGTGATGGGGCCTGCGGCCGAGCAGCCTGAGCCGCCGCTGACACTCCAGGTGATCTTGGTGGTGGCCCCGGCGGGATTCAGGCTTTGGCTAAAGGTGAGGACATCGCCTGATTTCACGCCCCGGGTGATCAGCTCGTACCAGTTGGTGATGTTGACGGTTGTGCTGTTGATCTTAACGACCTTCATCCCGGTCCACTTGATGGGGTCGATGAGGGCGGGTGCCGTCCAGGACGGTATCTTGAAGGTCAGAGTGGACTGGTGGGTTTCGTTGGGCAACTCCGCGGTTGTCCTGGTAGTGGTCTTGCTTTGATCGTCGAACCCCGCGCTGGTAGGGGCATAGAGCCACCAGCCGACGGTGCTGTAGCTGGTGATCCCCTCCCCCGCATGGCTCCACATGGTGCTGGTGGCCGTCACCGTTTCACCCGGGGTGTAGTAGACACCGCCGGCAGCGGGCGGGCTCAGGACAACATTCGTGAACTGGGCGTTGGCACACGACCACGAAATGTTGTTGTTACTATAACTTGAGACCTTCCATTTGGGGTAGGGCTGAGCGGCGGTGGGGCCCGTCCAGGCAGGGTCGATCGCGAAGTTGACATAGGCGCCGCAGATGCTGCTGGGGCCCCAAGTGGCTTCAAGAAACCAGGAACTGGGGGGGGTGACGCTCGGGTTGCATTGGAGCGTGGTGTCGGCAGACCAGCAAGAAGCGTAGGTCACCAAGCCGGTGGTGGCGGCGATGGTAATCCACCCATACTGGTAGTCTGCGCATTTGTTGTTGGCTAGCGTCGTGAAAGTGTAGTCAGTGGAAAAGTTACCCGTTCCACTCAGCGTGACAGACGCTGTCCGGTTCCAGTCGTCCTTGCCCTCGACGTCGTTGTTCCGGTAGAGGGGGTGGAACATGAGCTGGGACATGGTGGCCGAGCAGTCGAAGACCGACAGGATCTCAGGCTTGACCCTGAGGCTGGTGGACTGCTGGTAGAGGTCCAGGAAGTCGGTCTTGCTGGCCTGGAGCTTGGGATCGAGCTGGGCTAAGGCGGGCGCCACCGCCAGCAGGCCCCAGGCCAGGACTCGGAGGTGACGGAGGAAGGTGCGGTGGGGACGGGTCATGGGGTGCTCCTGCACTAGCGGACGGGGGTGGAGACCCAGAGCTCTTTGGCGTGGACGAAGGTGACGCCCCCCTGGACCACCTGGGCGTCGGCGCGGATGGCCCACAGGTCGGGGGCCGGAGAGGCCGCCCCTCCGGCAGCCGGGGTGTAGGCCCCGGTGCCCACCCCCTGGCTCAGGCCGGAAACCGGCAGCTTGCCCATGTAGGTGAGGCCGAGGGTGCTGGCCTGGGTGGTGCCGGTGGCGGAGCTGAGGGTGAGACCCGCCAGGGGGGTGCCTCCCGGCGTGTAGACGCCGGGAGCAGCAGGACTGGCCAGGTCCCGAGGCACTCCCGCCAGGGTGGGATCCAACAGCAGGGTGGCCTTCAGCTGGGTCAGCTTGGCCGCGGCACCGCTGGGGGCCACGGCACCGTTCTGCGGATCCATCCAGTGGATGGACCACTCCAAGCCGGAATCGGCCACGTTGCGGGCCATGGCACCCTGGCGACCGAAGCCTGAGGTGGCGATCTCCCGCAGGGAGTTGCGGGCCATGGCCACGGCGGCGATGGAGAGCAGCACCAGCAGCATGAGGGCCACCAGGATGGTGATCCCGCCCCGCTGGGAGCGCTGCCGGTGGCGGGTGGATTGAGATGGCACGGGGCCTCCTAGTTCAGGGCCAGACCCGAGTGCCGCGGCACCAGGACCAGGCTCTGGGTCTGCAGGCGGTGGGCCACCGCATCGGGGGCGGCGGCGTATTCCGAGCGCCGGGTGGCGGTGCGGGTGGTGACATCCACCCGCACCAGCACCGGGATGGTGCGGAACCAGGCGGGGCCGATGCGCGTGGTGGCAGCGCCGGGTCGCCCACTGGTGAGCAGCTGGGTATCCAGCTCCGTGCGGATCCCCGTATCCCAGCCAGCGCCGTAGTCACTGTAGATGGCCTTGGTCCCGTCGGTGGCGTTCCAGCCCGCCCAGGTGGTGCCCCCATCCGTGCTGAGGTAGGCCGCAAAGCCCGCCACGTTTTCGGCAATGATCTGCTGGGGCTGGGTGGCCGTGAAGGCGCTGGGGTTGTAGTCCCCCTGGTCCCGCACCAGGCAGGGGATCCCGGTGGCGCTGCCGGGGTCCAGCTGCAGCATCTGGATGCGGTAGCGCACCATCTGGGCCGGCTGGATGATCAGCACCCGGCTGCCCGCCAGGTGCCGCACCTGGGAGGCGGGGGCTGCGGCACCCCCGCCGGTGATGCCCGCCTGGTCGGCCGAGGTGGCGGTGGGCAGGGTCCCCACCGTGACCGAGGACCCCGAGGGTGTGGCCGAAGTGATGGTCAAGGCCTGCCAGGCATCCTTGAAAACCAGGACCTGCCCTATCGCCACCTGGCTGGCATAGGCGGCGCTGCCGCAGTCGAGGGTGTAGGAGGTGTCGGCGGTAGCCACGGCCGTTCCCCTCGCCACCAGCTCGATCGCGGACAGCTGGGTACCGCCCGAGGCGAGAGTCCCCTCGAAGGGTAGGGGCTGGTCCTGGTAGAAGTAGAGCTCATCCGTGGCGAGGGGATCGTTGTCCCCATGCCCGGTGACGGGCATGTTGGGCAGGATGAGAAAGACGGGCATGGCCTCGGTCACAGGTGGCGCCGAGGCTAGATCCGTGAGGAACATCCCGGCCTGGTTCAGGTCCTCCACCAGCAGGTCCACGGACATGCGGTTGCGGCGGGTGCTGGAGATGGACTCGCCGGAGGTGTAGAAGGCCGACAGGCTGGCCTTGTAGACGTTGGCCATGCCCGCCATGAGCACCATGGTGAAGACCAGCGCCACCAGCAGCTCCACCAGGGAGAAGCCGCTCGTCCCTGGTTGCCGCACCCCTTCAGCCATGGGTGACAACCCGGGTGAGGCGCACGGTGCGCTGGACGGCCGCACCCGAGCTGTTCACCTCATCCTGGAAGGTGACCTGGACGGTGAACTCCGAGAGCTGTCCCGTGGCGGCGGTGGTGGCGGCGATCCGCGTGGTGCTGGCGGTGTAGCGGGTCTCGCTCTCCAGGGGGTCCGAGGAGGCAGCAAGCACAGGCCGACCCTGGCTGTTGAAGCTATCCACCAGGGGTGTGCCCGAGGTCTGGGTGATGTAGCGGAGGCCCGAGAGATCCCCCAGGCTGGGGCTGGTGGCATTGCGGTCCGTGAGGTTGAGCCAGCTGAGGCGGCCTTCCATTTCCGCTCGGTCCAGGACCTGCTCGGCCACCAGGATGGCCGTGCTCAGGCTGCGACTGCCACGGGTGGCCTTGAGGGCCATCACCTGCAGGGCCGACAGGCCCAGGATGCCCACGGCCATGATGAAGGCCGCCATAAGCATCTCCACCATGCTGAACCCGGCCTGGGCCGCCGAGCTGCCGGGGTGGTGACCCGTGGTGCCCATCAGATCCGCCGCCACTGGCCATCGCCATCCCGGCTGCCCGGGTTGTAGAACTTGTAGATGGCCGCCCCGTTCTGCAGCACGACGATGAGCCCCATGGGCCCTCCCGGCAGGGCGCTGCCCGAGGTGGTGGTGCCCACGATGGGGATGATGAAAGTCGAAGCGAAGCGCCGGCTGCTGCCGCTCACCAGGACCCGGTGGTCCGCCCCAGTGAAGAGGAGGTTGGAATCCGTAGTCAAGCCGTGCATGATGCCGCCACTGCCAGTAAAGGGAGCCACATCGTTGATGTTGACGTTGGTGCCCGTGCTGCATTCCTGAATGACGTTGCTCCACTGGTCGGAGGCGAGGCTCACGATGCGGGCCGAGGACTGGCCGCGGTCCCCGGCCTGGAAGCGGAAGGGCACGGCCACGGTGGCACTGGGGGCTCCGCCGCCGAGCAGGGTCGTGGCAGCGGTCTTGATGGCAGGGTCATCAAGGGTGGCCTCCCCGTGGGCCATCACCATCGGTGTGGCGACGTCCCAGGTGCCCCAGGTGACGATGGCCACGTCCCGACCCGTCGCCGCAGCGGCCTGGTGGGCATTGGCGAGGGCACCCTCCACCTCGTCCAGCAGGCCGCGGACGGCGCCGCTGTTCTGGGTGCGCACCTGGGTGACGCCCACCATGGACAGGACGCCGATGATGCCCATGACGAGCATCAGCTCGAGCATGGTGTAGCCGGAGGAGCGGGTGATGCGGGCGGTTCGGCTGGTTTGGCTCATGGCGGTCGGCTTCCTTGGCAGGCGACGGGTTGGGGTCCGGTGGGGTGCAAATGCAGGTTCCACAGGGATCTCCATGGATGGGATGGGCCCATCGGAGGATCCTTCAAGCCCTTAGCGTCAGATGCGAAGAAATCCTGTCAACCGACAGGAGAATGGACAAATGGGTCAGGTAAGGAAACAGCCGCCAGGAAGAAAACCGAAGTCCAATGCTTCCTGATAGCAACCCTCAGCGGCGGGGCCGTTGCGTTACACCGAGAAAAATCTAGACACCGCCAAATGGGCCGAGATGCCCATGGGCAGTGGGTTTGCGGCCTACTGATTGTCCAGATTTATTGCTGGGCAGCACCAGGGAACACCCGGTTGCGGATGAGGTCCTCGGTGCTCCAGGGGGCGGCCCCCCCGCCCAGGTATTTCTGGAACCACTCCAGGTGGGCGTTGTAGTAGACGGGCATGGACTTGAGGGTGTCGGGCCAGTGGCCGTCGTTCTTGAACACGATGAGGCGGCTGGGCACCCCCATCTCCTGGAGGCCCGTGAAGAACTGCAGGCTCTGGGTGTAGGGGACGCGGTAGTCGCGCTCGCCGGTGATGACCAGGCAGGGGGTCTTGAAGGCCGGCACCCGGCTGCTGGGGTTCATGCGGTCGTAGGCCGCCGCCTGCTGCCAGGGCGTGCCCGTGAGGTCGTGCTCCGGGAACCACAGCTCCTCGGTGGCGCCGTGCATGGAGCGGAGGTCGTAGACACCCATCATGGCGGCCAGGGCCTTGAAGCGGGTGCTCCGGCCCTCCAGCCACATCATGGCGTAGCCGCCCCAGCTCCACCCCATGGCGCCCATGCGGTCCTTGTCCACATAGGGCAGGCTGGCCAGGTGGTCGGCCACCTTCTCGATGTCCGTCATCACCTTGCCGTCCCAGTCGCCGCTGATGGCATCCGTGAAGGCCTGGCCGTAGCCTGTGGACCCGTGGGGATTGGGGAAGGCCACGATGTAGCCGGCACCCGGGTACACCTGCCAGTCCCCCCGCAGGGTGTCGGACCACATCATCTGGGGACCGCCATGGACGTTGAGGATGAGGGGATACTTCTTCGCGGGGTCAAAGCCGTGGGGCTTCACCAGGAAGACATGGATGGCCTTGCCGTCGGCGCCCTGCACCCACTGCTCCTCGGCGGGACGGAAGTCCACTTCCGTGGCCAAGGCCTGGTTGAAGTCCGTGAGGCGCTTGGTCTCGCCGGAGGCGAAGGTGTGGCGCCAGAGCTCCACGGGCTCGCCCACCCGGGTCTTGGTCAGGAGTACCGCCTTCTGGTCAGGACTGACAGCAAACTCCTTGATGCTGAGGCCCTCCAGCATGCGGGTGAGCTTGCCGCTGGCGACCTCGGCGCGGAAGAGGGGCCACCGGCCCTTCTCTTCCACGGTGAACCAGAGGGCCGTGCTGTCAGCGGACCACTGGAAGGCGTCCACCCAGTTATCGATGGCCTCGGTGAGCACCTTCCGGGTGCCCTTGGTGCGGTCAAAGACGGCCAGGCGGAAGCGGTCGGACTCGTGGCCCGGCTTGGTCTGCAGCTTGTAGGCGATGAAGCGGCCATCGGGCGAGTACTTGGGGTCGCTGTCGGCGGCCGGGTTGTCGCCGGTGATGCGGCGAGGCGTGCGGTCGCCCTCGAGGGCGATGAGGAAGAGGTCGTTGTTGGTGCTGCGGGCCGGAACGGGATCGGTGTTGGTGGTGACACAGACTTCCTTGCCATCGGGGCTCAGGTCCCAGGTCTGCCAGAAGCCGGGGTAGTCCTGCTTCCCGGCCGTGAGGGCCTGCACCTTGCCCTCGGGGCTGCTGCTGAAGAGGTGGGCGTACTGGAAGTCCCGCCAGCCGGTCCAGTGCCGGTAGAGCAGGCTGTCCGCCAGGTGAGCCTGGACGGGACCCTGCTCCAGCTTCGTCTCCAGCTCCTTGTGGCGGGCGCCGTCGGCCATGGCCTCCAGGAAGACCGAGGCTTCGAAGACCACGCCGCCGCCGGGCTGCACCTTGGGCGCCCCCACACCGGGGGCGAAGGCCGTGACCTTGCGGGCCTCCCCGCCACTGGCGTCCAGGGCCCACAGCTGGCTGCCCTCGGCCCGGGTGGAGAGGAAGTAGAGGGTCCGGCCATCCTTGGACCACTGGGGCGCCGTGTCGGCCTTGCCGGAGAAGGTCAGCTGCTTGGTCGCACCGGTGGCGGTCTCCAGCACCCACAGGTGCGTGCTGCGGGTGGAGGCCCGCAGGTCCTGGGTGGACACCTCGAAGGCGAGGCGCTTCCCATCGGGACTGAGGGCCAGGTGCTGGAGGCCCTTGAGGCGGTGCAGGTCCTCGATGTGGAAGGCCCGCTTTTCGGCCGCCAGGGCCGGGGCGACGAGGACAAGAAGCGTGGTCAGAACGCGAAGCAGACGGGGCATGGGCTCTCCTGGCGGCCCCAGGATCGCATGGCCACCCCGGCCCTGGAGCCGCCTTGGTATCCTGGGCCATGACCAGCGCAGACCACTCCGCCGCCCCCCGCCACCGGGGCATCTTCTGCAACCGGACCCTCAACCTGCGGTCGGTGCGGGCCATCGGCTACGACATGGACTACACCCTGGTGGACTACCAGGCCGAAGCCTTCGAGCGCATGGTCCACGCCCAGGCCCGGGAGCGGCTGGTATCGGAGGGCTGGCCCGTGGCGGGGCTCGCGTTCGACCCGGGCATGGTGACCCGGGGCCTGGTGATCGATACGGAGCTGGGCAACCTGGTGAAGGCCAACCGCTTCGGCTTCGTGAAGCGGGCCATGCACGGCACCCGCATGCTGGAGTTCCACGAGCAGCGCTCGGCCTACAGCCAGGTGCTGGTGGACCTGAGCGAGCCCCGGTGGGTGTTCCTGAACACGCTCTTTTCGCTGTCCGAGGGCTGCCTCTATGCCCAGGCTGTGGACCTGCTGGACCGGGGCGCCCTGCCCCGCCCCTTCGAGTACGCCAGCCTCTACCGCCACATCCGCGCCCGGGTGGATGCCCAGCACCTGGAGGGCCACCTGAAGGCCGCCGTGGCGGAGGACCCCGACCGCTTCGTGGTGCAGGATCCCGAGGCCGCCCTGGCCCTGCTGGACCAGAAGGCTGCGGGCAAGAAGCTGCTGCTCATCACCAACTCCGAGTGGACCTTCACGTCCCGGATGATGGCCCATGCCTACGACCGCCACCTCCCGGCGGGCATGACCTGGCGGGATCTCTTCGACATCGTGGTGGTCAGCGCCCGCAAGCCCGCCTTCTTCACCGAGGCCGGGCCCTTCTTCGAGGTGGTGGATGAGGAGGGGCTGCTCCGCCCCCTGACCGGTCCCCTGCGCCGGGGTGGACTCTACCTCGGCGGGTCCGCGGCCCAGGTGGAGCGGGACCTGGGCATCTCCGGCGACGAGATCCTCTATGTGGGCGATCACATGTTCGGCGACGTGCATGTGAGCAAGCGCACCCTCAGCTGGCGCACGGCCCTGGTGCTGCGGGAGCTGGAGTCTGAGGTGGCGGCCCTGGAGGCCTTCCGCGCCACGGACCAGCAACTGCTGACCCTGATGACCGAGAAGGAGGCCCTGGAGGCCCACCTCTCCCAGGCCCGCCTGGACCTCCAGCGCCAGCGCGGCGGCTACGGACCTGCCCCGAATGCCACCGTCCCGGCCCTGGAAGCCACCGTGCACGCCCTGCGGGGGCAGCTGGTGGCCCTGGACGCCGAGATCGGGCCCCTGGCCCAGGCGAGCACCGCCCTGGTCAATCCCCGGTGGGGCCTGCTCACCCGCGCCGGCAACGACAAGAGCCACCTCACCCGCCAGATCGAGCGCTACGCCGACATCTACACCAGCCGGGTGTCCAACTTCCTGTTCGCCACGCCCTACGCCTACTTCCGCTCCCCCCGGGGCAGCCTGCCCCACGACCCCGGCGGGAAGGCTGTGCTCTGAGCCCTGAGCGGGGCTACTTCAGGCCAAAGACCGTCGCGCCGTAGTGTTCGGGATCCCTCGGGGGGCTGCTGTTCCATTCGCCAAAGGCGTGGCTGTCGTCCGTCTTCACCCGCAGCGTGTAGTGACCCTTTGGCAGCTTCACCAGCGCGTCCGAGTACCGGTTCTTGCTGGCGCCCCCAGCATGGTGGGTCTGGTCCTTGAGCATCTCCCACACCCGCTTGCCACTGGCATCTTCGATCCAGGCCGTGTCCGCCATGGTGTGGCTGCCGGCCTCACCAATGGCATGGATGCGCACGGTGGTGGTCGCGGTCAGGTCAAAAGGCGCGCTGCGGTCCTGGCTGTTGCCCACCTGCACCAGCTCGGCCAGCACGGGCCCCGGCTCCGGCAGCGCCCGCAGAGACAGGGCACCAGCATCCCCGGGTCGCGGCAGCGACAGCGCCAGGCCGTAGAGTCCGGGGTCACAGGGCGGCGCCACGGTCCAGTCCGCAGGCGAGTGGTTATCGTCCGTCACGAAGGTGGCCACATAGTCCCCCGGCGTCAGCTGAATGGTCTCCACCTGCCGCCGGTTGCGGGGTCCGCCTCCGGCAAACTGGGACCGCTCCGGGGTCATCTCCCACACCCGCTGGCGGGTACGGACGTCCAGGATCCAGCCGTAGTCGCTCATGCGGCGCTGCGTACCCTCCCCCACGGCGTAGACATGGAGGTCCACGGGTCGGTGCACCTTGAAGGCCTGATGCCACTCCCCCCGATCCCCGGTGGCGGAGAGGGTGATGGCCATGTGGGCCCACCGCAGGGGCGTCTCGAAGGTGACCACCTCGTGCGCCTCGCCCGCCGGCAGATAGAGCTCCATGCCGTAGTTCCCCACCTGCCGCCGCCACTGGCGCAGCAGGCCCCCCTCGTCGGCACCGAAGGCCGCCAGGAAACCGCGGGGGCGCTCAGCGAGCTTGGCCTCCACGTGGCGCCGGTCGACGTTACGGCTCCACTGCGCCAGGAAGACCCCCTGGGCGAAGGCATGGTTGGCGAAGTAGGCCTCGTAGCTGCCCGCCGGCAGGTCGAGGGTCACGTCGGCGATGCGGTAGGCGCTCTCCCGGCGGGAAGTGGCTCCGTCCATCTGCCAGACCACCTCGCGGGTGGCGGCATTGAGGAGCCAGCCGCTGGCAAAGAGGGGGCTGTCTTCCCGGGCAGGGGCCAGGCCCTGGAGACCGGCACCTCGAGCATAGATGTGGACCTTCTGGGCTCGCAGCAGGGTGAACCCCTGGCTGCGCACTTCTGCCGTCTCGAGGCCATGGAGCGCTACGATCCGCGGCTCTGCCGCCTGCAGGGGCAGCCCCACCGCAGCCAGGAGCATGGCCAGGGCCAGGGCATAAAGGCCCAGGAAGATGGAGGTGGCTGTGAACTTGGGAAGAATCGGCATGGGGAACCCCTGAGCTGTCCCCAGGCTAAGCCATGTGCGTGCCCCCACCCAGCCTGATCGGCGAGCGGCCGCTGACTGCCGGCGAACGGAGCCAGCCAGGGGATCTACAGCCCCGCCCACTCCAGCAGGATGCGCTGGGCCTGGTGGATGGGGCCGTCCTGGAGGCCCTGCACGGGCACCCGCACGGCGCCATCGGGGCTGAGGCTGGCGCCTTTCTGGCTACCCACCCAGGCCATCATCTTCACGGGGTCCAGGGGCGTCTGGGGGCTCAGGCGCAGCTTGAGCTGGCCCTTGTCCACCGCCACCTCGGACACCGCCAGGGCCTGGGCCCGTAGCTTGACCTTGAGCAGCTCGAAGAAGCGCAGCGTGTCCGGATCATCGTCGGCAATGCGGCCGAAGCGATCCTCCAGATCCAGGCGGTAGAGCTCCAGATCCCGCTCCTCCCGCAAGCGGGAGATGCGCTTGTAGGCCACCAGCCGCTCGCTGGCCTGGTCGATCCAGAGGCGGCTCAGCTGGGCGCCGGGCGCGAGGCCGTCCAGCTTCACGTCGAAGGTGCCGCTGGGCTGGCCCTGGAGCTCCTGGAGGGTCTCTTCCAGCAGCTTCACATACAGCTCGAAGCCGATGTCGTGGATATGGCCCGACTGCTCGCCGCCCAGCAGGTTGCCGGCGCCCCGCAGCTCCAGGTCCATGGCTGCCACACGGAAGCCCGAGCCCAGCTCCGAGAAGTCCTCCAGGGCCTGGAGCCGCTTGCGCGCCTCGTCGCTGATCTCGTGGCGGGGTGGGGTCATCAGGTAGGCATAGGCCGGCACATCGCTGCGCCCCACCCGGCCCCGCAGCTGATAGAGCTGGCTTAGGCCGAAGGCGTCCGCGCGGTGCACGATGAGCGTGTTGGCGTTGGGCACATCCAGGCCGTTCTCCACGATGGTGGTGGCCACCAGCACATCCACCCGACCCTCCATGAAGGCCAGCATCACCTGCTCCAGGCCGTCGTCGCTGAGCTGGCCGTGGCCCACGGCGACCCGGGCGTCCGGCACCAGCTCTCGCACCCGGGCGGCGATGGCGACGATGGACTCCACCCGGTTGTGCACGAGGTAGACCTGGCCGCCCCGGCGCAGCTCGAACTGGATGGCCGTCTGGACCAGCTCATCGCTCCAGGGGGCCACCACCGTCTCGATGGCCAGGCGGTCCTTGGGCGGCGTCTCGATGAGGCTGATCTCCCGCAGGCCCGTGAGGCTCATGTGCAGGGTGCGGGGGATGGGCGTGGCGCTGAGGGCCAGCTGATCCACATTGAGGCGCAGCTTCTTCAGCTTCTCCTTGTGGCCCACCCCGAAGCGCTGCTCCTCATCCACCACCACCAGGCCCAGGTCCGCAAAGGAGAGGCGGGCACCCAACAGCTGGTGCGTACCGATGACGATCTCCACCAAGCCGTCGGCCACCTCCCGCAGGATGCGCTTCTGCTCGGCGGGATCCACGAAGCGGTTGAGCATCTCGATGCGGATGGGGAAGCCGGCGAAGCGCTCCTTGAAGGTGCGGAAGTGCTGGAAGCAGAGCACGGTGGTGGGGCAGAGCACGGCCACCTGCCGCCCTTCCAGGGCCACCTTGGCGGCGGCCCGCATGGCCACCTCGGTCTTGCCGAAGCCCACATCGCCCACCAGCAGGCGGTCCATGGGCCGGGGCGACTCCAGGTCGGCCTTCACGGCCTCGCTGGCCTCAATCTGGTCCGGGGTGGGTGTGAAGGGGAAGTTGGCCTCGAAGGCCGCCATATCCGGCCCATCCGGCGGGTAGGCGTGGCCCTTCTGCAGCTTGCGCTGGGCGTAGAGCTTGAGCAGTTCGTCGGCCATATCCCGGATGGCCTTCCGGGCCTTCCGCTTGACCTTGGCCCAGCTGGCGCCGCCCAGCTTGTCCAGGGGGGGCAGGTGGCCTTCGGCACCGGTGTAGCGCTGGACCAGGTCCGCCCGCTCGAGGTTCACATTCAGCTGGCCGCCATCCGCATAGCGCAGCTGGAGCACTTCCATTTCCTCACCGCCCGCCATCAGCGTGGCGAAGCCCAGGAACTCGCCGATGCCGTGGTCCATGTGCACCACGCGGTCGCCGGGCTTGAGGTCGCGCAGGTCCGACAGGAAGGCCGCGCTGCGGGACTTCTTGGGAGCAGACTGGGCCACCTTGCGGCCGAAGATCTCCCGCTCGGTGAACACCAGGACCGCAGGATCCTTGAGGTGCAGGCCCGCACTGAGGGACAGGCGGAGGGCGCGGCAGCCGGCCTCACCACCCTGGGCCGTAGGCAGCTCATGTTCCCTGATGAACTCCCGGAAGCGGTCGCGCATGCCTGGAGTTGACCCCGCCAGAAAGACCCGGTGGCCGGTGAGGGAGAGCTCCTGCAGGTGCTCGGCCAGCTCGCTCAGGCGCCCCTGGAACTCCCGGGGTGGCAGGGCCACCAGGGGCACGGTGGCCTCGCTCTGCCACTCGGTGAGGAGGGCCGTGGGCTTGCTGGGATCCGAGGGCAGGAAGCGGTCGGCAAAGTCCGGGCAGACCACGCCGCCCCGGCGCAGCACGGCGAGGCTGTCTTCGATGCGGACCCGCTCGGCCTCTCGCAGAGCCTCTTCCCAGGCCGGGTCCAGACGCACCCGCAGGCAGGGTGGCACCCAGTGGCTGAGCTGCCCCTTGGGCTGGGCCAGGAGGGGGTGGAACAGCTCCTCGCCAGGGAAGTGGCCATGGGTGGCCAGACGGTTGCGGCGGAAGGTCTCGTCCTCATCAGGCTCCAGGGTCCGGTCCGCCCGGGAGGCCACCGCCGCCAGCAGGGCCTCGCCATCGCCCCGGTCCCCCTCGAAGCGGGGGTAGAGGGTCAGGGAGGCCAGGGCCTCGCCGCTGCGCCGCTGGGTATCGGGGTCGAAGGGGCTGAGGCGCTCCAGCTCATCGCCGAAGGTCTCCAGGCGCAGGGGCTGGTCCAGGTGATCGGGCCAGAGGTCCACCACCATGCCCCGGGAGCTGAACTCGCCCGGGGCCGAGGCCAGCTCCGCCCGGCGGTAGCCCAGGGCCACCAGGGTCTCCAGCAGCAGCTCCCGGGGCACCTCGGCGCCCTGGTGCAGTTCCAGGCGCTGCTTCTGGAACCAGGTGGGGTGGGGCAAGCGCTCGCAGGCGGTGAGGGGCCCGGTGACCAGCACCTGGACCCGCCGCTCCAGCAGGCCCACCAGGGTGGAGAGGCGCTCCCGCAGGACCATGCCCGGCGGGCTGCTCTCACCGCCCGCATAGGCCGAGAAGCCCGGGAAGTGGGCCACGCCAGCGCCCGGCAGCAGGGCCTGGAGGTCCGAGGCCAGGGCGCGGGCCTCCGCCTCGGAGGGCGCATCCACCCACAGGGTCTGCACCCGACCCTCCCGGCTGATCCAGCGGGCCAGCACCAGGGCCAGGGCCGGCGGGGCCGTCCAGCGCAGGCGGGCTCCGGGAGCGGCCATGGCTACCGCCGGGGGTTCAGCCAGGCGGAGCAGGTCGAGCAGTTCGGAGGAGGGTGCTTCCATGGACCTTTCAGAGTGCCTCAAGCAGGACCAGCGTGAAAGCTGGAACCACCATATGTCCGTTTGTCTCGCGTATCGGCGCAGCCAATCCTGAGACAAACGGACATATCCTGGTGAAGCAGTTTTTCTGACCCCCCGGGACGAGTCAGAGCACCCGCACGGTCCAGTCCCGGGGCATGAGGACGCGCTCCCACCAGACGCCCCCCTCGGCGCGCTGGCCCACGGCGAGGAACATGCAGACTTCCGCACCTCGGGGCAGGCCCAGCAGGGCTTGGGCCCGCCAGGGATCGAAGCCTTCGATGGGGCAGCTGTCGTAGCCTTCAGCGCGCAGGGCGAGCATGAAGGTGGCGGCGGCCAGGGCGGTGCTCTTGTGGACCATGGCCCGCAGGTCGCCCCGCGTGCCCAGGTTGGGGGTCGGGCGGAACAGCGAGGTGATGCGGGCCAGCCCCCGCTTCAGGGGACCCAGCAGGCCGAAGGGACCCGTGGTGTAGACCGTCGGGATGATGCGGCGGTAGTAGCTGCCCATGCTGGGGCGCAGGCTGCCGCGGGCCTCGAAGGTGCGCAGGATCTCGTCCCGGTTGCGCCGCCAGGTCTCCCGATGGGCCACCAGGGCGATGAGCAGCGGGGCCGTGCGAACCGGCAGCTGATCCAGGCAGGCAGCATTGGCCAGCTGCCGGGCTGCGGGGTCCTGGATGATCACGAACTCCCAGGGCTGCAGGTTGCTGGAGCTGGGCGCCCGGAGAGCGGCGTCCAGGGCCCGGTCCAGGACGTCCTGAGGCACCGGGTCTGGCAGGAAGGTTCGCACCGTGCGGCGGGTCGCCACGGCCTCAGAGAAGCTCAGCTCAGGCATCGGGGGCCTCCGCCAAGGGCTGGACGGGGTCCGGCTCGGTCACCGTCATGCCGATGCGGCGCTGGATCCAGGCCCAGGCCTTGGCCAGGCTCATGTCCTCCAGGATCTCGAAGAAGACCGGCACCACGATGAGCGTCAGCATCGTGGAGGTGATGAGCCCGCCCACCACGGCGCGCGCCATGGGGGCGCGCATCTCCGCGCCGGCGCCCAGGGCCAGGAAGAGGGGCAGCATGCCGCCGATCATGGCGAAGCTGGTCATGAGGATGGGCCGCAGCCGCACGGTGCCGGCGCGGATGATGGCCTGGCGCCGGGAGATGCCCTCCTCCCGCTCCAGATGCAGGGCGTGGTCCACCAGCAGGATCGCGTTCTTGGTCACGAGCCCCATGAGCAGGATCATGCCGATGCTGGTCATCATCGACATGTTGTCGCCGGTGACCAGCAGCATCATGACCATGCCCACCATGGACAGCGGCAGGCTGAGCATGATGGTGATGGGCAGCTTGAAGCTCTCGAACTGGCTGGCCAGCACGAAGTAGATGAAGAACACCGCGAGGAGCAGGGACTGGCCCATGTAGCCGGCGGTCTCCTTGCTGTCCCGGGTCTGGCCCAGGAACTCCACCCGCAGGCCCTCGGGCAGCTTCCCGCTGGCCTTGAGGGCCTCGACCTTCTTGGCGGCGCCGGCGCTCACTTCCCCGAGGGTGGCCCCCTCGAAGTTGGCGTTGACCTCCACCTCCTCCATGAGGTCGTGCCGCTGCAGTTTGGCCGGGGCGATGCCCTCCTCGAAGCGGACCACCTGGTTCAGGCGGATGAGGGGATGCTTCCCGCCACCCAGGTCCTTGGTGCTCTCCACGGTGAGGTTGGCCAGCTGGGTCGAGAGACGTCGCTCCTGGTCGGCGAGGCGCACGCGCACATCCCGCTGCTCGCCGGTCTCGTCCTCGTACTTGGCCACCTTCTCGCCATCCACGAGGGGGCGCACCATCCGCGCCACGGCGGAGGGGCTCACGCCCAGGTCCGAGGCGGCCTTGCGGTCCACCACCAGCCGCAGTTCGGGCTTGCCGCTGTCCAGACTCGTAGCGATGTCGACGGCCCCGGGCACGGAGCGCAGGGCCTCCTTCACCAAGGGGACAGCGCGAATCACGGACTCCCGGTCCGGGGCCTGCACGGCGATCATGATGGGGGACTGCTGGCCGAAGTCGTTGACGGTGCCCACGGTGGTCTCGACACCGGGCACAGCCCGGAAGGCTTCCCGGAGCTGGCGCCGGATCGGGATGTGGTGGGGCCGGCGGCCCTCCTTCAGCTTCACGTAGATGTTGCCGGAGTTGATGGTCCCGTTGAGGCCCGTGCCGATGGTGGTGTAGGCCAGCTCCACGCCGGGGGTGGCCTTGATGATGGCCTCGATGGCCTCGGCCTTTTGTCGCGTGGTCTGGAGGCTGGAGCCGGGCTCGGCCTTGAAGCTCACTGCCAGGTCGCCGCGGTCGTAGTCGGGCATGAAGTTGTTGCCGAGCAGCCCGATGAGCGACATGGCCAGCACCCAGCTGCCGAAGCCGATCCCCATGACGGTCCACCGGTGCCCGAAGGCCCACTCGATGGCGGCCTTGTAGGCAATCTCCCAGCGGTCCAGTACCCGGCTGAAAGCCTCGACGCTGCGCATGATGGGGTTGGTGCCCCGGTAGTGGACATGGGCATCGGCGCTGCGCTCGTGCTCGGGATCCGGCCAGACGGCGCTGAGCATGGGATCCAGGGTGAAGCTCACGAAGAGTGAGACGGCCACGGCGAAGGCCACCACGATGCCGAAGGGGAAGAAGAACTTGCCCACGATGCCGCCCATGAAGGCCACGGGCACGAAGACCGCAAGGATGGACATGGTGGTGGCGATGACGGCGGGGCCGATCTCGGCGGTGCCCTCGCGGGCGGCGGTGACATGGTCCTTGCCCATTTCTGCGTGCCGGGTGATGTTCTCCCGGACCACGATGGCATCGTCGATGAGGATGCCAATGGCCAGACTGAGCCCCATCAAGGTCATGGTGTTCAGGGTGAAGTTCAGGGCCTTCATGATGATGAAGGTGGAGATGACGGACACGGGCAGGGTGAGGCTGGTGATGAGGGTGGAGCGCCAGCTCTTCAGGAAGTAGAAGACGATGATCACCGTGAGCAGACCGCCCAGGTAGATGGACATCTTCACGTCGTCCACGCTGTCGGAGATGAAGCGCGCGTTGTCGCGGGCAGTCACCACCTCCACGCCCTGCTTTTCGAGCTCTGGCTCCAGGCTGGCGAGGGTCTTTCGTACCGCGGTCACCATGGCCACCGTGTTGCCGCCCGTCTGCCGTTGCAGCTCCAGGGCCACCACATCCCGGCCATCCAGGCGGGCCAGGCTGCGGCGCTCCCTCACGCCATCAACCACCGTGGCAACCTCCTGCAGCTCGATGGGGCGGCCCAGCTTGTTGCCCACCACCACGTGGCGGAAGTCATCCACGGACTTGGCCTTGGCATCCACCTTCACGGACACCTCGCGCCGGCCCTGGAGCAGGCTCCCGCTGGGGATGGCCGTGGTGTCGTTGCCCAGGGTGTTCATGACTGCGTTGAGCGAGAGTCCGCGGGACTCCAGGGCCTGGGGGTCCACCTGAATGAGGATCTCCCGGGTGCTGCCACCGGCCAGCTCCACCTTGCCAACGCCGTTCACGTTCTCGAGGCGGCGCTTCAGGAAGTCGTCAGCGATGCGGGTCAGCTCCCGGTCATTCATGGTCGAGTGCTTGGCATCCGGCTTCAGCACCAGCGAGAGCACCGGCAGCTGGGCCGGGTCGAACTTGGAGATGACGGGCTCTTCGATGTTGTTCGGGAGGGTGCGACGGATCTGGCCGATCTTGGTGCGCACATCCTCCAGGGCCTTGTCGATATCACGACCGAGCTGGAACTGGATCAGGAGCGTCCCCAGACCCTCCTGGCTGGTGGAGCTGATCTCCTTGATCGCCTCCAGGGGATTGACCGCTTCTTCCACACGCTTGACCACATCCTGCTTGACGGACTCGGGGCTGGCGCCGGGATAGATGATGGAGACCGTGACGATGGGAAGGTCGGTGTTGGGGAACTGCTCGATGCCCAGGCCCTTCACCGAGAAGAGGCCGAGCACCACCAGGGCCAGCATGATGCAGACGGTAAAGACGGGCCGTCGGATGGAGAAGTCAGAAAGGAACATGTCACTTCCCTCCGGCAGGGGTGGTCATGACCTGCAGGCGCGTGCCCTCACCCACCAGGTCCTTGCCGCCGTCGATGACCATGTTCTTCAGGGCCAGGCCCTGGACGGGGCGGAAGCCGTTCTGCTCGACCCCCAGAGACACCTTGCGGCGACGGGCCACGCCCTCCTGGGCCACGAAGAGGTCGGCGTCGCCGCTCTCGGCCTTGAGCAGGGTGGCCGGCAGGGCAGGCAGCTTCACCTCGCCCTGGCCCAGGATGACGCCCTCCACGAAGAGGCCGCCCTTGAGCTGGCCATCGGGATTCGGCACTTCAATGCGGACGCGCAGGGTGCGCCCGTCCGCCGACAAGGAGGGGCTCACCTGGGTGAGCGTGCCCGCCACCGGGTGGCCGATGCCGGCCGTGCGGAAGGTGACTGACAGCCCGGGCTTCACGAGCCCCATGACCTCGGCAGAGAGGTTGGCCTGAATCTCCAGCTTGCGGTTGTCCACCACCTCGAAGGCGGGCTGGCCGGGGTTGAGCATCTCGCCGGGCTGGACCAGCCGCCGGGCCACCTGACCCGCGAAGGGAGCCACGATGCGGGCCTTCTTCAGGCGGAGCCGGGCGAGACCCAGGTTGCTCTCCGCCGCCTGGACGGCGGCCCGGTTGGCGTTGTAGGCGGTCTCGGCCTGCTGGGCGGACTGCTTGGTGATGCTGCGCTTCTCCAGCAAGGAGATGGCGCGGTCATTGTCCCGCTGGGCTTGCAGGGCTTGGGCCCTGGCCTGGGCCAACTGGGCCTCGGCGGCCTGCACCCCCAGCAGGTAGTCGTCCTCATCCTGGGCACCCAGCAGGGCACCAGCGGTTACCGTATCGCCTTCCTGAACGGCCACGCGCGTCATGCGGCCCGTGACCTCACCCTTGAGCTCGGCGCGGTTCACGGCCAACAGGGTGCCCGTGAAGGGCACGGCGGGACGGAAGGTGTGTTCCTCCACCGGCACCACGGTCACCGACAGCAAGCCTGCGGCTTTCACCGTGGTCTGGTGGGTCAGCTCGGTGTTGCGCTGGCTGCGGTGGTAGGTGGCGGCACCGGCGATGATGGCGACAGGGATCAGGGCGTACACGATGGTCTTGGTGCGCATGGGTGTTCCTTTCCGAAGGCGAAGAGGTCTGTGTCTTAGAGAGGGGGGAGGCCGAGGGCGCGGCGCTGATCGAAGCGGGCGGACCAGAGGCCCAGGTCGGCCTTGCGGCGACGGTTCTCGGCCTGGCGCTCCGCCCGCTCGGCCTGCAACAAGTCCAGCGAGGTAATAAGGCCCTGGTCGAAGGACTCCCGGCTGACGCGGAGGGCCTCCAGGGCGGCGGCGTGGGCCTTCCCGGCGGCCTCGGCGAGGGCCGTGGCGGTCGTGAGGTCGCGCTCCGAGGAGCGCTGTTCGACGGCAATGCCGCGCTCCCGGTCGGTGCGCAGCTGCCGGACCTGCTCCAGCTGGGCCCGGTTCTGGGCCTGCTTGCCGGAGCTGCGCAGGCCGTCGAAGATGGGGAACTTCATGGTGACGCTCACGCGCCAGGTGTCGTAGGGCTCATGGAAGAGGTTGTCGCTCTTGGCGGCCTGATAGCCGTAGCTGGCGGTCAGGTCGAACTTGGGGCGCAGGTCCGAGGCAATGATCTGCTCGTTGGCGCGAAACATGGCCTCCTGCTGGCGCAGCTGCGCCAGCTCACTGCGCTCGGTCCCCTCGGGGGCACCCCCGGGGGCAGGCCGGCCCAGGTTTGCCAGGGCCAGGGGGGCCTTGGGATCCAGGCCCAGCTGGCCCGCCAGCACCTCGGTGGCGCGCTTCACCTGGGACTCCGCCTGCAGGGCCTCGGGAATCACGGCCAGCAGCTCACTCTCGGCCCGGAGGCGGTCCAGCTCCGTGGCCGACTGGGCCTCGAGCTTGGCGTTCACATCCGCCACGAACTGGGCGGCGGTCTGGCGCCGGCTGTCCACCACATCCAGCTCGGCCTGCGCGGAAAGCACAGCCAGGTAGGCCTTGGCCACGCCGTGGAGCACGTCCAGCTCCGAGGTGGTGAAGGCCAGGGCGGCTTCCTTCTCGCCCATCAGGGCAATGTCGACGGCCGTGCCCAACTTGCCCCAGTAGAAGAGCGGCTGCACCAGGGTGGCCTGGCTTGTGTAGACGCCCCGAGTGCCCACCAGCGAGTCCACGGGGATCCCGATCTTCGGGGCGAACTCGGCGAAGCTGCTGTTGAGCATGCTGACGTCCCGGGTGCGGGTGAAGTCACCCACCAGCGTGATCTGCGGCAGTGCATCGGCGCGGGTGGTGGTGATGAGGCCGCGGCGCTCGTCCACGCGGGCCTTGGCGGCGCGGAGCAGGGGGTTTTCCTGGCGGGCCCGGGCCAGGGCATCGGCCAGCGCCAGGGGCATGGCGGCCTGGGGAGCCTCGGCCGGTGGGGGAGCCAGAAGGGCGGGAGGGGAGATCAGGAACATGTCAGGGCCTCGGCTGCGGAAATGCTTCCGGGACACCCAGGCCCCGGAGACTGAAGTCGGTGAAGTGCTGGATGACGGTTTCCAGGTCCTCGGGAAAGGCTGGATTGCCCCGAATGAGGCGGGTGATCCCAAGGGAGTTGCGGAAGTGGAGGAGCTGCCCCTGGATGCTGCCGCCCATGAGGAACAGCGTGTCGTCATCCAGGTCCGGACGGAGCGCCTGCAGGCAGGACATCAGGTAGACCACATAGGGCTGCACCTGCTCCAGCAACAGAGCTGCCGAGGCGGGCCGGGGGGATTGCATCTCGCGGGCCATGAGGACCATGGCTGCCTCATCCACGGGGTGACCCGGATCGCAATCCATGAGCTCCCCCACGAAGACCCGGATGTAGTCCCGGAGGCACTGGAGGGCCGTCTCCCGGGCCCCCGGCGCATCCGCCGCCGGCACTGCCGCAAGCTGGGTGAGGGGGCAAGGCTTGCGATTGAAGATGGCCTTGAGGGCCTCCCGGTAGAGGCCCTCCTTGCCGCAGAAGTGGTAGGTCACCAGGGCCGAATTGGCCTGAGCGCCCTTGGCGATCTCGCGGATGCCAGCGCCCTCGAAGCCCTTGGCAGCGAAGTGGACAATGGCCGACTCCAGGAGGCGGCTGCGGGTATCGGGGGGGGAGGGGGCGGTGGTCATGGGGCCTCGCAGTTGAATCAATCGTATGATTAACTCAAGTCATCAGCTTAAACGACCGTTTAACACTGTCAACCCCCTTTTCCAACCCAGCCTTCAGATGCCGCAGAGAGCCCATCCATGCGATCCTGGAGGCCCTGGAGCCCCCATGATCTTCCTGGTCTTCTATTTCCTGATCTTCACCGTCCTGGTGTTCCAGGGCACCCATCTGGCTGGGGAGGTCCGCTCACCTCTGGGCACCCTGCCCGAGGAAGTGGGCCAGCGACCGGTTGACGCCTCCCGCTGGGGCCTGCTCCTGGTGACCGTGGGCCTGCTGGGTGCGCTCCTGGGCCTGGTCGGCTTCAGCAGCCCCGCAGTGGCAGCCGCCCGACCCGCGTTCCTGGGCGTCGCCCTGGCCGTCCTCGCCGGCTTCGGCATCTGGGTGGTGTTCTTCGGCCGCAAGCCCGAGTTCATCGGCAAGCCCGCCCCCGTGGACAACCACGGGCACCACTAGCATTCAATTCTCCGCACGCTCAGGAAAAAGCAACCGCTCTCGCAGAGAAAAGACGAGGTGAGCGGAGGGGCGCGGAGGGCTTTGGCTTACCTGCTGTTCTCTGCGAGCCTCAGCCCGCTCCGCATCCTCTTCGAGAGTTGTTGCCCTTCCCCCACGGGCTGGATGAACCCAGGGTGAGTCGGCATCCCCAGAAATCCCGGAAGAACCCAAAAAAGGCGGCCCGAAGGCCGCCTTTTCTTGAGTGCGCTGAAGGTCAGACCTTCTGGACGTTGGTGGCCTGAGGGCCCTTCTGACCCTGCGCAACCTCGAAGGAGACGCGCTGGTTCTCATCCAGAGTGCGGAAGCCGCCGCCCTGGATAGCGGTGTGATGGACGAAGAGATCAGCGCCGCCCTCGTCGGGGGTGATGAATCCGTAGCCCTTTTCTGCGTTGAACCACTTGACGATGCCTTGAGCCATGACTGTTACCTGCCTACTGTCTGGTGAACGTGAAGCGATGACTTTCCCCAGACAAGGCCGTCATTGCGTGTACGTGAGGTCTGCCCATGGCAGGTCACGAAGCACCAGCATGACAGGAATGGCCGAATCCACAGATATTTTCTCGGAACTTTTCATTTTTTAAAACCGGACAATTGCTCCGAAGCCCACACCCTTCCGCTCCAGCTGCAGCTCCAGGTCGTCCTTGATGGATCCCTTGGGCACATCAAAGCTGCCGGATTCGTAGAAGGCGCGGAGTCCAAACCAGGACACGGGGAACACCCGGACGTCCGCCCCGGTCAGGGTGTACTTCGCTTGTTTGTATCCTAGATAGTGCACATAGGCCTTGGCTTCGATGGCCCCATTGAAGCCGCGGGTGCCCCCGGAGAGGCCGATCTGGGGAATGGGGGCGGTCACCCGGGTGTTGGAAGCGATGGCCGCGCCGGGCACGGGGGCGGTGCCGGCGGCGTCCAGGTCCAGGGTCCAGGCCTGGACACCCAGATCGATCCCCAGCCAGCCTGCGGGGTCACTGATGTACTTGATGGTCCAGGTGCCGTCGATGGAAGCCAGCTTCACATGGGACTGGACCCGCGATCCCGCCGTGTAGGGGACACCATTGATGGTGACAGTGCGGTTTACCACCCGGTCGCCGCGGTATTCGGTCGTCCCGCTGGTGACCTGGAAGGCGAAGCGGGGGCCCTGGTAGTCGAGGAAGAAGCCCGGGACAGCCTTGTCCTTGCCAAGCCCCAGATCGGCGTCCAGGTCCACCAGGATGGGCAGACCGTCCTGGACACCCTGGAAGTGGCCTGTGAGGGTGGGGCCGAAGGTCTGGGCCCCCAGGGTCCAGGTGCGCTGAGGCACGCCGGGCTGGCCGTTCGGAGCCCCAAGCTGGGCGAAGGCGACCGTCGTGCAGAAGGAGAGGAGAACCGGCAGGTACTTCATGACACCCCCGTGTGCGTGGATAGATCGTATCGGGCCAAGGGGGCTGCAGGTTGACTACTTAGATGGCCGCCAGGCTCCGGAAGGCCGCCAGGAAGTCCTTGGGCTGGGGCAGGATCTCGTCCTCCAGGGCGGGGTTGTAGGCCACCCAGGTGTCCTTGGCAGCGAGGCGCTTCACCGGGGCATCCAGGTGGAAGAACAGCTCGTCGGCGATGCGGGCGGCGATCTCCGCGCCATAGCCCCAGGAGAGGGTGTCCTCGTGGGCCACCAGCACCCGGTGCGTCTTCTGCACCGAGCGGGCGATGGCGGGCCAGTCATAGGGGTTGAGGCAGCGGAGGTCCAGGATCTCCACGGACAGGCCTTCCTTTTCTGCTTCCCGTGCGGCCTGGACAGCCCGGTGCACGGTGTTGCCAAAGGTGATCACGGACAGGTCCGTGCCTTCGCGCACGGTGCGGGCCTTGCCGAAGGGGATCATGAAGTCCGGCCCCGGATCGTTGCCCTTGTTGTGGGTCTGCCGGTAGAGGTGCTTGGGCTCGAGGAAGAGCACCGGATCGTCGCAGCGGATGGCCGTCCGCAGCAGGCCCGCCGCATCCAGCGCGGTGCTGGGGCAGACCACCCGCAGACCCGGGATGTGGGTGAAGGTGCTCTCGCCGCACTGGCTGTGGTAGGTGGCGCCGCCCATGAGGTAGCCGGCGATGGGCACGCGCACCACCACCGGCGCCTTGAAGGCTCCGTTGGAGCGCCAGCGGATGGTGGCCAGCTCCTCACGCAGCTGCTGCATGGCAGGCCAGATGTAGTCGAAGAACTGGATCTCCACCACGGGCTTGAAGCCGCGTACCGCCAGGCCAATGGCCCGGCCGACAATGGTGGCTTCCGCCAGAGGCGTGTTGAAGACGCGGTGGGCGCCGAAGCGCTTCTGGAGGCCGTGGGTGGCCTTGAAGACGCCGCCCTTCCCTTTCAACTCCTCCGCATTGTCGTCATGGCTGACATCGGCCACATCCTCGCCAAATAGCAGGATCCTGGGCTCTCGTGCCATCTCCTGCTTCAGGGTGGCATTGATGAGGTCGAGCATGGTCTTGGTGCCCGTGGCTTGGTCACCGGGTTCGGACTCGGTGTCGAAGGCGGGGGCCGTGGGGTCCACCACCTCGCTGTAGAGGTGTTGGTAGTAGCTGCCAGAAGCGGGCCCCGGGGCGGCCTCGGCAGCCTCCCAGGCAGCGTTGATCTCCGCCTGGACCTCGTCCTTGAGGACCGTCAACTCGGCTTCCGTGAGATCGCCCCAGGCCACCAGCTGCCGGGCATAGGTCGTCACGGGATCGCGCAGGGCCTCGGCTTCCCGAAGCGTCTTCGACTTGTAGGCCTGCTCATCATCGGACAGGGAGTGGCTGTAGGGCCGGATCACCCGGGCCCGCACCAGGGCCGGTCCAAGCCGCGCTCGGGCGTAGGCCGCGGCCTTCATGAGAGCCGCGTAGCTGGCCAGGGGATCACAGCCATCCACCTCATCGATGATGAGCAGGCCCTGGCTGGCATAGCCCTGGAGCAGGGCGGCCACATTGCCACCGGCATACTGCACCTCGGTGGGGGTACTGATGGCGAACCCGTTGTCCTCCACCAGGAAGACCACCGGCGCCTTTAGGTTCACGGCATTGCTCATGGCCTCCCAGAACTCGCCCTGGCTACAGGTGCCATCTCCGGTGCTGGTGAGCACCACCTCATCGGCCTGCATCTCCAGAGGCCCCAGCAGGTCAATTTGTTCGGCCCGGAGCAGCGCCTCCGCCGCACCCACCGCCTGAAGCAGCTGACTGCCCGTCGGGCTGGAGGTGGTGAAGATGTTCAGAGCCTTGTGCCCCCAGTGGCTGGGCATCTGCCGGCCACCGCTGGCGGGGTCCGCCCCGGCCCCCACGGAGCCGAGGAACATCTCCTTGGCGGTATAGCCCAAGCCATAGGCCAGGGCCCGGTCGCGGTAGTAGAAGAAGAACCAGTCGCGGCCGGGCCGGAAGACCATGGCCGCTGCGGCCTGCACGGCCTCGTGGCCCACGCCATTGATCTGGAAGAAGACCTTGTTCTGGCGCTTACCCAGGATCTCCTTGTCGTCGATCCGGCGGGCGGCGTAGATGGTCCGATACAGCTGGATGCGCTCCTCGCGGGAGAGGACCGTGACAGGCGCGGACGACTCGGGGCTTGGGGCCAAGGGGGGTTCCTTCAAAGGGGCTCGGGTTCGGGGTAAAGCCCAATCTAGCACGCTCCAGGTGACCATAGGTTAGACCCGTCTATACCGCCTTCCCCCCAGCCCATCCCGCCGAAATACTAGAAAGAGCACAGACCAGTGCAGATCAAAACCGACGCCTGGGTCAGAAACGCCCGCCGGTGCTTGAGGGTAGACTGGATCCTTTGCGAGCCACCCATGCCCCAGTCCCCCGCTGACATCCGCGCCATCCACGATCTGCCCGTGCCCGAGCTGCTTTTCCGGGCGGCCACGGCCCACCGGCAGCACTGGAACGCCGAGGAGATCCAGTTCTGCACCCTGGACTCCATCAAGACCGGGGCCTGCCCGGAGGACTGCGCCTACTGCCCCCAGAGCGCCCGCTACCAGACCGCCCTGAAGGTGGAGCCACTCAAGGATGTGGCCAAGGTCCTGGCCGGGGCTGCCGAGGCCCGGGCCGCCGGGTCGACCCGCTACTGCATGGGTGCCGCCTGGCGCGAGGTGAAGGACGACGCCAACTTCGAGGCCGTCCTGGACATGGTGCGGGGCGTCTCCGGCCTGGGCATGGAGGTCTGCGTCACCCTGGGGATGGTCAATGAAGGCCAGGCCCGGCGCCTCAAGGAGGCCGGCTGCCAGGTCTACAACCACAACATCGACAGCAGCCGCGACTTCTACGAGACCATCATCTCCACCCGCAAGTTCGACGAGCGCCTGGAGACCATCGCCGCCGTGCGCGCCGCGGGCCTGGAGGTCTGCTCCGGCGGCATCGTGGGCATGGGCGAGACCATCGACCAGCGCATCCACTTCCTGCAGGAGCTGACGGAGCTGGAGCCCGCCCCCGAGAGCATCCCCATCAACCAGTTCGTGGCGGTGGACGGCACGCCCCTGGCTGACGTGGACCCCCTGCCCCCCCTGGAGCTGGTGCGCATGATCGCCACGGCGCGAATCCTCTTCCCCAAGAGCCGCATCCGCCTCAGCGCCGGCCGGGCCCAGATGAGCGACGAGCTCCAGGCCCTGTGCTTCTTTGCGGGCGCCAACAGCATCTTCACGGGCGAAAAGCTGCTCACCACCCCTGGCCCCGGCCTGGACCACGACCAGTGGCTCCTCCAGTCCCTGGGCATGCGGGTGGAAGGCGCCCCGGCCAAGGCCTGATGCCATGCAGCTCATCGACGACCTCCACGCCGAACACGACCTCATCGAGCAGGTGCTGGGCTCCCTCCGCGCCTTCGTGACCGCCCGCCTGGCCGGTGACGGCGACCCCGCCGATGGCGCCCGCTTCCTGGCCTTCTTCCGCCACTACGCCGGCACCTTCCACCACGACAAGGAGGAGCTGGTGCTCTTCCGGGCCCTGGTGGAGCGGGCGGAGCTGCCCGGTGAGCGGGGCCCCATTGCGGCCCTCACCGGCGAGCACCACCGCATGGGCGGTTTGCTGGACGGCCTGGCCCAGCTGCTCGACAGCCCCCTGGTCGCCGAGGCGGACCGCCTGCGCCTGCAGGAGCTGGCGGTGGACTACAGCCGCTCCCTCTGGAAGCACATCGACGCCGAGAACTCCGTCGTCTTCCCCGAGAGCCAGGAGCGGCTGCGCCGCTTCCACGTTATGGACCTGCCCAGCCGGCCCATGACGGACGAAGAGCAGGCGGCTCACGAGGCCGGCCTTGCCCTGATCCTGCGCTACCCCCCGGAGCACGACGCCGAAGTCCACCGCGGCGACGGCTGCGTTGCCTGCTCCTCCTATGGCACGACCTGCGACGGCCTTGAGCGGGAGTGGTGGACGGACCTGGAGTGGGAAGAGGTCTTCAAGCGCAGCGACGGGGACTAGGGCAGCTCGACCTGGGCCTTCAGGCCTGGGCGGATGCGGCGCTCGGGGTTCTCCACCACCACCCGCACGCCCACCTTGCCCTCGGCATCGGCGTAGGGCGCCACCAGGAGGATCTCGCCTTCGCAGTCCCCGGCTGCGGCCGCCAGGTGGACCCGAACTTTTTGCCCGGGCTTCAGGGTGCCCAGGACCTCCGGCGTCACGGCGCACTGCACCACCACCCGGCTCAGATCCAGGATGCGGAAGAGGGGCTGGCCGCTGGAGACCGACTCGCCGGCCTCGCGGGTTCGCACCGCCACCACCCCAGCCATGGGGGAGACGATGGTGCGGAGCTTCACCTGCTGGGCTGCGGTCTCGTAGTGGAGGCGGGCCAGGTCCAGCTCGATGCGGGACTCCAGGGCCTTGGCTTCGGGAATGATCTTGCTGTCGTAGAGCTTCTTGGCGCCCTTGGCCTCGAACTCGCGGCGCTCCACAAGCACCTTGGCCCGCTGCATCTCCAGTTCCTCCAGGCGGCCGTCCAGCACCGCCAGCACCTGCCCCTCGGTGACCGCCTGGCCCTCCGCAGCCTTCAGCTCCAGGAGGCGGCCAGGCACGGCGGCGCAGATCTCCGCCTGCCGGAAGGGCAGGACCAGGCCCTCCACCGGGGCGGGCGCCGCCCCCAGCAGGAGGAAAAGCGGCAGGCAGGGGAAGGACATGGGAGCTCCGGGCGGACCCCTGCATTCTCCCAGGTTCCCCGCCGGAGCGGGCCGCGGGGGCCGGTGCTGGAACCCTTCCAGTCCCACAGGTAGACTGGAGCATTCGGCACCATGGCGTTCGCTTCCCCCTCTCCGGGCCCGGCAAGCACGCTGGCGGGGCCTGAAGGATTCCCATGCGCGAGATGGACAAGGCTTTCGACTTCAGGACGGCGCAGCTGCGCTGGTATGAGGTCTGGGAAGAGGCGAAGGCCTTCCAGGCGGCTCCGGACAGTGGCAAGGAGCCCTGGTCCATCGTCATCCCGCCGCCGAACATCACCGGCAACCTGCACATGGGCCACGCCCTGGTGAACACCCTCCACGATGTGCTCACCCGCTTCAAGCGGGCCCAGGGCTTCGACGCCCTGTGGGTGCCGGGTACCGATCACGCCGGCATCGCCACCCAGATGATGGTGGAGCGTCAGCTCAAGGCCGAGGGCACGGACCGCCACAAGCTGGGCCGGGACGCCTTCGAGCAGCGCATCTGGGACTGGAAGGACAAGAACCAGGGCGCCATCGAGCATCAGCTCAAGCGTCTGGGCTGCTCCGTGGACTGGACCCGCAACCGCTTCACCCTGGACCCGGCCCTGAACAAGGCGGTGCGCCATGTCTTTGTGCAGAGCTACAAGGCGGGCCGGATCTTCCGCGGCCCCCGCATGATCCAGTGGGATCCCGCCCTGCAGACCGCCCTCAGCGATCTCGAAGTGAAGTACGAAGAGCGCAAGGGCAAGCTTTGGCACCTGCGCTATCCCCTGGCGGATGGCAGCGGGGACATGGTGGTAGCCACCACCCGGCCCGAGACCATGCTGGGCGACACCGCCGTGGCTGTGCACCCGGATGATGAGCGCTACGGCAGCCTGGTGGGCAAGTTCCTCAACCTGCCCCTCACCGGTCGCCAGATCCCGGTGGTAGCCGACAGCTTCGTGGATCCCGCCTTCGGCACGGGCTGCGTGAAGGTGACGCCGGCCCATGATGCCAATGACTTCGCCGCCGGCCAGCGCCTCAAGCTGGACTCCATCACGGTGATCGGCTTCGATGCGAAGATGACCGCCGCCGCCGGGGCCTATGCGGGGCTGGACCGCTTCGAGGCCCGCAAGAGGATTCTGGTCGACCTGGAGGAGCAGGGCTTCCTGGCCAAGGTGGAGGACTACACCAACAAGATCAGTCTCAGCGATCGCAGCGGTGCCGTGCTCGAGCCCCTGGTGAGCGAGCAGTGGTTCATGGATGTGAAGGAAGCTGCGGCCAAGGCCCTGGAGGCGGTCCAGACCGGCGCCATCCAGTTCACGCCCGAGCACCACGGCGCCGTCTGGCAGCACTGGCTCACCAATATCCAGGACTGGTGCATCAGCCGCCAGCTGGTGTGGGGTCACCGCATTCCCGCCTGGACCTGCGGCAAGTGCGGAGAGCTCCATGTGGAGATGGAGGCTCCCTCCGCCTGCGGCGCATGCGGAGCACAAGAGCTGATACAAGACCCAGATACGTTGGATACGTGGTTCAGTTCGGCGCTGTGGCCCTTCA
>SESE01000072.1_pt1 | contig 42995 bp, 38 predicted proteins | sample 3171371 | NCBI WGS metagenome assembly SESE01 (sample SAMN06051881, study PRJNA518727) | freshwater metagenome | biome: subpolar coniferous forest; feature: holomictic lake; material: water; isolation source: holomictic Lake 442, 13 m depth | place: Canada: near Kenora, Ontario | collected... | reverse complement strand
CTTTGAACAGGCTTCAAAGATTCTCGACCCGCAAAAAACAACCATCTGTTACAACTCCGACTGGCTTGGAGCCATGACATTTGCTGATGTCGTCCGCCTCTCAAGCCACTACACAGTAGCCCGGATGCTTGAACGTGACGACTTTGAGCGGAGATATCGTGCACAAGAACCCATTTCCATTCATGAGTTCCTCTATCCCCTTGCTCAGGGAATGGATTCGGTACACCTGAAAAATGATGTTGAACTTGGCGGAACCGACCAAAAATTTAACCTCCTGGTCGGAAGAGATCTGCAACGGGAGTATGGAATAACACCACAGGTCTGCATTACAATGCCGCTGCTTGTGGGCACAGCAGGTGGAGAAAAAATGTCGAAATCACTCGGCAATGCGATCTGTTTCAATGACTCCCCCGCCGACATGTACGGCAAAGCTCTCTCCATTCCCGATACACTCATTGAAACGTATACAAAACTTTTGCTGCCACAGACAGAATCTGCTGTCATCGAAATTCTCGGGCAAATCAATGAAAACCCGAGAAGAGCCAAACGAGCCTTGGCAAGGGAAATTGTGGCATCCTATTTTTCTCATGAAGAGGCAGAGGGCGCTGAGCACCACTTCGATCAGCTCTTTGTTCATAAAAAAGCGCCCGACAACATTGAGCTCCTTGAAATTGACCTGCAATCCATTCCAATAATAGAGCTTCTGGTAACCCTTGGAGCTGCTGCGTCAAAAAGTGATGCCCGCCGTATGATTCAGCAAAAATCAGTGACCGTTGATGAGAGAAAAATAGAAGATTTCACCGAGAACATTGAACTTTTCAGTGAGCCAAAAATAATCAGAGCTGGAAAAAGAAAGTTTTTTAAAGTCGCTGCAAAAAAATCATGTTGAATGAGCTCTCTGCAGCGACTGGAACGGATTGGGATTATTCTGCACAACGAACACTATCGATTTATATGCAAAACCTTTGCTGGTGGAAACCCATTAAAGAAAGTCGATGACGCGTGACTGTAGGCGCCAATATTTTCACTGTAGAGTAAATCCCCTATCGCAAGGTCTACGGGCAAGAGATTGGCCATCGTGATGGTGTCGAGAGCATCGCAGGTGGGACCATAAACCGCACACATCTTCTCATTGCCCTCTTTGAAGGATTTTAAAGGATATTCGCAATGATCAAAGATAATCCCTGAAAACGTATGATAAACCCCGTCATTCACGTAATAACATTTTTTACCGTCACGATACGCGGTGCCAATAATCTCCATCACAACCCAGGCGGCAGTTGCCACTAAAAATCTTCCGGGTTCGGCTATGATTTCAATGTCGGGCGGAAAGAGTCGGTCAAATTCGGAATTGAGCATGATGGCAAGCTCAGCAAAAGGTTTTACATTTTTGTCGTAAGGAGCGGGAAAACCGCCGCCAATATCAAGAATTTTTACCTCTTTATATCCTCTTTCCCACGATTCCCTGAAAATATTGGATGCCAGATTAAGGGCTTGAATATAATTCTGGAAATTTGTGCATTGACTGCCGACATGGAAGCTTAACCCTTCAACGACCAATCCTCTCTTGAAAGCTTTGTCTATAAGATCCACAGCCTCTCCAGGATCTGCACCGAATTTGGATGAAAGCTCTACCATCGCTCCGGTATTAGGGACTTTTATTCGCAAAATAAGACCTGTGTTCGGTGCATAGGTAGCGATTTTCGCTATTTCATCTTCATTATCAAACGTGACCAGCGGCTTGTAACGGTCGAGCTCCTTTAACGTGGGTATTGGCTTTATCGGATTCGCATAGATGATCTTGTCCCAGATAAAATCCTGTTGCTCTTCAGGCGTCAGGCTTTTAATGTTTTCATAGACAGTAAGAAACTCAGGCATTGATGCCACATCAAAGCTGGCACCAGCGTCATAGAAGGTTTTAACTATTTCTTTGGCTGAGTTTGCTTTAACAGCAAAATAGGCCTGAACCCTTGGAAGATGCTGCCGAAACTCGCGATAATTGGCACGCAAAACTTCGTGGTCCACCACAAACAACGGTGTACCATGCTCTAAAGCCAATTGTTTTAAATCTTGAGCTATCATCAGTTGTATCCTTTTTTAATCATTATCGGTAATAAGAAAGTTCTTGAACTGCCAGGGATCCGTTTCATCAATATCAGGTTTATTAAACCCTGCAAAATAGTTGGGATTGTATGTTAAAGGTGTCCAATCGGAAGCTTTTGATATGAAGTTGCCAAGCCAGGGTTTTGCAATTCCAAGGATATACTCATGATCGATATTATCTGGTACAACAACACCCCTGTCAGGATTTTCGATCATCCACATACAGGCTGCAACCACGGATATTGCTACCTGCATGGTGGTAGCATTCTGATGAGGTACCAGCGCCCTGGATTGCTCTATGCTCAGGTCGGAGCCTGTCCACCAGGAATTAAAACAATGACCCATCAGTAATGCACCAAGAATATCAGAACCCTTGATGATCTCATCATTCATGATCCTGAAGTTTGGCTGAAGTTTATAGTCATAACCACGCAGCTCATGAAGAGAAGTAATGGCGGCATCACTCGGACAATAAGCGTAATGAACCGTCGGACGGTAGATGACTTGCCCCTCTTTATGGACAGTAAGGTAGTCAGAAATTGTAAACGCTTCGCCATGGCGGACTACCATGCCACGTATATCATAATCAGGCACCCAGGAGCACACCCAGGTATTCATCCCCATTTTGGCAAGACAAATCTGGTTTTGCGGACCATCAGTATGGGTATAGGCAAATTCTGGAAGCTCTTTTTCATGTGTTCCCCAACCCATTTCAGCAGTTGTCATACCCTCTTCCCGGAATCCCTCGACACTCCAGGTATTGACAAACTCGTCAACCTGTTTTGGAACATCAGAAATTTGAGTATCCCTTTCAGAGCAGTGAATCACTTTGACGCCAAGCGCCATTGCCAGTTCATTGAAAATTCTTTTTTCAGACAGCTCTTTAATAATTTCGGCTTGAGCAGGGCCGACCTTGTTCCGGGCAATGACTGCGTTGGCAATATCAAGCAACCCTTGTTTGGTAAAATGCGATATCAATCCGGGATTGGCGCCATGCTCAAGTACCGCAGTGACACCTTTATCTTGCCACTGTGAAGTCATGCGGCGGATGTTCATGTGACGGTAGTACAGTGTTCTTTCGGCAGGATGCTTCGTCTCAACCCCTGTATAAGGATCCCAAACTTCTACCGAGGTGTTCATATAGAGGACACCATGATCATGACACCATTGAAGAATTTCACAACAATCAATATTCCACGCTAAATCTATTATCAAATCGCCCTCGGCAACATAGGTCGCGAGGGTTTGTGCTATATTGTATGGTGTTATTTGATGATTAATGTATGTAACGCCCAATGCTGTCCACGGTGATACTTTTTCACGAATATCCTCAAAATCCATAATAGTGACATGAGTATAATCGACGTTGATGTGTTTAAAAAGAACAGGGACTGTACATTGAGATACAGAGCCAAATCCAATAATGAGTATTTTTTTATTAAAATTGATCACGGCTTTTCACTTTATTTTTAGATAGCCAGCTCTTTATCTGGAGGCTCTTGTCTCTGGTTGATCCACGTTCTCATAATGACAACTCCGGTGCAGTTTCAGCCGTTTTCGGAGCCTTGTTCCGGAGGAGCTGATGCTCCGGCAGGAAGTTAGCCGATTTGACCATGATAAAAAAAAAATTATCTTTGTGGGCTCATCTTTTGACGATTATCGTCGTAGGCCTTGTTCCGAATTCTGAAGCGACCCCAATAAGACTGCTGTTTGTATTAATACCCAAATTTCAGTAGTATAAACGCTTTGAACAACACATTAATCCGGAGGAACGGCATTGTCATTTGTCCCATCAAAAGTATTTTTCACCAAAGGTGTGGGAAGGCACAAGGAATATCTCTCCTCATTCGAGCTTGCCCTGAGAGAGGCAAAAATTGAAAAATGCAACCTGGTTACCGTATCAAGTATTTTTCCTCCTCACTGTGAGCGCATCACAGTCGAAGAAGGGCTGAAGCATCTCTCTCCAGGTCAAATAACTTTTGCGGTCATGGCCCGTAATTCAACCAATGAATTCAACCGCCTTATTGCAGCTTCGGTCGGTGTTGCCATTCCTGCTGATGAAACACAATACGGTTATCTCTCGGAACACCATCCGTTCGGAGAATCTGCAGAACATTCCGGGGAGTATGCCGAAGACTTGGCCGCAACGATGCTTGCAACAACCCTCGGCATTGAATTTGATCCAAACAAAGATTGGGACGAACGCGAAGGTATTTACAAAATGAGCGGCAAAATTATCAATTCCTATAACATTACCCAGTCTGCAGAGGGTGAGAACGGTCTCTGGACAACGGTTATTTCATGCGCTGTTCTCCTTCCGTAATATAATTCTTTTGCTGCACTGAAGTTGAATGCGGGACACTATGACGGAATCGATCAAAACTGATGTTCTGGTTATCGGCAGCGGCATCGGCGGGCTCTATTTTGCTATTCATACGGCCGAGCACGCCAAGGTAACCATCATTACAAAAAAAGAGAGCTCCACCTCCAATACCAATTGGGCACAGGGAGGCATAGCCGCCACGATTGACAGCAATGACAGTACGGAACTGCATATAGCTGACACTCTTGATGCCGGTGCAGGCCTGTGCAATCTGGAGATGGTCTCCTTCATGGTCAAAGAAGGTCCTCAGCATATTGAGCGCCTCATGGAACTCGGCGTGAACTTCACCACATCTGACCATGACCATTTGCACCTCGGCAAGGAGGGCGGCCATTCCAGAAACCGCATTGTTCATGCACAGGACCTGACTGGCAGGGAAGTTGAAACTGCGCTGCTCGATCGAATCAACAACCATCCCAATATCACTCTGCTTGAACACCATTTTGCCATTGAACTGCTTACGGAGCATCATCTCGGCATCAAAACAAACGACATCACCTGTTATGGGGCATACGTGCTTGACACGAAACAGCGAAAACCGATAAAAATCCTTGCCAAAATAACGATGCTCGCATCCGGAGGCCCCGGGCATGTCTACCCTTATACGACCAATCCGGAGATTGCCACCGGAGATGGCGTTGCAATGGGATACCGCGCCGGAGCTGAAATTGCCAACATGGAGTTCATCCAGTTTCATCCAACTTCGCTCTGCCATCCAAAAGCTGACTCATTTCTGATTTCCGAGGCTGTCCGGGGATTTGGAGGTATCCTCAAGCTGAAAAACGGGCAGGAATTCATGCACAAGTATGACAAGCGACAGAACCTTGCACCAAGAGATATTGTCGCCAGAGCTATCGACTCGGAGATCAAAAAAAGCGGTGAAGAGTGCGTTTTTCTTGATGTCACCCATATAGATCCTGAAAAAACAAAAGAACATTTTCCGAATATTTACGAAACCTGCCTCCAATTCGGCATCGATATGACCAGGGAAATGATCCCGGTTGTGCCTGCCGCGCACTATTCATGCGGCGGTATACGAACGGACAGCAAGGGAAGAACCACTCTTGAGCGGCTCTATGCCTGCGGGGAAACAAGTTGCACTGGTGTTCACGGGGCAAACCGTCTTGCAAGCAACTCGCTGCTTGAAGCTCTTGTCTTTGCCTGGAGAGCATCTCTTGATATCTGCAAAGCGCTGCAAAATCTCGAAAACACTGTCGATTTTCCAGACTGGGACGATACCGGAACAGTTAATCCTGAGGAGTGGATTCTTGTTTCTCACAACAAACGGGAAGCGCAGCAGGTCATGAACGACTATGTCGGTATTGTACGCAGCGACCTCAGGCTGCAGCGTGCGAAGAGGCGGATTGATTTTCTCAAGGAGGAGACCGAATCCTACTATAAAAAAACAAAGATCACGACACAGATTCTTGAACTGAGAAATATCATCAAGGTGGCAAGTCTTATCATCGAAAGCGCCATGAAGCGACGGGAATCAAGAGGACTGCATTATACCACCGATTATCCAGAAAAAGACGATAAACATTTTCTGCTGGATACTGTGCTAAGGTCTTTTTAGGCACTATCCAATAAATGCCTTCTTTTCTGCATGTCAGGAGCTACCAGCATGCCATGCCTGCGGCATTGAAGAATATGCTCTTTGCTTTTCAGCCCCGGAGGGGCGGCATGTTGGTAGTCAGGAAAAAAGGTACCCTACCTTACCTCCTGCCAATCCCGGGCATAACGGAAATCAATCCCGGGAGTTCTTGCAGAAATCTTGGCAATAACGGGCATCATCCTTTTGTACTGGTTCCGGACAACCATCTTCCTTACTCGGTCGTAAAAGAGTTCTGAAACTCCTTTGGCAAGAATAGCCCGTTTATCCATCCGCTTTTCAAGCATCATATAGAGCAACAGGTCAACAGCTTCATAGCTGAACCCCAAGTCCGCCTCATCGCTCTGCCCTTCCCACAGGTCGGCTGAAGGAGCTTTGTCAATAATCGGTTCCGGAATACAGAGGTGACGGGCAAGTCCGCGCAATTGAGTTTTATAGAGATCACCAATTGGATTAACGGCTGAAGCCATATCCCCGAACATGGTACCATAACCGAGGAGGAGCTCGGTTTTATTGCTCGTTCCCGCAACGAGCCGTCCATCTCTTGCGGAAACATCATACAGAAATACCATCCTTGTGCGGGCCATGATATTACCCCTTCTCAATAACTGCTCTCCCGGCACTGATAAAAAAAAAGCGTCAACAACCTGAGTGATGGGCATCTCTTCAGACCTTATGCCAAGCTTTTGAATCATGAGTTCAGCATGTTCAATACTGTCTGGACTGCTTGATGCGCAGGGCATCATGAGTGCAAGAACATTATCAGCGCCAAGCGCCCGAACAGCAAGTTCACAGACAACCGCTGAATCAATGCCCCCCGAAAGACCAAGCACTATCGAGTTAAATCCGAACTTGCGAATCTCATTAAACAAAAATGCCTTGAGAATATCCTCAACAATATGATAATCAAGATGAAGATCCTGAAGCTTCATAACTGTAATGCCTTCTAAAAATTAAACAACCGCATGGCTGCGCTGATCAGCAGAAAAGCCACAATATTCACCATCACAACAAAGAATGCAACATTTCTCAGCACAGGACGAGAAAGAGCCAGTTCAAGGTCAAACATAACGGTCAAGCCATTTTTGCCGACGACGAGAGTGTAACTGAGTGCTATAACGGCAAAAAGCCAGCTCCAGAGACCAGTAAAATAAAAAAGCTCAAACAGCCAGACAGGAGTCATTGAATAACAGACAACATTCAGCATCATTGCCTTGAAGCTCTCTGACCGTTCTCGCGCAACCAGGTAACCCACTCCTCCCGCCATAAGATAGAGTACGGCAATATCAATGAGAAAATTGGTAATGGCAAAAAACATGGCTGGCTGTGGCACCCCGATCAGGGGGAACTTGGCAAGCTGTACAAGGGCAATAACCGGAACGGCGTACTCACGGAGCACATTAAACTCTTTCCCTGGAATTACCTCTTGAAGATCACGCCATAGGGTACGGTTACGAAACAAAAGTGTAAATATCGCAACAAAAAGTTCTTTAACACCCATAACAGTTATCGTCTAAGCCATTTTTCAGGGTTTTGTTTGACTCGGCCCTTCCATATCTCAAAATGAACAACTGAACCCCCGTCACCCATCTTGCCCGACACTCCCAACAATTGCTGTGATTTTATAAGATCATCTTTGACCACATTCAACTGGCCGAGATTGGCATACACCGTAAGGTAAGATTTCGGATGGCGGACAATCACGATATTACCAAACGTGGGAAGGAACGCGATCTGGACTACTTTTCCTCCTGAAACCGCCCTTACCGGAGTGCTGGCCGGAACGGAAATATCAATCCCGTTATTAGTGGTAACAATTCTCAGATCCTTGTCCTCAAGAGATCCAAACTTTTGTGACACAACACCGTTCTGTACGGGCCACGGCAATGAGCCTGACGCATTGTCAAAATCCGCAGAAACTTTTTCAATTTCAGGCGAATCTGCTTTCGGCATCACCATAACACTCTTTTTTTCCGAAGACTTTACTTGCGCTTTTTCAATTTTTTTACGCTCTTTACGGGCAGTATCAGCGGCTTGTCCAGTAGATTTTTCTTTCTTGGCGAGCGCATGTTGCGCCTCAAGACGTTTTGATTCACGTCGCTTTGCTTCAAGGCGCCTGGCTTCGAGAATCTTCTTCTGCCGCTCATTTTCAGCCTCCACCACGCGCTGTTCAGCAAGAATCAGCGACTCTATCCTCGATTGCAGTTGCCTGCGCTTTTGCTTTACCACAGCAAGCTGTGCAGCATATTCCTGTTTGTTTTTTTTAAGCCTGTCAAGTACCTCTTCTTTTTCTTTTTTGCTGACCGACCATGTTTTTAACTGCCGCTCCTGCTCCCTGACCATTGCAGCTTTTTGCTGATAGCTTTGCTCAAGCGCAAGGCGATTGTTTTCAAGTTTGACGGCAACCTGCTGCAAGTCATTAACATTACGGCGAACTGCCCGTGTAAAAAAACCAACATATTGTGCACGTACAAGAGCGTTGTTAACCGAACCTGCACCAAAAACATGCTCAACATCCCTGTTTCCGCCATATTTATACACTGAAACTGCCGTCCTTCGGAAATCATCAGAAACCTTGCCGTAAATCTGGCGGTTACCCTGAAGCTTGTCGCGCAGTTGCTCGATATCACGATCAAGCTTTGCAAGATAAATCTGGTTTTGACTGATAATTTTTTCAAGGACAAGAATCTGGGTGCGGATATTTTCCAAAACCTTAAACGACTGCGACTCCTTGCGGGTTGTCAGATTCAGTTTTGACTGGTACTCCCTGAGTTGTTGTTTCAAGCTCTGAAGGTTCTGCTCGACTGCTGCCCGCTCCCTCATGATCTTCGATATTTCGCTATTTACTGGCCGTGCTGCAACCGCTGAAGAGATCACACCAGATACCATGAAGAACAATGACAGGAACAGAATTGCGGCCATCCGCATCACTCTGTCAAAAAAACCGGGTGAGACAATAAAGTTCATAAAAAACCTGTGGGCATTAAAAATTCAAATATCTTGCGAAATGAAGTTAAGTACACTTTCAACGCAAGCGGCAGGGAATTTAACCCTTAGCGAATAAATTGGTTACAAAAAAACCAGCGAAATACAGAAAAATCAAGTCTGCACAAGGTAAAGGATAAAATCTTTTCTACGCAAACGGCCAGAGAAAATAATAATTTGTTTTTCATGATCTGAAATAATAGTAAATATCGGTTTTTCATCAGCATACCAATTACATGGACAAGCTTGTCATAAGAGGCGGACACCGGATCTCCGGAAACATAACCGCCTCAGGCTCAAAGAATACCTCACTGCCGATCATTGCCGCGACTCTGCTCACAGGAAATGGAACCTTTTCCCTTCATCGCATCCCCGACCTGCAGGATATCACGACTTTTACACAACTCCTGCGCCATCTTGGAGCTGAAACTTCTTTTTCAGGCAACACCCTGCAAATTTCGTCCCGAAATATAGAAAGTCTTCAGGCACCTTATGAACTGGTAAAAAAAATGAGGGCATCAATCTATGTGCTCGGACCGATGCTGGCAAGGTTCGGCCATGCAAGGGTCTCTCTTCCGGGCGGATGTGCTTTTGGCCCAAGACCGATTGACCTTCATTTAATGGCTATGGAAAAGCTCGGAGCAACAATCACTATTGAAACCGGGTTTATCGACGCGACCATTCCTGGCGGAAAACTGCAAGGAGGACATATCGACTTTCCTGTGTCATCAGTCGGAGCCACAGGAAACGCTCTTATGGCTTCCGTACTTGCCGAAGGAACAACAACCATCAGCAATGCTGCGGCAGAACCGGAAATTGAGACACTTTGTAAATTTCTCATCGCCATGGGAGCAACGATCAGGGGGACAGGCACAACCGAACTTGAAATAGATGGTACCAATTCGCTCAACGCCATTGAATTTGATAATGTTTTTGACAGAATCGAAGCAGGAACACTTCTTGCGGCAGCAGCCATAACCGGAGGCGACATCACGGTAACCGGTGTTGATCCCGAACAAATGAAAACTGTACTGAAAAAATTTGTCCAAGCGGGATGCACCATAAAAACAACCAAAAACAGCATTATGCTGAAAAGCCCCCAAAAGCTTCTCCCTACGGATGTCACAGCAAAACCTTATCCGGCTTTTCCGACCGACATGCAGGCTCAATGGATCGCACTGATGACTCAGGCTGATGGAACGAGCCATATTACCGACAAGGTCTATCAGGAGAGGTTCAACCATATTCCCGAGCTGAATCGTCTCGGCGCACATATTGATATCCACAAAAACAAGGCGGTTGTTCATGGACCACAACTCCTTTCAGGAACTAAAGTTATGTCTACCGATCTGAGAGCGTCAGCCAGTCTTGTTCTCGCCGGACTTGTGGCTCAAGGGACAACTGAAGTACTGAGAGTCTATCACCTTGACAGGGGATACGAGAAGATTGAAATGAAACTGAACAGCCTGGGGGCTGATATCACCCGAGAAAAGTACAACGAATTTTAGCTGTCAGAAGAAAAGAAGATTATTTTTTTTGCATATTGTCAACGAAGCTTTATATTGAGTGCCTTTAAAGCCAAGCATTGAGGGCCCTTAGCTCAGTTGGTCAGAGCAAGCGACTCATAATCGCTGGGTCGTAGGTTCAAGTCCTACAGGGCCCACTGGTTATGGAAGGATAAATTGAAAATACCTGGCGTGTTCGTCTAGTGGCCCAGGACATCGCCCTCTCAAGGCGAAGATCACGGGTTCGAATCCCGTACACGCTACCATACATGCACCCGTAGCTCAACTGGATAGAGTATCTGACTACGAATCAGACGGTTAGAGGTTCGACTCCTCTCGGGTGCACGATACTTTCTCTGCTTGGCTTAAACGGCTTTTTTCCTCTCTGCCGATGTTTGACCTTGCATTTATTTTGGCTCCGACATTTGCAACGTTTTTTATCGGAATACTTTTGCGCAAAAAAAACAAGAGTTAAAATATTTTTTTTATATTCAACACTAATTATTGAGGAGTGGCCAAATTGGTAAGGCTCCTGATTCTGGATCAGGCAATTTGCAGGTTCGAGTCCTGCCTCCTCAACCTGGCAAAAAAAAAGAGACCACTATGTTTTGGTCTCTTTTTTTTTGCCCGGTTGAGCCCACCTAATTTTGGTAAACAGAGAATAGAGCATAATCGAATTATGTTATGCTACCAGAAAACCCACAAAAGTTTTCTACTGACCTGATAAGAAAAAGCTGAATCTACCAGCAAAAAAGTTGCTGATGGTGATTATGTCCCAACACCGATATAGCTATTCCTGATGCAAAAAAAAAGAGACAGAACATTCATTCTGTCTCTTTCAAGATAAGAAACCGGGAAGCCGGAAACTTATTTTCCAGCAGGTGCGGCAGGTGCAGGTGTTTCTGCTGCAGGTGCGGCAGGTGCAGGTGCTTCTGCTGCAGGTGCGGCAGGTGCAGGTGCTGCTGCAGGGGCTTCAACAGGAGCTTCGGTTTTTTTTGCGCAGCCCACGAAAGAAACTGAGCTTAAAAGAAAAAGGAATGCGAAAAGTTTTTTCATTGCTATGATTATTTTTGTTGTTTGATAATTGACAGCTTCATCAGCTTCCGAATAATAAAAAAAAACAGGGACTTTTCAAAAGCCTACTGTATAGCGGAATATGCGAAAATTTCCCACATCCCGCCTTAATAAATGATTTTTTTATTCAACAAGCAACTCTAATTCTGCTTTTTCGAGTTCATGGAAATTAAGATACTGATAAATATTCTTTTCCTTTTCTCCCGACAGATGCCGGTTGACAATCTCCATGTATTCATCGCTGTTGGGCAGATGACCAAGAAGTGCACATACTGCAGCAAGTTCTGCAGAACCAAGATAGACCTGGGCATCGGTGCCCATGCGGTTATCGAAGTTCCTTGTACTGGTAGAAAATACCACCGCATTATCGGCAACTCTTGCCTGATTGCCCATGCAGAGCGAACAGCCTGGCTGCTCAATCCTGGCTCCCGAAGCTCCAAAAATTGAATAGTAGCCCTCCTCAACAAGTTTTTTCATATCCATCTTTGTGGGGGGGACAATCCAAAGCTTGACAGGCACAACTCCCCTGCCCCTTAAAATCTCGCCGAGAGCACGGAAATGACCGATATTGGTCATGCAGCTTCCAACAAACACCTCATCAATAATTTTTGGTGCTTTTTCATCTCTGAGAACCTCACTCAACGTTTTAACATCGTCAGGGTCGTTGGGGCAGGCAAGAATCGGCTCTGTGATATGGCTGATATCAATCTCAATGACCTCTGCATACTCCGCATCCGCATCCGGTTCAAGAAGAGAAGGATTGTTAATCCAATCCTGCATTTTGCCAATACGACGTTGCAGAGTATCAGGATCGCCATAACCCTGCTCAATCATTTGTTCGAGCAATTTGATGTTCGAGCTGAGATATTCAATGACAGGCTCTTTGTCAAGACGGACTGTACACGCCGCTGCGCTCCGTTCTGCAGAAGAATCACTGAGTTCAAAGGCCTGCTCGACCTTGAGCTTCGGCAGCCCCTCTATTTCAAGAATACGCCCGGCAAAAACATTCTTCTTGCCTTTCTTTTCTACGGTCAATAAACCACGTTTGATGGCCTCATAAGGAATGGCATTGACAAGATCACGCAGTGTAATCCCCTTCTGCAACTCACCAGTAAAGCGCACAAGAACCGATTCAGGAACGTTAAGCGGCATGGTTCCGGTAACACCTGCAAAAGCTACAAGCCCGGAGCCTGCGGGAAAGGAGATTCCAATAGGAAAACGGGTGTGAGAGTCTGCACCTGTACCCAGCGTATCCGGCAGTACCATACGGTTCAACCAGGTATGAATAACCCCGTCGCCGGGTTTAAGCGAAACACCACCCCTGCTCATGATGAAGTATGGAAGACTTCTGTGCATTTTGACATCAGAGAGCTTTGGATAAGCCGAGGTATGGCAGAAGCTCTGCATCAGAAGATCGGCGCTGAAGCTCAACGCAGCAAACTCCTTAACCTCATCACGGGTCATAGCTCCCGTTGTATCCTGTGAACCAACAGTCAGAGTTTCCGGCTCAACATACATCCCTGGACGAACTCCTGAAAGACCTGATGCCCTGCCAATCATTTTCTGTGCAAGAGTAAACCCTTTTCCGCTGTCCGCCGGTTGTTCGGCACGCATGAAGAACCTCTCTTCCCCGAGACCAAGCACCTTTCTTGCTTTTCTTGTCAGGTTTCTGCCGATGATCAATGGAATACGTCCTCCGGCACGCACCTCATCCTCAATTGTATTGGGTGAAAGTTCAAAACGTGCGACCACCTCGCCACTTTTCACTATCGTCCCCTGGGCAAGATCAAGCTCAATGACATCGCCCATTTCCAGAGCCGACACATCAGCCTGAATTGGTAACGCCCCTGAATCCTCTGCCGTATTGAAAAAAATCGGAGCAATGGTACTTCCTATAACCACGCCCGCAGTCCGCTTATTCGGTACTGATGGAATATCATTGCCGATATGCCACTGAACCGAGTTTATACCAGACTTCCGGCTTGATCCGGTACCGACAACATCGCCGACATAAGCAAGCGGATGGCCTTTTGTTTTTAGCGCGGCAATGGTTCCAAGAGGATCGGATATTTTGATGCCGAGCATACAACGGGCATGAAGTGGAATATCGCTGCGGGTAAACGCCTCACTCGCTGGTGAAAGATCGTCAGTATTGGTTTCACCTGGCACCTTAAAAACGGTAAGGGTCATTTTTTCAGGAAGAAGAGGCTTTGAAGTGAACCACTCGGCTTCTGCCCAGGATTTGAGCACCTCTGCAGCATAGAGGTTGGTTTTGGAGAGATCAACCACAACGTCAAACATGTCATAGACCAAAAGAGTCTTTTTCAACATTGCCGCAGCTTCGCGACATATCGTCGGATCATTATGACTGAGCGCATCGACCAAAGGCTTGACATTATAACCACCAAGCATGGTTCCCAAAATTCTCACCGCATCGACATTGTTGATCACCGCACAGGGGGTCTCACCTGTAAGAATACCATCAAGAAACGCCGCTTTTTCAAATGCAGCATCATCAACTCCCGGACTGATATGATCGCGGAATAACTCAAGCAGATACTCCTTTTCTTGAACAATCTCCTGCTGGAGCAGCCCAACAAGCAATCGTGCCTGTTCAGCAGTTAACGGTAACGGTGGAATGCTGAGCTTCGCACGCTCTGCGGTATGCGCACGATATTGGTCTACAAGACTCATAAGGTAAATCTCCCTCTGTTAATGTATGTTTGAAACGAAGAAACTTTAAAAAATGCACGCAAAAGGTACATTCCACTATCCAGTAAACAATAACCTTAAAAATACCATACCTGCCATTTAAAAGCAAAAACGGCGACGAGCTGCTCGTTTAGCAACACCTAAGTTCTTCAGGCAAGAAAGATGAGCAATCCTGCTTCTTTAAGGCAGAGAGGGGATCAGCAGCGATTACACTCAACAAAATCCTGGCCAATCAACATGCTGTCACCGTAACTGAGAAATAAATATTCTTTTTCAAGCGCTTCCCTGTAGGCATTCCGCAGATTATCCGTACCTGCAAATGCTGAGGTAAGCATCAATACTGTTGATCGTGGCGCATGAAAGTTGGTGAGAAGAGCATCAATAATACGGAATTGATACCCTGGGTAGATAAAAATATCAGCTTCACCTGTCAGATTTTCACTCCCTGAAAAGGTCTCAATGCGCTCTCCAGCATGTTCGAGTGCCCTGGTAACCGTGGTGCCTATAGCAACAATTCTGCCTCCCGACACCTTAACCCTGCGAATTTTTTCAGTAGATTCTGGAGGTATAGAATAATACTCGCGATGCATGACATGCTCCTCAAACGACTCCACTCTGATGGGCAGAAAGGTTCCAAGCCCAACATGAAGAGTGAGTGTAGCAACCTCAACACCCTTGCGAAAAAGTTTTTCAAGCAGTTCCTGCGTCATGTTCAGGGATGCCGTCGGAGCCGCCACAGAACCCGGCAATTGAGCAAACAGCGTCTGATAACGCTCCCGGTCAACCTCTTCGGCATCCCGTTTGAGATATGGCGGAATAGGCACTCCACCGAAATGTTCGAAAAACTCAGATAATCCCCCCCCCTCCGACATCTCAATGCGGGCAATTCCCTGATCGACAATATCTGTAACAAGCAGTTCAGAACCGTGCGCATCAAGCTTGTCGCCTTTTTTCAGTTTCCCCCGGTAAAGCACCAGATTTTGCTCCCCCTGATGCTTTTCAAGAAGCATCAGTTCAATCTTTGCGCCGGTAGGCTTGAAGGCAAAGAGCCGCGCCCGAACTACTTTTGTGTTATTGAGGACGAGCAGATCACCCGCCTGAAGAAAAGCATCAAGATCAGCATACAAAGCATGGACAATATCTCCCGAAGAGCGATCAAGCATCAGAAGACGGGTAGAACCACGCTCCAGAGGAGGATATTTGGCAATCTTCTCTTCGGGCAGTTCGTAATCAAAGTCGCTGACTCTCATAGCGTTCTCAATCTTGCCCGGACAGCCTCAGCATGAGCCTGAAGACCTTCATAATCAGCGAAAGAGGCTATTTTTTCTCCAGACCGGCGCAACTGTTGTTTTGAATAGGAAATAATCGAGGTATGCTTGACAAAGTCACGAACCGAAAGCGGTGAAAAAAACCGTGCCGTACCATTAGTCGGCAGCGTATGGTTTGGACCAGCAAAATAATCACCGACCGTTTCGCAGGAGTACCCGCCCATAAAAAGAGCTCCGGCATGATGAATGAAAGGAAGAATATCCCACGGATGCTCAACATGAAGCTCCAGATGCTCCGGTGCAATCATATCGGATACCGTGCAGGCCTCTTCCAGCGAACCTACAAGCACAATAGCACCGTTTTGCTGAAGCGAGGAGGCAATAATCTCCCTGCGAAGCATTGCAGGCAGACGCGCTTCGGCACACTCCTGAACGGCTGCAGCCAGCGACTCGGATGGAGTTATCAGCACGGCTGATGCATCAGGATCATGCTCTGCCTGGGCAAACATGTCGAGCACAATAAAGTCTGGATTCGCTGATTCGTCCGCAATAATAACCACTTCAGACGGGCCTGCTATACTGTCAATAGCGACATGTCCAAAGACCTGTTTTTTTGCCAGTGCAACATATTTGTTTCCCGGCCCGGTAATGATGTCAACCTTCGGAATAGTTTCAGTACCATAGGCAAAAGCCGCTATAGCCTGAGCACCGCCAAGTTTATAGACGGAACTGATACCGGCAACCGCAGCTGCGGCAAGAATATTTGGACTCACCTCTCCCGAAGCATCACAGGGTGTCGTCATAAAAATATCCTTTACCCCAGCCACTTTCGCCGGAGCCGCATTCATCAGCAAGGAGGATGGATAAGATGCCTTTCCGCCCGGCACATAGAGCAAAGCCTTTTCCATAGGAGTTACCCGTTGGCCGAGCACCACACCTCCCTCTGCTTCATAAAAAAAACTTTTCTCAACTTCATGCTGGTGAAACAAGACAATATTGGCGTACGCCTCTTCAAGCACCGCAAGAAAAGCCGGATCAGCATGCCTCCAGGCATCCTCTATTGCTTGGGGGGAAACCATCATGGCCGACAACCTGGTGCCCTGGAAGCGCTCGGTATAGTCCAGCACTGCGCGATCTCCATTCTGGCGGACCTGTTGCAGAATCTCATCAACAGTAGACTGAGCAGCAGAATCAAAAGTAACGCTCCGGCTCAATTGCTCTTTCAAGGCTGAACGTTCTTCAGCAAAACGATAGAGTTGTAACACTTCTTACTGATTTTTATTAATCTGACTTAAAAAATTAACTAATAATAATGTATTCTTACAACAGCCCTATGTATCGAAATTCAGTATCACAGGCTGTAAACCGGAAAAAATCCTTAAAAAAAATAGCAAAGGAACCAATCTTTTCATTTGAAAAAAAAGTTCCATTAACTACCTTACGAGTTCAGTTGAAACCTTGGAATATAGCTTGAATCAGCTCCATTCCAAGCCACTATGACTACAGCATATAGAACCATGTTAACATGAGCTTTTTCAGTAATCTGTTCAGAGATATCGCAATTGATCTCGGAACAGCAAACACATTGATTTTTATCCGGGGTAAAGGTGTCGTTTTAAATGAACCATCCATTGTTGCCCGCGAACGCAATACAGGTAAAATTGTCGCTATCGGCCACGAGGCCCTTCTGATGCATGAAAAAACCCATCCAGGCATTGTCACCATCCGACCGCTTGCCAATGGCGTCATTGCTGACTATGAAGCAACGGAAGAGCTGATCAAGGGATTGATCAATAAAACCAAAACCCAGTTTTCATTTGGCATTCGCCGTATGGTTATCGGCATTCCTTCCGGCATCACTGAAGTTGAGAAAAGAGCTGTGCGCGATTCTGCTGAGCATGTTGGAGCCAGGGAAGTTTACCTGGTCACCGAACCCATGGCGGCAGCAATTGGTATCGGTCTTGATGTCAAGGAGCCTATGGGCAATATGATTGTCGATATCGGAGGTGGCACAACGGAAATTGCGGTTATATCACTCGGCGGCATTGCATCCGGCGAATCTCTTCGGGTTGCCGGAACCGATATCACTAACGCGATCGTCCGTCACTTCCGCAAAGCCTACAACCTGGCCATCGGTGAACGTACGGCAGAAGACGTCAAAATAAAAATTGCCTCTGCCTACAAGCTGGATAAAGAATTAACCATGATGGTCAGAGGCAGAAATCTGGTAACTGCCCTTCCCGAAGAGCGGGAGGTCAACTCAGCCACCATCAGGGAAGCTATTGCCACTCCGATCAGTCAGATCATCACATCGATCAAAAAAAGTCTTGAAGTTACCAAACCGGAACTCTCTGCCGATATTCTTGACCGCGGACTCTTTCTTGCCGGAGGAGGATCACTGATCAAAGGGCTCGACAAAAGGATCAACGAAGAGACAAAACTTGCTGTGCATATCAGCGAAGATCCCCTGACGGCTGTTGCCAGAGGCACAGGAGAGGTGCTCGAAAACCTTGAAAAATACCGAACGGTGCTTCTTACGACCAAACATTACTAAAAAGCGAAAACCCGGAAGCACCTACACCTTTTCAAGCAGCCGTGTATAGTAGGTTTCATACTGTTCAACAAGCAAAGTGGTCTCGTATCGCTTTGCCTGGCGGACACAGGCCTCGGAACACTCAAGCCAATGCGCCTGATCAGAAAGCAAAAGAAAGGCTTTCTCAGTCATCCCCTCAACATCTCCCGGGGCAAGCAGATACCCATGCTGGCCGGAGACAATAAATTCGGGGAATCCGCCCGCCATGGTGGCCACAACCGGCACCCCACAAGCCATGGCCTCAAGCGCTGCAAGACCAAAGGATTCTGCATTGCTCGGCATCAGCATAATATCCGCTATGGAAAGCAACGGAACAATATCAACCAGCTTGCCGAGAAACCTTACCCGGTCAACAATGCCAAACTGACGCACAAGAGTCTCAGCTTCACTCCGTTCAGGCCCATCACCCACCAACAACAATGTTGCATTGGTACGCTGGCTTAAGGCATAAAAAATCCGGACAATATCACCAATACATTTCACCGGCCTGAAATTGGAGATATGAATGATAATCTTCTCATCCCTGATGTCAAGCTGTTCAAGGATATTCTGCTTCGGAGAACGAAAAAAAAAGGATGTATCAACAAAATTGGGAATGACCGTAATCTCTTTTTTTGGATTGAACATCCTGACTGTTTCGTCTTTCAGGTAGCCAGAAACGGCCGTCACACCATCAGATTTATTGATGGCCAGCCTGACAACGTCCTGCATCCCCCGGTCAGCGCCAACAACTGTAATATCAGTGCCATGAAGCGTGGTTGCCAGTTTGAAGCACTTCGACTCCCCACACTTATCTTCCAGTATCTGCAGGGCAAGCATAGCGCTCAAGGCATGAGGAATCGCATAATGGGCGTGTACCACATCAAGCTTTTCATAAAAGGCGACCTCCGCAATCCTGGATGCAAGAGCCAGCGAATAAAGTGGAGCGTCAAAAAGCGGATAATGCATCACTTCAACCTCGTGGTAGAAAATATTGCGGGAATAAGCACCCAGCCTGAACGGAGCCTCCTTGCTGAAAAAATGCACGGTATGGCCCTTCATTGCAAGCGCCTTACCCAACTCAGTAGCGACTGCTCCGCTTCCGCCATAGGTGTGATGACAGGATATTCCAATTTTCATTAATCGCATGTTATACCATAAGTTGTACGAACATCACCGAAAGCTGTTCGTTTGCACAATAAACTAACATGAAATCACAGGCATCCATCACATTAACACCCGGTTAAGTGAACATTTCAAATATAACCAAGAGCTTTGAATTTTTAGAGGATTGAGAGTTCGCTGTATTGCAAAGATATTGCAACACAGCAAAATTTTCAGGATTCTCTCAATTCTCTTGTGTACATTAACAATCTAACGTAATTCATACTTATGATGCAGGAATAAACCGATTACTACAGGTATGGCCTGCCGTTGGCTTATACAGCCTGACGCATGAACTCTTGAAAAACACTTGTCGTCATTATACAACATTGAATGGAACACGGCCTTAAAAAACAACAGGTAGCCCTCACCTCGGTGACGGCAAGCCTCTTTCTTACAGCAATGAAGCTCGTTGTCGGCATTTTGACCGGCAGTATCGGCATTATTTCTGAAGCAGCTCATTCTGCACTGGACTTTGCCGCTGCATCCCTGACCTTGTTCGCCGTCAAAGTGAGCGACAAACCTGCCGACAGCAAACACCACTACGGGCACGCCAAGGTTGAAAGCGTCTCAGCGCTCATTGAAACAGGCCTTCTTGTGATAACGAGCTTATGGATCATCTATGCTGCCTCAGAACGGCTGATTGCCGGAACAACGGAAATCGAGGTCAAATGGTATGCTATTGCCGTTATGGTCATTTCCATAGTTGTCGATTTTTCCCGTTCAAGGGCGCTGAAAAAAGTTGCAAAAGAGACCAACAGCCAGGCGCTTGAAGCTGATGCCCTCCATTTCAGCTCTGATATTCTCAGTTCTGCCGTCGTTCTCGTCGGCCTCATTTTTGTCTCAATGGGTATCGCTTGGGCTGATGCTGTTGCAGGTATTGCCGTTGCCTTGCTGGTCGGTTGGGCCGCATTCAGTCTTGGGAAAAAAACCATTGATGTCCTGATTGACGCAGCACCTGAAGGTCTTGCTGAACGAATTGAAGAGATAACCATGACGATCAGCGGCGTTATCGCCATCGACAAGATCAGGGTAAAACCGACAGGGCCACAGGTGTTCATTGAAATGGCTGTCTGTGTGAACAGAACTCTTTCGGTAGAAAAAGTTCAGGCAATCTGTGCCAATATCGAACGAAAAGTGCGCGAAGAGTTTCCTGTTGGCGATATGACCATCAACACCAGGCCCATTGCACTCAACAACGAAACCATTGCTGAACGGGTGCACGTCATCGGCCTGAACCATAACCTTCACGCCCACAACATTTCAACAAGCCTCTCTGGACAAAAAAAACAAATTACTTTTGATGTTGAAATTGATCAGCGCTTGACAATAAAAGAGGCGCACAATACTGTTACTGCACTTGAAGATGAACTGCGCAGTGAGTTTGACGGGGAGCTTGATATCTGCATTCATCTTGATCCGCTTCGCTATGATGAACGCACCACCAGCTCGCTCTCGTCCGGAGAAGAAGAGCGCGTTCGCGCCATGATTGTCAAGGCCTCGCAAAGCATTGAAAAAATTCAGGATGTCCACGACATACAGATCAAGAAAAATGAGCAGCAGAAGCTGTTCATTACGCTGCACTGCTCATTTCATGATGAGACTCTCCTTGAAGAGGTACACTCACTCACAAGTCAGCTTGAGGGCGCTATCTACCGATCCCTGATCGATGCAGCCAGGGTCATCATCCACGCAGAACCGCTTTTGGCATAACAAAGAAGCGCCGTACTGCCCAAAAATAGCAACAAAATACAGGAAAGAGACTCATTGGAGAGTTTCCGCATGTAATGTATATTGCGGTTCGACCGTCTGTACGATTTTCATACCGAAATGCAGGATGCGGCTTCAATGCGGCTGTTGCGCCTGCAACCATTCACTCAGAATAAATAATGAAGACCAATAAACCAGTGTGCGTTACCGGAGCTTCCGGATTTATTGCTGCCCATATTATCAGAGAACTGCTTGAACGTGGATATAACGTCAGAGGAACAGTACGCAAAAGCCCTGAAAACTATCCTTTCCTTTTGGTCCTGCCTGGTGCGAAGGAGCGACTTGAACTGGTTAAAGCTGACCTGCTTGATGCCGGAGCCTATGACCGAGTCGTCGAGGGATGCGACTATGTGATGCACACCGCAAGCCCTTATAAAATTAATGTTAAAAACCCTCAAATCGACCTTGTTGATCCGGCAGTTACAGGCACCGAAAACGTCCTTGAAAGCTGCCTGAAATCGGGCAGCGTCAAACGATTGATTTTTACCTCCTCGATTGCTGCTATTACTGATGAACCTGAGAGCACCAAAGTCTTTACAGAGAAAGACTGGAATATCATGTCTTCCCTCGATCGAAACCCCTATCACTATTCAAAAACACTTGCAGAACGCGAGGCATGGGATTTCATCATGAGAAAACGACCAGCATTTGATCTTGTAGTAATCAATCCTGTTCTGGTGATTGGCCCTTCGCTCTCCCCTTCGCTCAATACCTCCAACGGGATGATCCGTGATATCATGAGTGGAGTCTACCCGGGAATTATGGATCTTAACTGGGGGTTTGTTGACGTGAGGGATGTGGCAAAAGCACACATTCTTGCCATGGAAACCGATACTGCAAGCGGGCGTTACATTTGCGCTGATAAGACAATGCACATGAGAGAATTGGTCGCACTGCTGAAATCATCTGGTTTTGACACCTACGCACTTCCAAAGGTCGATCTGTCGGGAATCACAGGCTCACTGCTCATGAAGGCGCTCTCTTTTACACAGCCAAAGAATACCGGCATGTATATCCGTACAAACATTGGGCGAACGTTGCGCTATGACAATGCGAAAATCATGCGGGAACTTGGCCTCTCCTTTATGACGGTCAGGGAGAGCATGATTGATACCGTAAATGACATGGTAAAGTGGGGTCATCTTCCCGCTTCAAAACATTAACAAGCAACCTGGAGCTTACAAACATGCTGAGATTTATCCGAGTGGGAGAACGCTTCATCCTGCCCTTCATGGCAGTGTTGTTTTTATTTCTTTCTCATTCCGTCATGGCACTGCCCATAACAACGATAACTCCTGATTCTTTATCCGGAGAAAAAGCCAAACTGCTAACTGGAGAGGTCATTGTTGTTCTTTCCAACCTTGACGACGGGGTTACCGGCGTCGAGGGGCAAATATATATCGCAGCGCCTCCCAAAAAGGTTTGGGAAGTTATAACCGATTATAACAATCACAAAAATTTTGTACCGAACGTTATCGATAGCGGAATTATTTCTGATAACGGCACTGAAAAGGTGATGTTTGAAAAAGGAAAGACCAGGATGTTTATTTTCCAGAAAGAGGTCTATATAAAAATGAAAGTTTGGGGAGAAAATTTGACGCGCCTCTTTTTTCAGCAAATCACCGGTGATTTCAAAGTCTACCATGGAGAGTGGCGTCTGGTTGATTACCCACAAGGAGCGGGAACATTTCTTACCTATAAAGCTGAAGTAAAACCTGATTTTTATGCTCCGCAGTTCGCTGTCAGAAAGGTTCAGAGCCGCGATTGTCCTTTAATGTTGTCTGCAATGAAAAAACAGGCGGAAGCAAACAACGGTAGTGCATTACCGTCGAGCAATGAATGATATCGGAGAGTGGCGAAAAATGGTATGGTCGCCAACACTTCTCATCGCTTGTACCTTGTTGCGTTTCTTCATGGTACAGGCAAGTTTCCGGATATTGTAAGCCAGCGCACGAAAGACTGCTCCTGATTTTTTCAGCGCACCGGGAAACTGGGTAAGGTAGAAAAGCGCTGCGGCAACCTCAAGCAAAAGCCGTAACGGAATCACCCACAAGAGCCCTGCAAGACTCCTGTTCTTCAGGATCATGGTAAGATTGTTGCGGTGGTTGAAATAAATTTTTTCTGCCGTACCACCCAGCAGTGATGCGCCCCCTTCGTGCAGTACAACTGATGAGGGAACCGAACGGATATGGTACCCGGCAAGTTTCATACGCCAGGAAAGATCAATCTCTTCCATCTGCATGAAAAAATCCTCGTCAAACCCGCCCATCTCCTCTGCTACAGCTCTTTTTACAAACATGGCAACGCCCGATGCCCAGAAAATATCCTGTCCGCAGTCATACTGCCCCCTGTCAGACTCAATCGTTGTGAATGTTCTACCAAGACACCAGGGATAGCAGAGCCGGTCAATCATGCCTCCGGCCGCACCGGCATAATCAAAAACCTTTTTCCCTTTGTGAAAATCCCTCAGCGAAAGGATTTTTGGCTGCAGGGCACCAAGAGATTCATCTTCAAGAGCCGTTTTAACAAGAGAGTCAAGCCACAAGGGATCGTGCTCCGTATCATCATTCATAAAAACAACATAATCGGCTGATGAGTGTTTAAGCCCTTCATTGCAGCCACCGGCGTACCCTCTGTTTTCCGGAAGCCTCAGAAGGCGGGCGTTCCTGTAGCGCTTTACAAGAAAGACAAGGCCTGCCTGCGATCCGCCATTGTCGACCACCAGAATGCTCATTGAGGGATAGGTGGTTTTTTCAAGCGAGTCAAGACACCGCTCCAGCATGTCGCGCCTCTTGAAATGAGGAATAATGATATCAACAGAGGGTGAACTGGCCATAGAAAACTATCGGAGTGTTGCCCAGAACTCGCTGGCCAGACGGGCAGACTCTTCAGGAGTTGAAGAACCTGCGATATGCTGCAGAAGTGCCGTACCCACAACGGCCCCATCTGACAGACTCCACATGTACTCCACTCGGGACTTGTCCTTGATACCAAACCCGACAACAAATTTTTTACGTGCATGCCTGCGTACCCTTTTCAGGTATTCTTCAACAGCCGCCTCTGTTGACCCATCAGAAAGCTTGGACGTACCGGTCGTACCATTAACGGCAAGGCAGTAGGAAAAATCGGTTGAAAGGCTGTCAATAAGCTCTATCCTTTCAGGAGGAGTTACCGGCGACACAAGAAAGACAACTGTCAGCCCAAATCCTTTGGCCTGCGCGAGAAAGTCCTCTGCCTCTTCAGGAGGAAAGTCAGGAATAAGCAAACCATCAACTCCCGCCTCAACGGCATCACGCAGAAAACAAGCTGGCCCATAAGCAATCACTGGATTGCAGTAACCCATCAGAAGAATTGGAGCGGTAATCTTTCTGCATCCTTCGCCGTGACGGGCGCGTCGCACCAGTTCAAGAAGATGTTTGATCGTCACACCGTTACGGATTGCGATATGGGCCGCCTCCTGAATGACGGGGCCATCCCCGATCGGATCAGAGTAGGGCATGCCAAGCTCGATAATATCAGCTCCGCTCTTTTCAAGCGCCTCAAGCACAGGAAGGGTGGAACCGGCAACCGGAAACTCGGGCATATAATAGGCTATCAGCAGTTTTTTGTCCTGCTGCAAAAGGGTGGTAATTCTGTTTTGCGTCATAACGGAGCCTGTCAATCAGAACAAAAGTTGTGGAATAACAAAAATATCAAGCACCATGGAAATCATGGTAATGAGGTGTACCAGAACACTCCCCCATACATTCTTTGTTTTCAAAACAAGATAACCACCAAAAATACCAATCGGAAAAGCCATCATACCCATGAGCGCCCGCTCCTTCATGCCCACAGGTGCAACGGCAAAATGGTTGAGAACGTAGAAGATAGTTGTTAAAAAAACCGTCAAATGTTTGTTAACCCCTCGCTCGATCATGGCAGAAAACATGATTCCCCGCCAGAGAAACTCTTCAGCCAGGATAAGCACCGGAAAAAGGTAGAGCAAGGAACGGTTCACGAGAATAAACTCCATCTGCGCCATCGGTGCTCCACCGTTTTTGTAGTACATCACCATATTCATGATATCCATACCAAAAAGCACAGCGCCAGCAATGCCACCCCACATCAGTGATTTTCGGATATCTCCACCGGAAAGATACATCTCCTGCCATTCGCCACTCTTTTTCCCCCGATACAGCACAAGTCCAATAGAACCGAAAACATAGAGAAAGAGTGCGGGCCATTCAAGAAGTGGCGTGAAATGGCCGACAAGACCCACAATCCAGATCGCCCCCATAAGCGAGAATGAAAGAGTCAGCCGTGCCTTAAGCGACTCTGAAGAGGAATGACTTTCACTCAACGATTTAACAGATTTCATGACTGAACAGTTAAGTTAACCAATGTCAAGCAATATACTGCGGACGCTCTTCATAGTCAATTGGATCACGCAGGCCCGCATGGCTGAAGGCCCGAAGCCGACGAGCGCAACTATCACAGACTCCACACGCTTTCCCCTCACTTTTATAGCATGACCAGCTAAGATTGAATGGCACCTTTAGTTCTATGCCTTTACGGACAATTTCAGATTTCTGCATCTCAATAAGAGGTGTGAGAATTTCAATTGCCGTTTCGGGCTTTGTCCCCAGCTCGATAACCTTGTTAAATGCATCATAAAATACCTTTCGGCAATCGGGATAACCGGAAGAATCCTCCTCAACCGCCCCGATAAAAATCTTGCTGGCGCCAATAACCTCCGACCAGCTCACCGCCATCGAGAGAAAACCGGCGTTACGGAAAGGCACATAGCTGGTAGGAATTGAAGAGCCCTGAAGGTCGGCGCCTCCAACAGGCATGGAGTAGTCGGTCAAAGATGAGCCACCAATCTGGGCAAGAAAGTCCGCATTGACCTCAAGACGCTGCTCAATATTGTAATGATTGCAGATAGCCCGAAACGACTCCAGCTCCTTCTGCCACGTCCGCTGCCCGTAATTGACATGCATGGCCGCTAACGCAAAGCCTTGCGCATGAGCAATTGCTGTGGTCACAAGGCTATCCATGCCGCCGCTGAGAAGGATGACTGCTTTTTGTTGTGTTGTTGACACGAATCTCTACATCTTGTATGTTAACAGTATCTTGTCTCTTTACAAGACAATCAGAATCCTTTCCACGAAAGTACGCAACGCTTTCAACTATCTGAAATGGTGATACCCTCTTTTTCGATGCGACAGGCAATGGTTAACAAGAGATCCGCGCACAAACACAACTTGTAAGTCACCGCTTCAAATCCCGGTAGAAGTTTTCGTGTGGCCCAACTGCTTCAAGGTAAACCAGCCGAACACTCTCATCAAGCGAATAGCCAAGCAAATACAACTGGCCTGAGCTGCGAAATTTATAGACATACAATGCCGCCAGATCACCTTTCTTTCGCTCTCCGATGTCAGGACTTTGCCTTACCCGCTCAACGGCAACATCAACATCGGCAGCGGTGTTGTCGTGTAGTTTTTTGTATTGTCGTGCAAATCTTCGCGTTTGGCGGACTGACCAGGTCATTGCTGCACACTCCGAGGCACAAAGGGTGTAGAGTGTTCCCGTGGTTCGGCAAGTGATGCCAACGACTCTGCAACAAAACTGACAGGCAAGTCAGGGTTATCAAGCGCTGCCCGACCTACCCTGGCCCAAAACTCTATCTGACCTGAAATAGAACGATGCTCAACGATAGCGTCTTGTTTCGCTTGTTCGTAAAGCGTCTGATTGATTCTTATTGAAGTGCTTACCAACATTCTACTACCTCTTGTTTGATTTGACTACATTTGTGGTAGAAGTATAGGTATTATTCTGTGAATATGGAAATGTTCGGCAACCCTTATCCACGTATCAATCGTTCGAGAAGAAGCTCCTGAAGGTCTCTTCTGCCATCAAGAACGCAGTGAATAAAAACCTTTCGATCCAGAATCCGATAAATAATCCGATACGGCTTATAGTGGAGTTCACGATACTCCAGAACGTGGACTCTCTGAAGTTCGGGTGGGCAATGCCCCCGATCAGGAAAATGGCAAAGAGAGAAGCAAGCTTCCTGCAATGCATCAATAAGGGAGCCTGCTCGGTCAACCGAATCGTGCAGGGCAACATACTTCCAGATACCAAAAATATCTGCCTCCGCATCCTCAGTCAGGAAAACATCATAGTTCATAACTCCTTCTGCTTTGCGATCTGCTGGCGAATCAACTCAAACGATTCGCTTGCGGGTTTATACCTTCCCTGCTCAATACTCTCTGAACTTTGCGCAAGTATTTTCAGCAAGGCGAGGCTTTCCTGTGTCTCTTCATAGAGATGAACATCCTGCACAATCACCTTCGCTTCACCGTTATGGGTGATAATCATGGTTCCCCGGTTGGCTGAAACCTCCCGAATAACTTCCGAAGCGTGAGTTTTCAAAAAGCTGATGGGCTTGACCGAAGCACTGTATTTCATGAGAGTAGAATTCTGTGTTGACTATAATAAAGACCTTATAATAGTCAATATCAACCATCATTCACAAATAAAAAAGCCAACCCGAAGGCTGGCTTTTTTAAAGAATCGAGATGGAGAGCGCCGAATTAATACATGCCGCCCATACCACCCATTCCGCCCGGAGGCATTGCTGGCATGTCGGATTTATCTTCCTTGATGTCAGAAATGGCAGCTTCGGTTGTCAAAAGGATACTGGCAACTGATGCAGCGTTCTCAAGAGCGCTTCTGGTTACCTTGGTAGGATCGACAACACCGGCCTCAACCAGGTTCTCATACGTTTCTGTTCTGGCATTGAAACCAAAATCACCGGTTCCGGCCTTGACCTTCTCAAGCACAACAGCGCCATCGGTGGTGCCTGTGTTGGCAACAATCTGGCGAAGCGGCTCTTCGAGCGCACGGCGGATAATTTCAATACCGGTCTTCTGATCTTCATTGTCTGCAACAGCTCTGTCAAGACCCTTGATCGCACGGATCAGGGCAACACCGCCACCAACAACAATACCTTCCTGCACAGCAGCGCGGGTAGCGTGCAGCGCATCTTCAACACGGGCTTTCTTCTCTTTCATCTCGACTTCGGTAGAAGCTCCGATGTTAAGAACAGCAACGCCGCCTGAAAGCTTTGCAAGACGTTCCTGCAGCTTTTCAGTATCGTAATCAGAAGTTGTTTTTTCGATCTGTCCCTTGATCTCGTTGATGCGGGCCTTGATCAATTCAGGGGTGCCTTTACCTTCAACAATAATTGTGTTGTCCTTGTCGACGGTGACGCGACCAGCCTGACCAAGATAGGTGATGGTTGCATTTTCGAGCTTGTAACCTTTCTCTTCAGAAATAACGGTACCACCAGTAAGAACAGCGATGTCCTCAAGCATGGCTTTGCGACGATCTCCAAAGCCCGGGGCCTTGACTGCGCAAACTCTCAGGGTACCACGAAGCTTGTTGACAACGATGGTTGCAAGTGCTTCACCTTCGATATCTTCAGAGATGATCAGCAGCGGACGACCCGACTGTGCTGATTTTTCGAGGATAGGAAGAAGCTCCTTCATGTTGCTGATTTTCTTGTCGTAGATAAGAATCAGCGGATCTTCGAGTTCTGCATCCATGGTCTCGGAATTGGTCACGAAGTAAGGAGACAGGTAGCCACGATCAAACTGCATACCTTCAACAACCTTCAGCTCCGTATCCATTCCCTTGGCCTCTTCAACGGTAATAACACCATCTTTACCAACCTTGTCCATTGCTTCGGCAATCAGTTCACCGATTTCAGGATCGTTGTTGGCGGAGATGGTTCCAACCTGTGCAATCTCTTTTTTACCGGAGATATTGCGGCTGATGTTTCTCAGCTCCTGAACAACCTCTTTCACCGCACGGTCGATACCTCTTTTCAGGTCAATCGGACGAGCACCGGCAGTGACATTCTTCAGGCCTTCACGGTAGATCGCCTGGGCAAGAACAGTAGCGGTTGTGGTACCATCACCGGCGACATCGCTGGTTTTTGATGCAACTTCGCGCACCATCTGGGCTCCCATGTTTTCAAAAGGATCAGAAAGTTCAATCTCTTTTGCAACAGTAACACCGTCTTTGGTTGAGGTCGGAGCCCCAAATTTTTTGTCGATAAGCACGTTACGTCCGGCAGGTCCGAGGGTAACCTTTACAGCGTTGGCAAGTTTGTCAACACCAACTTTAAGTTTTGCTCTGGCTTCAGAGTCAAAAAGAATATCTTTAGCAGTCATTGTTCAGCGTTCCTCCAGATAAGGTTTTAAAATGTTTGTGATACTAAAGAATAGCAAAGATGTCAGATTCGCGCATGATGAGGTAATCCTCACCTTCAACACTCACTTCTGTGCCGGAATATTTGCCGTAAAGCACTTTGTCACCAGTCTTGACCTGCATTGCAAGCAATTGACCGTTATCGGCAACTTTACCAGCACCTACTGCAACAACTTCACCATACTGCGGTTTTTCTTTCCCGGTATCAGGAATATAAAGGCCGCCTTTAGTTTTCTCTTCAGCCGCTGCAGGCTTAACAATAACTCGATCAGCTAAGGGTTTCAAGTTCATTGTCTTCTCTTTTTTTGGTTTTTGATTTAATAGTAAGATACTATGGAAAATAACTCATGTTTTTAGCACTCAAACGGGGAGAGTGCTAAAAGAACATTTCAATAATAATAAAAATACTCACCCATCCAAAAAAAATAATGACACAGGCACTCTATAACGCCGTCGGTAAAGTCACCATGGAAAAACTGACAAGTATCCGGTCGAAAATGCAGGACGACACAGCAACTGCCGAAGACCGACTGCTCGCGGCTCTCTTGCAGGAAATCGAGGCCCTTGCCAAAAACCGGCTCTCGGTAACCGACAATGAAGCCGAGTTCAGCAAAGGAAGAGCCGTATGGGTTGAACGCACGGCACAGACACACTTCCCGCATATCAGGCTTCACGGCGGTGCGCTGGAGGACGACCCCGTAAAATGATGAAGAGCCAGTTTAGCAGTCGAACGAAGGCTTGAGATATCTGCCGGTCAGAGAATCCTCCCTGGCCGCAATCTCTTCGGGTGTCCCTTCCGCAACAATACAACCACCTTTATCCCCGGCACCCGGCCCAAGATCGATAATCCAGTCAGCCTGCTTGATAATATCAGGGTTGTGTTCAATAACGACAAGGGTGTTCTTCTGTTCAAGAAGTTTTTCAAAGCAGCGGATCAGCTTGTTGATATCCTCAAAATGCAAACCGGTTGTCGGTTCATCAAAAATAAAAAGGGTATGCGCCGCATCAGCATGAGCAATGAAACTTGCCAGCTTGAGGCGCTGGGCCTCACCTCCTGAAAGAGTGCTTGACGACTGACCCAGCCTTATATAGCCCAATCCTACCTCGTCGAGCACCATAAGTTTTCTTGCAATCCCCTTTTCATTGCTAAAAAAAGTTATAGCCTCCTCTACCGTTATGTCGAGCACCTCGGCAATGGACATGCCCTGGTACTTCACTTCAAGAGTGTCGTGTTTGTATCTCAAGCCGCCGCAATCTTCACAAACAGCCTCTATATCAGCAAGAAACTGCATCTCAATGTGGACACTTCCCTCCCCTGCACAGGTTTCGCAACGACCTCCTGGTATGTTGAAAGAAAAATATCCGGCTTTCCAGCCCTTTTGCCGGGCATCTTTTGTCTGGGCAAACAGGTTGCGAATGTCGTCAAATATTTTCAGATAAGTGACCGGATTGCTGCGGCTTGATTTTCCAATAGGAGACTGGTCAACATGCTCGACACGATCAACAAGCCATGTGCCTGAAATCGAGCGGTGAGTTCCCACGTTCTCCTTCAATCCTCCCTTTTCCTTCATAATCCCCTTATTGAGAATGTCATTGACCAGGGTAGACTTGCCGGATCCGCTCACACCGGTAACGCAGGTCATGACACCAAGAGGAAAACGCACATCAATATTCTTCAGGTTGTTCTGCATGGCGCCAGTAATTTCAATGCAGGAGCTGAAATTTGGTGTTCTGCGAAGCTGCGGCACAGGAATGCGTTTCGTACCGTTCATATACTGAGCAGTAAGCGAGGTGCCAGATGCCTTCATTTCTGTAACCGAACCATGAAAAACCACGTCGCCACCAAATCGCCCCGCGTATGGGCCAAGATCAATAACTTCATCGGCTGCCTCAATGATTTCTCGGTCATGCTCGACAACCACTACGGTATTACCCAGGTCGCGCAGCTTTCTGAGCAGCATGATCAGTCGCGCCGAATCACTCTGATGGAGCCCGATGCTTGGCTCATCAAGAATATAGATTGCACCGACCAGCGGAGAACCCAGTGAGGTTGAAAGATTGATGCGCTGAAACTCGCCTCCGCTCAGTGTGTGGGTCAAGCGATCAAGGGAAAGGTAATTCAATCCCACATCAAGCAGATAACCGAGACGCTTGATGATTTCCTGCAAAATAACCTCAGCCACTTTTCGATCGAAAGGTGAAATATCGAGATTTTTGAAAAAATCGGAAGCCTCCGAAATATTCATTCGAGAAACCTCTCCAATATGACGACCTGAAACCCTGACAAGCCGCGCATCAGGATTAAGACGGCTCCCTTCACAATCAGGACAGATCGCATAACCGCGGTAGCGACTTAAAAAGACCCGGTAGTGCATCTTGTAACCGGCATCTTTTTCTATTTCATCAAAAAAATGCCGGATCCCCTTATAACGTCCATCCGAACTACCCTTCCAGACAAGCTCTTTTTGCGTGTAGGAGAGCTTTTCATAAGGGATATCAATCGGAACGCCCATATCTTCTGCCCGATCAAGAAGTTCAAGGAGATTCCTGCGATATTTTTCCGAATTCCAGCACGCAATGGTGCCCTCTTCAAGCGAAAGCGATTTGTTCGGAACAACAATGTTCTCATCAATACCGGCAATGCGCCCGAAACCCTGACAAGTTGTGCAGGCACCTATAGGGGAATTAAAGGCAAAAAGCTGGGGAGAAGGCTCCTGATATTCAATGCCATTCAGTTCGAGTCGGTCGCTGAAGAGACAGGTTTTACCTCCGACAACCTTCAGAACAGCATACCCTCCCGATTCATTGAAGCAGCTCTCCGCCGCCTGCGAAACCCGGCTGAAAGTCTTGTCATCGTGCCGTGCTACAAAACGGTCAACCAGTACAAGAAGGATTGAACGCTCGGATATCGGCATTTCAAGCACCCGCTTGCATGCCACATCCTGGTTGAGATCAAGAATCTCATCCCCGGCGACTACCCTGAAAAAACCTTTTTTCAGGAGATTTGCTATTTCATCCTGCACCGAACAGTTGTGATGGCCTGCATCCTTATGGGCGGGGAAAAAGAATCCAGCATAAAATTTTGTACCCTCCTCAAAAAAACCTGCATGCAAGCTCACATCATCGGGAGTATGCTTAAGAACCAGCTCATTGGTGTCGCGAGAATAGATTTTGCCAATCCGGGCATAGAGCAGACGGAGATAGTCATAAATTTCCGATACCGTTCCAACTGTGGAACGCGGATTTTTCGGTATCGGTTTCTGCTCAATAGCAATGGCGGGCGCAATTCCCTCAACACTTTCGATATCAGGACGGGGCATGCGTTCAAGAAACTGCCGTACATAAGCTGACAGTGATTCCACATAGCGGCGATGACCTTCAGCATAAAGTGTATCGAAGGCGAGACTTGATTTACCCGATCCGCTAACCCCCGTCAACACAACAAATTTGTTGCGAGGAATACAAACCGAGATATTTCGGAGATTATGGGTATTGATGCCTTTGAGGATAATATCCGGCAGACTCGTTTCAGCCAAGGCTGAATTCCTGAGCCTATGAATGGTCATAATTCAGTGTCATCTTGTTTTCAAGTAAGGATCGAACGGGAAGTGCTTCAAAAAGAATACCACCAAACCTGGTGATAATAAACACAGAATGAAGCTCATCAAAAAACTTTTTTGTTGAGGAGTGCTCATGGGGCTATTTGCTGCAAGAGCGAGTAAATGGTGGTAGCCCCCAAAAGATCCTGGATTTTATACTGCAGAGCACTCATATAACCCCGGTGATGGCAAGAAGAAAAAACCTCACAACTGTCCGCCTTCAAGCCACAGCGCACCAGATGCAGCTTTCCTTCAATGGCAAGTGCAATATCAGCAACCGTAATTTCAGCCGTCGCCCTGCCAAGGGTATAGCCGCCGTTCACACCCTGAACTGAGGTCGCGATACCGGCCCGCTTGAGGCTCTGCATAGCCTTTGAGAGAAACTCCTGTGAAAAGCCAATATCATCAGCCATCTCCTTGACGGTAACGACCCTGCCCAGACCCTTCGTTGCCAGGTAGGTAACCGCATGAAGACCATATTCAAATTTTCGGGAAACCTGAAGCATATTTATTGGAATATTTATTAAGCAGGACAAATCCAGTCCACTTGTACATGTTAAGCAATATCTTTTAATTATTGTTTTTTTAACGGGTATATTGGCCTATAAGTTTTTCCCCCTCTAAATATTTCACTGATTTATATTATGAGCAACACGGCGAAAGATCATTATTTTCTATGGCAATTATCTCCTGAAAACGAAGCTAAAATCCGGTACCAGGAATTCGGAGAGGAAAACCCTGAAAAAACTCCACTTCTTTTTCTCCACGGTTATGGCGGAATGATAGAGCACTGGGATTTGAATATTCCGGAGTTTACCCGTAAAAATAAAATCTATGCCATGGATTTGATCGGGTTTGGCAAATCACAAAAACCCAACGTCCGCTATTGTCTCGAACTGTTTGCCTCACAAATCGAAACGTTTCTCTTGCTGAAAAAACTTGATTCAGTCATTATTGTTGGCCATTCGATGGGGGCAGCAAGCGCAGTCTACTTTGCCCACCATCAGCCCGAAAAAGTTAAGGCACTTGTGCTCGTGAACCCTTCCGGCCTTTTTGGAGATACGATGGATGGCATGAGCAATCTGTTTTTTGGTCTCGTCGCCTCACCTCTCATTGGTGAGATGCTTCTGGCCGTTTTTGCAAATCCTGTTGCCGTGGGTCAGAGCCTCATGCCAACATATTTTAATCAGAGTAAGGTTGATGACAAGCTGATCAACCAGTTCACCATGCCACTTCAGGACAGAGGAGCGCAGTTCTCTTACCTCTCGCCTTCCAAACGACCGCTCGATTTCAGGCTCGATCACCTTCCAAAACCATGCAATTACAAGGGGCCTGCCTATCTTGTCTGGGGAGCAGAAGATGTAGCTCTCCCGCCTCATAAGATTATCCCCGAATTTCAGCAGCTTCTTCCACAAGCAGGAGCATATATCATCCCCAAAGCATCACACTGTATCCACCATGATGCCCATGAAGAGTTTAACAACCGACTATCGCTGATCCTTGACCTGATTCAGGGCACTCCCTGAGAAACAATTCAAGATGTGCATTCTTTTCTGTGAGATAGAAACTCTGGAGGAAGGCTGGAAATATTCCGTTATTGATTCTCCGTGCTTGAAAGACAGAAAAGAGGATGGCCGGTTATGCCGGGTTCTACCAGCATTCCATGCCTGCGGCATTGAAGAGAGTGCTCTTTTGTTTTCAGCCCCTGCGGGGCGGCACATTGGTAGCAAAAAAAAGACCTCCCCCCCATTTTTTTCTTGTAGTAACCGGGGTAGAAGTGGCATGTCAAAAGGAGTTTCTCAGGAGAACTAATATGCTCCTTTCCCTGCTTTGACATTGATATTGCTCAATGGGGCTTTGAGGCCGATTTGGAGAGCATAGCTCCGAAACTGCCCGAACGGAATCCACTGGAAGCTTGTCTGCCAGCAATGAAGATTGCGATTAAGATAAAGCGCAGGAAAAACCAGCTTGCTGTTTTGAAGATCATACCCGGTATTCAACAATATCTGCCAGTCTTTTGACAACGACGCTGTAACCGATGTATTGATCAGCGAAGTTGTGACTGGCACAAGCGGATTGCTCCTGTCGGATTGCAGAAAAAGGGAAAACTGAAACTGCCATGGCTGTCGGTAATCAATACGGCTGAAGTAGTTCGGATTAAAACGATCAAGAAATATTGACTGTGAGGCATTCGGCATGACAAGTAACGGGGTTGTTGGCATCAATAGCAACGAAGAAGATGGAGATTCAGGGCTCCCCTGAATACTCAGACTCATGTTCAAAAATCCCTTGATAAAACGAAAAAATCCGTTACCATCATCACTGTTGAAGCGATTGATTCTGTCGCCGGTCAACGGATCATAACTGTAGATATCATACATGGCGCCTGAACTGAACAGTAGGTTCGGCGATAAAACATTGCTTGATGCTGTAAAAATAAGCGGTGCCAGATGAAGAGCATCAGCATTAAAATTGTACGCTGTCGTCGCATTGAAGGTGAGGAGCTGGATTGTCTGTTCTCCAGCAATAGATCCATTCTCAGGTACAGAAGACTCAGAGCCCCTTCTTTTACCCTGAATAATATTTTTCAGAGAAATGCCGACGGTACTTTGCCCTTCAGGCACCCCTGCATAAGTCGTGTTGTCAAGTTTGTTGAAAAGTTGAGAATCGGTCCAGTCATAGATGTTCTGATAATAATTATACCCGCTCCCGAAAAACGACGGGTTCCAGCGATAGGTGATGGCTGGAATAAAGGTATGGCGCAGCACTTTGAGCCCAATAAGGTGGTCAAGAACCCCCGATTCAAGAGTACCATACATCCTGGTGGTAGCATCAACAGCAAACACTGTTGTTGAAACATCCCTGTTTGCGCCATCCGGTGACAAGGAGTGTATAAAGGTTACGCCAGGATTAACATTGAAATAACGGAACAAAGTTGATTGCATACGAAGAGGAACAAACACTGTTGTACCACTATTCATCCCGTTGTTATAGAATCCAGAGACCGGTTCCGATGCTTGCAAGCTGACTCCCTGGGTAAAAAGTGCCCTGGAACCCTGAGCAAATTCACGGTAGTACCCCAACTCAACATTGGCATTTGCTGAATATCCGGAAGTAGTCTCCGAGGTAGACATCCCGCTAAAGAATGCTCCGGTAGAGAGTGAAACATTCGATTTCCAGTCATCAACAGAAAAACCAGAACGAAAGGGATACATCCGATTCTGATAGAACGAAGCCTCAATGGCTTGGGTGGCTTTGAGGGTACTCAAATCTTCGGAACGATTATAGGTAATCGCGGCAATACTGTTCTCTTCGTTGAACGTTTTTGCCAGCGCCCCTCGAGCATTGGATTGCTGAGTTACCATGGCTATCGAATTCATCGAATTCAGATCGTAACCCTGAGGTGCGCCCAGGAGCAAGATATTGACATCAAATCTGGTCGAAGAATCAAAAACCTGGTTGTAGATAATTTTCGCATTCCAGTCACTGTATGTGGGATACTCTTTGTACTCTCCTGAAATCTCTCCCGAAAAACTATTACTTTTTTTATAGCGGAACCTTTCCCCAAGGCGCCAGCCTCCGTTAAACGATATGTCCCCGTCAAGCCTGAAATCCATCTGATCATCAATAGCCCAGAAATAACCAAAATTCGACAAATAGTAACCCATGTGGCTGTTATTGCCGAGACTTGGCATAAGAAAACCCGACGATCGGCCTTCATTTAATGGAAAAATCATATAGGGCAGCGCCAGAATCGGAACCGCAGGAAGGCGTGCAGAAAAAATCTCCGGCCTGATATACATAATCAGAGGCTTTGCAATAATTCTCTTTTCAGGAATAACCGTCATCTGAGAGGAGGAAAACCAGTAATGAGGTGACTGATTATCACAAGTAGTGAACGTTCCATCACTGATGTTCAGCTCACCGTTTTCAAGCCGTGTAACATGCTCTCCGCTAAAAATAATCTGTTTGGAAGATGACAAAACATTCGTCGTCTCTCCACGTTTGGTTTTTAAATTGTAAGTCATTGTTTCCGCATTGAAACTCCCTTGCCGGTCACTAAAAACAGCGGGCTCTGCAAGCGTTTTTGAAGAGTCAGCGATGCCGAAAGCATGAAACAAAGAGGTATTGAGGTCGATAATAATTTTTGGCGCTTTGACATTGGTCTCTTCATTGTCGATACGGGCCTTCCCCCACAATTCCATAGTTCGCCTGTCGATGTTGTAAATCACCGAATCTTTTGCAGCAAACAGCACCGTACTTGCAAGATCTCCCGTTCTGGAAAGCGAATCAACAGGCTGGACAGGATTCTGCTTTTCTGACTTTTCAGCAGCAGACAACCCACCCCACCACAAAAGAGGAACTGCCAACATAAAAAGGCAGAATATGATGAGAAACGAGGTTTTTTGTCTGATAAACGTCAATGCGGTAATGCTCCAATACAGGATTGTGTATGCTCGCTGATAAAAGCTAAATATATTAATCTGCTGCCTGTAATATGCAGAGGTTTTCAACAAATACCTCTGTTTTTATAACTGATAATATTAAAACATCTTACAGTATCTTTAGCGAGCTTGTAAAATCATCAAATATCTTTTTTTTTTGAATCTTTTTGCCGAAACAAGGTGACCGCCGACTATGTTGCGCGGTTGGGAGAAATCGGCCATCGGCGCGACGTAGACAAGAACAGCGGATGCGCCGAGGGTTAATAGCCCCCTCCTTTGACGGGATGACAAGGGAGGGGGTAAGAAAGGATGTTCAGGCACCGACCATCATGGCTTCGATATCGGCATCAACAGTACCTATTGGCATGATGCCAAATTTCTCGACCAAAACGGCTGCAACATTCGGTGTCAGGAACTCGGGAAGTGTTGGTCCGAGGCGAATGCCTTTTACTCCTAAATAAAGCAGGGCAAGCAGCACGGTAACTGCTTTCTGCTCGTACCAGGCAATGTCGAAGGAAATCGGCAGATCGTTGATATTGTCGAGGGCAAATACCTCCTGAAGTTTCAAGGCAATAACCGCAAGAGAGTAGGAATCGTTGCACTGACCGGCATCGAGCACTCGGGGAATTCCACCGATATCACCAAGCTCAAGCTTGTTGTATCGGTACTTGGCACACCCTGCAGTCAGGATTACCGTATCACTGGGCAGTGCTGCCGCTACATCTGTATAGTACTGGCGTGAGGAATGGCGACCGTCACAACCGGCCATGACCACAAAGCGCTTGATAGCACCACTCTTGACCGCATCGACAACCTTGTCGGCAAGTGCAAGCACCTGATTGTGGGCAAATCCACCGACGATAGTGCCATTTTCGAGCTCTTTTGGAGCCTGACAGGTTTTAGCAAGATTGACAAGTACTGAAAAGTCCTTCTCTCCACCATCAGGTCGTGCTGGAATATGCTTCAGCCCGGGGTAACCGGCCATGCCTGTTGTAAACATGCGATTGCGATAGGCCTCGCGAACCGGAACGATGCAGTTCGTGGTCATAAGGATCGGACCGTTAAAGGTGTCGAACTCTTTGTCTTGTGACCACCATGCACCACCGTAGTTTCCGACAAAGTGCGCATACTTCTTGAAAGCAGGATAGTAATGGGCTGGCAGCATTTCGCAGTGAGTATAAACATCCACTCCTGTTCCGGCAGTCTGCTTCAACAGCTCTTCCATATCGCGGAGATCGTGGCCGGAAATCAGAATACCCGGATTTTTGCCTACTCCAGTCTTCACCGTGGTAATTTCGGGTTGGCCGTAGGTGGTGGTGTTGGCTTTGTCAAGCAAAGCCATTGCCTTGACTGCGACTCCACCGGTCTCAAGCACAAGTCCGGTCAGATCGTCTGCAGAGAGCTCTTTGGAAAGCGCGGCAAGCCCTTTTACATAAAAAGCATAGATATCGTCATCATGGTAACCGAGAACAGCGGCATGATCGGTATAGGCGGCAAGTCCCTTCAGACCATACAACACAAGGCTTTTCAATGAGCGAAGGTCTTCGTTTTCGCTGAGACTTTTGATGCTGACACTTGCTGCTTTCGAAAGAAAATCCTCTTCTGTGCTTCCTGTCCAGTGAGCGGCATCATGATGCGGTAGATTAAGGAGCGAAGCATTCAGCTCATCACGCATCGCAAGGGTCTTGCGTATCTGGGCTACTATTGCATCCTCATCAAAGTTGGTATTGGTTACTGTAACAAAAAGTGATTCGCTGATAAGCTGGCCGACCCTCCTTGAGAGACTTCCCTCATGTTTTTCGGCAGCCAGTGCAAGCCCTTCTGTAGCGTAGACCAGCACGTCCTGAAGCTGTGCCACAGGTTCAGCTTTTCCGCATACCCCACGCACCGTACAACCTGTACCATGAATGCTCTCCTGACATTGATTACAAGACATTCCCATCTTACTTTCCTCCATTATTGGTTATTGATTGTTTCCATCCGGTGATAACAAAAGAGCTGTTTTTTTGTCTCGTACCGCTCCTTCACTATCTCCCATTTTTTCTTTTACTAAAGCCCTGCCCTTATACGCTGAACACAAAAGCCTTTTGTTGTTCGGCTTTCGCTCTATGATTTCCGTGAAATCCTGAATTGCTCCTTCAAAATCACCACTCTTCGCCCTTGCGATACCGCGATTACCATAAGCAGTTATGGCTTCACGGAAGCGAAGGCCAATTTTCAATGCCATGGTGAAAGCATCTCTTGCGCCAACATAATCTTCGCAACTGCTCCTGGCATTTCCCAGATCATAGTACGCCTCGGCATTGTCAGGATGTTCGGCAATGATCCTGCTGATCTCTGTTGCCGTCCCCCTGTATCCACCCATTGCATCTTTCAGCATTGCCTCTTCCCTTTTATTATTTTACAACAAAATTGCAGTCGGAATAGTGCACACTGTTTTCACACCCATTCTTCCGATAAGGTCTCGCCTTGCAAAGTGATGAGCACCTTTTTCACCGGAACCTTCCGCTTGGCCTTTCGCAGCGCTTCAGCAACAATTGACATCAAGCCGCCACAACATGGCACCTCCATAATGGCTACGGTGATGGTGTTGATGTGCGACAGATCGATCATGGCAGCCAGTTTGTCGACATAGATATCCATCTCTGAATCAAGCTTCGGGCAGGCTATTGCAAGACTTTTACCCTTCATGAAGGAGCCGTGGAAGTCGCCGACAGCAAATGCGCAACAGTCGGCTGCAAGCAAAAGATCGGAACCCTCGAAATACGGCGCCTGCGGTGACACAAGGTGAAGCTGTATAGGCCACTGGCGAAGTGCGCTTTGAACTGGTGCGTCAGGCATAGAAGCAACTCTTGCATCAGATTTGCCATGAGCACTAAAATCTATAGTCCTGCTGCCTGGGCATCCTCCAGTGTGAGGTGCATGACTATGGACACTATGAGAATGTTGCTGATCCGGTATTCTGGCAAATTCACCTTCAAGCGGGTTCTCAATCCCCTGCTCCTGGAGGTATTCGAGCGCCTGCTGCACAAAGTCACTCTGGCCGTGATCCATCAGATGATGAAGATGGGCCGCTATGACATTCGGGCCACCTTTTGCAATACTTTCATGCATGACGCGCTTTTCGTCGTAGGGCTCAGCTTCCCGTGTTACAATTTTCATTGCCCCGGTTGGGCAGTGGCCTATACACGCTCCAAGTCCATCGCAAAAAAGGTCGCTGATAAGGCGAGCTTTCCCGTCAATCACCTGCAACGCTCCCTCGGGACAACCCGGAATGCAATCACCGCATCCGGTACATCTTTTTTCATCTATAGTGATAATCTGCCGCTTCATTGTTGAGTACTCCTTTTACAGGTTCAATGTCAGTTGATTGTTGTTGCGTTTGGACTTACTTGGTTTATCGCCTTAAGGTCCCGAAGCAGCTTACCGATCGTCACCTTTTCAAACTCGCTCTGAACGACATGCTCAATCCGCATGATTTCGTGACGCAGCACACAGCGTGCACGATTGCTGCAAATCTGCTTGCGGAACATGCATTCCGATACCTGCACCTTGCCCTGAAAAATTTCAATCAGAGCCGTTACAGTGATCTCATCCGGATTCTTTTGCATCATAAACCCGCCCTGAACTCCCTCCTTTGAAACAATCAGGTTGTGGCGAATCATCTCCTGGAGCAATCGGCGCAGAAATTGGTACGGGATATCATGCTCGGTTGCAATACTCTTTGCCGACAGATAACTCCCCTTCTTTGCAGCAAGCGCCAAAAGGGCTCGTATAGCGTAATCCGTATTCTTGGTGAGTACTTTCATGGCTGTTTATTAAATTGATACTAATATAGTATCAGTTTAATTTAAAGCAAAACTTATTTTTCTCTATGGGTGCGCTATAAAAAAATACAAGCCAAATAGTTAATCTGACAGTGGGCGCGAGTAAAGTTATTCTGTGCGTGGCAGGCTTGGGGGTGGTAAAGAAAAAGGGAGCGCTTTGGGCATTATCCTAATCTCTCGGATCAATGAAACTCTATTGATGGAAAACCTTATATTTAAGAAAAGGGTGGATTTATTTTTACTTGCATAACAAAGGGCTTTTAATAGAGTTAAAAAGGTCATCCAACACCATATAATATATTATGTTATTAATCGTGCGACCACTATTTTCTGCAAAGGACCTTTGATCGTGGGCACTGCAACCACCCTGTTGACAATTCTTTAATTTTTTCTCTTCCATGGCGCCGACACTTTATTCCGCTCCCGATTCCTCCGGACATTTCGGCTGTTTCGGTGGCAAGTTTATCCCTGAAACACTTGTTAAAAATGCGGCCGATCTTGAATCGGAGTACCTCAGGGCCAAAGATGATCCAGCCTTTCAGTCGACTCTTGCGCAACTCCTCCGTGATTATGTGGGGAGACCAACCCCTCTGTATCATGCCGAAAGATTGAGCAGAACTCTGCAAGGAGCGCAAATTTATCTCAAACGGGAAGATCTCTGCCATACCGGAGCGCATAAAATCAACAACGCACTCGGCCAGGTACTGCTTGCCCGGCGCATGGGCAAAAAAAGGGTTATTGCTGAAACCGGCGCCGGGCAGCACGGAGTAGCCACAGCAACCGTCTGCGCTCTTTTCGATCTCGAATGCGTCGTCTATATGGGGGAAGAAGATATCCGGCGACAGGCACCAAACGTGGCAAGAATGAAACTGCTTGGTGCAGAGGTACGCCCGGTCGGCAGTGGATCAAAAACCCTGAAGGATGCAACAAGCGAAGCAATCCGCGACTGGATGAATAATCCGGAAGAGACCTTTTACATTATCGGCTCGGTGGTCGGCATGCATCCCTACCCCATGATTGTGCGTGATTTTCAGGCCGTCATTGGGCATGAAACCCGTTCACAGATTATTGCCCAGGCAGGAAAATTGCCCGATGTCATCACCGCGTGCGTCGGCGGAGGCAGTAATGCAGTCGGCATGTTTTATGAATTTCTGAACGATGCCGCTGAGATTGAACTTGTTGGTGTTGAAGCGGCTGGCGAAGGGCTACAGGGAAGACATGCTGCCTCCCTGACACTGGGAAAACCAGGAGTTCTTCACGGCGCACTGACAAAACTTCTGCAGAATGAAGACGGACAGGTTCAGGAGGCCCACTCAATCTCTGCCGGTCTTGATTATCCCGGTGTTGGCCCTGAACACTGCTACCTTCAGGAACTCGGACTTGTCACCTATACCTCCGTGACCGACAGTGAAGCGCTTTCGGCTCTTGAGACACTTGCAAAAACCGAGGGTATTATCTGTGCACTTGAATCGGCCCACGCCATGCACTATGCCATCACCAGAGCACCCGAAATGGCGAAAGACGAAATTCTTGTGGTCAATCTTTCAGGCAGGGGCGACAAGGACATGGAAACCATAATGCGGGAACTTTCTCTGTAAAAAAATGCATCAAGAAGTTGCACAGAAAAAAAATATCTTTATATTTGTCACTCATTAAGCGGGAATAGCTCAGTTGGTAGAGCACAACCTTGCCAAGGTTGGGGTCGCGAGTTCGAGTCTCG
>SESE01000069.1_pt1 | contig 43540 bp, 34 predicted proteins | sample 3171371 | NCBI WGS metagenome assembly SESE01 (sample SAMN06051881, study PRJNA518727) | freshwater metagenome | biome: subpolar coniferous forest; feature: holomictic lake; material: water; isolation source: holomictic Lake 442, 13 m depth | place: Canada: near Kenora, Ontario | collected... | reverse complement strand
CTGCCAAACCGGGTGCAAAGCTCGGCTATATCACGCGAGAGCGAGAGCGCTGCAGGGCCACTATAGCCTCTGTGGGTGAAAAGAATATCACCCCGACGCTCAACACGTCGCCCGTCAGCAACTGCGGCAAATCCTGCTGAACGGAGGGAGATACCTGAAAGGAGGGCTGGAGGAGGCTTTACGGTGTACACTGGAGCCAAGGCTGCGGAAGAGTCTTTGAGTGAGTGACCATAGGAACGGGCAATCGCCAGACCATCACCTGTTGTGCCAGTTCGGGAGTAGGAAACGCCACCCGTGGCAAGGATAACAACCTCTGAGGAGAAAAATGCCTCATCTGTGGTAACATAAAACAGCTCACCCTTTCGTTCAACACGCCGAACCCGGCTGGAAAAGAGCTGCTGCACCGAGGAGGCTCGCAACAGCGCTTCAAAGGCAACAGCAACCGAGGAAGCTTCACCACTTATGGGAAAGAGCTTTCCATCAGCTCTTTCAAGAGTCTCAACTCCTTGTGAGAGGAGCAGGGTGAGAAGATCACTGTTTGAAAAGCCATACAGAGCGTGACGCAGAAACCTCCGTTCATTCACCCGAAGAAACCCTTTTTCAAGGAGTTCCTGGGGAGTGCCCCGATGAGTCACATTGCATTTGCCGCCACCGGAAATTCTGATTTTTGTGCCTGGACGAGCATTCCGCTCAAGGAGGGTTATAGAGCAACTCCTCCCTGAGCACGCAGCACTTCGCCGGGCTGCGATGGCCGCCGCCATACCTGCCGCACCCGCGCCGATGACAAGAATAGTTCGGTGCTGCACCTTGGTATTCATCATGATAAAGAGAGAGTTATCGCACCAGCAACCCAGACAAGCGCTTCGGTCACCTCACTTCCGGCACCGAGCACATCACCCGTCACTCCGCCAATTTTTCGGTAGCTTAAGAGAGCGATCATCACACCGGCAACACCTGCTGCCGAGATGACAAAGACAAGAGCAATGATATCTGGATAAAAAAGAGGGAGGAGAAAACAGAACGTCAGTATCGAAGCAACAGCGCTATGAGATGCTCCTGCCCCACTTACAAATGCTTGGGCGGTACCACCCTCGCTTCGGGCATAAGGCAGTGATGAGGCAAGCAGAACCTGCACCCACCGGGCAAGCAAAACTCCCGAAACAATAACAGGAAATGCCCCCTGCTCAATGAGCTTGAGCATCGCAATCCATTTGAGCAGCAGAAGAGCAAAAAGAGCAATCGCGCCAAAAGAGCCGACATTGGGATCCTTCATAATCCTCAGCGCAGCCTCTTTCCCCTTGCCTCCCCAAAAGCCATCAGCCATATCAGCAAGGCCGTCCGCGTGCATGCCCCTGGTCAACGCCATACCTGCAAACACCACAAGTGCGGCCGCCAGCTCATTCCATGCCAGGAGATGGCCATAGTACGCAAGGGTGGCCTGCATGAGCCCGAGCAACAGCCCAACCATCGGAAACCAGAAGAGCGATCTGCTGAAACTCTCCGTATCCTTGCCCGGAACGGTGAACACCGTCAAGGTTCTTATGGCTGTGACAAGCCCACTCAGCATGAGCGCTTACTCCGCACTTTTTTCACTGACCTTTGCGGCGCTGAAGGTGGCCATTTCGTTATAGATTTTTACCGATCCCTCAATAAGCTGCATGGCCAGAGCAGCCCCGGTTCCCTCACCAAGACGAAGATCAAGATCAAGAATTGGTCGAGCCCCAAGTTTCTGCATGACCACCCGGTGTCCCTGTTCATTGGAAAGATGACTGAAAAAGAGGTAATCTTCAACGGCGGGGCAGAGCTTGAGCGCGGCCACAGCTCCTGCGGATGAGATAAAACCATCAACCACAACAGGAATCCGGCATGAGGCTGCGCCAAGAATAAAGCCGGTTATAGCGGCAATTTCGTAACCACCAAGTGCGGCAAGCGTACCAAATACGGTGGTGCACCGTGCGGCATTAACCTCAACGGCTCTCTTGATAACCCCGATTTTGTGCTGCAAGCGCTCATCATCAATGCCGGTGCCCCGGCCGGTGATGCTCTCAATCGGTACCTCCAGCAGCACAGAATAGAGCGCTGTCGCGGGAGTTGTATTGGCAATCCCCATCTCTCCGGTACCGAGCAGATGATAGCCTGCCTCATGAGCCCCCGCTGCAAGTTCAGCGCCTGCAAGAAGAGCCTGAAGAGTCTCCACTTCACTCATGGCTGGACCAATGGTCATATTACTGCTTCCCGGGCGCACCTTTCTTTTGATGAGACCCGGCATATCGGGAAAATCATGGTTCACACCCATATCCACCACATCAAGGTCAACTCCGGCATGACGAGTCAGTACATTGATGGCTGCCCCTCCGCTGAGCATGTTATAGACCATCTGGGGTGTCACCTCTGCCGGAAATGCCGACACACCCTCTGCCGCAACTCCATGGTCAGCCGCAAAACAGCAGATTTTCTTTTTGGAAAGCACCGGTTTCAGCAATCCGGTTGAGAGAATATAGGTGAGTGCAATCTCCTCAAGTCGTCCAAGACTTCCCCTCGGTTTGGTAAGATCATCAAGATGAGCCTGTGCTGTCGCCAGTATTGAGCGATCCGCTGGCTGAATGCGATTCAGGAGCTGTTGTAGCTGTAATGGCATCATTCGCTTATTCGTAATAAGTTATTGGATTATCCGCTTCCCGGGTTTCTACTTCAGCCTGATCGGCAAACCACTGCAAAGCAGATAGGCCTCCGTTGCTCTTGCTGCAGCTCGCTGATTAATCAATCCCGCCAAATCCCGAAACCTTCTGGCCATGGCATTTTCAGGGACGATGCCCATACCAACCTCATTGGAGACAAGAATAATATCACAAGGTGGCTGGCGAAGAGCCTCAAAAAAAAGCTCAATCTGCCGATCAATCTCCCCTTCGCCCACCCCTTCGGCATAGTGCATAAGGTTTCCCGCCCAGACCGTCAAACAGTCGAGCAGCACAACGTCAGTGGCTGCGGGAATCTGCCGAAGGGCCTGGCCAAGAGAGAGTGGCTCCTCAATAGTGGTAAAATGCCCACGCCGCTCCTCTTGATGTTTGTCGATGCGGCTCCGCATTTCATCATCAAACGGCTCGGCAGTAGCCAGAAATACCTTGTTCTTGTATGATGCAGCCAGTTGCAAGGCAAAAGAGCTCTTCCCGCTTCGCGCACCCCCGGTTACATAGTAAATTATCCTCATGTTTTCAGGGAGAGCTCAGGAATAGACCCAGACAGAGGCAGGTGGAATATTTTTCACCACAAACCTCTTGCGAGCCTTGCTCTGAAAATTAACCTCCCCAAGCGGATCATTGAAGCCATACGTGTACATAACACACCATTGCAGAAGCCCTCTGCTGTAAAGGGATTCAATAATGGGAATAAATGATGTTTTGAACGGGTTGTTGATGAGCGGAATTGAAAGCACAAGCCCGAACCGCTCGTCAACCTGCTGCAACTGCTCAAGCGCACAGCCATTAATCGTGGTCAAGTTCGGATAATTCTGCCTGAGAAGAGCACAAAACTCTTTGTCAATTTCCACCAACAGTGGATTAAGGCTTGAAATATGTTTGGTTATTGCGCCGGTTCCCGCTCCAATCTCAATAATATTGACCTTATCAAGCTCTTTAATTGAACGAAACATTGCCTTGGCCAAAAACTCTGAAGAGGGTATGACTGAACCGATACTTTGAGGGTCTTGTAAATATTTTTTTAAAAAAAGAATCTTTTTATGCATCTACTTGGCTGAATAGTTAAGTGTTTAGTTCAACGAAGGCGAAAGTCTGGTGACGGTTTGCCGTTGTACCGTTTTGAGCTCTGCCAGATAAGAAACAACTGCTGCCGACTGGTAGAGAAGTACATCCTTGTTGATATTTTTTGTTGAGTCCTGATCATGCACCCACAACCCCTCAATCTTTTTTATTGTCTCAATTTCTGATTTGAAAGTGGAATCTTGAAGCAATACCACTTTCTTCTTGCGAATCTGGTTCAGGGTATTCAGATCTGCAAGGTAGGCTTGGTACTGCCGGTTCTTCGACGATCTCTCCTGCTGTTTCTGGCGAAGCAGGGCAATATCTTCCTGGGTCACCTCGCCAGTGGGGCGATAAAATGACCGGGAGAGGGTGCTCCATGGAAGACTGCTCGTATAGGTATCCTCACCAACAGCAGAGGTATCAATCATCGAAGGCATGAAAATATCAGGTATAACCCCCTTATGTTGGGTACTTCCGCCAGAAATTCGGTAAAACTTGGCAATAGTAAGCTTCAACTGACCAAACTCCGGTTTTTTCCCAAAAAAAGAGAACGGGCGGTCAAGTTTAACAATACTCTGAACAGTCCCTTTGCCAAACGTTCTCTCCCCCATAATCACCCCACGTCCAAAATCCTGGATTGCCGCAGCAAAAATTTCAGATGCTGAAGCGCTGTAGCGGTTGACAAGCACTGCAAGGGGACCGCTGTACTGCACCTGCCGATCCTCATCTCTCAGTACCATTTTTCCACCTGCGGCATCACTTATCTGTACCACTGGTCCAGATGAAATAAAGAGACCAGTAACATTAACCGCCTCGTCAAGCGATCCACCCCCATCGTCGCGAAGATCAATAACGACTCCATCAACATGGTCAGCATTCAGCTCGTTCAAAATCCTGGTGACATCGCGCGAGGTACTGGTATAATTTCCCGTATTACGCTGTTGCCCCTCAAAATCGAGGTAAAATGAGGGAATGGTAATGACACCAATTTTCTGACCATTCTGCTGGATAATACTTTTCTTCGCTGCCTGCTCCTCAAGATCAATTTTTTCGCGCTGGAGCTGAACTATTTTTGCTGGTCCCCTGCCACCCTGGCTTGCAGGATAGATTTTCAGGCGAACAATAGTGCCCTTTTTGCCACGAATCAGTTTTACCACATCATTGATTCTTAGCCCTGAAACATCAACTATCTCAGTAGTTTTTCCCTGACCAACACCCATAATTTTATCCCCTTTTTTCAGCAAGCTACTCTTGAACGCAGGGCCTCCGGGAATAATTTCATTAACCACAGTAAACTCACCTTCCGTCTGAAGCTTGGCACCAATTCCCTCAAGAGAACGACTCATATCGATCTGAAAGTTTTGAAACTCCGCAGGAGAAAAGTAGCTGGTGTGGGGATCAAACGATGTGGTCAACGCATACGTGTAGGCCTGAAAAGCATCATCCGATTTCTGCCGGTTCAGGAGATTCAGCCTGTTCGTAAAGCTTTTGGCAAGCGACTCCCTTATCGTTCTCTTCTGTTCTCCAGAATATTTGAGGTTCAACCATTGGTATTTCAGCTCTTTTCTCCAGAGATCAGCAAGCTGATGCCTGTCAGCAGGCCAAGGGTCGGACTTGCGATCAAGATCAAGAAGCTCTTGTGTTGCAAAATTAAACTGCACGGTATCAACGGTGGCCTTCATAAAGCGCATTTTCTCTTTTGCCCGTTTCAAAAAGAAGTTGTAAATGGCAAAACCCGACGTTGATTTACCTTCCAGAAACTCGTCATCGAGACGGGTTCCATAAATTTTGCGAAGACTCTCCACCTCACTGGCTACAAAATAGCTTTTGGTGGCATCAAGATTGTCAATGTAGCGATTCAGTATCTGCTGGGAAAGTGAGTCATTCACCGATATCTTTCTGTAGTGGTTCTGTCGGAGTGACTGAGTGATGTACTTCCCCGCCTCCTCCTGGAGTGAGGTCGGCACAAGCCTTACCACTGCCTCCGGCTGAGAAGATTTTTCTGCGTTTTTGGCATACGCCGAAAGAGTGCTTCCCATAAGCACAACAATGAAAAGCAGACTTTTTCTATACATAGGAGGTTTTAAGGGCTGATATTAAAAGCTGATGTTGAACGCTGATGTTGAACGAGAAAACAAATAATACTATATTTGCAGGATAGATGATAATACAAAGGACATCTGTCGTTCCTGAAAATCAGGACGAATAATAACAATAAACGGAGAGCTTTTCAATGCCAAAGAAAAAAATCAGTTATAAAGAACTCGGCCTTGTCAACAGCCGGGAACTTTTCAGTAAAGCTGTCTCAGGAGGTTATGCTATTCCTGCTTACAATTTCAATAATCTTGAGCAGATGCAGGCGATCGTACAGGCCTGTGTTGAGACCAAATCTCCCGTTATTCTCCAGGTTTCAAAAGGTGCCAGAAGCTATGCCAACGAAACCCTGCTTCGCTTTCTTGCCCAGGGCGCTGTTGCCTACGCGGCCGAACTCGGTTCACCAGTCCCGATTGTCCTTCACCTCGATCACGGCGACAGTTTTGAACTCTGTGTGGACTGCATTGAGTCCGGCTTCTCTTCGGTTATGATTGATGGTTCTCATCTCCCTTACGAAGAGAACGTCGCACTGACCAAAAAAGTTGTGGAGTATGCCCACCAATTTGATGTTACTGTTGAGGGTGAACTCGGAGTGCTTGCCGGCATTGAAGATGAAGTTTCTGCCGCACACCACACCTATACGCAGCCTGAAGAGGTCGAGGATTTTGTCGCCAAAACTGGTGTAGACAGCCTTGCCATCTCCATTGGCACCTCGCATGGTGCCTTCAAGTTCAAACCCGGCGAAGATCCGAAAATCCGCCTTGATATTCTGACCGAGATTGAAAAGCGCATTCCAGGATTTCCCATTGTGCTGCACGGCTCCTCTTCCGTCCCTCAAGAGTTAATAAAGATGATCAATGAACATGGTGGAAAACTGAAGGATGCTATAGGAATCAGTGAAGATCAGCTTCGTCTTGCCGCCAAGTCTGCTGTCTGTAAAATCAATATTGATTCCGATGGCCGCCTTGCCATGACCGCCGCAATCCGCAAAGTATTTGACGATAAACCTGAAGAGTTTGATCCAAGAAAATATCTTGGTCCAGCCCGTGATGCTCTTAAAAAGCTTTACGCCCACAAGATCATTAATGTACTCGGATCTGACGGAAAGGCATGATTTCCGCAGGGAGGTGCCATGGCACCTCCCTGCACTATTTCATTCGTGACAACCACTGCTATTGCTGATCTACCCGATACAAACTCACTTTACAGGTCTCACTGTTGCCTTAAAAATGATTACTGACCGCAGTGTCGAAATACTCTACGGATTATAAGCTATCGGGTTAGCTCTTTTTATACATTGAGAACAGGTATATCGTTAAATATCCCAGCGTTCCAAGGGTGCCAAAGGCCATGGGGTCGGGAGGCGCATCGCTTCTGCCTTTTTTCTTTATTTTCTTTGAAGCAGCATTGCGCGACTGTCTACCAGAGACCCGAGTTCCACTTGAAAAAGAGACCTTATCCGGGCTGGAAACTACTTCCGCAAGGCTGCTTTCGGTAAAATTGCTGGTAGTAAGGCTGCTGGCCGCAAAACTGCCAGCCGCAATAACATTACCAATAACCTGATCGGGCGGTCTGAAATTGACTCCAAAGCCTGGCATGGCACCTGGTAAACCTGGTCTCATGGATCCGGCAGCCATTCGCGCACTGTTGGCTGCGGCACTTAAACCTGCTTTATTACCAGTGCTCGCAGTTGTTACAGTGCTTCCAGAGCTGCTCTCGGCTGCTCCTGCAGTTGTTGTTGAGCTGCTGGCCGCCGAACTGCTCTCTGCCGCTGCTGGTGTTGTGGTGGAAGCCGAGCTACTCTCTGCCGCTGCTGGTGTTGTGGCGGAAGCCGAGCTACTCTCTGCCGCTGCTGGTGTTGCCATTGTCGAGCTGCTCTTCTGGGCGACAGTTCCTGTACTGGTTTGGGTGGCGGTGGAATTGACTGAGCCTTCAGAAGCGCTTTGTTTATTTGTTGTCGACACCAGTGGAGCTGCCACCGCCAGCGGCACTGTAGCGGCAAGCGGGGCTGGTTTAATAATCACCGGGACGTTACTGCTGGTCAGTGGAGGCAGTTGATAGTTGCTCGCCAGGCCCGAACCATCAGCAAGCGTGATTGTACTGATGGATGTAGTCACTGTGGAAGCACTGGCATCCGTCGCCTGGGCATTCGTGTAGGTCAAGGTCTCATTGCCGACACCGGTCACAATGGTCACCGCACCGGCCAGACTTGTTGTGCCATCATAAGTTTTGCTTGCTGAGAGCGTTACCAGCTTTGGGGCTATAGTCACAGGGGCAGTAGCATCACTTAACGTCGGCAGTTGGTAGTTGCTCGTCACACCACCATGAGTTCCATCAGCAAGCGTGATTGTGCTGATAGATTTGTTCGCCGTAGCAACATTGGCATCACTCGCAGCGGCATTGCTGTACGTCAAGGTTTCACTACCAACCCCCGTCACAATTGTCACAGCACCAGCCAGATCTGTTGTGCCGTCATAAGTCTTGCTTGCAGAAAGCGTGACGGTCTTTGGGGTGATTGTCACTGGCGCAGTACCACTGCTCAACATCGGCAACTGGTAGTTGCTCGCCACTCCTGAACCATCAGCAAGCATAATTGTGCTGATGGATTTGTTCGCTGTAGCAACATTGGCATCACTCGCAACGGCATTGCTGTACGTCAAGGTTTCACTGCCAACTCCCGTCACAATCGTCACCGCACCAGTCAGATCTGTTGTGCCATCATAGGATTTACTTGCTGAGAGCGTTACCGTCTTTGGTGTAATCGAGAATGCATTATTGTCACTGGTGTAGGTAATCGAATAGTTGCTCGCCTTGCTGCCATTGCCGAAAGTAATATCATAGGTTCCGACAGTTGATCCAGCTTGACGGCTCATCATGCCGGTTACATCACTCAATACGTCAGTTGCCGTCGCACTACCCAGCGTTCCGCTACTCACACTCACCGCTAATGAGGGATCGGCTTCTCCGTATACCTTGCTGCCTGCCGTCGCGCTCAAGGTTATCGGACGCGCATTAACCGTCAGGTTCGATGCCGTATAATTGATACTGTAGTTACTATTGCCGACAGTACCCTGATTTATGGCGTAGGGGCCACCCTGAACTGTTTCGCCCGAAACACGACCCAAACTCCCGGTGAAGAGATCACCACTCAGAAGACCTCGTCCTGAACCCAATGCCTCTATAGTGTAAGTTAATGCAGGATCTGCATCACCGTACGTCTTGACCTTCGGTTCTGCGGTAATGGTTATCGGGCGCGGGCTGACGGCAAGCTCGTTATTGCTTGACATGTTATCAGTAAAGCCATAGCCAAGAGTGCCTGCCAGCCCGCTGCTATAGGTTACATCATAACTACCTGCTGAGTAGAGCTCTGTCGGTGTACCTCCATGTATCGTCCATGTTGCAGTCCCGGTAATCTCTCCCGGAGAGGTATCACCGTTTTGATAGCCAGCCGCAATTGTCGGTGTAAAGGCCGGGGTTATCTCTCCGTAGGTGAACGTTTGAGTTTCAGCCTTGACTTCCAGGAATGGCTGCTCGCGATAAATTGCGTTCAGGCCCGGAGTCAGAGGTGAGGTGTAATTCGTCGATGTTGCCGAGCTGTTGTAACGGAATCGCCCGGATCCAGAGCTTAAGCTGTTCAAAGTGGTCAAATTGCTGCTGCCGCTGACGGTGCCAGTATACAGTGTCGCAAACCCGCCTTCTCCTGTCGTGATGGTCGGAGCCGGATCGCTGATAATAATATTTCCTGCAGTTGAGTTGATTATCAGAGCGCTGCTGGTGGTATTCGTATTGGTGATATTTCCGGATATGGGTATATCACCGGCTGCAGTCAGTGTAGTCGTACTTTCATTTCCTCTCAATGCTCCATTGACCGTGATCGTGCCACCACTGATTAATGAGAAATTATCACGGAGTGTGATATCGCCACCGATGGTTACGTCGCCTGTTGTGGCGTTGCCGATGGAAATATCGGAAAATCCGTCAGCGAAATTGGACGAAAAATTGCCGGAAGGCAATGCCAATGTGCCACCTCCACCTGCAATACCGATGGTCGTACCTGGAGTTTTCGGGGTGATAGCCAGCGACCCGGCGCTGGAGAGGGTGGCTGTACCAGGGAGTATCAGTGTATTGGCTTCGATGGTGATGGCACCACCCGAAGTGCTGAAAACCGATTTGGTGTCGGCCAGGGTTATGGCATCTCCCATCAAAGAAACCGATCCGGCTTGAGTTCCCGCACTCTGGTTGATTGAGAGGAGACCACCGGCATTGAAAGTCAATTGTTCGCCGGTTGTGAAAATTGCCTTGTCAATAACCACGCTTCCACCTGTCCCACCCGCCTGCAAGATGATTGAACTTGTAAATGAGCTCGGCGTTTCTGGCAGTAAACCACCAAAAGATACCGTTCCGGTACCATCGGCACGTCCAAACGTAAGAGAGCTGAATCCGCTTATTCTGGAAAGTGCAGTATCTATGTTTCCGCCACTACCAATGGTCATGTCGCCGGAAACGCTGTACGGCATCAGTGTTATCTGCTGGGTACCGCTCCCTGCTACTGTACCATTAAACAAAAAGTCGTTTGCCTGAAGGATTATATTTGAACTCGCGTCCAGAGTTAATGTGCTATTGAACTTCAGCGGCCCGTTACAGGAGATCGACGGGCTGCCGCTGAGAGTCAGCGGCTGATCGAAGGCAAGACCTGCACCGGAGGCGGTAATTGAACTACCAATGGTGTAAGCACCTGTACCTGTTTCGGTGACAAACGACAGAGAGCCACTGTTCAGCGTAATCGGCGCATTAGTACTAATGAAATTATTAGGCGCATTGCTGGTTCCAGAGATTTTTAGCTCAAGATTACCCGGCCCGGTTATGGAGATTGGACCATTTACATTAAATCGATCTTTAACTCGCAGGGCAACATTACCTGTGGCGGTTACGCCTTCTGGTGTGATATAGATAAGATCTTTATTTTCATAAAGATTTATTGAACCAACAACATCTGCTGCAAAATAATCAAAATCACTGATATCACCTGTATAATCAAGATTAAAGTCTCCTGTTCCGTATAATTCGAGCAAACCATAAGCCTCTATTGTGGCATAAGATTGCACTCCTCCCGTACTGGTGATTTTCAGTTTGCCACCACCAAGAGCAATAGGGTTGTTGATGGTAACCGGCTTGTTGACTGCGCCGTTTAAGCCGCTTTGAAGCACAAGCTGCCCGGAACCCCCGGTGCCCGAAATGGCGGCATTAATCGTTACCGCACCATCAGCCAGAAGCGACAGAGTTTGAGAGGAGATATTGACTGCGCTGTCGACCAAAATATCCCCATTTCCGTTGGTTGAAGGGTCCGTGACAATAGTAACGTTTGTGGTTAATAAACTATTGGAAAGGGTAGTCGCTCCAATACCGTTGATAGTCTGTGCTCCCAAGCCTGCACTGATCGTGAAATCAACCGGGTCGATAAGCCACGTGCCAGCTTTACCGAGGGGTGCCCGAGTGGTGATTGTAGCGCCATCGATAACGGTGAGTTCTCGGCCGGAGGTTTCAATAAAACCACCATCGCCTCCGTTTGGAGCTGAAGCATCAAGTGTGCCGTTGACGATTGTCTGACCAGTATCCATATCGGAGATGAGCATGATGCGCCCACCCTTGTTCTGGATAGTGCGCGCCTCAATGACACCGGTATTGCTGGCCGTTGCCATCCGCAGGGCATCGGCAGCCTTTGCGGTCATGACAACCACTCCACCATCGGCCTTGATGAGCCCCTTGTTCTCAACGAGGGCATCGACCGCTCCACGATCGACGGTGTAGCTGATGAGCCCGTCACCTTTGAAGTCGAGCGAAACCTGGTCGGCAGCTACAACGAGGGCGCTGCCGCTGTTGGCTGTAATGCTCCCGACATTCATGACCCTGGAGGCCATGAGGGCGACCACTCCGCCATCAGCAACAGTAATAGAGCCCTGATTGAGGATGGAGCCAGCGCTCCCTTCATTGGTAAACCTGAATTTCCCTGCCAGAAAGTCGCTGTCAAGCATATTGAGCGACGAGGCGACAAGCCCGCCGACATTAATCGTTGCTGTTTTTCCGAAGATGATGCCCGACTGATTAAGCAGAAAAACCTGCCCGTTGGACGAGAGCGAACCCATGATCTGCGAAGGGCTCTGATTGTTGATGCGGTTAAGCGCTGCTGCGGCACTGTTTGGCTGATTGAAACGAACTGAAGCATTTTCTCCAATGTTGAAGCTCTGCCAGTTGGCGATCATTTTCTGGCTGGACTGGTTCACCGTCATCTGGTTACCAGTAGTAGCAATAGTGGCAATACCAGAAGTTATCTGCCCTCCACCTGGAAGAGAACCAGGATCAAGAGCATAAGCAGGCCCTCCTGAAGCAGATATCACAGCAAGAACAGCAAAAGCCCGAAGCGGTGATGAGGTAACCTTTCCGTTACCCCTCACCTTTTCAGAAACGACAATCCACCTCTCCTTTGTTCTGGACCAGATGAAGTTGCATATCCTGTTCATCGAGCGAATTCTTGCATAAGTGAAAAAGCAGAAACCTTATTGATGCCTCTATAAGAGCTGTTGCGTTTCAGAAAGAGAGCATGGCCTGCAACCAAAAGCGATTACTGTCACTCCTGCCATCAGAGTTTTTGCCGGAATCGCTTCGTCCGGGGTTGTCGCCAATCCTGAATGCCCAGCTTGCACGCAAAGAGCCACGACCCGCCAAGCTGCATATCAACCCAATGCCACCACCCTGCAGCCAGTAGTCATTGCGGCTGGTTGCATTGGTAACATCTCCGATAAAACGGTCATGGTTAAGCGTGATATGACCTGCATCATAAAATGTACTGATCTGGAAACTGCCCCATTGAGCAGGAAGGGGAAGCGCGTAGCCAAGTTCGGCGCTATAGAGCTCTCCTTCGTCACCGGATGCCTCGCTGACCGGATAGGCACGAATACTGCCGGGACCACCAAGCGACATCTTTTCACTGGAATTGAGGTTGCTGGTTGCCACCTGGGTTGTGGCGGAGATATTGATGCTGACCCGTTCGGAGAGACGCTGGAAACGCGCAAGAGCCGTGTTAAATCGGGTATAGCCCCCCTCTGTTCCAGTAAGGTTTATCTCTGCAATGGACTCATGAAGAGTGCCGATGGTGGCACCAAGATTGTATGTGGTATAGCCGCCGCTGAAAAGCTGATCATACCGGTCACCACTGACAGTGAAGGTGGCGTTGTTGAGTTGCTTGTCAGAGATAACGCTATCAGGATTACTGTCGGTTAGCGCCCTGTATCCACAGGAGAGACTTGTTGTTATGTTGGAGGTACGGCTGCGAAGAAGCGGGTAGCTCAAGCCAGCATCATAACTGCTACTCTCCCCTTTCAATTGCAGAGAGGCCAGCTCCCCGCCCAAGTCATACCGCATACCGGTATAAGCGAGGTTTGCCCTGATACCATGGAACATAAGAGGAATACTGTAACCGATGCGCCCTTGTACAAGACCTGATGCTTTGGTCATCAGGAGGGTAAGCTGGTCGCCATAACGGAGCGGGTCGTTAATGGAGAGCGTGGCATTGCCTCGCCATAAGCCGGTGTAAACGCTACCCTGATTGTCGCTCCACGCAGCGCCTGAAAAAATTGGCCCTTCGGTGACGGCTATATCGACTCCACTTGTACCAGATTCTGTTCCCGGAACAAGAGAGGCTTTTGCAGTAATCCCCGGCAGGTCATTCATGAGCAGGAGTGAGCGCTCAAGATGATGTTCGTTGACAGGCTCACCTTTTCTTACGGCCGAGATACCAATATTGAGAAGAGTATTGTCGGCGATCCTGACACTATTGTCTCGCTTGATATCTATGCGACCATCACTTTTGACCAGTGTGACAGCAATATGAATGATGCCTGGAGTGATGTCCTGAGGTGGAAGCCATGCCTTTGCCTGATAAAATCCCTTTTCTTTGAAAAGCGCCGTCATGTTGTCGACGAGAAGCTGCAACTCTCTGAACGAAAGGGTTTTGCCTATTGCAGAAGCAACCATTTCCCTGAGTTGTGCTTCGGTTGCAACACCCTCATACCCACTGAAAATGAAGCCTTTGACATCAACTCTGATTCCGTCATCAGCTTTTGACGGCTCGCTCTTTTTTTCTTGAGGAAGTGGAAGCTGCCGCAGCTGCTCCTGAACCGGCTTTTGATCACGAAGAATGCTGCCAGCATCAGGAATGGTCTGCGCCTGAAGCGAAGCGGCAGAAAACAGAGACAAAATGGCAAGCAGCCTTGACGCTCGCGTTACCGTTTTCATGGGTAGTCTACCGTCACTCTCTATGGCAAACTGACCTGCTTCATAATAACTATACATCGTGTTTGATAAAATATTTTTGCAATAACCGCTATTCCCCGATGAAACTGACAAATGGCCTAAAGGTTAAAAAAGCCTGCATCGCGTAAAAACAGAAGTTGTTGCCACCAACTCATTCTAATAAATAATCAATGCTCTTTTTGTTCCTCTCTCAAGTAAGTCACCCACAAAGCTCCGGCAACAAGAATAATTCCGATACACAAATATAAAAGATCTAATGGAGTCGCGTAGTTAGTGGACAAGGATTTTTCTAAAAAGGTAACAATCAGGATCATAAGAATGACTTTACCAATATTACCCTTGAGATCGTCAAGAGTTTGAATATTCAACCAGTTTGGACGCGAGTCTTCAGTTCGACTTGCAGGATCGATTTTACTGATGAACAATTCATAAAGGCGCATACTGAAAATGAGCAGCACTGTTGCAAACAGATAATTGTCAACCGAGTTAATCAATAACGGCACAATTCTGTCAATGTGATGTAGTTCAGGTGCTTGACCAACGTGATTTAATTGTTCAAGAAATAAATATCCCCCATCCGCAATCAAGAGCGTTCCTTTGATGAACATAATAACGGAAGAGACAAGAGAGCCCATAACAGCAATGATCACAATAAAGCGGAAATTAAACAGCGTGTATTCAAACACACTTTCAACCAAGCCTCTTATCTGTTTCATGGTTTTATGTTTTTTGATTATAAAGTTAAAACGGTGCAATAAAATCAATAAAAGCTGAACAAGGTGACTAAATAGAACATGCTTGAATATAATGGCCAGTACAGATACCTGTAAAATATTCCATGCCTGTAAGTAAACAGAAATCCACTCTGCTTCGTAATGGCGAATACAAAAATCACATTAACCAACATTACAAAGTAGATAATAAAATAGAGTTTTTCGATGTAGAGAATACCCAAAGGTATCACCTGTATCCTGACACTCTGTATTGTGACCACCAGGAACATCGTAAAGGCGGTTCCAATAGCCACGGCCTCATTGGCATCAAAACTGAATGATTCGGAATCGTTTTCATGAGTGATCATATAGACTCCGGAAAACAGGATGACCATAATGATGAATATTGGGATCATCATGGATATAACGCTGCTGAGCCAGTCGCGCTCTACGGTGATGTTCAAGGCAAGGTCTTTGACAATGGGCCTCTCCATAAGCGTACGGCGCCCAAAATCTATATTGTCTGGTTGTTCTGAAAAATTAAAATAGGTATTGTTAACATTCCAGCCGGAAATGGCGAAACCATCAGAAACCATAGGGTTGGCTTTCGGGGATGTGATTTTATACGATGCGATATCGGGAACTAAAATAATGGATTCAAACTTCTTTGGTTGACACATCCTGATTTTGATATTGTACCTGTCGAAAGGGTAGAGGGAACTCTTTAAATCCTGCTGGAGCCGAGTACAGAAATTCCATCCAATAACCTGAAAACCATTTTCTTCCATTCGGAAACTTTCGTACATCTTGGTTTCAATCTGATCAGGAAACAGTATACCCCCAACTTGTTTTGCATCCATACCCGCAGGAATCCGTTGCCACATCGTCCCGTACACCTCGGCCATTTCATTTGGCTCTGAAACAGAAAGAGAGTTGATCGTAATACCTGTCTGGATAAATTGCGGTGGAGAAGACTGCGTCTGCAGTGCCTTGTCTGTCTGCTCTTGTTTGTACTGCTCAATTTGAGAGAATGTGGTAATACATTTATCTTCATAAGGGGATGTTGCCCCTCTTGCAATATGAATCACCCATATACAAATCAGGCCTGCAATAAATATTACACTAACAACCCATGAATATTGCTTGAGACGTTTGTTGAAAACTTCAGATGATGGAGACAATAGAATAAAGTAGAGCCCTGACAGTACCAGAAAAATAATAAATGCTGTAAGCAATTGCATCCACTGCTGTTTCAAAAACCCATCAGACACAGTCAGTTCATCGACAAGCAGCGCAAGGCCCATAAACCAACCCGTTGATGCCACTGGTTCAAACCGGAATATGGTTTTCTGACCGTTAATGATGCTTTTTTCAAAGATGCTGGTGCCAGTTTTGGTCTTAAATGCGTGAAGCAGGTTATTGCTGTTATCTGCCGCATAAGTACTCCGGGCATAATTCAGCAAATTGAAATTATTGATAACAAGATTTTTATCAGGATGATCCAGCATCACTCCATCACCATTAACAATGAAACGATAGCCATACTGCCCCAAATTCTGATAAACAAGCGACTTCTGAAAATCATCAAGAGGGGTTCTCGCCGATACAACTCCAATTATTTTTTTTTCGCCTGAACTCCCTATAGTGTAAAGCCGCTTCTGATACCTCAATATGACAGCCTTGTCATTTTTATTCCATGCTACTTTTTGCCACCCATCCTTCATGCCAGCCAGAGACTCACTCGGTAATCCACCACGAGCATCGGATGTGCCAAAAACCCTCATATCCATGATACCTTGAATACTGGTTCGGCCTGAAATCGACAATCTTCTGCATACTGTTAAGGAGTCAGCATCAGATAAAAAGCTGATTGAATACCGCCATGGGACATTGGAGCGCTTTTCAGAGAGAATGCCAATCAGTTTATTCTCATTAAACTCGCTCTCCCCGGTGACAAGAGTGATATCCCTGACCGTTCGTTCAACACTTCTGGCCATATTGTCGATTTTATGGGAATCGGCAACAGCGGCATTAATGGCCCTGGTTTGTATTTCACTATTGTTTGAATAAAGCAGAAAAGCGAGATTGACAGATAAATAGATCAGTACACCACCGGCTAAACCTGTCAGCAATAGCATCACTACCTTTACTCTTTTATAGAGAGTACTGTTTTTCTTCAGCAGCGGTCTCCATTGTTCTATCTTATCTAATGACATGATGGAGTATCAATACAATAGTGTTTTGGAATAGAATAGAGCAATAAAGCAACGAAAAATCCATCGCCCCTATGCACTAACATTATACTCATTTTGTATGGAGAAAGTCAACCTGTTTATTAATATTTCAACGTGTTCGACAAAATCTTTGCGTATAAAGGATTACATATTAGCTATCAGCCCAAAAACCGTAACGCTGCATAGGCCAGTAACCCACTCCCTGTTTCAAGCGCACTCTCTTCGGGGTTGAAAGTTGGCGAATGAAGAGTATTACTTATATCGTTACCAGCCATCCCCGTCCCGATCTGCCAGAACGTCCCGGGACACACCTGCAGATAGTGGGAAAAATCTTCCGCTGTCATAAGTGGCTCACAATCGAGCACATTTTCACTGCAAAGATACTCCGCGCAGATACTTTCTGCCTGCTCTGTAACTTCGCGATTATTATAGAGTACAGGATACCCCTTCCTGATCTCAAGTTCTGCCTCAACACCGAGCCCCAGAGCAACATGGCGAACCGTCTGGCGTAACCGCTCCTGGAGTTGTGATCGTAACTCCTCATTCATGGTTCTCATCGTGCCCGACATAGTCACCTGCCTCGGGATGACATTGGTCGCATTGCCACCATGAATTGACGCTATTGAAACAACCGCAGGCTCATAAGGCGGGGCAACCCGACTGACAAGATGCTGTACCGCTGTAATGATATGTGCCGATGCCAGCACCGGATCTGCGGCTTTATGCGGCGCGGAAGCGTGACCACCCTGCCCTGTTACCGTGAGATAAAGCTCATCTGCTGCCGCCATGAAACTTCCTCTGCAAAGGGCAACTTTGCCACTTTCAATGTTGGGAAAGCAGTGTTGACCCAAAATGACCGATGGATGAAACATATCAAAAAGGCCGGCATCCAGAAAAGGTTTGGCTCCTCCAGGCGCTTTTTCCTCGGCTGGCTGAAACACAAGAAGCACGTCACCCGGAAGCTGATCTCTCATTCCCGAAAGAATGTTCGCTGCGCCAAGAAGCATCGCTGTGTGCATATCGTGACCACATGCGTGCATTTTTCCTGATTCCACTGAACAAAACCCGTGCTGGTTCTCCTCGTTCAGTGGCAATGCATCAATATCTGCCCGTAATGCCACAACCTTGCCTGTATTGGAGGGATGTGTTCCCTTGACAAGAGCAACAACACCAGTCTCCAACAGGGGGTTTTCCGGCGTGATGCCAAGCGCAAGCAGATAGTGGTTTATCAGCGCAGTGGTTCTCACCTCTTCATAAGAGAGTTCTGGATGAGCATGAATATCCCTCCGGAGGGCGACAACCTCAGAAAAAATTTCCGCTGCCCGTCCCCGAATCTGTTCGGTAATCACTGTGGTACGCTCTGTGTTCATACTAACCTCATCGTTATTGTTCAAGACACTACATCTCCATAAACCGCATAACCTCAAGCGCCTTCTCTCTCATTTCATCCTCCTTTTCCCTGAAAAAGGGAGAGGTATAGCGAATCAGATAGCCGTATTTCTCAAGATTTGTTACCAGACGAAACAGATCATGCGTCTGAAGCCGGAAAGAAACAACCATACCTGCTCCCTCTGGTGCCGCAGGATAGATACCACAGCTCAATACCGTAGCATCATTTTTTTCAAGCGTTGCAATAACCTCGGAAAGCTTGAGATTGTAGGTTGGTACGTCAAGCTCAAGAGTCACCCCATCTTCATCAAGATGAAAAACATCAGTAATTTTCTCAAGTAAAGTTCTCTTTTTAATAACCCCAACATAGTGTCCATCCTCTTTTGATACAGGAATAACTGCGCAAGGAAATGAATCTATTCGAGCTACAATATCGAAAAGATGCTCGTGCAGTCCAATGCTCTCATCATGGTCAAGCTTCAGATCCTTGAGCATTTTTATTGAGTCCTGTTCAGGCAAAAGATCAAGAAGTGTCACCACAGCCATGACCTTCCCTTCATGCAAAACAGGGGCACAATCAAGCGCTTGCTCCTCCATGAGGGCGAGAACCTCAATAACAAGCTCCTCGTCGGTAAACACCGGAAATGTTGTATCAAGATGATGCTCTGCGTATTCGTTTAACAGCATGGCTCAATTTTATTCACCCTTTTTTGATGCCTCCCCCCTTCAAAATCAGTAGTAAACCAGTTGTGAAGGGTCTGTTCGATGATTGATGAATCAGTAAATCGTGCGGGGAGACAAACAATATTGGCATTGTTGTGCTGCCGGGCAAGTGATGCAAATTCAGGACTACAGGCAAGAGCCGCACGAATACCCTTGACCTTGTTCGCAGCAATTGAGACACCTATACCAGTGCCACAGAGTAACACACCTGAGTCACACAGACCTTCGGCTACAGCAATGGCAACTTTACGTGCGTAATCCGGATAGTCAACCGACTCTTCATTATAAGGCCCCATGTCGTTGATCTCATAACCGTTGCTTTCAAGCCAGGAGAGTACCGTTTTTTTGAATTCAAATCCTGCATGATCGCTTCCAACTGCAATTTTCATAATTCGTTGACGTTAAATTTTGACAAGGATTTTTTCTGGGAGGAGCTGGTTAAAAAGAGTTTTTGGCTGTTTACCGGTACAGCATCACTCATGATCCTGGAGTATGTGCTATCGCTATTCATCTGCCAGGCCTTGACATTATCACTCAGAATCAACTCAAGATCTGAGGTGACACCCTTGACAAGCGCTTTATCAAAAACCGGAAAGAGCGTTTCAACTCGATCGTCAAGGTTTCTCGGCATGATATCGGCGCTGCCAAGATAAAGCTCCTCTTTTCCGCCATTATGAAAGTAATACGCCCGGCTATGTTCCAGAAAACGTCCAATCACACTAATAACCCTGATGTGCTCACTTACTCCTGGAATACCGGGTTTCAGACAGCAAATTCCTCGGACAATAAGGTCAATCTCTACTCCAGCACAGGAGGCTTTATACAGCGCCTGTATGGTTTGGGGATCCACCAGCGCATTCATTTTCATGATGATCCTCCCCTTGTTCTCACTGTAGCTCCACTCCATCTCCCTTTCGATCATATCAATGATCCTTTTTCGAGTGTTGATCGGTGAAACAAGCAGTTTTCTGTAGGAAGTATGTTTGGAATAACCGGTCAAGGCATTAAAAAGCTCAGCAACATCATTGGCAAGCTGTTCATTGGCTGTAAAGAGGCTGTAATCGGTATAAATTTTACCGGTTGCCGGATTATAGTTCCCGGTGCCAAGGTGGAGATACCGTTTCAGCCTCTGCTGTTCACGTCGCACAATCAGGGTAAGCTTTGCATGAGTTTTGAGACCCGGCAATCCATAGATAACATGTACACCGACATCCTCAAGCGCCCGTGCCCAAACGATGTTATTCTCCTCGTCAAATCTTGCCTTGAGTTCTACAAGAACAGCAACCTGTTTGCCCTCTTCAGCGGCATGCATCAATGCCTCCACAATGGGCGAATTGCTGCCCACTCTGTAGAGTGTCTGCTTGATTGAGAGGACATCAGGATCAAGCGCTGCCTCATGAATAAAATCGCCTACTGGTTGAAATGAGTCATAAGGATGGTAGAGGAGCCGGTCTTTTGCCCGTATTGCGCTGAAAATATCCTGCCCAAACTCCTCTTCAATTCGGTTACAGGGCAGAAATGGTTCATCTTTCAACTCGGGCCGTTCAATCTTTAAAAGATCGATCAGACAGCCGAGTCCAAAAGCACCGTCTATTTCGTACACATTCCGCTCAGTTACCTCAAGGTTCTTTATGAGCAGCTTTCTCACGGACAAAGGCATTGCCGGGGTAATGTCGAGACGGACAACCTTGCCGTAACGACTTGAGCGAAGCCCCTTTTCAATGGTCTTGAGCAGATCACCCGCCTCATCCTCTTCAATTTCGATATCTGCATCCCTAATCAGTCGGAAAAGATGTGACTGTATTATCTTCATCTTCGGAAAGAGGTGCGCCAGATTGTTCTCAATAAGATCTTCTATCCAGACAAACCGTATGGTCCCGTCATCATCATCAAAACCCTTAATGTCGTTGAGCCGCAGAAGTCGCGGAAGAATACTCGGAACCTTCACACGGGCAAACTTCAGCTCCTTGCTCTCCTCATCCTGCAACTCAATGGCAAGATTCAGCGACAAATTTGACATAAAGGGAAATGGATGGCCAGTATCAAAGGCCAGCGGGGTCAATACAGGAAAGATCTCACGGCGAAAATAGTGACTCAGTGAGCGCTGCTGACTCGCTGAAAGTTCGGCAACCCGAAGAAACTCGATCCCTGCACGTTGCATTGCTGGAACCAAATCATCATAAAAGCACTCATTGCGCTGGCGAAGCTGCTGCTGAACCAACGTTCGTATTTTATCGAGCTGTTCTGCAGGTGTATACCCGTCTATAGTGCGATCCAGAATTCCAGCAGCATACTGATCCTCAATACCAGCAACGCGAATCATGAAGTATTCATCAAGATTCGAGCTAAAAATCGAGATAAATTTTACCCGTTCCAACAATGGATGCGCCTCTGGGTTAAAAGCCTCTTCAAGGACTCGCTGATTGAAATTAATCCAGCTCAGCTCCCGGTTAACGTAAAGCGACTGATCAATAAAATCTGGCTGAGGAAATCCATCACCACTATTTTCACTCCATCTCTTTATCATAGGCTTTTGCAATTCAGGTAAATCGAATACATCCATCTTCATGAACAATGGCATCAAGAGGCTCGTCCCAGAGGTCAACGGGAAGTTCGTCAACTCTCTGCTGGAGGTAAGAGAGACCTGCTCGAAAGGGCTTGACTCCCCGATTGAAGAGCCTCTGCAAAAAACGGTCATACATCCCCTTCCCATAACCGAGACGGTATCCTCGGCCATCAAAAGCCAAAAGAGGGACTAACAAAAGATCAAGATCTGAATCATCAACTACAGAGCAAACTGCAGGCTCAGGTTGGCCAGATGTGGCTCTCAGGAGAACATCGCCCTTGTGATAAAGAGCAGAGAGCAGATCACCATTCTGAACGACCGGTACACAAAGCCGTTTATGCATTGCAGCAAGTCCGTCAACAATGGGTACTGTATCCACTTCAGCTAATTCTGGCATTGAGAGATAAAGGTGAATATGACGAGCACGGGTAACCTCAGGCAACATAAAAAGATGTCTCGCAATAGCCGCATCCTTGTCAAGCCGCAATTGTTCCGGGATGAAGCGCCTGCGGGCAACCATCACTGCTCTCAAGTCAACTTTTTCATCATATCTTCCTGCATCCTGAGCCATAGCGAAACAGCAATACCCTTGCCCCATTAGATTATCTATATTAAAATAGTAAAATAGAGCTTTTCCCCGCTATAAATCATATCGTCAACGTCATTTCAGAAACGTATTGACAACCTTGTGCAGTCAAAGATCTCTTGCTCAAAGCATCAGCTTCTCTAATATTTGTCGTATCTTTGCAGATTACTTCGTGGTGACCTTGTTCACTACTGCTTCGCATTTAAAAACATCCTGATTGTACCAGAACCATGAGCTATATTTTTCAGAGGGCACACCTCCTCAATCCACTTGAACAACTTGACCTTGCAGGATCTCTGAAAGTGAGCAACGACGGCTTCATCGAAGCTGTTGTTTACGGTAATGAAACGATTGAAGCATCCCCGGATGACAGAATCATCGATCTTCGCGGGCAGATAGTTGCTCCTGGATTGTTCGATATGCACTGCCATTTCAGGGAGCCAGGTCAGGAGTATAAAGAGACCCTCGAAAGTGGAGCAAGAGCGGCTGCCGCTGGCGGTTTTACCGGTGTCGCACTCATGCCGAACACAAAACCGGTTATTGACAGCCCGCTCGGTGTTGCCTATATCCGCCATCACTCAGCAACACTTCCAGTCGATCTTGAAGTGATCGGGGCGATGACGGTTGAAAGCAAAGGGGAACATCTTGCGCCTTATGGAAAATTCAGCTCTTACGGAGTCACCGCTGTGTCGGATGATGGTTCGGCTATTCAGAACAGCCAGATCATGCGGCTCGCCTTTGAGTACGCATCAAACTTTGACCTTCTTGTCATTCAGCACTGTGAAGAGCGATCGCTGACCATGGGCGCTGTCATGAACGAAGGGCTTTTTTCGACCAAGCTGGGCCTGAAAGGCATTCCTGATATCTCTGAAGCAATAACACTCAGCAGAGACCTGTTGCTCATGCACTATCTTGAAGAGCACAAACTGCACGATCCACTCATCAGACCTCGATACCATGTCGCCCATATCAGCACCAAAGCCTCGCTTGATCTGGTACGCAAAGCGAAACGGGAAGGATTACAGGTAACCTGCGAAGTGACACCTCACCACTTCACTCTCTGCGATGAAGATCTTTTTCTTGCCGAGCAGAAAAGCAACTATATCATGAAGCCACCCCTCTCCTCACGGGAAAATAGAGAGGCTCTGCTGGAGGCGATTGCTGACGGAACTATCGATGCCATAGCCACTGATCATGCGCCTCATGCGCCTCACGAAAAAGAGTGCCCTCCCGACCAGGCATCATTCGGCATCATCGGCCTTGAAACCTCCCTGGGGCTCACCATAACAGAGCTGATTGACAAAGGGATTATCTCCATGAATCGCGCCATTGAGCTGTTATCGGCCAATCCACGGAAAATCATGAAGCTGAAACCGATTCTTTTTTCGGTCGGAGAGAAGGCTAATTTCTCAATTATTGATCCGAATATCCAGTGGAGTGTCGACGCGAGTGCACTGAAATCAAAATCGGCAAACACACCGTTTCTCAATCGCTCACTAAAAGGAAAAGCAACCGGAATATTTCATAAGGGAAAATATATTGACGCAGAGAGTCTGTAAAAGCGATCTTTTCAACCCACCGGGAGAACACTTGGTTATGGGTTATATTTTTATTACATTAACTTGCTTTTTTCTGACAATACGTCAGAAAAGGCAGAGCGACTTAATCCAAAAGAATTACCTCACAAGTCATGGCAAAGAAACAAACGTTTGCAGATAAAGGCAAAAAAACAGGCACCAGTGATTTCAAGTGTGCCAAGCTGATTTTTTCTGTAAAATCAGAAAAAACCAACGCATGGAAATTCATTGAAAAAAATGTCCGGATCCCGAATGGTGAAAATGAACAGACCATTCTTGCAAAAGCGATTACCGACTACACAAAATAAGCGTAAAGGATACTGCTTCGGGGCATGACGTAATGCCCCGAATCTGCCCCCTGCTTTGTCACCTCTTTTTATTTGCTGGTATGGCATCGCATCCCGACTATTCAGAATCACAGGCACCTGTAAACTGGTTTGAGGAGTGGTTTAACCATCCACTCTACCTTGAAGTGTACAGCCACCGTGACAATAATGAGGCTGAACAGTGTGTTAAAACCATTCTCTCTCTCTCTGCCCTGGACTTGAAAAAAACCGATTCGCTTTCGGTACTGGATATAGCTTGTGGAGCCGGTCGACACGCCCTTGAGCTGGCCAAACTTGGCTATATGGTAACAGGCAACGACCTTTCACCATATTTACTGGATGAGGCCAGAAAAGCGGCACAGAAATGCAGCTTGCCACTGCAACTAAGCTGCTGCGATATGAGGCTGATTTCGTTCGAGAGCACCTACAATCTTGTGGTTCAGCTTTTTACCAGTTTTGGCTATTTCGACCTGAAGGAGGATGATCAACTGGTACTGAACAAAGCATACCATGCTCTTCAATATGATGGGTGGTATGTTCTTGATCTGATTAATCCGCTCCACCTGCAGCGAAATATAGTTGCTCACTCCAGTCGAATTGCAGGAGAGCTTACCATTATTGAAGATCGCGTACTCCATAAAGAGAGAATTACCAAAAGAATCACCATTATCCCCCCTCGTGGGCAATCTGTCACCTTCAGTGAATCAGTCCGGCTGTACAGCAGGCAGGAGATTACTGCCATGCTTCAAAAAGAGGGATTTACCCTGGCAACTATCGTCGGTAACTATGCGGGCGACCTATTCGTTGAAGAAGAGTCACCCCGAATGATGATTTTTTGTCAAAAAAGTGTCCATAGAGCGTCACCAACTGTCGGAGGAATGACGCTGGACTGATACTTAAAGCATATTACGCTCACGATACCACTCGTAGGCATTCGTAATGCTGTGTTCATGAGATTCATACGGCATGTTCAGCTCGCGAATTGCTTTGGCTGAGTCAAAGTAAAGGAAATGCGATGCTACCCTGAACATGGACATATTGAAGAGTTTGGATATCCGGTTCTTGTTTTTGTAGAGGTCAAGTCCCGATTTCAGTATTTTTGCGATCCAGAACGGAAGGGGGAAATTGACCCTTGGTGCCCCTGTAATCCTTGAAATAGTATCAGCAAGCTGTTTGTAAGAGACATTTTCACCACCAAGAATATAGCGTTCTCCGGTTTTTCCTCTCTCCATGGCTGAAATGATGGCCTGCGAAACAATTTCTACATCAACCACACAAATCCCGCCAAGAGGATAAAAGGGAAGCCTTCTGTTATAAATATCCTTGATAATCCGTCCTGCATTAAAATTGATGTCTCCAGCCCCAAACACAAAAGCGGGATTGACAATAACACAGTCGAGCCCTTTTTTTATAGCTTCTGCAACCTCTACTTCAGAAAGGTGTTTCGTCCTTGCGTACTCAAGACTGATAGACTCAAAATTCCATACAACAGATTCGTTCACCGGTTTTTTGTCGAAGGCAATACCCACGGCTGTTATGGAGCTGACATGCACAAACCGCTTGACCCCTGCGGAGAGTGAAGCCTGAAGAATATTGCGAGTACCATCAACATTAATTTTAAAGAGCAGGGAGTTCTTTTTGTCACCCATATAGGTAAGGCCAGCCGAGTGATATACCAGATCAATACCCGGTAATGCCGCATCAAGAGATGCTCTGTCGGTAATATCTCCATAAACAAGAGTAACCTTCGGCAGAACATCTGAAAGTGGGGTTAAATCTGAACTCTTTCGCACAAGAATAAAGACTTGATCATCACCAGAAGCAAGTCGTCTTACAAGACTCGAACCAATAAAACCGGTCGCACCAGTTACAAGGATTTTTTTATTCACCTATATATTTCTTGAGTCAGTTAACAAGCCACCTTTATACGCGGATCAACAGAATATCAGCAGCGCCCGCTGAGACCTCATGTCGCAACTACTGTCCAACAATACTATCATCAACAACAATTTCACCTGCTATTATCTTTTTGCGGAGAATCTCAAGCTGATCATGGTTTTTGGTTCCGACAAGCGAAGCATTTTTGTCATTATAGACATAGTCTGTATAACGATCAGCAAGTCCAAACACAACAATCCGTCCCCCCTTGAAACCTCCATCCAGCACATTTTCAACAGTTTTCAGCACTGCCCTGTCAACAGCTTTCGTCATGCTGGAAAGAACAAATCCGGGCGCATCCGGCTCCTGATCCCGATCAGTGCAGATAACAAGCGCTTTACGCTCCCTGGCTGCCTCGATAACTCCAAGCCCACTTGCCCCTGCTGCTTCGTAGATAATGTCCGCCCCCCGTCCATATTGCCCAAGGGCAAGTTCTCGTCCCCTGGAAGGATTGGAAAAGGCGCTTCCGGTCATGCCGATGTAGCCAGAAATAACTCTGATATCTGGATTTACTGAGTGTATACCCTTGATAAAGCCAGTCTCAAATTTCTTGATAACGGTTGATTCCATCCCTCCGATGAAACCAACTGTTTTCGTTTTGGTCACAAGTCCTGCAAGAGCCCCGACCAGATACGATCCCCTCTTCTCTTCAAACACAATTCCCTGTAGATTTGACGGGATAGTGACGTTCGGTTGAGCAACATAATCAACACAGACAAATTTCTTGTCGGGATATTCTGCCGCAATACGAGCAATATCATCACTGAACAACAGACCAACTCCTATTACAAGATCAACATCAGGATCTGTTGCCATCTGACGCAACGCCGACTCCCGATCGCCACCCTCCCCTTGCGGTTCAAGATAAGTATATTTAATTCCATGTTTTTTCCTGGCAAGCTCCAGACCGTTATAAGCTGAATCATTGAATGACTTATCTCCCCTGCCTCCAACAGAAAAAACAAGACCAACAAGAAGTTTTGGCTTCAACAATTGTCCTGTATCTGGTTTTTCTCCTTTTTGCCCTGAGCAGCCTGTAAAAAGACAGAAACTGCAAAGCAAAGCAGAGATCAGAAATTTCATCAACGGAAAAGAAATTGTTTACCAAGAGCTGCTTATAACGGCACAATTTATGAAAAACTCTTCCAAATTAAAACAGTAAATTGGACTGGCACTTGGCATAACAGACTCATAAAGGAGATTATTTAAAAATAACTGTATGGAATCATGGGGGAAAAAGGTTTTTTTAGCGTGTGTAATTGGGATTATTCCATGTATGTTCTTATAATCGGAATGACTGCTTCAAAAAAAGCAGGTGTGGCTAATTTACAAAAAGAAATGTTTATGCTTTTTCACTCCAGCTTTTCCTCATTTGCAGGCATAACTCTGATGCTGAAGAAGATACTCTCTTTTAATCGCCTTGCTCTCTTCTTCCTCACAGTGTTAATTGTTCAACTTGCTCATCCCGCGCCGGCACACTGTTTGACCGTATCAATTTTTCAATTTGGACTACCGGCAACCACGTCACCAAGCAGTACCCTTGAACAACCTGCACCACCTCAGATCCCCTCACTTTCCGCTACCTCTCGGGAGAAATCCTTTACCCATATGCGTGATTTTTTCAGTGATGTCTCCCAATATTTCGGAACACGATACCGTTCAGGTGGACAGACTCCCGCAGGATTTGACTGCTCAGGCTTTGTGCGCTTCATGTTCGACAAGGTATTCAACATGAGCCTTCCCCGATCGTCGAAGGAGATGTCTGCCTTGGGATTACAAGTCAGCAAGAATGATCTTCGACCTGGGGATTTAGTATTTTTCCACTCCAGAAACAAGCGTATAAACCATGTGGGGATATTCATCGGAAACGACACATTTGTCCACTCTTCCCTTACGAAGGGTATCACAGAGGACCAACTGAAACACCAGTATTACGAAAAACGATTTGCTGGTGCCGTGAGGCTGCTGGATATTTCTGGAGAAACACTGCAAAGCCCTTCTTCACAACACGAGCCAACAACAGGGGTGACAAAACCATCCTGATTGCAGTTATCATCAACACATTTTTTTTCTTTCAGCTAACCATTCATAATACATTCAAATGAAAAGAACAGTTTTGCTTGGATTCATTGGCTTGTGCATACCATTCAGCTCCCAGGCAGTGGAATTTCGCACTCCAGGCACGGCGTTAGGTATCGGCGGAGCTGGAGTAGCAAGAAACAATGGTGGCTTAACGTCGTACTGGAACCCGGCGGCAGGGGCGTTCAAAAACTCTCCGCTTGCTATTGGAGCTGGAGTTGGTGGTGGTATAAAAGGCAGTGATGGATTAGCTGAAAATGTGGACAGATTATCAAATGTTGATTTCGGCAACTTAAGAAGCTTCAATACGACCTCTGTTACTGATGTGGGTAACTTTGCCAAGACAATATCGATCATTGATGATATCAGCAAACGCAGTGGAAATATTTCAATAACTGGACAGGTACCTGTTGGCGTTGCCATAAACAGTTTTTCTTTTGGCATCTTTGGAAATATATCAGGCTATATTTTGCCAATAGCGGACATGATAAATATTCTCCCGCAAGCGACTGGTACCAATGCGGTTATTAATACAAATGCTCTCTCCAGTGCAATTGGAGTTACACCCTATACCCCTTCAGGATATTTTACGACGGCCCAATTAGCGACTCTCGCAACTGCAATCAAAGACAACTCCAACCCTGCGGCACCACTTACTCAGGCAGAATCTGAAAACTTGGCTAATGCCATCGACAACCAGTTACTCAACAGCACCATTCCGGCAGATCAGGCCCTTTCCGCATTGAAAGACACCGCACTCCCGGTACTGAAAAACACTACGACCACAACATTCAACAAAAATACCACATCCGTATCAATTAAGGCAATCCAGTACATTGAAATTCCATTTTCTTACGGGTATCCGGTAAAAATCAGCTCCAAAGGCACCTTGGGTGTCGGTGTCACCGCCAAACTTATTTCGGGGACTGTCTATCAGAATCAGGTGCTGCTGGCTAACAGAAGCGACAATAATCTCAATGCAAATGATCTGCTTGATGAAATCACCAATAACCAAAAGCGCTCAAGCGGTTTTGGTGTGGATTTAGGAGCATTGTATAAGTTTGACAACTGGCTGGGTGTTGGTCTTGTTGCCAAAAACATTAATTCACCAAAGTTTACCGGGCCTGACTATTTTAAACCCCAATATAACAGCCTGACAAACAAGGTTGAAGTAACTCAACTGACCCCCGGTGAAAGTGTTGAGTTAAAGCCACAGGTTCGGGCTGGTATCGCCGCAGATGTCTTAAGCTGGATAAATGTTGCCGCAGATCTTGATTTGACTGAAAATGAAACTGTTGCTCCCGGAACCCTCATTGGAAGCTCTCTGAAAAGCAAAAACTTTGGTGGTGGCGTTGAAATACATCCTGTATCATGGCTTAAAGTGCGCGGAGGGGCATACAAAAACCTCTCAGCCTCAAACGGGGGGGGGGTATTAACCGCAGGGTTCAAGGTTTTCCTGCTTGATGTTGATGGCGCTTTTGCAACAAATACCTTCAAGATTGACGGCAAAGAACTGCCACAAGAAGTTCAAATTAATGCCTCGCTGAATTTTTCATTCTGATCAACAACTGCTTTTCCCTGCTTAATCAGAAGCCCCTTGATCTATCGTATTGACCTTGAGGGCTTCTGAACTAATCCTGATGCGTTAACATCTTCTGCATGACTGCAAGAAGAGTATTGATTGAAAAGGGTTTCTGTATAAAGTTCGTTCCACCTTCAACCGTCCGCCTCCACTCTATAATATCAGCCGTATAGCCTGACATAAACAGCGTTTTCAACTTTGGCCTTGTCGATGTAAGCTTTATAGAGAGATCGCAACCATTCATCTCGGGCAGAACTGCGTCGGTCAACAACAGGTGAATATCACCACTATGGCTATCGGAAATACGAATCGCATCACGAGGCGTAGTGGCTGTAAATACCTCATATCCATTATTTTCAAGCATCAGCTTGCAGATATTCAGAATATCTGGTTCATCTTCAACAATCAATATTTTTTCTTTCCCATGAACGGATGGGCTTTCCGGTTGTTTTCCCTTATCCGGATCAGCATAACCTGAATGTCTGGGCAACCAGATTCGGAATGTTGTACCATTGCCTTTCTCACTCTGGCATTGAATAGCTGCCTTGTTCTGTTTGATAATACCATAGATTGTCGAAAGCCCCATACCGGTGCCTTTGCCCAGCGCCTTTGTCGTAAAAAATGGTTCATAGATGTGCGGTAAATCCTTTTTTTCAATACCGCAGCCATTATCGCTCACAACAAGCATCACATAATCGCCCGGCTCCTTGCATGGATGACCAGCCTTGCATTCCGCCTTGTCAATAAATATTCGGGAGGTTTCGATGGTAATTCTGCCTAAACCATGTATGGAATCCCGGGAATTGACGCAAAGGTTACCGAGAATTAACTCAATTTGTGTGGGATCAATCTTTACCAGAGAGCGCTGGCTTTCAGGAATCCATACCAGGGAGATATTTTCTCCGATCAACTGCCTCAGAATGGCAAGCATCCTTTCAATGATCAGGTTGAGTTCAAGCACCACCGGCAACACTGTCTGCTTTCGTGAAAAAGCAAGAAGCTGGGTAGTGAGCCCTGCGGAGTGTTCTGCCGCTCTGAGAATTGCCTGCAGGTTACCGATCAACGACTCATCAGCAACTTTTCTGGTAAGGGCCAATTCGACATTACCAAGAATCACTCCCAGCATGTTATTGAAATCATGAGCAATCCCTCCCGCAAGCTGACCAACCAGCTCCATTTTCTGGGCCTGCAACAGAGCTTCCTGCATTTTCTTCTCTGAAAGCTCTGCGCACTTGCGTGCAACAGTATCTGACACAATAGTGCTCAAGGCAGAAACCATTTTGGAATCATCATCATCGTAATCGTATGATTTATCCCCAAGACAAAGAATTGCGGGTGCAGAAGTCCCCTGCATTAAAGGAACAACAAGTGCCCGTCTCATATCCCTGTATCTTTCAGACAAGCCATAAGCTTCGTAATCATTGTAGGTCAAAACGCTATACGGAACACTGCCATATTGATCTCCCTCAGGTAACAACAGTTCTCTGACCATCGCATCCACAGCTTCTCCCTCTCCTTTCAAACCTGATAAACTACGTAATGAAAGTGAAATATTATCATCAGAAACTAACTGACAAAATCCCCTTGGGCTTCCTGTCTGAAACTGCGCTTCGTCCAGTGTTGCTCTCAGCAACTCTTCCACCGAGTATGTCTCACCCATATTAAGAAGACGCAGGCGAAAGGCTTCAAGAGCTTCAAAGCGCTTTCGTTCATTAATATCAATCCCGATAGCGATCAGAAACGGATTTTTGCCAATGGTTATCCGGCGACCTGTAATCATCCTCCATTGATATTTTGGTCCACCGCGCAGTAAAACTCTTCCTTCCGCAGTTACTTCAATACCAAGCTCAAAGACCTTACGCATCAATTCTGCTGCAAATACCTTATCGTCCGGATGAAAAACCTCCATCGCATCGGTATTGAGCATCTCGCATTCCGGTTTGCCGATGATATTATCCCGAAAATAATCGTTCCAGCACACCAGTCGGCCATTGACATCACAGATTGAGAATGAGCCAGGAATGCTCTCAATAATAGCCTTGTCGAAAACCCCTTCATATTCCGTGTTCCTTTTGGTATCAGGCATAGGAGTGTAGTTTTCATTTAAGAATGCCGCAGATAGTTTACAAATTAAAATTGCAAAAAAGATGTATTATTTTATTGAATATAACCTTATTCGAGAATAATGAACAAAAAGATGGCTCATGACCTCAAGAAAATGACTTGTAAAAACAAATAATGATGGCTTATCTTACGGGACTTGAGCTTTCTTCTCCCAAATCATGTAATGAATTGAGTATTTCAGCGACCTACAGCGACACAGTGTATATCGCAGGATGTCAACACGCCAATAGTATCTATGAAATTCTTGTTTAAACGAGCTTATATTTTTCTTTTTTGGGTCGGTGTCACCAGTGCTCTCATTTTTTTAAGTCTTGGCGTACTTGTCTCCAACTATGCCGACATACCAATAAAATCTGATGTCATTATTGTGTTGGGAGGCGATAATGGCCTCCGGGTATACAAGGGTGCTGAGCTGTATAAGGCAGGTTTTGCCAATCACATCATTTTGACCGGTATTGATGAACGGTTTTACCGTCCAAATCATCCAAACTGGCGGGAACGCCGCATGAGGGAGATGGGAGTTCCAAAAGGAGTGATCATGGTTGATGCCAAATCCGGGACAAGCTGGGAAGAGGCTCTCAACACATCAAACACGATGGAGAAAAGGGGATGGAAAAGTGCGATTATCGTCAGCGACCCTCCGCACCTGCTCCGTCTTCACCAAACATGGAGCAGGGCGTTTAAAGGATCGTCAAAGCACTTTATTCTGGTGCCAACAGAGCCAAAATGGTGGCACCAGATTCTGTGGTGGAGAACTGAGAAAAGTTACCAGTTTGTCATCAATGAGATCAAAAAAAATCTTTTCTACGCCGTGGTACACTATTGAATCGGATTACGCACAAGCCATCATGGCTTCAACATCAGCCTCAACAGCTCCTATAGGCTTGATACCAAATTTCTCGACCAACGCTGCCGCAACATTTGGAGTGAGAAACTCGGGAAGTGTTGGTCCAAGGCGAATGCCTTTCACACCCAGAAAGAGCAAGGCAAGCAGTACTGTAACTGCTTTCTGCTCGTACCATGCAATGTCAAAAGAGATCGGCAGATCGTTGATATCTTCAAGCTCGAAAACCTCCTTGAGTTTCATGGCAATCACGGCAAGTGAGTATGAATCATTGCACTGACCGGCATCAAGCACACGTGGAATGCCACCAATATCCCCAAGCTCAAGCTTGTTGTAGCGATACTTTGCACACCCTGCAGTCAGAATAATGGTATCGTTTGGCAATGCCGCTGCAACGTCGGTATAGTAACGGCGTGAAGCATGTCGGCCATCACAGCCTGCCATCACAATAAAACGTTTGACCGCGCCAGATTTGACCGCTTCGACCACCTTGTCGGCAAGCGCAAGCACCTGGTTGTGCGCAAAACCACCAACAATCTGACCATTTTCAAGCTCCACCGGCGATGAACAGGTTTGGGCAAGAGCAACAAGCGTTGAAAAATCTTTCTGGCCACCTTCTGGTCTGGCCGGAATATGTTTAAGGCCAGGATAACCCGCCATTCCGGTGGTAAACATCCTGTTGCGGTAGGCCTCGCGAACTGGCACAATACAGTTCGTTGTCATAAGAATCGGACCATTGAAAGAGTCAAATTCCTTGTCCTGAGACCACCAGGAGCCACCATAATTGCCGACAAAATGAGAATATTTCTTGAAAGCAGGATAGTAGTGAGCCGGAAGCATTTCGCAGTGAGTATAGACATCTACACCTGTCCCCACTGTCTGTTTGAGCAGATCCTCCAGATCACGCAGGTCATGACCTGAAATCAGAATGCCCGGGTTCTTGCCGACACCGGTTTTCACCATGGTAATTTCGGGATGACCATAAGTTTCAGTGTTCGCCTTGTCGAGCAAGGCCATTGCCTTGACAGCAACACCTCCTGTTTCCAGTACAAGGGCGGTCAGCTCGTCAGCCGAAAGCTCTTTAGTCAACGCAGCAAGACCTTTGACGTAAAAAGCATAGATATCATCATCGTGATAGCCGAGCACGGCTGCATGATCGGTATAGGCTGCGAGCCCCTTGATTCCAAAGAGCACAAGGCTTTTAAGGGATCGAAGGTCTTCATGATCACTGAGGCTGTCGAGCCCCACAGAGAGTGCTTTTGAAAGAAAATCCTCCTTTGAGCTACCACTCCAGTGACCGGCATCATGGGCTGGCTTCTGATTCTGCGCAGAATTCAGCTCATCACGCAGAGCCAGAGTTTTCAGTATCTGCACGACAATCGCATCTTCATCAAAGTTGGTATTGGTAACAGTGACAAACAGCGACTCACTGATAAGCTGGCCAACTTTTCTTGATACACTCTCAGGCAGTTGTTCAGCAGAAAGTGCGAGCCCTTCAGTTGCATACACAAGTACATCCTGAAGTTTTGCGGTCAATTCATCCTTTCCGCACACCCCTCTTGCTCTGCATCCGGTACCATGAATACTCTCCTGACATTGGTTACAAGACATTCCCATCGTTTTCTCCTTTTGTTATGTTAATTGAACAACTGTATCTCATTCCTGTTGGTCAGTGAAAGAGACTCTATTTCTTAAAATCTTGTTTCGGATGCTTAGTAGCGCCTCGATACGCGCTTCGTGCTACTCGGCGACCGGCTTTATGCGGCACTTACTCAACAAGCAACTGTTGAAGGGCCCGACAATCGCAGCGCTGCACTCCTGTCCTCTGCGGCACCAGGTTTATTGCCTTTTTTCCCCCTCAATAAAGCCCTGTTCAGATATGCTGTGCGTAACATCCACAGGTTTTTTGGTTTCCGTTCAATGATCTCAGAGAAATCCTCAATTGCGCCATCCAGATCACCGGTTTCAACCCTTGCCATACCACGATTACCGTAGGCATTAACCGCTTCACGAAACCGAAGACCAAGTTGAAGCGCCATCGTATAATCACTGACCGCTTCATCAAACTCCCCGCAACTTGCTCGATCATTGCCCCTGTTATACCAAGCCTCCGCATTCTCCGGATGCTCCATAATAATCCTGCTTATCTCACACGCTGTGCCCCGATATCCACCCATCGCATCCTTCAGCATATCACCGTTATTTACTTCAATTATCCAGTTTACTAAACCCACTCCTCCGACAGAATCGCCCCCTGCAGGCTGACAACCACCTTTTTCACCGGCACCTTGCGCTGTGCATTGCGAAGCGCCTCTGCCACAATCGACATCAACCCGCCACAACAGGGTACCTCCATCATTGCCACCGTAATAGTATTGAGACGAGCCATATCAATCATGGCTGTAAGCTTCTCAACATAAATCTCCATATCGGAATCAAGTTTAGGGCAGGCAATGGCCAGACTTTTTCCGCGCATGAATGAACCATGGAAATCCCCAACGGCAAAGGCGGTGCAATCGGCAGCAAGCAACAGATCTGAACCCTGTAAATATGGCGCTTGCGGTGAAACCAAATGAAGCTGAATCGGCCATTGACGAAGGGCACTCTCAACACCCCCGGAAGGAGCAGTACTACGGCCTCCCTTTTCACCAAAATCCATCATCCGACTCCCCGGGCATCCACCCTCATGATGATGGTGCGCGATATGAGGCTGCTGTGCAACAGATTTTGCTTCTCTACCATTTTTCAAAGGATTAGCAAGGGAGTTCTCTTCGAGGTATTCAAGCGCCTGCTGCAAAAAAAAGCTTTGGCCATGATCGGCCAGATGACGCAGGTGCGCGGCTATAACATTAGCACCACCAGGCACAATACTCTCCTGCATAACCCGTTTTTCGTCGTAGGGCTCAGCTTCACGGGTTTCAATTTTCATTGCGCCGGTTGGGCAGTGGCCAAGACAGGCACCAAGACCGTCACAAAAAAGATCGCTGATCAAGCGTGCCTTCCCGTCAATCACCTGCAAGGCTCCTTCCGGACAACCAGGAATACAATCTCCACAGCCTGTACAGAGCCTCTCATCTATGGTAATAATCTCTCGTTTCATTTTCATTACCCCTCTTTTACTATTGTAGACTCTTGCTTTTCTCCGTCAGTCAACGCTGGCATCATGTTAGCCGCAGCATCAAGCTTCCGTAGAAGTTTGCCTATCGTTACCTGTTCAAATTCATGATGAACAACTTGTTCAATCCTCATAATTTCGTGACGCAGTACGCAACGGGATCGGTTGGCACAAATCTGCTTGCGAAACATACACTCCGACACCTGCACCGTCCCCTGAAAAATCTCAATCAACTGCCTCACACCAATCTCACCAGGCTCTTTTGCCAGCATAAACCCACCCTGCACCCCCTCTTTCGACACAATCAAACCGTGACGAATCATCTCCTGCAACACTCCCCGAAGAAACTGGTAGGGCATATCCTGCTCAACCGAAATCGACTTGGCTGAAACATAACTGCCTCGTTTTGCTCCGAGCATCAAAAGAGCCCGTATCGCGTAATCCGTTTTTTTTGTCAGTACTTTCATAGCTCCCCTTAATTGATATCAATATAGTATCAGTTAGAACAAAAGCAAAATTAATTATTGGGGAAGAGGGGGGGGATTAATCCGTGCGCCTCGATACGCGCTACGCGCTACTCGGCGACCGGAGTTGCCCCTGTTCGGTCCCTGAGTAGGCCGAAGGCCGTATCGATGCGCTACTCGGCGACCGGGGTGTCATCACCTGCTGCCGCTTCAGCAGCAATCCCGGAAGGAATCTGGCGACTCACCTTGGCGCCAAGCTTGCGGATATCTTCAACTCTGCCAATAAGATTTCCTCTTCCCTCCTTGATGCGTTTCAGCGCAACATCAAACGAGTCGGACGCACCGGCAAGTCGTTTGCGACCCTCCATCATGGCATCGAAAATGAGCAGAACCTGATCATAAATCTTGCCCGCTTTTTCCGCAATCAGCTCGGCATTGCGATTCTCGTTCTCACGCCGCCAAATCTGGGCGATGAGCTTGAGCGTGATCATCAACGTCGTCGGGCCACACAGAACAACATTTTTACCGGCAAGATTGTACATGATATCGGGATCAGCCTGCATCACCGCCTGCCAGGCGGATTCAAGAGGAATGCAGAGAATAACAAAATCAAGGGTACTGTTGCCACCAATACCGCTGTACTCCTTCGACTGCAATCCTGCGATATGGCGACGCACTGACTGCACATGCTCCTTGAGGGCAAGAGTGCGTTCAGGATCCTCATCAAGGTTGCAGAAGCGCTCATAAGCAGTCAGAGAGACCTTGGAATCGACAATAACCGACTTGTTCCCAGGCAACAAGACCATAAAGTCAGGGCGCTTCAGAAAACCATCATCCTCCCGAAAACTCTCCTGTGCCATATATTCACGCCCTTTTGCAAGCCCCGAAGCCTCAAAAATCCTCTCAATAATCATCTCCCCCCAGTCACCCTGCTTTTTCGAGTCACCCTTGATAGCTCTGGCAAGGGTATTGGCCTCGTCACTCACTCTGCCGCTCAGTTTCTGCAATTGACGCACCTCCTCAATGAGCTGGCCCGACAGCGCAGTATCCGTATCATGCACCTCCTCAATCCTCTTCCGGTAAGCCTCAAGCTGCTCGCGCAGAGGCTGCAAAAGAGAGTCCATCCGTTCCCGGTTTTCCTGGCCAAGCGCCCTCCCCCGCTCCTCAAAAATCCTGTTGGAGAGGTTTTCAAACTCCCCTTTCAATCGCAATTCTGACTCCTGCATCAAAGCCGTTTTCTCGGCAGCATTGCGCTGCTCGTTACTGATATCAGCCTCAAGCCGGGCCTGACGAATTTTCAGCTCCTCAAGCTCCTGCGATTTCGATTCAAGCCGGATTGAGAGTGTGTGAGCCTCCTCCTCAACACGTTGGAGACGCTGGAGCTCTGCCTTCAGCGGAGCATCACGAACCAGGCGATATGCCACAAAAGCAAGCAAGACAAAAAGAGCGAGAAGAATCGAAAATGAGAGCACTTCAATCATAATTGACAATGATGAGATAACGGGTTCGTTAATAAATTGTTCCTGAAAATATACGACCTAAGGTTCTTCAAAACCGGCTGGAAGTGCAAAAAAAAGATCGACGCCTTTATCTTTGACATCGATCAGGAAGAGATCTGGCTGCTGAAAAGAGGCCTCTTGGCACCTGCGCAAGCTCACCGGCAGATCAGTGGTGTTCAAACCCTCCGAAAGTAACAGTAGATAAACTTCTGAACTGCACCAGAGGGTGTCTGATGCTCCTCTCGCTCCTGCTTGAGCAGAGTAAATGCAGAACCAAACTCGGCATGCAGCCTGGATGGTGAATAGCGCATCACTGGCAACCCACTACACTGAATCGGGCCATCATCAGCAAATGTCGCGATAATGACGTGTCCGTCCGGTTTGAGAGCTCGCATGAGTGTTGCAATATATGCCCTGCGCTCCTCGGTGGTCGTAAGAAAATGAAAAACCGCTCGATCGTGCCAAACATCGTATGCCCCGGCAGGCAAGGTAACATCTGTAATATTTGCCTCAATCCAGGTGACACTCTCCGCACGTTCACCAAGTCTCGTTTTGGCAGCAGAGAGGGCTGCGGCAGAGAGCTCCAGCACAGTAACCGAAGAATAGCCCTCACCAAGCAAATCATCAACCAATGTCGATGCACCACCACCAACATCAATAATTGAAGCACTCTCGGGAAGATCAGTTTCATGGACAAAACGGAGAGATCGCCCGGCATGCTCCTGATACCAACTGACCGAATCAGTTGATTTTGTAAAGTAGACTTGCTCCCAGTGTTTTTTGTGCTGCATGGCGATTTGATGATAATACTGTATTTGTACGTTTTAAAATTTTGCTCCTGATTCGTTATGCTATGTTATTTTTTCATAAAAACCTTACAAATCTCTATAGCATAGCAAATGTTATAAGAGTTTTGCCCCGGTTAGCATAAACGTAACATTCTCCCCCAATACGATGGTTTTGTATTGCAAAAGCTCTACCGCCACCCACCTACCTCACCACCACCTGCCTCGTCTTGCTGCGCACCTCAACTCCGGGGTTCACCGCTGCAAAGCGCTGCAACGCCAGAAGCTGCTCATGCGACAGAAATGAGCCCGGCACAAGAATACAGCGCTTTGGCTTTGCGTAGAGAAGCCATGAAATAATCTGTTGTTGCTGTTTATCTGCAAAACGGTAGAGCCAGAGAACTGCAATATCAGCTTTGTAGAGTTCCACCTCTTTCAGGCGGCTTGTGCCCGACACCATGAGCATGGAGCAATTGCGGCTCCAGATTTTAATCACCTTCTCTTCGGGGCGGACAATGACCATAGAGGGAAGGATGAGCGTTGTATCGGCCTGGAGAAGGTGTTGGCGGGCAGGCACCTGCGCAATAAGGGAGTCGGGAGTATAAAACTGCACAACGGCAGTTGGGGCATTGAGGCCATAAGCATCAATCTGCAGGGCAAGACGCTTCTGGTCGCGGGGTGCCTTACCAGCATCAATCAGCACGGTTTCGGTGGCTGAAGAAAAAAGCGTGGCAAGATTTTTACCGAGATTGACGGTCAGCAGAGCGGGAGCAACAGGCTGAGGTTGCAGACAAAAAGAGTACCAGAAAAGTATGTTTGCTCCGAGGAGGAGCGTCACAGCAACTTTGCCCCACACTTGTCGATTGATGAAATAGAGAGTCATGCCAAGCATCATGTAGTAGATCAAGAGCTCTATCGCATCAGGCTTGATCGTGATTGACGCATAGGGAATTCGACTGAACCAAAGCGCCGACTGAAGGGTGAGTTCGGCAAGAAAAAAGGAACTCGCGGCAAAAAATGAGGCCGCATAACCCGAGACAAGGTTCACCAGCAACATCGGCACAAGGGCGTACATCAGCAGGGTGGAAAAGAGGACAACGGGAATATTGGCAAGAATGCTGATCACCGAAAAGGTGCCAAAATAGTAGGCGATAACGGGCGACACCCCGACAATGGCCGCCAGGGTAATCATGACGCTGCTGAGCAACGCTCCTGCAACACCCTTCAGAATCCCTCCCCCTTTTTGCGGCGAAGAAACGAAAATGGGATAGATCAGAAATATTGCCAGCACGGCACCATTGGTCATTAAAAATCCTGGATTCAACAGGTCAAGAGGATCAGAAAGAAGAATAAGGATATCGGCAAGAGCCAGAGAATTGACGGGATACGTTTTTCTGCCGAGCGTCTCTCCACCGATCAGCACCAGCGCCATAAAGGCGGCACGTTTCACCGAGGCTGAGTTGCCGGTCACAGAACAGTACACCAGAAGGATAAAGACAAAAAGCAAAAATGAAAGCCACCGTCCGATGGTGGTAATTTTCATTCGCTGGAGAAAAATCTGGATAACAAGGGCAAGTAGCCCTACATTCATCCCGGAGACCGCAAGGATATGAGCAGTACCCGTCGTTTTGAAGGCTTCAAAAACCTCATCCGACATGGTTTCCCGTTCTCCGGTAAGCACACCTGAGGAGAGCTTGCGTTCCTGCCCATCCGGAATCAGCTCATCAAGACTCTTCATAATATAATTGTAGGTGGGTTGCACAATGAAACGTTCAAATCCATTGAGCCTCGACGTGCCATCCGCCAGCACCTGCCAGGGGCCAGAACAGTAGAGCTGAACCGAGATCTGTTTCATACGTGCAGCTTTGCGCGGATCATACTCTCCCCGATTTGATGCTTCAGGAATAAGGTCGAGCTTCCCCTTCACCCGCACCATATCCCCACTCTGAACCCTGGAACCCGCCTGCCCCCCATTGCGCATGAAGACCTTCGCGCGGTCATGCAGCTTCACCGTCCTGCCGTTATCAAAAACCTCCTCAACCTCCATAACCCAGCTTGCCCCGGATTCGGAGAAATTAGGACGTCCGTCAATACAGCCATAAATCAACACATTTTTGCCACAAAAAGACAACAATCCATCACGTGGCGCATAGTCCTGCCGGCAGGTGCTGAAGGCTGCAAAGCAAAAGAGCACGAAAAGAGTGTAACTGAGCGCACTGAAAAAATGTGGAAAAGAGGAGGCGCGATGCCTGATTTGCTGGTAGAGTAGAGTTGCCAAAAGAGCAACAAGGGCGAAAGCGCATAATAACAACCACATTTCCAGCGGAAGAGGCAGGTTTACCCCTGCCACTATCCCCAAGATAACCACAACCAGCAGCCGAACTGCCGGATATGGCGCAAGAGCAAACTGTTCAGGCACACGCAGCTCCTTTATATTTTTTACGTTAGGCACACCATTGTTTTTGTATATTGACTTTTTTTATTTTAAGCCTCCAAACGCTAACCGCCACTCTCTGCATGCTTGTCAAAGAAATTCTGGGCTCTGCGGCCAAACCTGTCTTCAGTTTTGAGTTCTTTCCCCCGAAAAAAGATGAAGAGTGGGAGACGCTGTTCAAAACCATCACGGCACTCTCACCACTCAACCCCTCCTACGTCAGTGTAACTTACGGGGCAGGCGGATCAACCCGTTCGAGAACCCATGATCTGGTAACGAAGATTCAGCAGGAGACGGGGCTGACCGTTGTGTCGCACCTCACCTGCATCAGTTCCGACACCGGGGAAACAGGAACCATTCTACAGAACTACCGGGAAAACGGCATCAACAACCTCCTTGCATTGAGAGGCGACAAGCCTGCAGGAGTGGCCTCGATTGAAGATGCCATCAAGGATTTTCCATACGCCATTGATCTTGTCCGCTTTATAAAAACAAACTACCCCGACATCGGTGTGGGGGTAGCCGGATTTCCGGAAGGGCATCCCGAGACTCCGAACAGAATGAAGGAGATTGAGTACCTGAAAGAGAAGGTCGATGCCGGAGCTGACTACATCGTTACACAGCTCTTTTTCGACAATCGCGACTACTTCGACTTTGTAGAGCGCTGCCAGATTGCCGGTATTACCGTACCCATTATTCCGGGGATCATGCCCATCAACACCAAAAAAGGGATGATCAGGATGTCAGAGCTTGCACTTGGAGCGAGAATTCCCGCTCCACTTCTGCGCAAGGTGTTGGCGGCAGCAAACGATGCCGAGGTGGCTTCAATCGGCATTGAGTGGGCAACAATGCAGGTTCAGGATCTGATTGACCATCATATCATGGGGGTTCACTTCTACACCCTGAACATGGCCGATGCAACGCTCAAAATCTTCAAAAACCTGCACCCATAGCCTCGTCACCGCTCAGAACAACTCATTCTGGACAAGCTGTTCAAAGGTTTCTTGTTTGCGAACAAGCATCACCTCGCTACCGTTGATCAGAACCTCAGCGGGGCGGAGCCTGCCATTGTAGTTGCTGCTCATGACCGAAGCATAAGCGCCGCACGACATCACCGCCAGCAGTTCACCCTCTGCAACGGCATCAATTTCCCGCTGGCGGGCGAAAAAGTCGCTCGACTCACATATCGGTCCAACAATATCGGCCACAACGGTTTCACCATGTCGGGTCACAGCCTGAACTTCATGGTGGGACTGATAGAGGGCAGGACGAATCAGTTCCGTCATCCCCGCATCAACCACAAAAAACTCCTTGCCAACATGGTTACGCTTCCGGTAGAGAATTTTGGTCAGCAACACTGAAGCATTGGCAACAAGATAGCGTCCTGGCTCAAAAATCACCGTCACACCGGCAGGCAGCAACATCGGTATAAGCTTTTCGGCAAAACACTCAATCGGAGTCGCCGGTTTCAGCGGGTCATAGGTAACGGGGAAACCACCACCGATATCAAGAAACTTGATCGCAAATCCCAGGGTTTTCGACAAATTGAAAAGAGCAAGAAGCTTTACCGTTGCTGCCACATAATATTCCGGATCAAAGATCTGCGACCCGATGTGCATATCCAGACCAATAAGACGAAGGTTCGACAACTGACCAACCAGCGCAAAAACCTCGGGAAGCTCCGCCTCATCAATTCCGAATTTCTCCTTGCTGTCACCTGTGGTAATGTAGGGGTGGGTTTCAGCAGTCACATTTGGATTGATTCGTAACGCGACAGAGGCAATTTTACCGAGTTCTCCAGCAATGCGGTCGATAGTTACAAGCTCCGACATCGACTCGGCCTTGAGCATAAGCACTCCACACTCAAGAGAATACGCAATTTCTTCGTGTTTTTTACCAACCCCTGCAAAAATAATTTTTTCAGGGGCAACGCCAGCCTGCAATGCCCGATACAACTCTCCACCGGAATTGACATCGCATCCGCACCCAAGCTCAGCAAAGGTTCTGATAACCTTGAGATTAAAGTTTGCCTTGACTGAATAGCAGGTAAAATGGGGTAACGCCTCAAACGCATGTTCAAAAGCCCTGTAGCTATCGATAAGGCTTTTGGCTGAAGTCACATAAAGAGGAGTTCCAAAAGTGCTGGCAAGCTCTTCAAGACGAACCTCATCGCAGGTAAGCCTTTTGTCGGTATAATGGAAATAGTTACTGTCAAGCACGGTGCCGTTACCATTTAAAGTGTTTTAAAGATGGTGAAAAATAGCCATTCTCCTCCTCTATTCAAAAAAAAGAGAGAATATCTTATTACATAAATAGAAGTTATAGCGACCTGAAACGGATTACACCGATGCTAACCATACAAATCCAAAAATGTACCTATAGAGGGAAACATCTCTTATG
>SESE01000066.1_pt1 | contig 44309 bp, 4 predicted proteins | sample 3171371 | NCBI WGS metagenome assembly SESE01 (sample SAMN06051881, study PRJNA518727) | freshwater metagenome | biome: subpolar coniferous forest; feature: holomictic lake; material: water; isolation source: holomictic Lake 442, 13 m depth | place: Canada: near Kenora, Ontario | collected... | reverse complement strand
GCTTAAACCGATCAATTAAGCTTTATTGTCATCCTAATAGTATTTACGCATGATGCTGTAGCCCGCAGATACAGGGATCGTATCCGCCGCAATACGCGGCAAGCCGCTATTACGCCTTACCGCGTATTGCGCCGCATGGGAAAAGCGTAAGGCTTGCAACGTCAGCCATCGCCCAAACCCCGGCTGCCCAACATTCATGTCAATCCGTATTGACACTTATTAATGCTGCACATTGAACGTAAAAATCTGGTATCGTGTAACGGCATTCAATTTGGACTAACTATATCCCAACTTGATTTTATGTCTGACGGTCAACAACCGTCAACACCAGATGTATTTGTCTTTATGGAACCGAACTTAATTCAAGTTACGTTTGATTCACGATCCGGTATGGCATGAACCAACAGAACCCACTTTCTGATTCTCAACGCGCCATCGCTGTGATCGGCATGGCCTGCCGCTTGCCGGGTGCGCCTTCCTTGGACGCATACCGGAGCCTTCTGAGCGGGGGGCGAGTCGGCATTGTCACCAGCGATGACGATGCTTTACGCGCCAACGGCATTCCCGGTGAATTGTTCGGCCATCCGCATCTAGTCCGCCGCTTTGGCGTGTTGGACAAGGTCGATGCATTTGATGCCGCCGCGTTTGGGATTTCCCCGGCCCGCGCCGCCGTGCTAGACCCGCAACAGCGGATTCTATTGGAATTGGCAGTCGGGGCGTTGGAACATGCAGGCTATGTCGGCGAGTCCGACGCGGGCAGCATCGGGGTTTATGTGTCTTTGGCCCATTGCTCTTATCGGGGCGGCGTGGCGGCAGATTCTGCCGGAGGTTTTTTCGGCCTGACTGCCAGCGACAAGGATTATGGCGCAACCCGGATTTCTTACGCGCTGGATTTGACCGGGCCGAGTATGACCGTGCAGTCGGCCTGTTCCGGTTCGCTGGCGGCAGTGCATATGGCGGTCGAAGCCTTGTTGTCCGGGCAGTGCGATCTGGCCTTGGCCGGTGGCGCATCCATTTTGCTGCCGCAGGGAGCCTATCTTGCGGCCCCCGGACTCATGCTTGCGCCGGACGGCGAATGCCGGCCTTTCGATGCGGCAGCGACGGGTACTGTGCCTGGCAACGGGGCGGGCCTGGTGGTGTTGAAGCGGCTAGACCGCGCCCTTGCCGATGCTGACACCATTCACGCGGTAATACTCGGTTCGGCGATAGCGAATGACGGTGCGAGGAAGGTCGATTATCTGGCCCCAGGCATCCGGGGGCAGATGCGTGCCGTGGGCGAAGCCTGGTCGGTAGCCGGCATTGAACCTTCGAGCTTGGGCATGATAGAAGCGCATGGAACCGGTACGCGCCTAGGCGACCCGATTGAGATCACTGCTTTAAAAAGGCTATTCGGCCATTTTGCCGATGAGGGTTTTTCGCCGCCTAAGTCTTGCAGGATCAGTTCGGTGAAGGCCAACATCGGCCATCTGAATGTTGCCAGCGGCATCGCCGGTTTTATCAAGGCGGTGTTGTCGGTGCGCGATGGCGTGATTCCCGGCATTCCCGGTTTCCAAAGCCCCAACCCAGAGGCCGGTTTCGCGGACACACCTTTGCAAATTGGCTCGGAACCTGTGCCTTGGCTTGGCTTGCGCCGCGCCGGGGTCAGTTCATTCGGCTTCGGCGGCACGAATGTTCATGTCGTGTTGGAACAGCCCCCGCAAACGCAAGCCTCCCGGCCCAATTCCGGTATCCTGTCATTGCCGCTGTCCGCCCACGATTCGGCGGGGCTGGAGCGGGTGCGCCGGGATTTGGCGGATCATCTGCGCAGCAACGATCCCGGTGAATTCGCCGATATTGCTTACACATTGCAGAGAGGTCGTGCGGCCCGCCCGGTGCGGGCGATGCTGCAAGCCCGCGACATCCCCGAAGCATCAGCTTTGCTGGAGGGGGCGGGTTCCCTTGCGGCGGCGGAACCCCAAGGCTCGTTGGGACAAGTCGCGCAAGCTTGGATGGCTGGGGAAAGTTTGGAGTGGGGGAACATGGCGGGTTCTGCGGTCGGCAGGCGCATACCTTTGCCGACTTATCCTTTTGCCGATGAACGTCACTGGCTGGATCAATTCCCTTGTTGGCCCTTAGGTTCCGTGCCGGGCGACAGCGTACCGCAAGCCAGCCGTCCCACGCTGCTCGAAACCCCTGCCGTCGCCGCGACCCAAGGACAGCCCGACATGCTGGAATGGCTGCGGCAGATTTTCTCCGAAGTGTTGCAATGCGAGCCCGCGTCTTTGTCCGCCGAAGCGACTTATGACCGACTCGGTGTCGATTCGCTGTTGGTGGTTTCCATCACCGGGCGCGTCCGTGAATTTTTCCCGGAGATACGCGGATCCTTATTGTTTGAACATAAAACCTTGGTCGAACTGGCGATATTCTTGAACGGTGAACTGGACGACAATCCCAGTTCCCGCGCCCCCTTTATCCGCACAGCGGATGCGCCCGCACCTATTGCGGCGGCAACATCAGTGCCTACGACTGGGGTGCCTATCGCCATCATCGGCATGGCAGGGCACTTTCCCGGCGCGGATGACATCCATGGATTATGGGGTTTGCTGGAAAATGGGCGCACGTCGATTGAGTTTCCTCCGCAAGACCGTCGATGGGATGCCGATGATGGAGCAGTCCCGCGACGGCGGGCGGCATTCATCCGCGAGGTGGATCGCTTTGACGCGCTATTCTTCGGCATCGCCCCGACCGAGGCGCGACGGATCGATCCGCAGGCGCGGTTGTTCTTGGAAACCGCTTGGGCAGCGTTGGAAGATGCCGGCCGGACGGCTGCCGCACTGAAAGCCGCCGCCCGACGTGCCGCAGGCGGTGATGCGGATGTCGGGGTGTTCGCCGGGGTGATGAACATGCCTTATCGCTTGTTGGCCCATGCCGCCGATGCCGCAGGGCAAGTCGTGCAGGCTAACCATTGGTCCGTGGCTAACCGGGTGTCTTACCATTTCGATTTTACCGGGCCTAGCCTTGCGGTCGATACCGCTTGCTCGGCCTCCTTGGCCGCCTTGCATCTGGCTTGCGAAAGCCTGCGTCGAGGCGAATGCGGGGTGGCTCTAGCCGGTGGGGTCAACTTGATCCTCGATCCGGTTCAGCAACGCGAACTGGTGCGTATGGGGATGCTGTCACCGAGCGATGTCTGCCATAGTTTCGGGGCAGGCGCTGACGGCTTCGTTCAAGGCGAGGGGGTCGGGGTGGCGGTGTTGAAAACTTTGGACTCCGCCCTCGCCGACGGTGATCGTATCCTTGGGGTGATTCTGGGGAGTGCCACCAACGCCAATGGCCGGACGGGGGGGTATACGGTGCCGAACCCGAAGGCACAAGCCGCCGTTATCCGCCGCGCACTTGCCGAGTCGAAGATACCCGCCGAAAGCATTTCTGCCATCGAATGCCACGGCACCGGCACTGCGCTTGGCGACCCTATCGAAATCGCCGGTTTGGCTGAAGTCTTTGCGACTGCGACCGGGGGCGGGGAGATTGCCATCGGTTCCATCAAGTCCAATATGGGGCATCTGGAAAGTGCCGCCGGGGTTGCAGGCTTAGCCAAGCTGCTGCTGCAATTTGAGCATCGCCGCTTGGCCCCGAGCCTGAACGCCGAACCGCTCAACCCGGAATTGGGCTTGGAACACACACGCTTTCGTGTGCAGACGAAGGCGGCGCACTGGCATCCGCCCCGCGACCCGTTTGGGCGAGCCTATCCGCGCCGCGCCGGCTTGTCGGGTTTCGGTGCCGGCGGCGCCAATTTGCATCTAGTGCTGGAGGAAGCCCCGGAGCTTACCCCTGGCGATCCGCCAAGTTCTGTTCGCCAGCCTATCGTATTGTCCGCCGCCGATGCGGACGCTTTGCAGCGGCTGGCGCAGCGGTTGGCGGTGCGCCTCACCGACGAGCCGAGTTTAGCCTGTGATCCCTCCGCACTGGCCGATCTGGCCCATACCTTGGCGGTGGGCCGCACAGCATTAGCCATACGCGCAGGCTTCCTCGCCCATGACCGCGGATCTCTAATTGAAGGGCTAAGGCAGATTGCCAGCGGCAAGCCTATGGCTTTGGCGGAGGGCGAACCCGACCGTCTGATTGCAGAGTGGATCGTTGGAAAACCTACCGATTGGGGCAAGGTCTGTTGGCTAGGCGAACGCCGGCAGCTTATCCGCTTGCCTACTTATCCATTCGCAGGCCCCAGGCTGTGGTTAAACGCCGAAGCCCATGCCACCGCGCCAGCCAGTGTGCATAACCCTTGGCTGACCGAGGCTCAAGCCGGTGAAACGCCGGCATGGCGTTTTAACATCAACGCTTCCATGCCGCTGCTGGATCAGCACCGGGTTGGAGGCGTTCCTTATTTGCCCGGCGTGGTTTCTGTGATCCTTGCCCTGTCTGCGGCGGAAACTGCAGGCATACCGGCGGCGGGCGTGGCCAATGTGATCTGGAAAAGGCCGGTCACACCGGGCGAGCATGGCTTGGAACTAATTTTAAGTTTGCCGTCTGGCAGATCGGGGCGGCGTTTTCGCCTTAGCCCCGCCGACGGCGGCGAGACCTTCGTTGAAGGCCGGCTGATCGGCACTGAGGAAGCCGCCGAGAAAATAAGCGATCCCGTCCTTGGCATTGACGCTTTGGCCTGGCCTGAAATACTCGACCAAGAACAAGTGCGCCGCCGTTTGGTCGCAGCCGGCTTGTCTCACGGGCCTGCATTGCGGGCCATCAAACGGCTGTGCGTGGATGCCGGACAGGTGATCGCGGAACTTGAGCGGCCAGAGGAAGCCCGCCGCGAACTGGGCGATTGGCATCTTTGCCCCTCTTTGCTGGATAGCGCGTTTCAAGCCGCTTGCATGGTTCTTTTACCCCCAGGCGAATCCGCCATGCCACTTCCGCTGGGCATCGAGCGTTTGTGCTTGTACGGCAAACACTGGCCGGATCGTCTGCGGGTTCATGCCCGCTTAATGGATCGCAGCGCCGGCTATGCCCAAATCGATATTCTGATCGGCGATGCCGCCGGTTCGCCGCTATGCCAGATACGGGGATTGACCGCACGTTTACTGCCCAGGACGGCGAACGAGGGGTCCGTTCCGTTGTTCGTGCCACGTTGGCGAGTCTGCGCCGGCGAAAGTGCAGCCGCTCCCGCTTTTCCGCCGGACGGGAGCGTGGCAATCATCGCCCCGCAACAGGACAGCCCGCTCGTGTCCGAAGCGCGTAAGGCCTTAGCCGGCCGGGAAACTTTAGTCTTGGGGGTGGCGGAATATCTGGCACTGCCCGAGGACCGGCGCCCCGGCAATTTATTGTTTGCCCACCCCGTCGAGGAACAGCCTTCGCGCCCCCCGAATGCGCTTAGTTTGCTTGAACTGTTGGCGGCATTGAATGCGACATCCAGACCGATAAACTTGGCCTTGCTGAGCTTGAAAGTCCACCGAACCCAAATTGGCGAGCGCACCCTGCCTTGGGCGGCAGCGTCCATCGGCTTGGCGCGCACGGCCATGCGCGAAAATGCCAGGCTGAACGTCGTGTGCATAGACTTGGGCGAACCTACCGATTTGGCCTCAGCCCTGAAGGGGCCAGCCGATCCGCTGGGCTTGCCCCTCGCTTGGCGGGACGGGCGGCGCTGGGTCTTGCGCTTGGACAGTTTGCAGGGACTGCCCGTGCCCGCAGCACCTCCTGTGACCGCGCAAGACCATATCCTTATCATCGGCGGCGCGGGGGGAATCGGGCTTGCATTGGCTAAACGCTGGAGTTTGCGGCACGGGAGCCGCTTTACTTTGATCGGCAGGCGCGGGCTTGTGGAAGCTCTGGAGGATAAATCGTCCGGCATTGAACCGCTTTATTTGCAAGCTGACGTGACTGATGCGGACGCGCTTGCCCAAGCCATCGCCGTCGCCGAAGCACGCCAAGGGCCGGTCACCGGCGCGATCCATGCGGCTTTAATTATGCAGGATCGGGCGATCCGCAACATGAGTCAAGACGATTTCCTCCCGGCTTTAGAGGTGAAACGGCTAGGCTTGCATAATCTGCACGAATGCCTGCGCGGGCGAGGCTTGCGCTGGCTGTGCGCGTTCTCCTCGGTGAACACCTTCGTTGCCAATGCCGGCCAATCCAATTATGTGGCCGGTTGCGCGGTGAAAGATGCCCTAGGGCTGAGCTTGGACGGGCAAGGCGATTTCCCGGTGCGGATTGTCAACTGGGGTTATTGGGGCGAAGTCGGCCGGGTCGCCACCGAGGAATACCGCAAGCGCATGGCGCGCATCGGCGTGAATTCCATAGGCGTGGAAGAGGGCTTGGATGCCTTGGAGAAAATCCTCGCCGGTAAAGATTCCCAAGTGCTTGCCATTCGTGCCGAACCGGAAGTGCTGGCGCAATTGGGCTATAGCGCGGAAACACCGTCAACGGCGCTGCCAAAGCAAGCCAAAATCGCAGATTTGTTCGCCGCCGCGCAGCAGGAAGCCTTGGCGGTGGCCGAATCGTGCCGTGCAATCATGGCAGGTGCGACCGAGGATTATCGCGAGCTTGACGCGCTGTCAGTGCTGGCCTTCGCCCTTTGGTGGCAAGAACGGGATTGGCCCGGGTTCGCGACGATAGCGGAATTGGCGCAACACTTTGGCCTTGCCGAAGAACACCGGCGGCAATTTGACGCATTGCTTGACTTGTTGACCCGACACGGCTTTATTGTCCAACGCGGCGATAATGTGATGGCAGGGCGCAAAACCGTTTCCGCCGCCGATATCGCAGCGCGGAGAAGTGCGTTTTTGGCTCGGGTGCCTTACTTCGCCGCGCATTTTTGCTTGCTGGATGCCTGCCTTGCCCGTTACGCCAGCACCTTGAGGGGCGAAACGGCCCCCACGGAAGTGCTGTTCCCGGACATGTCCATGTCCTTGGTGGAAGGCATGTACCGTGGCAATCGGATGGTGGATCATTTCAACGACAAACTCGCTGCCGCCGTCGCCGCAGCACAAAAGGAACACGGCGGGGAAAGGCCGTTTCGAGTGTTGGAATTCGGCTCCGGCACGGGCGGCACCAGCCAAAGGGTTCTTCCCGCTTTAGGTGCTGGGGTGGAATACGACTATACCGATATCTCGCCTGGCTTCCTGATCCACGGCAAGAGACAATTCAAAGCCACTTACCCGTTTATGAATTTCAAGCTGTTCAACTTGGAAAACCCGCCTGACCCGGCGGAGTTCCCGGAGGCTAGTTATGATGTGCTGTTTGGCGCCAACGTCATTCACGCCACCCGCTCGCTGTCACGCTCGCTTGGCCATGTGTCTAGGCTGATCCGCCCTGGCGGCTTGTTGATGTTGTATGAAATGGTCGCCAACCACGACTTCGTCACCTTAACTTTCGGCATATTGCCGGGGTGGTGGCTGTCGGAGGACTCGCGCTTACCGCACGGGCCCTTGCTCGATCCGGTTTCATGGCGCAAAGTGCTGACCGAAAATGGATTTGACCAAGTCGGCATTTTTGGCCAGCCTGAAGCAGTCGAAGAAATCCAAGCCACCCACGCGCTGATTGTCGCCCGTCGGGCCGATCCCGCGCACCTGCCCGCAGCCGAATCGAACCCGCGTAGGGGTTTGCTGCGTGGGCGTTTGCGCAAAGGGGTGCCTTCGGCTGCAATGGCGGCCTCAGCCGATTTGGAAAACCAAGTGTTAAGCTGCGTCGCGGCCACCTTGGAAATTCCCACGGACAAGCTAGACCCTGAGCGTAGCCTGGCCGATTACGGCGCGGATTCGATCATCGGTGTCCAAATGGTGCGCGACTTAAACCGCCGCTTCAATGTCGAGTTGAAACCCACGACCTTGTTCAGCCATCCCTCGGTGCGGGCCGTGGCATTGCATCTGGCTACTCGCCATGCTGTGGAGGCGGTTCAAACCCCGGCGGCGGCTTCGGTCGAAACCTTGCCAACGCAGGAAGATATTCACTTGGAAAAACAGAGTCCGGCCAACGGGGATGCCATCGCGGTGATTGGCATGGCTGGGCGTTTTCCCGGTGCCGCCGACATCGACGAATTCTGGCAATTGTTGGCGGATGGCGTGTGCAGTGTAGGCCCGGTGCCTGCCGAGCGTTGGGACCATAGCCTGATTTACGACCCGAAGCCGTTAAAAGCGGGCCGTAGCATTTGCCCGGAAGGCGGCTTCATCAGCAATGCCACCGGCTTCGATACGGGGTTTTTCGGGCTGTCACCGGCGGAAGCCACGGCGATGGACCCTCAACAGCGCTTGTTTCTGATGACCGCCTGGCATGCTTTGGAAGATGCCGGCTTGCCGTCGCATACCCTCAAACAAGTAAAATGCGGCGTGTATGCGGGCAATGTCGCCGGCGATTATGGCCGCTTGCTGGAGGCTTCGGGCCATCCTAGCGACGCGCATACCTTCATGGGTTCCGCCGCATCCATGTTGCCCGCCCGCATTGCTTACCATCTGGATCTCACCGGGCCTGCCCTTTCCATCGACACGGCCTGTTCGTCGTCGCTGGTGGCTATCGCCGAAGCCTGCGAAGCCTTACGCGGCGGCCGTTGCGCTTTGGCTTTGGCCGGTGGCGTGGCGGCGATGTTCACCCCTGGTTTCTATGTGGTTGCCTCCAATGCCGGGATGCTTTCACCGACTGCGCGTTGCCATACGCTGGATGCCGCCGCCGATGGCTTCGTGCCCGGCGAAGCCGTGGCGGTCGTCGCCCTAAAGCGTTTGGATCGGGCCTTAGCCGACCAAGACCGCATTTTGGGTGTCATTCGCGGTTGGGGTGTCAACCAAGACGGCACGTCCAACGGCATCACCGCGCCGAGCGCCCCCGCACAAAGTGCGTTGATACGCGGCGTGCATGAACGTTTTGGCATCGATCCGAATAGTATTGATTATGTCGAACTGCACGGGACCGGCACTCGCCTAGGCGACCCGGTCGAAATGGAAGGTTTATCCGGCGCGTTTGGGCCAATCCGTTCCGTATGCGGTGTCGGCTCGGTGAAATCCAATATTGGGCATACCTTGGCGGCGGCGGGGGCGGTGGGCCTGATCAAAGTGCTGCTGGCGTTGCGGGCGGAAGCATTGCCGCCAAGTCTGCATTTCCGTCAACTCAATCCTGCCATTGATTTGGCCGGAGGCGCGTTCCAGCCGGTCGCCAAGCTCACTCCGTGGACGCGTTCGACGGGGCATCCGCGACGTGCCGGCGTTTCGGCCTTTGGGTTTGCCGGCACTAATGCCCATTTGGTGGTCGAGGAAGCCCCGCTTCCGCCCAACTCCGATCCAAGCCACGGCCCATGGTTGTTCCCACTGTCGGCCCGCACATCCACTGCGTTGCAGCAACGCGCCGCCAAACTGCTGGCTTGGCTAGATACCCACCCGGACACCGATTTGTCGGCGCTGTCTGCGACCTTGACGCTAGGCCGTAGCCATTTTAAGGAACGGACGGCATGGGTCGGCGACAATCTTGCTGACTTGACCGCTTGGCTGGCTGGCGTAGTTGAAGGCCGCGGGCATAAGGACGCTTTTCCGCGAATGGTTTCGGCTTCCGCCATGCAAGCCTTGGCGGATGCCTATATTCAAGGAGGCGATCTGCCTTTGGATCGGCTATGGCAAGGCCGAAAGCCGGTTTTGCCATCCCTGCCGGGTTATCCATTTGATTGCCGTGACTACCGGCCAACGCTTACACCTCGACAGGCGGCGATGCTGGGTAGCGGTGTGCCGCCGACAGCGAATGAGCTTGCAAGCGCAAACACCCCCCGTTCAATCTTGACCAGCGTGACCGAACACCTTGACCGTCTTGTCACCTATGGCATGGAAACCGGAGCATGAACCCCACTTCCACTCACTCAGACCCTTCGCTGCTGCTTGACCCTTGGTGTCGCGCCTTGTTGGCGCAAGCAGTGCGAAACGCCGGGATCGATCCCTCGCCCGCACCCGATGCGGAAAAATTGGCATCGGCGTTTCGAGCACAATTCAAATTCCGCCGGGTGCTGGAAGCTTATGCGGAACTGCTAAGAAAACCCATCAAGGCGGAGCCGGGCGAACTTCGCGATCAATTGTTGCGGCAGGAGCCTGCATTAGCCGCGCATGTTGCTTTGGCCGAAAACTGTGCGGCAGCCTTGCCAATGGTGCTTGCCGGGGACATGCCGGCCACCGAAGCCCTGTTTCCCGGTGGTTCCACGCGATGGGTCGAACCGATTTACCGGGACAATCCTTGGGCTGACCATTTCAACCGGCTGACTGCCGAGGCCTGTTTTCAGGTCGTGAAGTCCCGGTGCGCAAGCCTGACCGGCCAACGCACCCGCATCCTCGAAATCGGCGCGGGCACCGGAGGCACCACCAGCTTCGTGCTGAAACGGCTCGCCGCACAGCGTGAGTCGTTCGATTATATCTACACCGATGTGTCGCCTGGGTTTGTCCAGCAAGGCAGACGGGCTTTTGGGGCAGAGTTCCCGCAGATGGAATTTAGGCGTTTGGATATCGAGCGGGCGTTGACCGACATCGAACCCTACCTGGCTTCGGCGCATATTATCATCGCCACGAATGTCCTTCATGCGACTCGCCGCATAAGCACTACCCTAGCCCATGTCCGTAACCTGATGGCGGACGATGGGCTGTTGCTGCTCAACGAATTGACCCGCACCGATGCCTTCGCCGCGCTGACTTTTGGCCTGCTTGACGGTTGGTGGTGTTTCGAAGATGGCGAACGCCGTCTGCCTCACAGCCCTATCCTGTCAGCCGGGGGCTGGCGTGATGCCTTGGCGGAGGGCGGTTTCGGCAAACCGGCAGTGTACGGTTGGGACCGCAAGGAAGATGGGTTCCAATGCCTGTTTGTCACTGCCGCAGACGCAAAACCCGCTGTGCGCGGCGAAGGCGTATCTCCATTGGGCGCAAGGCAAGCCCTCGGCAACGGGCTAAGCTCGGCACATGCCGACCGGCGTGAACCGGCTTTGGCGATGGATGGCGGATGGCGGCGGCGGGTGCGGGCGATTCTCGCTAGGCGCTTGGGTTTTGCCGAGGCTGAGATTGGCTTCGACCCCCCGTTCGCCGAACTAGGCGTCGATTCCATCGTCGCCCCGCAATTTGCCGCCGATCTGGCGGAAGCCTTGAATCTGCCCGTGGACGCGGTGGATATCTATAACCATGGCAGCGTCGCCATGCTCGCGGAAGCCCTGAAACATAGGCAGCCGGTTCAAGCCGACTCATCCCCCGAAAGCAATCCATTAACAGAACCCCTAGCCTCCGATTTGCCGGCTGATGCCATTGCCATCATCGGCTTGGCTTGCCGCTTTGCGGGCGCAGCGGATACCGAAGCCTATTGGAAACTGCTGGAAGAAGGCCGCGATGCCATCGCGCCCGTTGGCAAAGAACGCTGGCCGGGCACAGGGCTTAACATTTCCGCCGGTCTGCTACCCGAAGCCGATTGTTTTGACCCTGATTTTTTCCGCCTGTCCCATGCCGAAGCCGAGGTGATGGACCCCCAGCAAAGGGTGTTCCTTGAAGAATGCTGGCATGCCTTGGAGGATGCAGGATTTGGGCCAAACCGCTTGGATGGACTTTCTTGCGGGGTTTTCGTCGGTGTTGCAGCGCAAAACCATCCAGCGAATCGGGGCGAGTCCCGCGCCGCGCTCGGCAATTCCAATGCCATCTTGTCCGCCCGCATCGCCTACCATTTGAACTTGAAAGGCCCGGCCGTGCCAGTTGACACGGCTTGTTCCTCGTCCCTCGTGGCAATCCACTTGGCCGCTCAGTCGCTGCGCGACGGCGATTGCGACTTGGCCTTGGCGGGTGGTGTTTCTGTGTTACTGTGCAACCCATCGCTGCCACGTTTTTTGGTGGAAGCGGGCATGGTGTCTGCCAGCGGTCAATGCCGCGCATTCGATGCCAAGGCCGATGGCTTCGTGCCGGGGGAAGGCGTGGGAGTCGTGGTGTTGCGGCGTTTGGATCAATCCTTGGCGCAGGGCGACCGGATATTAGGCGTGATTCGCGCCAGCGGCATCAACCAAGACGGACGCACCAGCGGTATCACCGCGCCTAGCGGGCCTGCCCAGACCGCCTTATTGCAGCGGGTTTGGGATCGCGCCGGCATCGACCCTGCCAGCCTTTCGTTGGTCGAGGCCCACGGCACGGGCACGCCCCTAGGCGATCCCATTGAAGTGCAAGCCTTATCGGCAGCTTTCGCCGGACGGGTGGCTGCGGGCCGTTGTGCGCTCGGCTCGGTCAAACCCAATATCGGTCACACGCTGACGGCGGCCGGTGTTGCCAGCGTCGCCAAGGTGTTGCTGGCATTGCAACATCGGACGATCCCGCCTAGCCTGCATTATCAAACACCGAATCCGCGTTTGAATTTGGACGACTCGCCCTTCTACGTGCCATGCCATGCCGAGCCTTGGGGTACAATCGCCCCGCGCCGTGCCGCTGTCAGCAGTTTTGGCTTTTCGGGGACCAACGCCCATGCGGTAATCGAACAAGCCCCCGAACCTAGGCGGGCGGCAATCCGGTCAGCGCCAAGTAAAATTTTGATTTTACTGTCGGCAGGTAACAAGGCCGCGCTGGAACGGCTGGCCTTGCGACTGGCCGATTGGCTGTTACGCCATCCCAATACCGAATTGGCCGATCTTGCCCGCACCCTCAATGCCGGACGCGCCTATTTGCCCACACGGGCTGCGTTTATCATCGGCGATGTGGAGACACTGCGCCGCAGCCTTAAGTCATTGGGCGAAGGCCGTCAAGACCCGACACTGCTGAGGGGTGACGAGCGGGCGGTGGAATCGGGCGAGGCATGGAGGATAAAGCAGGATGACGATCTGGAACGCCTTGCCCGGCATTTCATCAGCGGCGGAACGGCAAACTGGGAGTGTTTGGGTGAGGGCGGTCGGGTGCTGTCGCTACCCGGCTATCCGTTTGCGCGTGACCGTTTCCCGCTACCCTCCGAGGAAACGCTTGAAAACGTCGAAGCCTTGGACGCGATCCTGCCTGCCAATGATCCCGCCTTCGTCGACCACCGCTGGGATGGACGGGCGATTTTTCCCGCCACGGCCTTGCTGCTGCTGGCGGCCCGCACGCTGGGCAATGCCCCTTGCATAGTCCAAGCGGTCTATTGGCACAAACCCTTGACCGCCGACAACCGTTCGGCGCGGCTCAGAGTCTCGGCCAATGGGCAACTCCAGATGGAAAGCAGCGAGGGCGTTCATGCACAGGCGACCGTGCGTATGGCCCGAATGGAGGAAGCCCCGCAATTTTCAGCCCCGATGGACGCTTTGCCGCAAGGCATGGGCCATGATGAAGTCTACCTGCGTTTTTCTGCGATGGGGTTTGAATACGGGCCGGCATTTCGGGTGATCCAAGCCATTGCCACCGTCCAAGGGCGGGTATTGGCCCGCCTTGACTGGACAGTCGGCATAGCGCATGGACGTATCCCGGCAATCGGCTTACTCGATGGGGTCATCCAATCGGCCTTAGGGCTGCTCGGCAGAGACGGGCAACCGGAGACGGTGGTTCCGGTGGGCTTGGAGCGGGCTTGGCTCGATGCCTCACGATTGAGTCCACCCCTGCGAGTGGAGATACGCGAGGATCAAACCCATCAACGCAGGGGTGAACGCCGGCTGGAATTGTTCGCGTGGAACGCAAACGCGCAAATTGCGGTTCACCTTGAAGGCTTGACCGTCAGGGTCATGGAAACACTCGATCCGGTTGGGCCTTTACTTTACCGCCCGCTCTGGCGACAGGCCAAAACCTTGCCCGCTCAAGACAGCCTGCCGGGTCAGCCTAGGGTATTGCTGTTCGACCATACGGATGAACGGGTGGAGGCGATGGGTGCGAGAACTATCTTGGTTCAGCCGGGCCGGCAGTTCCGCGCCATAGCCCGCGAGAGGTATGAACTGCCTCCCGGAAACCCCGAAGCCATGGTCGTGTTGGTGCGCGAATTGACCGCGCAGGACTTGTACCCGGATGTATGGCTGAACCTCTGGCCCTTGGCGGAGCAGCCCGGCCTTGATGAGCGGCTGGCGTTTGGGCCGCTGACCTTGCTGCATGGGCTAAACGCTTGGCTACCTCACCGTGACCGCTCCCGGCCATTGCGGGTTCTGCAAGCAAGCCGTGCCGAACGGCTTGAAGACGCGGACAGCGACCCGGCATTCGCCGCGACGGCAGCCTTGCTGCATTCGCTGACCGAGGAAGAACCCCGTTTTGTTGGCAAAGCACTAGCCCTGCCTTCTGCGCTTAACATCCGGCCTTGGCTGTTTGCCGAGCTTGCCGAGCTTGGCGGCACGCTAGAAATCGCCGTTGACACGGAGGGTAACCGCCATGACCGTTCCTACCAAACGCTGGTAGAACCCATCGGTACTGTCGATTTGCCGGAAGACTCGGTCTGCCTGATTACCGGCGGTTTTGGCGGTTTGGGACTGGCCTTGGCCCGGCATTTATGGCACTCCCGTAGGGCAAGCCTCGCCTTACTGGGCCGAACTCCGGCCAATGCCCAGGCACGGCGCGAAATCGACGCACTCAAAGCCGAGGGTGCGCGTGTGCTGGAATTTTGCGCAGACGTGACCGACGTGGCGGCACTGCGCACAGTACTCGGCCAAATTGACGAACGCTTGGGCAAGGTGCAGACGGTTTTCCACCTAGCCGGCGTGCAGGCGGATGGCTTCCTGCGCAATTTGGACAGTGCGGGCATGGAGGGCGTACTCGCACCAAAAATCAACGGAACGCAAGCCTTGTTGTGCGCACTGGCTGATAACACGGCAACGCTAGTGGCTTTTGGTTCGCTTGCAGGGTCTTTTGGCATCCCCGGCCAAGTGCCCTATGCCACTGCCAACCGAGCCATGGCGGGTTTGTTGGAACAGGAAATGCGGAGACAAACAGGCCGGCGCATCCTCTGTTTGGAATGGGGGTATTGGGACCCCTCTGCGTTGGTCGGCGGCATGGCGACGCACTATCGGGATACGGCTTCGGTCAGTGCCGCGACTGGCTTGGAACCGTTCTTGCCGCCGCAGGGCATGGAATTGCTGGATCGGGTGTTAGCGGCTCCGTTGACGGGCCGTTTGCTGTTGGCGCGGGGACGGCGGATGGCCTTTGAGTCATTCCTTGCAGGCAGTGACGCATCGCCGCAAGAAACGCCCGCGCCGCTGAAGGCGGCGGCTGACCCGGAAGCTTTCCTGGCTTATCTGACGGGTATCGTCGCCGAAGTCACCCACACACCGAAGGCGCGTTTGGGCGCGGATCGCGCCTTGGAAGAATTTGGCATAGACTCCATCATGATAACCCGGCTGAACGCCAGGTTAGAGCGGGATTTGGGTCGTGTTTCCAAGACCTTGTTTTTCGAGCATCCGAATTTGCGCGCATTGGCCGGTCACTTGGCCCTGCGCCAGGGTTCGGCTCTAGCGACGACGCAAAATAGTGTAGCTCCGGCTCGCCAAGACGGACGCGCCGATGTCGGCGCCATCGCCATCATCGGCATGGCCGGGCGTTTCCCGGAGGCAGCCGATCTTGATGCTTACTGGCGTAATTTGATATCGGGGCGGGTGTGCATCAGCGAAATCCCCCCGCAACGCTGGCCCTTGGCAGGCTTTTATGATCCCAACCCCAACCGAATCGGCACCAGTTATTCAAAATGGGGCGGTTTCATCGACGGTGTGGATCGTTTCGATCCCTTGTTTTTCAATATCGCCCCGGATGAAGCCGCACGGATGGACCCACAAGAGCGGCTGTTTCTTGAAGTTGCCTGGCAATGCTTGGAGGACGCGGGCCTGACCCGCGCTAAGTTTGGGGCGACCGGTGAGCGGGATGCCGGCGTGTATGTCGGCGTGATGTACGGGGATTACCAACTATTGGCCCAAGCAGCCGCCGGGCCGAATGCGCCGATAGGCGGTGCCTCGCCTTATTGGTCGATTGCCAACCGGGTGTCTTATGCCTTGGGTCTGGAAGGGCCTAGCCTCGCTATCGACAGTGCCTGTTCATCCTCGTTGACCGCTTTGCATTTGGCCTGTCAGGCGATTATGGCAGGGGATTGCCGCACTGCCTTGGTGGGCGGGGTTAACCTGAGCCTGCATCCGGGCAAATACATCGGTTTGAGCCAAGGACGCTTCGCGTCTAGCGATGGCCGATGCCGTTCCTTCGGCGAAGGGGGCGACGGCTATGTTCCAGGAGAAGGCGTTGCGGCGGTATTGTTGAAACCACTGGCTGCTGCCTTGGCCGATGGCGATATCATTCATGGCGTAATCCGTGCCAGCGCCGTCAACCACGGTGGCAAGACCAACGGCTACACCGTGCCCAACCCCGCCGCTCAAGCCGCTGTGATTCGCCGCGCCTTAAACCGTTGCGGGCTTAAAGGCAACTTGCTCGGCTATATCGAAGCCCATGGCACCGGCACCCGCTTGGGAGACCCGATAGAAATCGAGGGTTTGGTGCGGGCATTAGGCACTGACACGCCGCGTGGAGCCATCCCTCTAGGTTCCGCCAAAGCCTCCATCGGCCATTTGGAAGCGGCGGCCGGCCTTGCCGGTCTGATCAAAGTGTTATTACAAATGCGCCATGGCCGTTACGCGCCCATGCCTCTGTCAGGGTCGGTCAACCCCGACATTGATTTTGCGGCGACCCCATTGCGCTTGCAGACCGAACCGGCGGCTTGGTTGCCTGGGCCTGACGGTCGCCGTTACGCCGGGGTCAGTTCCTTTGGCGCGGGCGGCGCGAACGCCCATGTGATCGTCCAGGATGCGCCACTTCGACAGCCGACGGCGGATGACGGCAAACCCCGTGCCGTGGCTCTGTCTGCACGTACCCAAGCCCAAGCCCGCGCCTTGGCCGGGGTGATGGCAAGGCGTTTGGCGAATGCGGACGACCCGGTGACGCTGGCCGATCTCTGTCATACCCTGACCGTCGGACGCGAATCCCTGCGTTGGCGTTGCGCCTTCGTCGCCGATCATTTGGAACATGCCCGAACGACGCTGACCGCCATCGCCGAAGGCCGTGACGGACACGCGATCTTCTGGGGCGAAGCCCCTGACGACAGCGGTCAAGCCACGCCCCGCCCGGCGGGGGACGGCCTTGCTGACTTGGCCCGATTTTGGTGTCACGGCGGGTCGGCGTTGTGGGCTAATGCGGGTGTGCGTCAAGCCTTGGCAGCGAGGCCATTTCTCGGTACAAGGCATTGGCTGCCTGCCTCAGCCGCCTCGCCTGCTTTACCGGCGCAACAGCCAGCTTCCGTGCCTGATTGGACTCGGCAAGCCCGCCCATTGCGGGATGGGGAGAGCGCGGCGTGGATTTTCACACTCCAACCCGACTCGACACTATTGACCCATCATCGCGTCGGAGGCGAACGACTGTTGCCCGGTGCGGCGATTGTGGCGATGGCTTTGGAATTGAACCGGGGAGGCCTTAAGGAGCTTACTTGGATCAGGCCGGTTCGCGCCGGTACGGAACCTGTGCGCTTGGATTTTTCCTTACGGCCTGTTGCCACCGGCACTGCCTTCTCGGTGCGCGAGGCGGGTGGCGCGGAGGGGGCTGTGCTGGCCTCCGGCATTTTGGCCCCCGTGGAAGCCGCCGTGGCTGAACTTGCCTACCCAGCCGCCAAGCAAGTCATTGAGGCAGGTTCTTTTTATCAGCGTCTGCGCGAACTTGGGCTAGACTATGGAGAACGCTTCCGAATCGTGCGTAGGCTATGGCCGTCCGCCGAACTGTCCCGCGCCGAGTTGATGCCGAATGGGATGGCAGGGGCAGCGGTGATTGATCCGGCGCTGTTGGATGCCGCATTCCAGTCCCTAGCCGGCTTGATGGGCGATTTGGAGAGCTTGGAAGCCGGAGAAGCGATCCCAGTGCCGCATACTCTGACAGATTTGGCGATACTAGGCGACCCGAACCAAGCCCGGCAAGTGTGTGCGTGGCCCTTGACTGGCCCGGACGAACCCGTGCAGCGTTTCGCCCTGACTCTGACGGACGCGGCGGGCAAGGCGGTTCTGCAAGTGGGCGGTTTGACCGCACGCCGCCGTGCCATCATGGGGGCCAGCGCTCCTATCACCCTGTTGCGGCCCGCATGGACGCACCGCCCCGGCGGGGCGGTCAAGCAAGGCCGCACACTCATATTAGCCGCGCCCGGGGCAGAGGCGTTGGCCTGCGATCTGGCTGCGCGATTGACTAATGCGGTGATTTTTTCCGGCGAACTCAGCGGGGAGTCCGTCTGCGGCATGAACGCTGAGACCTTGTATTACCTCGACACTGCCGATGGCGAGCCGCCGCCGCCCGACGGCGACCCCGATACTTGGGCCGAGTCCGCCGCTTCTAGGTGTTTGCGCCTGTTGGCGGTGTTGCGAGGGCTGGGAGCGGAACCGGGCAAAGCGTCCATACGCCGGGTATTGATTGTGACTCGCGGGGTCTACGGCATCCATGCGTCGGCAAGCCTAGACCAAGCCAGCGACGCGGCCGGTCTGCACGGATTGGCGAAAGTCGCCGCACGCGAAATACCGGGGACTGCCGTCCTTGCGGTGGACTTGCCGGAGGTGGTAGACCATCGGGCAGTGGACTTATTGGCGGCGGAAGGGGGCGATGCCGCCGGGTCTGAAATCGCCTATCGCAACGGGCGGCGTTTTGCGCGGCGTTTGCAAGCGGTGGAACTTAACTCAGAAAACGGCTTGCCGTTGGCAAACGGCGATGCTTGCCTGATTGTTGGTGGTGCCGGCGGCGTGGGTGGCACCTTGGCTGAACACTGGGCTCGAAATTTCGCTGCCCGCATTGCGCTGGTCGGTCGCCGCCCCGCCGACTCCCTCATTAATGCATTAATAACGCGCTTGAAGTCGCTAGGCGGCGACGGGCTGTATATTCAAGCCGATGCCACCGATCCATCCGCGCTAAATGCAGCCGTGGATCAGGCGCAACGTGCGTTCGGCCACATCGACCTAGCCGTACACGGCGCACTGACGCTGCGCGATAAATCCTTGGCACTGATGGATGAAGCCGATTTTCGCCATGCCTTCGCCTCACGGGCCACTGCGGGCGCGGCATTTGTGTCCGCATTCGCGCATCGGACCCCGAAGGCGCTCGTGCTGTTTTCATCGGCCAATCTGTTTCTTGGCCAGCATGGTCAAGGGAATTACGTGGCGGGCAATGCCGCTTTGGCTGCTTTGGGGCAGTCGGCGCGGGCTCGGGGTTTGCCAGTGAGCTTGGTGCATTGGGGATTGTGGGGCGAGGTCGGCGCGGTTGCCGACCCTGCCATCCAAGCCCGTTTCACCGCCGATGGCGTGTTGCCGATTACCCCGGCGATGGGGGCTTCGATTCTGCCTACCGCACTGGCGGCGGGTTCTGAAGTCGCCGCCGTCCGCGTCAGCGAGGATCGCTTGTCTAGCATTGACCTAGTGGAGAAGACCCGTTGGCGGTATAAACCCTTGGAGCGGCCAGTCAGCAGCGCGGCAGTGGATGCGCGTTTGCGGCAGAGGGTCCCTATCGACTCTGGCATAGAGACGGCTCGCACGGCATTCGAGGTTTTGGAAAATTATGGCCTGTTGCGGGTTGCGGGGATATTTCGATCCATGGCGGGCAATCTAGGCTCAACCCGCCTCACGCCCGCCCGCCTGCTTAAAGAATTGGGCATTGCCGCCGATTATCGGCGACTGGCGCAAACTTTGCTGCGCCGCCTTGCCGATGCGGGATGGGTTGAGGAACGCGATGGATTGTGGTGTTTGCAAACCCACAAGGACACCGAGCGGCTTACGGAAGAGCAGCGAACCGCGCTATCGGTATGGGAACACGATTGCGCTTGGCTGGGCGCGAACCGCTTGCTGCTGGAAACCTGCTTGGAATCCTATGCCGATGTGTTGCGCGGTCAACGCAATGCCGCCTCGGTGCTATTCCCGGATGGCGACACATCTTTGGTTCAAGTCGCCTACCAAGGCAACCCCGTGTCCGACCGCGCCAACGCCCTACTGGGCACAACCGTCGCCGCAGAGGTCGAAGCCCGATTGCAGAGGGGTTCAAACCCGGTCCGTATCTTGGAAGTGGGAGCGGGCACGGGCGGAAGCACCTTGCCCTTGCTGGCCGAGCTTGCGCCTTGGCGGGACAGCATCGCTTACCGGGCCACCGATTTGTCGCCTTACCTCGCTAAAACGCTGCAAGAGCGCAGTTTGGCGGCGGGTTGGCAAATCGAGGCGGGAATGTTGGATGTCGGACGCGAACCCGAACCGGCAGAGCGTTCAAGTTACGACATCATCATTGCAGCCAATGTCGTTCATGCCACGCCGGATATCGGCGCAACCCTGCGTCACTTGAAGTCCCGTTTGCTTCCGGGAGGGCGTTTGGTGATGAACGAACTCACCGCCAGCCGAGTCATGGGTACACTCGTGTTCGGCTTGACCCCGCAATGGTGGGCGGCGGATGATGCCGACACCCGCCTTCCCGATGGCCCGGCAGTGTCGCCCGCCGTCTGGCTAGACTTATTGGCCGAGAACGGTTTCACCGACCCCTTGCTGTTGGGCGCGGAAGGCGAACCCGCTGCCAGCAGTCAAAGCCTGATTACCGCATTGGCTGACAATTGGATGCCCGTTGCGCAAGACGAACCGGCATCCTCCATCGCCGAAGCTCCGCCAGCCGCAGGCGTAGGCCCTGGCCGGCAAGCAATGCTGGATTACTTAAAGAATGTGTTCGCCACAACGCTGGGCATAGGGCCGGAAGACCTGAGGCCCGGCGACACCTTTGAACGCTATGGCGTGGAATCGCTGTCGGCATTGGAAATCCGCAATCGGATTGCCGTTGACTATCCTCGCGTCAGCAATACCCTGTTATTTGAACACAACACCTTGCACCGCCTTGCCGAACATTTGCTGATGGAAGGCATCCCCGCCCCGGCATCCGCCGGCCATAACCCGCCGGGGAAAGCCGATCATTCCGCCGTAGCGGAGGCAAATGGCTGGGGCAATGCCACACGGCCGGCAAACCCAGAACCAATCATTGCGCCTGAGCGCGGCAAACCCGCTTCGGGTAACAGCGAACCCATCGCGGTAATCGGTTTTTCCGGGCGTTTCCCCGGTGCGGAGACAGCCCACTCATTTTGGGAACTCCTGCGCGAGGGGCGTAGCGCATTAGGCCCTGTTCCCGCCGAGCGTTGGGATCATGAGCGTTATTTGGATCGCGGAGGGCAAGCAACCCCCGCGTCCGGTCATTGCCGTTCGCGTTGGGGTGGCTTCATTGACGGCATAGACCGCTTCGACCCGCTGTTTTTCGGCATCATGCCATTGGAAGCGGACACGATGGATCCGCAAGAACGTCTATTCATCGAAACCTGCTGGAATGCCTTGGAAGATGCCGGCACCACCCCGGCGCGACTGGCCGGGCAGTCGCGCATGAAGGGTACGACAGGGTCGGTCGGTGTGTTCTGCGGGGTGATGAACACCGCCTATCAATGGTTGGCGGCAGAAGCTTGGCGAGCCGGCGAAGATCAGGCGGCCAGCAGCCATTTCTGGTCCATCCCCAACCGGGTGTCCTACTTGTTCGATTTCGACGGCCCGAGCATTGCCATCGACACCGCTTGCTCTTCCTCGCTGACCGCGCTGCATTTGGCTTGCGAGAGTTTGCGCCGGGGCGAATGCGCAGCGGCTCTGGCCGGGGGCGTCAACCTGATAGCCCATCCCCGCCAATTGGTGAATCTAGGGCAGGCGGGCATGATCGCCCAAGGTGTGGAATGCCGTGCATTCGGGGCCGGTGCCGATGGCTTTGTCGATGGCGAAGGAGTCGGTGTCGCGCTACTGAAACCCCTGTCGCAAGCCTTAGCCGACGGCGACCGCATCGACGGCTTGATTGTCGGCAGCGCGATCAATGCCGGCGGCAAAACCGGCGGCTTCACCGTCCCCAATCCCCGCGCTCAAAGCGCGGTCATCCGCGCCGCGCTGGAACAAGCTGGCATAGAAGGCGCTGGCGTTTGTCTGATCGAAACCCACGGCACCGGCACTGAATTAGGCGATCCCATCGAAGTGGCCGGTCTGATGGGCGGGTTGGGCCTGTCGCCTACCGCCCAGCCTCTGTCATTGGGGACGCTCAAGGCAAACATCGGGCATCTGGAGTCGGCGGCGGGCATCGCCAGTCTGATTAAAGTGCTGTTGCAATTGCGTCACGCCACCATCGCCCCGGCCCGCCATGCCGCCACGCCCAATCCGTTGATCCGCTGGCAGGAAACGCCTTTCCGCCTGCCTGCCGAGGCTGAACCTTGGCCCAAGCCGGTCAGCCGCCCACGCCGTGCCGCGATTTCGGGGTTTGGCGCGGGCGGTGCCAATGCTCATTTGATTGTCGAGGAACCCGCCGCGTTGCCGCGCCGGGCGGTGCCTATGTCCCCGGAGGTGATACCGCTGTCGGTGCGCGAACCTAGCCAGCTTGCCGCGTTGGCAGCCCGGATGGCCGAGTCCATCGCCGAGCTAGCCAAATCCAGCACTGACAGTCAGACATTGCTTGCCGATATTGGCCGCACACTGCGTTGCGGTCGGGTCAGGCAAGCGCATTGTATATGGATCGAAGCGCATGAGCTGGGCGAATTGCTTGATGCCTTGCATAAACTGGCGCGTGGCGAGCCTGCCCCCATCACGCCCCCGCCCGCAGCAGACCGGGACGGTGACCCGCGCGCCCGGCCGGTTTCACTGCCCACCACGCCTTTCAACCGGCAACGCCACTGGCTGAACGTGGAACCGGCCCCGCCCGGTGGGGTATCCACCCTAAGTGAAACAAATCGCCCTTCGGCAAGCCAAGCTTGTACACCCCCAAGCCGTAAGGATGAAGAAAAGCCTGATCCAAACCCTAGGACGGAGGCAGTGTCCACTCGGCTGCTGAGTTTGCGTTGGACTAAAGCCGCATCGCCCGCCTTGATCCCGGAAACCCTAGACATCTTGTTGATCGGCGGCGGCGAAGCTCTGTCTGCGGCCTTGTCACAGTTGGGGCATCGCGTCGAACGCCTGTCGCTTGCAGGAACGGGTTTAGATGCCTGTACTACGCGGGAATGCGAACAATGCCTGGTGATCGTCGAGCCACGCAAGGGGGAAGCCGATGCCGGGCCATCAATCCGAGCGGCGCTGGATATCGCCCGTTGCGTGGCGAGAGCCTCAGATCCCCGGCGGGTGCTGCATGTGGCCTCTTACGGGGCGGACGGGGAAGCTTTGCCGGTCTCGTCTGCCATCGCCGCGCTGTTACGCTCGCTGCTTGCCGAAACCGTCGGCTGTCGCGCCGGGGTGTTGACGCTGGACACTACAAACGACGCAATGGCCGCTTTTGCCATCGCCGAGGAATTGACCGCATTGCCCTTGCATGAGACCCGGCAAATCAGACGCCGTGGCCGTGAACGCCTACAATTGGAAATCAGTGCCGAAGCGGCTAGGCAGGGTCGCAGCCCGCTGGCGTTTCGGGATGGCGGCCTTTATCTGCTGGTCGGCGGACTCGGAGAGGTCGGCAAACCTTTGGCGCAAGCATTGCTCAACCGTCATCGGGCGCGAATTGCGATGCTCGGGCGCACCCCGCCGAATCAAACGACCTTGGCGCAGCTTGCAAGCCTAGGCAAGCCCGAACGAGTAAGCTACTGGAGTTGCGACATCGGCGACCTGAATGCCTTGGAAGCGACGCTTGCCGATATCCGCCGAAGCTTAGGGCCGATCAACGGTGTTTTGCACTTGGCCCGCCATGTCGCCCCGGCAAGCCTTCGCGCCATGCAGTCTCAGCTTGCGGCAGCAAGCTTGTCGCCGAAAGTCGAGGGGAGCCTGAATTTAATCCGCGCACTCGCCCCGCACCGACCCGATTGGCTGGTGTTTTTCTCTTCGATGGCGGCTTGGGCAGGGCAGGCGGGCGGTGCGGATTACGCAGCGGCCTGTGGGTTCCAAGACGGCTTGGCATTGGCAGGCAATGCCGTGCCCTTGGTGTCGGTGGCTTGGCCGCAATGGGAACACGACCGCTTTCTGGATCAAGCCAAACGGGATTTGTGGTCTTCGCTGGAGTTGGCGACGCTGGATGCCGAGGCGGGTTTGGATGCCCTGGAAGGACTGCTGCGGCAAGGTTGCGGGGCTTATGGCGTTTTGCGCGGGCCGGAACCGGCGATTGAACCTATCGTCCGCAGCCTCAGGGGTGCGGAAACTGCCTGGGCGGCGCAGTTAGACGGGCTAGACGTAGAAACCTTGCGCGCATACCGCGATTACCTGCGCGAACGCTTGGCGGACAAGCATCCTCCTGCCTTGGAAACTCCGACATCCGCCAAGGCGGAATCGCCCGCCGAAACCTCGTTTGCCGAATCGGTCATGGCCGTTTGTGCCGATTACCTGAAAATCCCGCCGGACATCTTGGCGCGGTCTTCCTTCGCGGAACTGGGCTTGGATTCCATACGCGCACTGCATCTCGCAGAACGCCTGCAACGCCGATTGAAACGACCCGTGGAGCCTGTCATGCTGTTTGCAAACCCAACTGTCGAAAGCCTTTCGCAAGCCCTAGCCGAAACACCGGGGGAATCGTGAGCCAGTGCCCTGAAAATGCCGAACTCCTGACCCAGGAAATTCTCGATTTATTGTCCTATGCCGACACTGCGTCCGGGTCGGCAGTGTTGGCGCCATCTCAGTTCGCCGCCTTGCGGAAGCCGAAGCTGACCGAGGGTAGACTTAATCATCTTGATTTCAGCATTATGTTTTTTTCTGCCGCAGCCGACGAATCGCCGGGGCCTGGGCTTTACGATCTGACGATGCGGGCCACCGCCAGCGCGGATCAATTGGGATTTAACGCAGTGTGGCTGCCAGAGCGGCACTTCCACCGTTTCGGTGGAGCCTATCCCGCCCCGGCAGTGCTCGGTGCAGCCTTAGCCGGGGTCTCCAAGCACATTCGCCTGCGGGCCGGCAGCATCACCTTGCCGTTGAATTCTGCAATCCGCGTCGCCGAGTCTTGGGCCGTGCTTGACCGCCTGAGCAATGGCCGGATCGAATTCGGTTTCGGCAACGGCTGGAGCCCCAACGATTTTGTGCTGGCCCCGGATTGTTTCGCCGAACGCAAGCAAATCATGCACGAGCGCATCGAGCAGATACGCAGGCTTTGGCGCGGCGAATCTTTGCCTTTCATCAATGGCGAAGGCCGGGAAATTACGGTGCGTACTTACCCTGAGCCGCTGCAAACCGATCCTCCCATTTGGATTTCCGCCACGGGCAACCCGGAAACCTTTGAATGGGCGGGTGCGCAAGGCTTCAATATTCTGACCATGCTGCTTGGGGGGACGCTTCAAGACACCGCCGGGCGCATTCGCCTCTACCGGGAGGCTAGGCGCAAAGCCGGCTTGAACCCAGACGCGGGGCGGGTGGCCCTGATGCTGCATTGCCTCGTTCATGCCGACGAGGACCGAGCCATGGAAGCCGTGCGCGAACCCTTTACCCGCTATGTCCGCGAGTCGCTGGATGCACAACGCCATGCGAGCGCGGAAGGCCGCGCACTGGACGAAGAGCAACGCGAAAAAATGGTGCGCTACGCGACCGAACGCTACAGCCGCACTGCCGCGCTGTTCGGCTCCGCCGAGCGTTGCCGCCCGCTGTTAGATGAAGTGGCAAAAGCCGATGTGGACGAAATCGCCTGCCTGATTGATTTTGGCCCGGAAAATGACTTGGTGCTTGAGGGATTGACGCATCTTGCGGCACTGCGTGACGAGTGGAACGGCACTCCGGCGGTTTCGCCTCCGCTCCCATTTATTTCCGCCAGCAAAAAAGGGCAAGAAACCACGCATCGACACCGGCCTATGGCCATCGTCGGCATTAGCGGCGTGTTCCCTGGCGCGGCGGACATGGATGCCTTAGCGTCTGCCTTGGCATCGAACCAAGTGGCCCTTAGCCCTCCGCCTCCCGGACGCTATGCCGCCAAACAACCGGCCTTGGCAGTGGGTGGCTTCATCGACGAAATTGAATGGTTCGACCCGGCGGCGTTCAGGCTGGCCCCGGCAGAAGCGGCGGTCATGGACCCGCACCAACGCCTATTGTTAAGCGTGACCCGGCGTTGCCTGGCCGATGCGGGTCTGCAACCCGGGCAACTGGCTGGAAAATCGGTGGGCGTGTTCGTCGCACTGTATTCCGATAGTTATTCGAGCCGCACTCCACCGATGCAAGGCGGAGAACCCGATCCGCTCGCCGCCACCGGGCGCATCCACGCCTTGGCTGCCAATCGGATTTCCCATCTGTTCGATTTCTGCGGGCCTAGCGAAGTTATCGCCACCGCGTGTTCGTCAGGGCTGGTCGCGGTACACCGTGCTGTGCGTGCGCTGCGCAGCGGCGAGTGCGAAGCGGCACTGGTCGCCGCCGCCAGCCTATTGCTTAGCGACGGCGAATCCCGCGCATTGCGAGCCTTGGGAATGCTGTCCCCGGATGGGCGATGCCAGCCCTTTGACCGTGCGGCGAGTGGGCAAGCGCGTGGCGAAGGGGTTTGCGCCCTGTTGCTGAAACCTTTGGATGCCGCACTGGCGGCGGACGATCCGATCCATGCGCTCATCCTTGGCAGTGCCACCAACCATAGCGGTGCAGGCAGCGGTTCCTTGCTGCTGCCTAATGCCAACCGACAGGCGGATTGCATCGCCGGCGCACTGGCCGATGCCGACGCGGATTTGGCTTCATTGGGTTATATCGAAGCCCATGGCGCTGGCGGGACGGGCGATCATGCCGAACTGGCGGCATTGGCCGAACTATGGCGTAGGCAAAGCGGGAAACGCACAGAACCGAACATCGCCTTGGCGACTGGAAAAGCCGCGATGGGTTCTTTGGACGCGGCGGGTGGATTGGCGGGCTTGGCGCGGGCGATGCTGGCAGTGCGTGACGGCTTGCTGCCGGGGCTGGCTGCCGGTGGCGACTTGGGCGAGGATAGCCCGCTGACGGGCACTCCGTTTTCGCTGAACCTGCACCCTTGCCCTTGGCAAGCGGCGGGCCGGCGGCGGGCCGGTGTCCACGCTTACGGGCTGGGCGGGGTCAACGCCCATGTCATCCTAGAATCCCCGCCACGACCGAGGAAAACCTTTCCGCCGCCTGCCGAACAGCCGCTGCGTTTTCGCTTGCCCCCCGAAACCGGGACGGTTGAAGCCGATTCCGTGGTTGGCGATTTTTACGATTATGCCACCCGCGACGGCCATCAGGAATTCAGCGAAACCTACCTGACCTTGGCGCCATTCCCCAAACCCGTACCCGGTTTCTCTTGGACTTCGACCATGCAAGAACCGGAGGCCCACCCGGAACACCAGCGCCTACTATTGGAAAAGCAGCGGGAAATGCGTTCGGTGGCGTTTGCCCCAGTGGATTTTTCCAAAGTCCGCCGGGTCATGGATATTGGCTGCGGCTTGGGCACGGATTTGATCATGCTGGCTGAAGCCCACTCTGGGCTGGAAGGCGTTGGCTACACGCTGTCGCCCGCGCAAGCGCGAGCTGGCAGTCAACGCATCGCGGCGCGTGGTTTGGAACGGCGGCTTGCGGTTCACTGCCGGGATTCGGCCCGCGACCCGTTCCCGGGACGCTTTGAGTTAGTGTTTGGCTTTGAAGTGGCCCACCACATCGCCGACAAGGACGCGCTATTTGCCCATATCGCCAAGGCGCTTACCCCGGATGGGCATTTGATCTTAGCCGACACAGTGGCGGGAACCGTCGCGCCAGTGGATTTGGCGGCAGTGGGCAGCCATACTCTGCCGCTTGGCGATTATGCCCGGCTATTTGCCCGTCATGGTTTGGAAATCGTCGATTGCGTGGATTTGTCGCAGGACATTGCCAATTTCCTGATAGACCCTCAACTGGATAAGATGCTTGCCGCCGAATCCCATACGGCCAGTCACTTGGGCCGCAGTGGGAATTTCCCTCTGGCCGAGGCGGTGCAGCGTTCTTGGGACGCTTTTGGCCAGGCCTTGCGCGAGGGTTTGATGCTTTACGTGTTAGTCGATGCCCGTCTGTCCCCGCCAGGACATGACCCCTTGGGCGCGAATCTGAGAATAATGGAGACCACATGATCCCTTATGCCGAACGCTTGCGGACTCTTCCTAACGGCGCGACCACCCCGGCCGAGCCGCAACCCGCCCTATCTGACACCCTATTCGATGCCATTGTCCGGCTGGCAGCCCAAGTGCTGGGCGTAGAGGAAGGTCCACTCGACCCGGACCGCAGTTTTTCCGATCTGGGGGTCAGCTCCCTGTTGGCGGTGCGCTTGCTGGATAGGGTTAACCGTGCCTTCGGCCTGCGCCTAGGAGTGGATGCCTTGTTCAGCCATGGAAATTGTAGGCGATTGGCGAGCCATGTGGAATCTTTAGTCGATCAATCCGAACTCTCCCGCCCAGACCCAGGCGGGGTGATAGGCAGTCAACACCCAAAATCGCCAACACCTCAGATTGAGCCTCCGCGCTTGGCCGATCAACGCGCCATTGCGGTGATCGGCTACTCTGGGAAATTCGCCAGTGCAGCGAACCCGCAAGCCTTGTGGCAAGCTTTGTCGGAACAACGCCCGCTAATCTCCGCGATGCCGAAGTATCGCCGCCGCGAACCCGAAACCGCGCCGCCACAGGCCGGTTTCATGGTCGATGCGGAACGCTTCGACGCGGGCTTTTTCGGCCTGTCCCCGCGAGAGGCTGCGGCCATGGACCCGGTGCAACGCCAGTTTCTCGAACAGGCTTGGTGTGCGCTAGAACACGCCGGCCTGACTCGCGCCACACTTGCCGGGAAGACAGTCGGTGTCTATGCTGGCGCGGCGGGTAGCGGTTACGGGCGAACTGTCCCGCTCACCGGCAAGGCCGTGGATGCCTATGTGATGACCGGCAACTTGCCTTCGATGACCGCCGCCCGGTTGGCGTATTTCCTTGATCTGAACGGCCCGGCTGTCACCGTGGACACCGCGTGCTCTTCCTCGCTGATGGCGGTGCATCTCGCTTGCCAAGCGCTCCTTGACGGTGAAGTGGATATCGCCATCGCCGGGGGTGCCAGCCTGTTCGTGGATGAACAGCCGTTCCACGCGATGACTAGGGCGGGCATGGCTTCGCCTAGCGGCGCTTGCCGGCCTTTCGACGACCGTGCCGACGGTATCGCCGTCGCCGAAGCGGCGGCCTGTGTCATTCTCAAACCGCTTGCGCGGGTACTAAAGGACGGCGACCGGGTCGATGCGGTGATCCGTGCCACGGGTGCCAACCAAGACGGGCACAGCAACGGTATCACCGCACCCAATGCCTCGGCACAAGCCAAGCTGTTGCGCGCCGTGTTGCAAAAGGCTGGGCTAAGCCCGGATAGCATTGACTTGGTTGAAACCCATGGCACCGGAACCCGGCTCGGTGACCCCATTGAAGCTGCGGCATTGCGGGAAGCCTACGCCAACCGGCCTGCAGGAAGGCCGTTGCGGGTCTCTGCCTTGAAGTCGTGCATCGGCCATGCTTCAGAAGCCGCCGGCATCGGCGGGCTGATCGCCGCCATCCTGTCTTTACAGCACCGTGCCTTTCCGCCTATCGTCGGTTTCGCCACGCCGAACACCCATTTGACCGAGGCAGAATATATTGGCGGGGTATTGGAATTCTCCGCACAGTGTGCCGACTGGCCCGAACCGGATGGGCATCCTCGCCGTGCCGCAGTCAGTTCGTTTGGATTGTCCGGCACCAATGTCCATTTGATTGTCGAGGAAGCCCCATCAGATCCCCTGCCAGCAGGAAAGCTGTGCAAAAAGCCCCTCTCCCTTGGGGGGACGGGGGTTGGGGAGAGGGGTACTGCGCTGCCGCAACAGCATTCGGAAGGGGATTCCCCTTTGTTATTCCTATTATCAGCGGCAAGCCCGGCAGACCTAGACCGCCGCCGTCACGGCTTAGCCGAGTGGCTGGAGGGTCAGTCCGAATCCGTCCTCCCCGATTTAGCCCGTACCTTGCTCATTGGCCGCGAACCCATGGCTTGCCGCTGGGGGGTAATTGCCGGTTCGGTCGCGCAATTGCGGCAAGGACTCGCCCAGGCCGACAGCATCAGTGGTGATCCTAGGCTTGGGCAATGGCTGGCAGGGCAAGCCCCGCAAAAGGAATGGCTGCCCGATAACCGCCGCCCGCCCTTGGCGTTGCCGACGTATCCCTTTCATGGGCCACGGCTTTGGGGTGGATGCACCCTGCCGGAAACGGCTTGCGTCCATCCACTGCTTGGCGAAGCGCAGACGGACGGCAGTTTTCTGCGCCTATTCCATGCCGAGGAAAAATGGGTTGCGGATCATACCGTCGGCGGCAAGGCTTTGCTCCATGCTGCCTTGCTGCTGGAAATGGGCTTGGCCGCAGTTGACCGGCTCAAGCCCGGCGCATCGCTCAGTAAGCTAGCCTTTCTAAAACCGTTGGAAATCGAAACCGCCACGCCCGTTCGCAGCCACATTGAAAACGGTGTGCTGAGTATTGTCATGGCAGGCGTCGCCCATTTCACCGCCCATCTGGAAACCTCCTTGCCTGAGACTCCATTGGCTTCTTTCAATGCGGAGTCGCTATGGCAAGCTTTACCCGACGCATCCCGGCCAGCCGAGGTCGGAACCGGCGGCGTATTCCTAGGCTCAAGCTTCCCCGGCCCAGATCGAATCCGTGCCGACGGCACTCAAGCCTTGGCGTTTCTCGGTCACGCACCGGCGCAAGGCTTCACCTTGCCACCGGCTTTATTGGATGCCGCGATCCGCACCGCAGCAGCAGTGGTCGCCGCCGCCGAACCTAGAGGGCCAAGGCTGAGGTTCCCGGCTAGGCTGGAACGCTTGCAACGGCTGGCCCCGTTGCCGGAACAAGGCTTCTGGCTACATGCCCGACGACATGCCGAAGGCCATGCCCGTGCCGTTGAACGGGTGGATGTGGGCGTGTTCGGCCTCCAGGGCAACGCACTGGTGCGTTTGGACGGGCTGCTGCTGGCTTCAGCACCTGAACTGGGCAGCGAGACCGGGGAAGCACGAGCCACCTCCCTAGCCACGGCACAAACCGGCGCATTGAGTTGGCGCGTCGTCTGGAGGGAAATGCCAGCCCTGGCACAGGGTTATTGCCAACATGAGGCGGATTTAATTGTCGCGGTTGAAGGTGACGCGCTGGCAGAGCGGCTATATCAAACTTTTAGCCAAGCCAAACGAGTGACGTTTGCCCGGTTCGACTCCGGTTTGGCGGAGACGCTCGCCGCATTGCCTGAACGGGCAAAAATCTGGTTCATCGTCGATTCGGCGGCCGACCGCATCACCGCCTGTCTCCGCTTGCTGCAAGCCTTGTCCGCGCAGGGTCTGGGCAAGTCTGGCCTAGTCTTGCGCATCGTCACCCGTGGGGCACTCGCGGTGCTGCCGGGTGAAATCCCAATGACTCCCGGCGGGGCAGCGGTGTTGGGCTTGGGCAAGGCCGCAGGACGCGAATTCCCGTTTTGGAGGCTTAGGTTAATCGACTGCGACCCGGCCCTGCCAGCCGATGCAGAATTGCTCGAACGATTGCTAGGCGAGCCTGGCGATCCATTGGGCGAACCCGTCGCGCTACGCCAAGGTCTTAGGCTGACCCAAAGCTTGGAACCGCTGGAAGATGGCGGCGATGCCCATCCGATCATACTCACACCCAAAGCCCATGTGATTATCGTCGGCGGGGCGGGGCGGTTGGGCAGGGCACTCGCCCGCCACTTGGCCCGTAGTCACGGCGCACGGCTGAGCCTGATCGGTCGTACACAGGCGAATGCAAAACGCCTACAATTGCTCACTGAAATCGAGGGTTTGGGCGGTCATGCCCGCTACTATGCCGCAGACATCACCGACCACCAAGCATTGAATAATGCCTTGGATGCCGCTTTGACCGAATTCGGGCCGGCCTCGCTGTTGATCCAAGCGGCAGTCGATCCGGCTTTTGCCCGCATTGAACGCACACTTGTTGCCGAATTCGAGTCCGCGCTAGCCCCCAAGATCGCCGGCTTTCGCAACCTAGGCGAAGCCTTGGCAAACCGCCCCATCGGCGCACTGGCCGTGTTTTCGTCTATCGGTGCGTTTAGCGGGTTCCCGGCCAACGACGGGCAGGGCAGCTATTGCGCAGCCTGCAACTTTGAAGTCAGCCATGCTTATCAACTGATGCGGCGGCTGGGCAAGCCGGTTCGGATTATCCACTGGGGTTTATGGGACAGCGGCGATTACCCACCGGACGCGCTGGCAAGGATGACCGACACGGGCTTGTACGCGATGGCGGAAGGCGGCATCGGCGAAGCATTGGAGAAGTTGCTGCGGGCACAAACTGTGCAATCAGTCCATGCCCGGCTCGCAGCGGGGGCTTGGCTGGATTTAGGCGTGTCCGTGCAAGGATTGGAACACTTTGCTTCACCACTGGCCGATGCCGCCTGTCACGCCCTCAAAGCCAACCCCTCCGCACCGTCAGAGGAAGCCGAGTCAGTCAAGGCGGCTGAGGTTTTGGCGAATCGCATCGGTGCGGGTTTGGCGGCGGCCTTATCGTCCAGAGGCTTGAAGCCCGACCTATCCTTCGCCGAAAGCGAAGCCAGAGCGAAGCTTGCCGCATTGCCTCGCCATCGCACCCTTGCCCAGGCTTTATTGAACATGGCGGTCAGGAAGGGGCTTGCCCAACGCGACAATGGGCGAATAAGCTTCGGTGCGATCAACCCAGCGCAAGCCCAAGCCAGTGGAGAGTCCAGCGAGACTCCCGGAATGCAAGCGGCGTTGCGCTTATTGGAACGTTGTTTGGGGGCATTGCCCAAGGTGCTGGCGGGGGAAATGCCAGCCACCGATGTATTGTTCCCGGAAGGTTCCATGGACTGGGTGGAACCGATTTACCGTGATCAGCCGGTGTTGGCAGAGTGTAACCGGCGCTTGGCGGCAGCGGTGGCATCCGCCGTGGCGCAGAGGAATTGCCGCATTCTCGAAATCGGCGCAGGCACCGGCTCGACCACCGGGCCAGTGCTGGAGGCTTTGCGGGAGGCGGGCTTGGAACACGCCTGCCACTACCTGTACACCGATGTATCCAAGGCTTTTGTGCGACACGGGCAGTCTCGCTACGGCGGGCGCATCCACGCCGCCAAGGTGTTGGATATTTCACGCCCGGCCCCAGAACAAGGCATCGACAATGGCGCATGGGATATCATCATCGCCTCCAACGTGCTTCATGCCACACCGGACATACGCACAACGCTGGGCCATGTTGCAGGCTTGATGGCCCAAGGTGGCATTGTGCTAATCAACGAAATGGTCGAACCCTCCGATTTCGCCACATTGACTTTTGGCTTGTTGGATGGCTGGTGGGAAACCCAAGACCCTGAATGCCGGCTTGCCGACGGGCCGATATTGAGCATCGCAGCATGGCGGGAAACTTTGCGTTGCGCCGGCTTGCAAGGCCGTTGGGCCTATGACCGGCATGGTCGGCTTGAGGGCAGCGCGGGCGGGCAGGCCGTGCTGCTGGCGTTCAAACCTAAAGCGGCAAGCGCCCTCAATGGCGTTGAAATATGCCGTCATTCCGGCACTCCCTGCCAGAACGACGAGGTAAATCTTAATTCAACCACATTAAGTCCCGGCCTTGCCACGGATCGCACCCGTCTGGAAGCGGTGTTGCGGGAACGTTTGGCATCGATCCTGGATATCCCCGCCGCCACTTTGGAACGTGACCGGCCATTCATGGAAATCGGCGTGGATTCATTGATTGCACCGCAGATTGCCGAGGAAGTGCAGGCTATGCTAGGCTGTCCGCTGAGAGTCACGGATATTTACAAGCATGGCAATTTAGCCGCATTAGCGGAACATTTGCTTACCGCCTACCCTGACCGTCTGCATAGGCCCGAACTCCCGCGCCAGCCGCAGGAGCCTGCCCCGTTCAGCCATTCACCCGCCCCCGAACCCCTTTCCATCGGTCAAGCTGTCGGCGAAGCCGCTACAGTGCGGCAGTCGTTCAATTCGTCGGCATCAGCTTTGGCAAGCCCTGCTAAGGATGCCATCGCCATCATCGGCCTATCCGCACGGTTTGCCGGCGCACCCGATTTGGACGCGCTGTGGAAATTGCTGGACGAGGGCCGCCACGCGATTAGGCCAGTGAGCCGTTTTGACATCGAACCTTGGTTCGACGCAGACGGCGGGCCGAACAAGACCTATGCCCGGTGGGGCGGTTTTCTCGACGATTATGACCGCTTCGACCCTTATTTCTTCAATATCACGCCAGCGGAAGCCGAAGTCATGGACCCACAACAGCGGGTGTTGATGGAGGAAGCCTGGAAAGCCTTGGAAAACGCCGGGTTAAACCCGGAATCCCTGTCCGGCAGTCGTTGCGGCCTGTTCATCGGCGCCTCGGCCAACAATTACCAAGCGCGAGGCACACCCGGATTGCTGACCTTGGGCAGTTCAATGGCGATACTGTCGGCACGCATGGCGTATGTACTGAACCTGCATGGCCCGAACTTTCCCATCGACACCGGCTGTTCCTCGTCTTTGGTGGCAATACATCAAGCTTGCCAGAGCTTACGCTCAGGCGAATGCGATGTGGCGATGGCGGGCGGAGTGTCGGTGAATTTGATCTCGCCGGAAATCTTTTTGTATTTGGCTGATGCCGGCATGGCATCCCATAGCGGTTCCAGCCGCACGTTCGACGATGGCTCGGACGGTTTCGTTCCCGGCGAGGGGGCCGGTGTGGCGGTGCTTAAGCGCCTTGCCGACGCACTGACCGATGGGGACCGGATCGACGCGGTCATTGTCGGCTCAGGCATCAACCAAGACGGCCGCACAGCAGGGCTGACCGCGCCTTCGGCGGATGCCCAGACCTCGCTGGTCACGGAAATTTACCGGCGCTATGGCTTGAACCCTGCCGAATTCGGCATGATCGAGGCTCACGGAACCGGAACCCGGCTTGGCGACCCCATCGAAGTCCAAGCCTTGACGGAAGCCTTCCGCCGTTACACCGACCGCAAAGGCGGTTGCGCCATCGGTTCGATCAAAACCAACATCGGCCATGGCATGGCGGCGGCGGGCATGGCAGGCATCGCCAAAACCGTGCTGGCGTTGCGTCACCGTCAAATACCGGCCTCGTTGAATTTCTCGACACCCAACCGGCATATCGACTTCGCCGAAAGCCCGTTCTTCGTCCCCACGCAGACCGTGCCTTGGCCCGAGGGTCGGGCGCTTAGGGCTGCCGTGTCGTCTTTTGGCTTTTCCGGCACCAATGCCCATATCGTGCTGGAACCCGGCGTTTCCGCCAACGCGGAAGAACCTACGCGCCTAGGCCCGTGGCTATTTGCCGTTTCTGCCCGGGATGCGAATGCGCTCAAACGCCGTTTGCTCGATCTGCTTGAATGGCTGCGCCAGACCGGAGAGGGTGTGGATTTGTCGCGGGTGTCGGAAACTTTGGCCCGTGGACGCGCCCATTGGCGTTTCCGTAGTGCGGTGTTGGCCGCGAATCGGGCGGAATTGCTAGATGCCTTGGAACGGGCGGCCCTTGCCTCGCCGCCACCGCCGATCCCGGTCGGTCACATACCCGCCGTGACCAGCGGAAAGACCAATGCGGAGGGTCTGCGGCATTTGGCGAAAGCCTACGAGTCCGGGAATATGCCGGACTGGGAAATGCTGTTTGGACACAGGCGACCGCCGTTGGCGCTGCCAACCTATCCATTCGTCCGGGAACGCTTCTGGGCCATGGCAACGCCGACTGCCGACGAACCGGACTCTTATCCGCTCACAGCAGAGCATCCGTTGTTGGCAGCGCATCGTGTCGGCGGGACGCTGATCCTGCCCGGCACCTTGAGCTTGGAACTATTGCGCGGCGAATCTGCCGCCATCGCCGATGTGACTTGGCTACATCCCCTGACGGCGCAGGACGTTCCGACCCGTCTTAGGGTCGAAGGCGGGAACGCCGTCGAATTGATCGCCGACAACCAATGCGTATTGGCGCGGGGCCGGCGGGAAGCGGCAAGAGGAGGGATTCCCAACGCCCATGCAGATTTCGCCGTGATAACCCGTCTGGATGGCGAGGAACTTTATCGACGCTTTGACTGCGCCGGTTTTGCTTATGGTGTCGCGTTGCGCAGTGTCGAATGGGTCGAAATCGGCGCGAGCGCGGCCCGTTCTAAGCTGATCCCCCCGCCTAGCCTCGAACGCGATCCGTTACTGTTAAGTGCCGCGCTGCTGGACGGCGCATTGCAAACCGCCGCCGCCATCGGCTACGGGGAAGGGGCGAACACCACGGGTGAACAATGGGTGCCGCATTGCCTAGGGGCGCTGCGGGTTTGGCAAGCTCCAGCCGGTGTTTGTTTCGCACACGCTTGCATGGAACCCGGCGAGGACCCGGACAGTTTGAGCTTCAAAGTCCTGATTAGCGACGGCAAAGGCGACGTTCTAGCCGCTTTTGAGGGCATGGTGGCGCGTCGTCTCGCCCATGCTGTCCCCTTTATTCATAGCCATGCCTATCTACCGGTTTGGCATCCAGCCCCAGCGCAAAGCAAACTACCGCCGCCTGCCGCCATTGCCCTAGCCGGAGCAGATGCCAAACTCGAAACCGCCTTGCGGCGGAATTTCCCGAAAGCCCACATGCTGGCCGTCGATCTTGGAAGCGATGCGCCAAGCCTTGCACGAGAATTGTCGGCCCTGCCCGGCCCTCTGCTGGTCATTCATGCCCTGAACGGACACCCGCTGCCGGAAGGGCGACCGCTGACCGTACCCAACGGTATCGCCGCGCTCGATCCGCTACCGGCAATCCGTAGCGCATTGTCATTGGCGCAAGCCCTATTATTGACCAGTCATACCGGGGATGCCCGATTGATGACCGTGTCGCCGGGGGCCGTCGGGCATCCGTCCCGGATGGCGGCTTTCGCCATAGCCGGTCTGTACCGCACACTCCATTTGGAATCGCCTAGCCTTGATGCCCGCGTGCTGCTGGTCGAAAACGGCATCGAACTGGCCGAAGCCTTGACACGGGAAGCCTTGGCCGTCGCCGGTGACGATCCATTGCTGCGCTATGGCGGCAAATTGTCTCGCCAGATTGCGGCTTGGGAACCAGCGGAGCGGCTCCCCGCAGCTTCCAGGCTACCGACTGGCACTGGGACCGTGGTCATCAGCGGAGGCCTGGGCGGCATCGGATTGGCACTAGGCCAACGGCTGGCCGCCGAAGGCGCGGCCAACATCGCGCTACTTTCGCGTTCTTTGCCGGTGGTACAGGCACAAACGGCAATCAGGGAGATGGAACGCTTAGGCGCGGCGGTGTTAACGTTAGCTGCGGATGTCAGCGATCCGCGTTCTTTGTCGGCGGCGCTCAGTTCGGTGCGCGACGCGCTAGCGCCGATCACTGCGGTTTACCATTTGGCTGGCGTGTTGCGCGACGGTTTCTTGCTCAACAAGGACGAGCGCGAGTTGTCCGAAGTGTTTGCCGCGAAGGTGCGGGGTGCGGTGCTGCTCGACCTGCTGACTTGGGATGACCCGATAGAGGCTTTTGTGCTGTTCGGCTCCACGGCTGCGGCTTTTGGCTCGGTAGGGCAAGCAGACTATGCTGCCGCGAATGCTTTCCTAGCTGCATTTGCCGACTATCGGCTCGCCCGTTCCGGCAAAAAAACCCTGTGCGTCGATTGGCCGCTTTGGGCCGAAGGTGGGATGCGGCCTTCCACCGAGGCTGTTGCCTATTTAGAAAGCATCGGCATGATCCCGCTTCCTGCCGCTATGGGCTTCGATTTGTTGTCTAGCCTGTTGGCGGGCGATGCCCCACACGCTTTGGCCCTGTATGGGCGCAATGGCTTGTACCAAGGCTTGCATCGAGGCAGCTTGGCCCCTGTGCAGCAATCCGACGCTTCGCTGGCCCCCGGAGCGAGTTTTAATTACCTCTGCGGGGTGTTGGCGGCAACCACCAAACTGCCCCGCGAGCGCATCGAACCCGACATCCCCTTCGAGGAATTGGGCATAGACTCCATCGCGATCATGAAATTGAACCGCCAACTGGAGGCCGACCTAGGCCCGGTCGCCAAGACCTTGTTTTTTGAATACCGCACTCCAGGCGCCCTTGCCGCGCATTTATCGCAAGCCAAAGGCCGTGAACTGGCGACCCGCTTTGACCCGCAAATTCAGGCTGTCGAAGCACCCGTCCCTGCGCCCCTCAAGCCTGCGAGGGGAACCGACGATGCGATAGCCATCGTCGGCATTGCAGGGCTTTACCCGATGGCGGAAAACATCGACGTGTTCTGGGACAATCTGCGCGAAGGCCGCGACTGTGTGCAGGAAATCCCCAAGGAACGCTGGCCCTTGGAAGGCTTTTATCATCCGGATCGCAATCAACCGGCAAGCAGCCATTGCAAATGGGGCGGGTTTATCGGTGATGCCGATTGTTTCGATGCCCGGTTTTTCGGCATCTCGCCCTTGGAAGCCGAAACTTTAGACCCCCAAGCGCGTAAATTCATGGAAGTCTGCTGGAACGCATTGGAGGATGCCGGACTCGACCCTGAGCGGATGTTTGACAGTCTTCCCGCGAACGAACAGGCCAGGCGCGCCTGTGGTGTTTTCGTCGGCGTGATGTATGGGGATTATCAACTATTCGGGCCAGAGGAGGCCCAGAAGGGCAACCTGATCGGGCCTAATGCCGATTACTGGAATATCGCCAACCGCGTGTCCGCATTCTTGGATTTGCACGGGCCAAGCATGGCTGTGGACACTGCCTGTTCCTCGTCGCTGTCTGCGATCCATCTGGCCTGCCAGTCCATCCGCGCCGGCGATAGCAGCATGGCCATCGCCGGCGGCGTCAACCTGTGCCTGCATCCGCGTAGGCATTGGATACTCAGCAAGGCCGGCATGGCTGCATCGGATGGCCGTTGCCATAGCTTTGGCGCCGATGGCGATGGTTATGTGCCCGGCGAGGGCATAGGCGCGGTGGTGTTAAAGCCGTTAAGCCAGGCCAAGGCCGACGGCGACCGCATACAAGGCATTATTTTAGGCAGTTCACTCAATCATGGCGGACGGGTCAGCGGCTACACCGTGCCAAACCCTGTGGCCCAAGGCGATGCGGTGTCCCAAGCGCTGCTACGTTCAGGCATAGACCCGCGCAGCGTTTCTTATGTTGAAGCTCATGGCACCGGCACACCGTTAGGCGATCCTATCGAAGTCCGCGGGCTGGCTCGCGCCTTCGCCGAGGCTATGCCTGCGGATTTGGCGATAGGTTCGGTCAAAGCCAGCATCGGGCATCTGGAGTCGGCGGCGGGCATTGCCGGTTTGACCAAAGTGTTGCTGCAAATGCGTGAACGCAGCTTGGCACCCACGCTCCATGCCGACCCGCCCAACCCCGGCATTGATTTCACCGGAACCGGATTCAGGGTCGTCACCCGTTTGGAACCTTGGCATGGGGCGAGCGGGTTTCCGCTACGTGCGGGCATCAGTTCGTTCGGTGCCGGCGGTTCCAATGCGCATTTACTCGTCGAAGCCGGCGAGACTCGACCGACACAGACAGACCATGCCGATACCGTCTGTGTGCTACTGCTATCCGCACACGATGAAAAGGCATTGCGCAGTCGCGCCGCCCAACTCGCCTTGCATTTGCTGTCTGAATCCGGTCGCCGACTCGCCTTGGCTGATATCGCCTACACCTTGGCGCACGGACGCAAACGCTTCGACCAAAGGCTTGCGGTCGTTGGTTCGACTCGGGAAGTGCTGGCGGCGAGATTGCAGTCCTTCGCCGATGGAAACGAAACACTGCCAGACACTTGGTTTGGGCGGGCACAAAAACCCACGCCCCCCGCCGCGTCGGCCAATCCCGCCGTTATCGCCGCCGCATGGGTGGCAGGCGCGCCTGCGCCGGAATTGCCCGGTCGCCGAGTGGCCTTGCCGGGTTATCCGTTCGCCAAACGCCGGCTGTGGGTGAATTTGAGCGACAGGCAGATTCCACGGGCGGCTCAATTGGATGCCAGCCATCGTTTCTTGACCGATCAAGCACCGCTGATAGACCATAAAATCGGCGGCCGATTGTTGTTGCCGGGCGCGACATCCTTGTCATTGGCATTGGATTATGCCGCAAGCCCCTGCTTGCGCGGGGTCGTTTGGCCCGCACCGGGAATTGCCTTAGATGGCAAAACGCTGGAAGTGCGAGTGCGTCGTGATGGCGGGCGGGTCGAAGTCCTTGCCGCCGATGGAACACGGCTATTGCAAGCGCATACCGCCCTGCCGGGGAACCTGCCCGTGCCGCCGGACATTAAGTCAGTAGAGGCACTATGCCACCGACGCTTGGATGCCTCTGCCATTTATGCCGCCTTAGCCTCGGCGGGTGCCGAATACGGGCCGTCGCTACAGGTGTTGGAAGAGGTTCGCTTCGGCAATGGCGTTTGCCTCGCCCGGTTGCGGCCAGGGGCTTCGGCAGACGCGCTGCTGGATGCCGCTTTCCAAGTATGCTTCACGCTGATCCCTGAGGAGTTGTCCGGCTTGGCCTTGCTGCCCGCCGAAATCGGCAGCATCACCCTGGTTTCGCCGCTGGAGGGTGTTCGTAGCTTGGTGGCGACCCGCCGGACTGCCGACAAGCACGGGATTACCCTTGATTTTCAATTGTTGGACGCAGACGGAATGACCGTGGCCTGGCTTGCCGATTTCCAAGCCCGCGCCACAGCGCCAGTCACGGCAAACACGCCGGGGGGCGAGGAACCGCCTTTGCGCGTGTTGCGGCCTGAATGGGCGCCGATAGATCAACCGGGTGAAACGTGGATTCCGCAACACGCTTGGGTGCTTGCCGAGCGGTCTGACGATCCGCTTGCCTTAGCCCTAGCTTCGGCATGGGGTTGCGCTCACGGTGATTTGGCAACCGTCCCAATGGGTTCGCCAGATGCGGTAGCCATTGTTCTGGGCGAAATGTCTGCGAACTTGCAAGAGGCGGCAGCACGCACTGGATATCTGCTGGAAACATTATTACGAGGATTGCGTGTTTGGAATACCGCTGCCCGCCCGCCCTCCTTACTACTGTTGACCCGCGAGGCGCAGGGCAAGGCTCCGCCGGCGGCAAGCGGGCCGGGTGCCGCCGCCGCCGCATTTTTACGCGCTGCCGCCCGGGAACGCAGTGACTGGAACGTGATCGCGCTAGACCTGCCTGCCAGCGTTTGGGAAGAATCCGCCCTAGGCAAACCGCTCCCGCAGGCCATTTTGAATGCTTTGCCGCGTACAGTAGCCACCCCGTCCGTGCCCCCCGAAAGGCAGTGGCGTAACGGCGTTTTGTCGCAGCGTGTGCTGGCTCCTGTGATCTTGCCGAAATCGGCTTCGCCTTGGCGGGATGGCGATGTGTTGCTGATTGCCGGTTCCGGCGGCTTGGGCGGTTTGCTGGCCCGCCATGCCGCCGCCTGCGCAAACGTGTCTGTGGCTTTGCTGGGCAGAAGCGCAAGCCCCAACCGTTCGACCGTCCAAACCATTGAAGACCTTCGGGCTAAAGGCTGTCAGGTTTCATATCTGCAAGCCGATATTGCCGACCGGTCGGCAGTTGCCGAAGCCGTGCAAAGGGCTAGCTCGGCCTTGGGTCCTGTCTCATGGCTGGTTCACACCGCCCTCGTAATGGGAGACGCGCCCTTGTCCGAGCTTAGCCCGGAGACGCTACACCGGGTGCTGGCGCCGAAAAGCCTAGGGCTGGCCAATTTGACGGCTGCCGTCGTCCCCAGCCGTGGCCTGTTGCTGTTTTCCTCCAGCAACGCCTTGACCGCCAATCCGGGTCAGGCGGCTTACGCGGCGGCCAGCGCCTTCGTCGATGCCGCAAGCCTGAGCCTCCCCTACCCGGTGCATGTGCTGGATTGGGGTTTCTGGGGCGAAACCGGAGCGGTGGCCGACTCGGCTCATCAAGCGCACTTGGCCAGGCTAGGTGTGTTGGCGATCCGTGACCGCGAAGGCTTGGAAACCTTGGAGCGGGTCATCGGGGCGGGGATGCGACAAGCCGCTGTGTTACGGGTTGGCGAACGGCTGTTGGAGCCGATGGGCATAGACCTACGCCGCGCAGTCCATTGGCGTGGCGCGACACAGAACCCCGCTTTGGCAGAAGCTGCGGTGCAAGCCGCCCAGTCATTCCAGCAAGCCGCCGAATGCTTCGCCGACCCCGACATCGAAATCCTCAATGCCTACGCGGCGCGTCGTTTATGGTTGGCACTCGCCGATTTGGGTGTGCCTGTCGGAACCGGCCAAGCGTTGAACGGCGAGGCGCTCGCACACGCGCTAAATGTCAAACCCGATTATCAGCCGCTTGCCGAAGCCTTGGCTGAATTGTTGCAAAGGGCGGGGCTAAGCGACAATGAAGGCCGTTCCACTGGGGCTTCCGCCTCTGCCGACGCGCTGGCCCGCGAACGCGCACGGCTAGAAGCCGACGTACCGGCAACCGCGCCGACACTGGCCTTGCTGGAAGTCTGCCTAAACGCCTTGGGCGATGTGATGGCCGGTCGTCGCGAAGCTGCGGAAGTGCTGTTCGGAGGGGGCGATGCGGCAGTAGCCGCGTTATATCAAGGCAATCCTGTCGTCGATCATTTCCAAGGGCTGACAGCGACCGCAGTCGCCGGGGCGGTACGGGCCATGCAAGGAGGTTTGGCCCGATCGCCGGTACGCATTCTTGAAGTCGGTGCGGGCACTGGCTCAACCACCGGCTTTGTACTCGATGCCTTGAACGGCTTGCATGACTGGCGTTACCGGATCACCGATCTAGGCGCGAGCCTCGTGGCTGCCGCTGCAGACCGCCTAGACCCAAGCCGCAACCGCTTGGAGGCAAGCCGGCTGGACGTGACTATGCCCCTAGGTCCGCAAGGCGTTGAGCCTGGCAGCGTCGAGGTGTTGATTGCCGCCAATGTCTTACATGCCACTCCCGATTTGTTCGATACGCTGTCCAATCTCAAAGAGGCATTATCGCCCGGAGGTTTGCTGATCTTGAACGAAGCGACCAGCCAGCAAGATATCAACACCTTGACCTTTGGCCTGACACCGGGTTGGTGGGCTTTCCGTGACCGAAGCCGCCGCTGCCCGCACGGCCCGTTGTTGGATCCTGCGCGTTGGGATGCGACGCTGGCCGAGTCTGGTTTCACCGTCGCCGCCCGCTTTGGCTTGCCTTTGGCAGCAGGCGGCGAACACCCACTGCAAAATATCATCGTCGCGGTCGCCGACGGCTACGCACCTTCTCCAACCCGTCGCGCCCGCCCGCCCGGGGCCACGCCAAGCAATGCCCGTCAGGAATCCGCTGCGGCAAACGCCCCCGGCCTGTTGGAACTGGAACAATCGCTGCGCCGCTTAATTGCCGAAACCCTGCGTTTGGATACGGACGAATTGGGGATCGACGACAGTTTCGCCGAGCATGGCGCCGATTCGATCCTCAGCGTGGAACTGGTGCGCAGGATCAATGCCAATTACGGCATCGACTTGAAGAGTACCGCGTTGTTTAATTATTCCACCGTCAGGGAATTGGTAGGCCACATGGCGCGGGAGCATGGCATCGCCGAAGCGCCGCCTGGCCCCGAAAGCCAAGCCGACGAGGGGAAACGGCGGGCCAAGCGTTTGCTTGAAGTCATAGGCCGTCGCCGCGAAGCCGCGCCGGTTAACCGGGAAGCCGAATTCTGGCAGCGCGAGTCCACTCAACAACCCAACGAGGCGAAAGCCGCCGAATTGCTGGCTGTGCCCGCACAGCCTGCCGATTTGGACGAGGTGCTGCGCCGCCTCGAATCGGGCGAACTCAGTGTCGCCCAAGCCTTGGAGCTTAATTATGCCGACGAATAAACACAATCACCCCGTTTCCGCCACCTTCGCCCCCGGTTTGTTCACCGACCGGACGGTGTTAATCACCGGAGGCGCCGGCACCATCAATCGCGGCATAGGCCATGGCTTCGCCAGCCTAGGTGCCTCCGTGGCCTTGCTCGGGCGCACCCCCGCGACTTTGGAAGACGCGGCCAGGGAACTGCGCACCCACGGAAGGCCCGTGCTGCCGTTGGTGGGCGACGTGGAAAAGATCGACACTTTAGAGGCGGCTTTCCAGCGTTGCGAGTCCGAACTTGGGCCTATCGACGTGCTGATTCTAGGGGCAGCCGCCAATTTCCCCGCCCCGGCCGAACAGATGAGCGCGTCCGGGTTTTCCAAAGTCATCGACGTGGATTTGAAGGGCTCGTTCAACGCCGCCCGTGCGGCCTTCCGGCAACTGAAAAAGACACGCGGCACGGTCATCTTCGTCTCGGCGACCAACTCCCTGATGCCCTTCGCCTTTCAATGCCATGTCGGTGCAGCCAAAGCCGGCATGGACAGCCTGATGCGCGGCTTGGCCTTGGAATGGGGACCGCACGGCATCCGCTGCAATAGCGTACTGCCCGGGCCTATCGAGGACACCGAAGGGCTAGGCCGGCTATTGACCAGCGAAGACGTGGAGACGCTACGCGCTTATGTGCCCATCGGACGTTTCGGCACGGTCGGGGATGTCGCGGCGGTCGCCGTGTTCTTGGCTTCCCCGGCCGCCTCGCTGCTGACCGGCGTGGCGTTGAT
>SESE01000063.1_pt1 | contig 45723 bp, 33 predicted proteins | sample 3171371 | NCBI WGS metagenome assembly SESE01 (sample SAMN06051881, study PRJNA518727) | freshwater metagenome | biome: subpolar coniferous forest; feature: holomictic lake; material: water; isolation source: holomictic Lake 442, 13 m depth | place: Canada: near Kenora, Ontario | collected... | reverse complement strand
AGCTTGCCACGCTCGTGGCGCAAGTCGTCCGCACGCGGGAACCGGGTCAGCATCCGGCGACGCGCAGTTTTCAGGCTCTACGGATTCACGTCAATCGGGAGCTTGAGGAGCTGTCGTTAACCCTGCCGCGGGCCGTTGCACGACTGGTTCCGGGCGGACGCCTCGCCGTGATCTGCTTCCATTCGCTGGAGGATCGCATCGTCAAGCGCTTCATGCGCGACGCGGCGCATCCGCCGCAGCCGCCGAAGGGCGTGCCGGTGCGTGCCGTCGATCTGCCGCAGCCGATAGTGGATCTGGTCGGCAAGGCGATCTTCCCATCCGACGCGGAAATCGCTGCCAACCCGCGCTGCCGCAGCGCGGTGCTGCGCGCGGTACAAAAAGTCGGCCCTGCCGGCCAGCCGACGGGCAGCGGAAAAGCATAAATGGCGCGCCTCAATCTGCTCCTGATCATGGTCGCCCTGGCCTGTGCCTTGTCTGCAGTCGGCGCCAACCACCGGGCGCGCAAGCTGGTTACAGAGCTGGATGCCTCGCGCACGCACATGCGCGGTCTGGAAGAGGAATGGGGACAACTGCAACTCGAGCAAAGCACTTTGGCCGCCCATGTCCGGGTGGAAAAGGCCGCGCGCGACAAGCTGGGAATGAAGCCGCCGGCGCCGGGGCAGATCATTTCCGTCGATGCGGTGGCACAGCAGTGAGCCGGACATGAAGTCAATCAGGTTTGCCAGCAGCCCGCTGCTTTCCGAGCGCCTGCCGCCATGGCGGCAACGCCTGGTGCTGGTGGTATTGTTGGGCGCCTTTGCCACGCTGATCGCCCGTTCGCTATACCTGCAAGGCATCAACAACGAGTTCCTCGGCGGCAAGGGACGCGCCCGCTTCGAGCGCGTGATCGACATTGCCGCCACCCGCGGCCGCATCACCGACCGCCACGGCGACGTACTGGCGGTGTCCACCCCGGTGCGCTCGATCTGGGCCGATCCCGAAGACGCCAAACTGGCGCCGGCGCAGTTGCGCAACCTGGCCGCCCTGCTCGAGATGGATGTGCGCGAGCTCACCCGCAAGCTGGCTTCCGAACATGACTTCGTCTATGTCAAACGCCAGTTGCCGCCTGAGCTCGCCGATCGCGTGTCGACGCTGCAGCTGCCTGGCATCCACCAGAAGCAGGAGTACCGGCGTTACTACCCGGCGGGCGAGGTTATGGCGCACATGCTGGGCTTTACCGGGGTCGAAGATGCCGGTCAGGAAGGCATCGAACTCGCTTTCAATTCCCAGCTGCAGGGCAAACCCGGCAGCCGCCGCGTCATCAAGGACCGCCGCGGCAACGTGGTGGAGGATGTCGAAAGCGTGCAGCCGCCGCTGGAAGGCAAGGACATCGTCCTGGCCATGGATTCGAAGGTGCAGTACCTGGCCTACAGCTATCTCAAGCTGGCCCTGGAGGAACACCGCGCCAAGGCCGGCGGTGTGGTGGTGCTCGATGCCAGGAGCGGCGAAATACTGGCTCTGGCAAACCTGCCGACCTACAACCCGAACAATCGCGTCAAGCTGGTCGGCGCCCAGTTGCGCAACCGGGCGCTGACCGACACCTTCGAGCCGGGATCGACGCTGAAGCCGTTCACCGTGGCGCTGGCACTGGAAAAAGGCAAGGTACGTTTCGATACGCCGATCCAGACCGCGCCCGGCAAAATGACCATCGGCACGGCGACGATTTCCGACGCCCACATGCACGGCGTATTGACCGTAGCGCAGGTGATCCAGAAGTCTTCCAACATCGGCGCCGCCAAGATCGCCTTGTCCATGTCGCCCGAGGACATGTGGACCATGTTTGACAGCATGGGGTTCGGCACCCCGCTGAAACTCGGCTTCCCCGGCGAGGTCGGCGGCCGCCTGCGTCCGGCGAAGAACTGGAAGCCGATCGAACAGGCCACCATGGCCTATGGTCACGGCATTTCGGTGACCCTGATCCAGCTGGCACGCGCCTACCTGGCCTTCGCCCGCGACGGCGACCTGGTGCCGATTTCGCTGGCGCGACTGGATACGCCGCCGCTGAATGCCAGGCAGGTATTCTCGGCGCAAACCGCGCACGAGGTCCGCGCCATGCTGGAGATGGCGGTGCTGCCGGGCGGTACCGCACCCAAGGCGCAGATTGCCGGCTACCGCGTCGCGGGCAAGACCGGCACGGCACACAAGATCGAAGGCGGCGCGTATGCCAACAAGTACGTCGCCTCGTTCGTCGGTTTCGCGCCGGCCTCCGATCCGCGCCTGATCGTCGCCGTGATGATCGACGAACCTTCGAACGGCAAGCATTACGGCGGCGACGTTGCCGCGCCGGTGTTCGCACAGGTCATGGGCGGCGCCTTGCGCACCCTCGGCGTGGCTCCCGATGCGCCCTTGAAGCCGCTCGTGATGACCAGCGCCGAGCCGGTTAAGGAAGAGATGTGAACACGGCCACGTCAATCCTCGAACAGCTCGCAGGCAAAGGCATTGCGGTGACGCGCCTGGCCGCGGATTCGCGGCGGGTTCAGCCCGGCGACGTCTTTGTCGCCTTCCCCGGAGCGCAGGCCGACGGCCGCGATTTCATCGCCCAGGCGCTGGCAAAGGGTGCCGCCGCAGTGATCGCCGAAGCCGGCGGCAGCGCAACTGCCGCCGCAGGGGCTGCGCCCGTCATCGAGGTCAAAGGACTTGCGGCGCTGTCCGGCGACATGGCGCACCTCGTGTATGGCCGTCCTTCCGAACAGCTCTGGCTTGCCGGCATCACCGGCACCAACGGCAAGACATCGGTATCGCACTGGATCGCCCGGGCCATGAACTCGCTGCACCATCGATGTGCGGTAGTGGGTACGCTGGGCAACGGTTTTCTTGACGCGCTCGACGAAAGTCCCAACACCACACCGGATGCCATCGCCCTGCACGCGGCGCTGGCCGGCTTCGTTGCGCGCGGCGCGGAGGCCTGCGCGATGGAGGTTTCTTCCATCGGACTCGATCAGGGCCGCGTCAACGGCGCCGCCTTCGACGTCGCCGTCTTCACCAACCTGACCCGCGACCATCTCGACTACCACGGCACGATGGAAGCCTACGCAGCGGCCAAGGAGAAACTGTTTTGGACTCCCGGCCTCGCCGCAGCGGTGCTGAACCTCGACGACCCGTTCGGCATTGCGCTTGCCGCAAGGCTCAAGGGGCGCGTGCCCACCATCGGCTATACGCTGAACGACGCCGGCGGCAGCGATGAAGCGCTGCATGCAGAATGCCTGAGCATGGGTGCAGCCGGCATCGGGTTCGAACTGCGCGGCGTGCGCTTTGCCGCACCCGTCGTCGGCCGCTTCAATGCCGCCAACCTGCTCGCCGTGATCGCTGCGCTGCTGACGCGCAACGAGCGCCTCGAAGACATCGCGGCGGCCTTGCGCAGCATCCGGCCGCCGCCGGGGCGCATGCAGGTGCTGGGCGGTGAGCAGCAACCGCTGGTGGTCGTGGACTACGCACATACGCCCGACGCTCTGGAAAAAGCCCTCGAAGTACTGCGTGAAACCGCGACAGCACGCGGCGGCGACCTTGTCTGCCTGTTCGGCTGCGGCGGCGAGCGCGACCCGGGCAAGCGTCCGCAAATGGGCGCGATCGCCGAACGCCTGGCCGATCGTGTGGTGGTGACCAGCGACAACCCGCGCCGCGAAGAGCCGCAAGCCATCTTCGACGGCATCCTTGGCGGCATGAAGCAGGCGCCGCTGCTGCAGCCCGAGCGCGGACGCGCCATCGCCGATGCGGTGGCCGGCGCCGGCGAGCGCGACGTGATTCTGATCGCCGGCAAGGGGCACGAACCCTACCAGGAGATTGCCGGCGTGCGCCATCCCTTCTCCGATACGGATGCGGCCACGGCCGCATTGAGGCAGCGGCGGTCATGATGACTCTTCATGAGGCCGCCCGCGCCATTGCTGCCGCTGCGCACGGCACCGATGTCCGCTTCAGCGGCGTCAGCACCGATTCGCGCAGCATCGTGCCGGGCGAACTGTTCGTCGCGCTGAAGGGCGACAACTTCGATGGCCACGCCTATGTCGGCGACGTCCTGGCGCGCGGTGCGGCGGGGGCTCTGGTGAATCAGGAATTCGCCGCCGCCCATCCTGCACTGCCCCTGATCGGCGTCAGCGACACCCGCCTCGCCCTCGGCGCACTGGCGGCGCAGTGGCGTGCGCGCTTTGCGCTGCCGCTGATCGGCATCACCGGCAGCAACGGCAAGACCACGGTCAAGGAAATGTGCGCGGCGATCCTGCGTACGCAGTCCGGCAATGCCGATTCAGTGCTGGCAACCGCCGGCAACCTGAATAATGACATCGGTCTGCCGCTGACCCTGCTCAAATTGCGCGAATCGCATCGCGCTGCGGTGATCGAGATGGGAATGAACCACGCCGGCGAGATCGACTACCTGACGCGCCTGGCCAAGCCCACCGTAGCCGTGGTGAACAACGCCCAGCGCGCCCACCTGGCAGGCCTCGGCTCGGTGCAGGATGTGGCGCTGGCCAAGGGTGAAATATTCGCCGGCCTGGCGGCCGACGGCGTCGCCGTATTCAATGCCGACGATGCGCAGGCCGGCGTCTGGCGCGAACTTTCGCGGGAGCGCCCGCAGCTGGGTTTCGCTCTCGACCGGCCTGCCGAAGTGCAAGGCCGCTTCACCAGCCACGGCCTGGGCGGCGAACTGCACCTGGCCACGCCCTGGGGCGCCATCGATGTGGCGCTTGTCGTGCCGGGGAGTCACAACGCCCGCAACGCCTGCGCCGCCGCCGCTGCGACACTGGCGGCGGGCGCAGCGCCGGCGGCAGTGAAACAGGGTCTGGAGAGTTTCACCGGAGTCAAGGGTCGCCTGCAGCGGCGCAGCGGCCGCGGCGGCTCGCTGGTGATCGATGACAGCTACAACGCCAACCCCGACTCCATGCGCGCCGCCATCGACGTGCTGGCTTCGGTGCCCGGCAAACGCTTCTTCGTCATGGGCGACATGGGTGAGGCCGGCGCGGCCGCCGGCCAGTTCCATGACGAGATCGGCGGCTACGCCAAGAGCCACGGCATCGACCGCCTGTTCTGTCTGGGCGAAATGTCGGCGGCGGCGGCGGCCAACTTCGGCGAAGGCGGCCGGCACTTCGCGCAACTCGACGATCTGGTCAAAACGCTGTCAAGCGAACTGGCGCCGCAGACCACCGTGTTGGTCAAAGGCTCGCGCTTCATGCGCATGGAACGTGTCGTTGATGCGATTGTGGAGATCGAATGATTACGATGAAAAGACTACCGCAGAGGCGCAGAGGCGCAGAGGAAGCGCAGAGGAAAGCAAGGACAGATTGCCGTTGTCTTTCTCTGCGTGGTCTTTCTCTGCGCCTCTGCGCCTCTGCGGTGAAAGGTTTTGTCCATGTTGCTTGAACTCGCCCAGTGGCTCGCCAGGGATTTGCGCGGCTTCAACGTATTCGGCTACATCACCTTGCGCGCAGTGCTGGCGACGATGACCGCACTGACGATTTCCTTCGTCTTCGGCCCGGCGGTGATCCGCTGGCTGGCGGCCAAGAAGATCGGCCAGTCGGTACGCAGCGACGGGCCGCAGACGCATCTGGTCAAGGCCGGCACGCCGACCATGGGCGGCGCGCTGATTCTGATCTCGCTCGGCGTATCGACGCTGCTGTGGGCGGACCTGTCCAACCGCTTCATCTGGATCGTGCTGATCGTCACCTTCGGCTACGGCGCAGTGGGCTGGGTGGACGACTGGCGCAAGGTGGTGTACCGCAACCCCGACGGCCTGTCTGCCCGGTCCAAGTTCTTCTGGCAGTCGGTCGTGGGCCTCGTCGCCGCCATCTACCTGGCATTTTCCATTTCGGCACCCAACAACGAAAAGGTGGTCGGCCTGTTCCTGCAGTGGGTGTCCTCCGGCTTCACCCTGGAACTGCCGCAGCAAACCGCCCTGATCGTGCCCTTCTTCAAGAGCGTCAGCTACCCGTTGGGAATGTTCGGCTTCATCCTGCTGACCTACCTGGTGATCGTCGGCAGCAGCAATGCAGTGAACCTGACCGACGGACTCGACGGCCTGGCGATCATGCCGACGGTGCTGGTCGGCGCCGCGCTGGGCATCTTCACCTATGTCGCCGGCAACTCGGTGTTCTCGAAATACCTGCTGCTGCCCTACATTCCCGGCGCCGGCGAACTGACGGTATTCTGCGGCGCGCTGGCCGGCGCCGGCCTCGGCTTCCTCTGGTTCAACGCCTACCCCGCCGAAGTGTTCATGGGTGATGTCGGTGCGCTGGCGCTGGGCGCGGCGCTGGGTGCGGTAGCCGTGGTGGCGCGCCAGGAAATCGTGCTGTTCATCATGGGCGGCGTGTTCGTCGCCGAAACCCTGTCGGTGATGCTGCAGGTCGGCTGGTTCAAATACACCAAGAAGCGCTACGGCGAAGGCCGCCGCATCCTGCGCATGGCGCCGCTGCACCACCACTTCGAGCAGACCGGCTGGAAGGAAACGCAGGTCGTGGTGAGGTTCTGGATCATCACCATCCTTCTGGTCCTGTTCGGCTTGTCGACATTGAAGATACGATGAACGGAAAAGCATTTACCGCGGAGGCGCGGAGGCGCAGAGCTGGCGCAGAGGACGGCAAAGGTATCTGCCCAGAGGTACTTTCCTCTGCGCAGCCATTCTCTGCGCCTCTGCGCCTCTGCGGTGAAAATTTGCCATGGAGCTGAACGACAAACACGTCCTGGTTCTCGGCCTCGGCGAATCCGGCCTGGCTGCCGCGCGCTGGTGCGCGCGGCAGGGGGCGCGGCTGCGGGTGGCGGATACGCGAACGGCGCCGCCCTATCTGGGCGAATTGCGGCGGCGGGTTCCCGGCGCCGAATTCGTCGCCGGCGAATTCGACAAGAAGCTGCTCGCGGACATCGATCTGCTGGTGCTGTCGCCAGGCCTTTCGGGCGGGCTGATGGTGGTGATCCATGCGCGCGCCGCCGGCATCCCGGTGGTCGGCGAGATCGAGTTGTTCGCCCGGGGTCTGCGCGGCCTGTGCAGCGACGGCGCGGCGCCGCCACCGGTGCTGGCGATCACCGGCACCAACGGCAAGACCACCACCACCGCACTGGCCGGACACCTGCTGCGCGCCACCGGCAAGACGGTCGGCGTCGCCGGCAATATTTCGCCCGCGGCGCTGACCGCCCTGATGGATGCGCTCGATGCAGACGCCCTGCCGCAGGTCTGGGTGCTCGAGCTTTCCAGTTTCCAACTGGAGACCACCGAGACGCTCAACCCTCACGCGGCGACGGTGCTCAACATCTCCGACGATCACCTCGACCGCTACATCGATCTCGACGAATACGCGTCCGCCAAGGCCAGAGTCTTCCAGCACACGGCAGCCGCACCCTGCGTGCAAGTGTTGAACCGCGCCGATCCCCGGGTACGCCGGATGGCGCCGGCTGACTGCCGCATCATCACTTTCGGCCTCGACGCACCCGCCGCCAACGATGACTTCGGCCTGCGCCCGAACCGCGGCGACGCCTGGCTGGTGCAGGGCGAACGCTTTCTGCTGCCGGTATCGGCGCTGCCGCTGGCCGGCCTGCACAATGCCGCCAACGCCATGGCGGCGCTGGCCCTGTGCGTCACGCTCGGCTTCGATGTCACCGCATTGCTGCCGGCCCTGCGCAGTTTCCGCGGCCTGCCGCATCGGGTCGAGAAGATCGCAGACCTCGATGGCGTTACCTGGTATGACGATTCGAAGGGCACCAATGTCGGCGCCACGGTCGCGGCGTTAATGGGAATTGGCGGCCAACTGGCCGCCCGGAATAGTCACCTCCCTTCCCCGGGAAGGGAGGTCGGGAGGGATGGCACTCTGGCCGCCACCGGCAATCAGGACGATCCAAAAATCGTCCTGATTGCCGGCGGCGATGGAAAAGGGCAGGATTTTTCGCCGCTCAGGAACGCGGTGTCGCGCCATGCCCGCGCCGCGGTGCTTATCGGCCGCGACGGGCCGCTGATAGAGAAAGCCCTGGGTGCCGCACCCGGCGTGGCGATCGAGAACGCCACCGACATGGAGGACGCGGTGCGCCGTGCCCGTGCGCTGGCCCGGCCGGGTGATGCCGTGCTGCTTTCGCCGGCGTGCGCCAGCTTTGACATGTTCCGCAACTACGAGCACCGGGCGCAGGTATTTGTCGCCGCGGTGCAGGCGCTGGCGGACCGTTCATGAGCCGGAACTACACCGCACCGGCGCAGCAGGCACCCGCCGAACTCGACGGACTCCTGCTGTGGCCCGCCCTTGGCCTGCTGCTGATGGGACTGGTGATGGTGTATTCGTCATCGATCGCCACGGCCGAGGGCAGCCGCTTCACCGGAGGGCAACCGACCTATTTCCTGTTCCGCCACGCCGTCTTTCTGACTGTCGGACTGGTGGCCGGCGTAATGGCTTTCCAGATTCCGCTGCGGCTGTGGCAGCAGGCGGCGCCCTGGCTGTTCCTCGGCGGAGTCGCCCTGCTGCTGCTGGTGCTGGTTCCCCATGTCGGCCGCGCCGCGAACGGCGCCCAGCGCTGGATCGGCCTCGGCCCGATCAACCTGCAGCCCTCGGAACTGATGAAGCTCTTCGTCGTGCTCTATGCCGCCGACTACACCACGCGCAAGCTGGATGACATGGGCAGTTTCCTGCGCGGCTTCGGGCCGATGGCGCTGGTCATGGTGCTGGTCGGAGCCCTGCTGCTGAGGGAGCCCGACTTCGGTGCGCTGGTGGTCATCCTCTGCATCGCCACCGGCATCCTGTTTCTGGGCGGCATCAACGTGCGGGTATTCGGCGTTCTGGTCATCGTGCTGGCGATCAGCTTCGTCATCATGATCTGGGTTTCGCCCTACCGGCGCGAACGCATCTTCGGCTTCATGGACCCCTGGCAGGATGCTTTCGGCAAGGGTTACCAGCTGTCGCACGCCCTGATCGCCTTCGGCCGCGGCGAGTGGTTCGGCGTCGGCCTCGGCGCCAGCGTCGAGAAGCTGTTCTACCTGCCCGAAGCGCATACCGATTTCCTGCTGGCGGTCATCGCCGAGGAACTGGGCTTTGTCGGTGTCTGCGTCGTGGTCGGGCTGTTTGCCCTGCTGGTGCAGCGTTCCTTCGCCATCGGCCGCCAGGCGCTGGTGCTCGGCCGCGTCCATTCCGGTCTCGTCGCCCAAGGCATCGGCATCTGGCTCGGCGTACAGGGCTTCATCAACATGGGCGTCAACATGGGCCTGCTGCCGACCAAGGGCCTGACCCTGCCCCTGATGAGCTTCGGCGGCTCCGGCATCCTGGCGAACTGCCTGGCGTTGGGGATTCTCCTGCGCGTTGACTGGGAAAATCGACAATTGATGAGAGGTCAGCAGGTATGAACTCTCATCAATTGTCGATTTCGGCGCAGGCTAACGTGAGCGTAGCGAAGGTTAAGCGAGCCTTGGCGAGCGGCCGAAACCAAAACCGGCAATTGATGCGGGGGCAGCAGGTATGAGACAAAACCTGACCGCAGAGGCGCAGAGGCGCAGAGGTAACGCAGAGAAAGACAAAGACACTCTTGTGACCTTGCTTTTCTCTGCGCCTCTGCGCCTCTGCGGTGAAAGATTTTCGGCATGAAAACCCTGCTGATCATGGCCGGCGGTACGGGCGGGCACATCATGCCGGGGCTTGCTGTCGCCGAACAACTTCAGGCCGAGGGCTGGAACATCGCCTGGATGGGCAACCCCGACGGCATGGAAGCGAAGCTGACCGCCGGGCGCGGCTACGAAATGGCCTGGGTACATTTCTCCGCACTGCGCGGCAAGGGACTGCTGCGCAAACTGCTGCTGCCCTTCAACCTGCTGCGGGGCTTCAGCCAGGCATGGACGCAGCTGAAACGCATCCGGCCCGACGTGGTGCTGGGCATGGGCGGCTACATCAGCTTTCCGGGCGGCATGATGGCCTCGCTGAGAAACATCCCGCTGGTACTGCATGAGCAGAATTCGGTGGCAGGACTCGCCAACCGCGTCCTGGCCGTAGTTGCCGACCGAATACTGACGGGCTTCCCCGGGGCGCTGAAGAAAGGGGCCTGGGCCGGCAATCCGGTGCGTCCGGAAATCGCCGCACTGCCGCCGCCGGCTGTTCGCTATGGCGGGCACGACGGTCCGCTGCGCGTGCTGGTCGTCGGCGGCAGCCTGGGCGCGCAGGCCTTGAACCAGGTGGTGCCGCAAGCCCTCGCCCTGATTCCTGAAAGCGAACGGCCGGCGGTGGTGCATCAGGCCGGCGAGAAGCATCTGCCTATGTTGAAGAATCTCTACCTCTCGGCGGGGGTCAAGGCCGATTGCGTGGCCTTCATCAATGACATGGCCGGGGCTTACGAGTGGGCCGATCTGGTGATCTGTCGTGCCGGTGCGCTGACCGTGGCCGAACTCGCCGCAGCCGGCGTCGCCAGCCTGCTGGTGCCTTTCCCGCATGCGGTGGACGACCACCAGACATCCAACGCGCGCTTCCTCAGCCATGTCGGCGCGGCAATTCTGCTGCCGCAGGATCAGCTGACGCCGGAAAGACTGGCCGAGATCAGGACTCTGTCGCGCCAGCAACTGACCCAGATGGCGGAAAAAGCGCGCGCCCTGGCTCGGCCGGAAGCTACAGCTACCGTGGCGCAGGTCTGCGCGGAGCTGGCGCAGTGATGATGAAGACATTTCACCACGGCGACACGGCGGCACGGCGCAAAGGCCTTGACGCGCTTGCACTTCGCCGTGTTCGCCGTGGTTAAAAAGGATTATTCAGCATGAAACACAAAGTCAAACGCATCCATTTCGTCGGCATCGGCGGTTCCGGCATGTCGGGCATCGCCGAGGTACTGGCGAATCAGGGCTATGCGGTCAGCGGTTCCGATCTCGCCGAAAGTGCCGCGACGCGGCGTCTGGCGGCGCAGGGCATAAGCATCGCGATCGGCCACAGCGCGCAGAACGCCGCAACGGCCGATGCCGTGGTGGTATCGACGGCAGTGCGTGACGACAACCCGGAAGTCATGATGGCGCGACTGCGGCACGTGCCGGTCGTGCCGCGGGCGCAGATGCTGGCCGAACTGATGCGCATCAAGCAGGGCATCGCGATTGCCGGCACCCATGGCAAGACCACCACCACCAGCCTGGTGGCCAGTTGCCTGGCCGAAGGCGGACTCGACCCCACCTTCGTCATCGGCGGCCGGCTGAATTCCGCCGGAGCCAACGCCAAACTGGGCGCCGGCGAATTCCTGGTGGCCGAGGCCGATGAGTCGGATGCCTCCTTCCTGTTCCTGTCACCGGTGCTGTCGGTAGTCACCAACATCGATGCCGATCACATGGAAACCTATGGCCATGATTTCGGCCGGCTGAAGCAGGCCTTTGTCGATTTCCTCCACCGCCTGCCCTTCTATGGCGTTGCCGTGGTCTGCGGCGACGACCGCAACGTGCGGGAGATCATTCCCCGCGTGGCGAAGCAGATCGTCACCTACGGCATCGATACCGAGGCCAACTTCCGCGCCGAAGAGGTGGTGGCCGACGGCGGCACCATGCGCTTTACCTGCGTGCGGACCAATGGCAGCATCAGCCGCCTGCCCATCACGCTCAATCTGCCGGGCCGGCACAACGTGCTCAACGCGCTGGCGGCGATTGCGGTGGCGACGGAAGTAGGCATCGGTGATGCCGCCATCATCAAGGCTCTGGCTGAATTTCGCGGCGTCGGTCGACGCTTCCAGCGCTATGGCGAGATCGTCTGCCCGGCTGGCGGCAGCTTCACTCTGGTCGACGACTACGGCCATCATCCGGCGGAAATGGCGGCAACGCTGGCCGCAGCGCGCGGCGCCTTCCCCGGCCGCCGCCTGGTGCTGGCTTTCCAGCCGCACCGCTACACCCGCACACGAGACTGTTTCGAGGACTTCATCAAAGTGTTGGGCGGCATCGATGCCTTGCTGCTTGGCGAGGTGTATGCCGCCGGCGAGGCGCCGATCATCGCCGCCGACAGTCGCGCCCTGCTGCGCGCCTTGCGCGTTGCCGGCGCGCAAAGCGCTAGTCCCGGCATGCAAGGCACCGGCGCGCAAAGCGCTAGTCCCGGCATGCAAGGCACCGGCGCGCAAAGCGCCATTCCAGGCATGCAAGGCACCGGAAACGTCGAGCCGGTTTTTGTGGAAGACATTGCGGCGATGCCGGCGGCCATCCTGGCCGCGGTCCGCGACGGTGACGTAGTCATCACCATGGGCGCCGGATCCATCGGCGGCGTGCCGGGGCGATTGATCGAAATGGCAAATTCATGATGAACACAAGCAAACCGCTTGCGCGAGGTTTCCCCGATGACTGAAGCACTGCGCGGCAAGTTGCTCGCAAATGAGCCTATGGCGGGCCATGTCTCGTGGCGCGCCGGGGGAGACGTGGCGCGCGCCTACTTTCCCGCCGATCTGGCTGATCTCGGCCTTTTCCTGCAGCGCCTGCGCCTCGACGAACCGCTGCTGATGGTGGGTCTCGGCAGCAACCTGCTGGTGCGTGACGGCGGCTTCGACGGCACCGCGATTTTCACCCATGGCGTGCTCGATACCCTGCGCCGGGACGACGATGGCAGCTTCTATGCCGAGGCCGGTGTCGCCTCGCCGAAGCTGGCGCGTTTTGTCGGCAACCAGGGCTGCGCCGAGGCCGAGTTTCTGGCCGGGATCCCGGGCACCGTGGGCGGCGCCCTGGCGATGAATGCCGGATGTCATGGCGGCGAGACCTGGCGTTACGTCGAACGGGTGCTGATGCTGAACCGCAGCGGCGAACAGATCATTCGCAGCCCCGATGATTTTGTCGTCGGCTACCGTCACGTCGGCCTCAAGGAGGCCAGCGATGAAATCTTCGCCGGCGCCTGGTTCCGCTTTCCGGCGGGGGATGCCGAAGTGGCGCAGGCGCGACTGCGCGAACTGCTGGAGCGGCGAATTGCCACCCAGCCGCTGCAATTGCCGAATGCCGGTTCGGTGTTCAGGAACCCCCCCGGCGACCACGCCGCACGCCTGATCGAAGCCGCCGGGCTGAAGGGCACACAGATCGACGGCGCGCAGGTTTCCGAAAAGCATGCGAATTTCATCGTTAATCCCAAGGGTACGGCGACGGCGAGTGCGATAGAAAGGCTAGTCGGTCGAATTCAGGCAGAAGTCGCGGAACAATTCGGCGTCCATCTGGTGCGCGAGGTACGCATCCTGGGCGCGACGGGCAGTCGATCCGGGCAGGACGGAGAAGGAGTTTGATGGATTTCGGCAAGGTGGCGGTGATGATGGGCGGCAAGTCGGCCGAGCGCGAGGTCTCGCTGAAAAGCGGTGCCGCGGTGCTGGTCGCGCTGCGCTCGTCCGGCGTCGATGCCCACGGTTTCGACCCGCAGGAGAAGACGCTCGAAGCCCTGCACGGCGAGGGCTTCAAGCGCGTATTCATCGCCCTGCACGGTCGCGGCGGCGAAGACGGCACGCTGCAGGGCGCGCTCGACCTGATGGCCATTCCCTACACCGGCAGCGGTGTGCTGGCATCCGCCCTGGCGATGGACAAGTGGCGCTCCAAGCTGGTGTGGCAGGGCGCCGGCCTGCCGGTGCCGGAGTACGCTGTGCTCGACGCTGCCAGCGACTTCGCCGCCGTCGAGGCACACCTCGGCCTGCCGCTGTTCGTCAAGCCGGCCAATGAAGGCTCCAGCATCGGCATCAGCAAGGTCAAGCAGGCGGGCGGTTTGCGCACGGCCTATGAACTGGCTGCCCGCTTCGACTCCTGCGTGATCGCCGAGAAGTACCTGGCCGGCGGCGAGTTCACGGTCGGCATCCTCGCCGGCCGGGCTTTGCCGGTGATCCGCATCGTGCCGGCGACGGAGTTCTACGACTACGAGGCCAAGTACCTGCGCAATGACACCGAGTACCGCATACCCGGCGGCCTGGGTGAGGAGCGGGAAACAGAAATGCGCAACATGGCGCTGCGCGCCTTCGCCGTGCTCGGCGGCTGCGGTTGGGGACGCATGGACCTGATGCTGGATGCGGCGGGACGCATGTATTGCCTGGAGGCGAATACCTCGCCCGGTATGACCGATCACTCGCTGGTGCCGATGGCGGCGCGGGCTGCCGGCATTGAATTTCCGCAACTGGTGCTGAAACTGCTCGCAGAGGCCCGTCATGGCTAAGGCGCGGAGCCTCCCGACGGGAAAGAGCCGGGGCAATACCCGGGTCGAGCCGGACGCCGGTGATGGCTTCTGGGATCAACCGACTTTGATAAATCTCCTTGCCGACTTGCTGCTGCTGGCCGGTGGTGCGCTGCTGGCCTGGGCCGGCGCCGTGACGCTGCAGGCGTTGCCGGTGTTCCCGCTGAAGCAGTTGGTGGTAGCGACGCCGCTGGACCAGGTGTCGCGGGCACAGATAGAACACGCGGCGCGCAGCGCCTTGTCCGGGAATTTCTTTACAGTGAATCTGGAAACGGCACAGGCGGCGTTCGAGAGCATGCCCTGGGTACGCTCGGCCTCCCTGCGCCGGCTTTGGCCGGACGGTGTGCAACTCGACATTGAAGAGCACCGCGCCGCCGCACGCTGGACTGCACAGGAGGGCGAAGCGCGTCTGGTCAGCACGCGCGGCGAAGTGTTCATGGCGTCCACGGACGAAGCTCTGCCTGCCTTTGCCGGCCCCGAAGGCTCCGCCCCCCGGGTGCTGGCGCATTTCCAGGAGTTCAAAGACAGCCTCGCCGCCATCGGCCGCAAGCCGGTCGCCATTCGACTCTCGGCGCGAGAGGCCTGGCAGCTCAAGCTCGACGACGGCGTGGTACTGGAACTCGGCCGCGATCAGCCCAAGCACCCGCTGGCAGAGCGCCTGAACCGATTCACCAACCACTACGCTGCAGCGGGCAGCGCGGCGAGGAATCGCCTGCAGTCCATCGGCGTGGTGGATATGCGTTACCCCAATGGATTCGCCCTCAGGGGGGTAGCTGCGCTACACCCCGGGGGAAAGCTTGCCCCCCCACCCCCCAGCCCCCGCCCGCGGGCGGGGGTGACTACGGTTCAGCCGCTGGCGCGGCATCCGGATTTTGATTCGCAGCCTCCTTCGGACGGCCAGGCGGAGGCCGCATGAGTAAAGAAGCCAAACGTGACCTGATCGTCGGCCTCGACATCGGTACCTCGAAAATTGTCGCCATCGTCGGTGAGCTGGACGCCGAGGGCCGGCTCGGCATCCTCGGGCTCGGCACTCAGGAATCGACCGGCCTCAAGCGCGGCATGGTGATCAATATCGAGGCCACCGTGAATTCGATTTCCAGGGCGATCGCCGAAGTCGAGATGATGGCCGGCTGCAAGGTGCGCGAGGTGTACACCGGGATCGCCGGCAGCCACATCAAGAGCAAGGATTCCACCGGCATGGCGGTGGTGCGCGACAAGGAAGTCACCCAGTTCGATGTCGAGCGCGCCATCGAGGCGGCCAATGCGACATCGATTTCGGCCGACGACCAGATTTTGCACACGCTGGTGCAGGAGTTCATCGTCGACGGCCAGGATGGCGTCAAGGAACCGCTCGGCATGGATGCCAGACGCCTTGACGTCAAGGTGCATCTGGTCACCGGTGCCGTGACCGCGGTGCAGAACATCGTCAAGTGCGTGCATCGCTGCGGCCTCGAAGTGGCCGATCTGGTGCTGCAGCCGCTGGCCTCCGGCTATGCCGTGCTGACCGAGGACGAAAAGGATGTCGGTGTCTGCCTGGTCGATATCGGCGGCGGCACGACCGACGTCGCAGTATTCGTGCAGGGCGCGATCCGCCACACCGCGGTCATTCCGATCGCCGGCGACCAGCTGACCAATGACATCGCCATCGCCCTGCGCACCTCGACCCAGGATGCCGAGGAAATCAAGATGCGCTACGGCGTCGCGCTGCAACAGCTGGCTAATGCGGAAGACATGATCGAAGTGCCGGGCGTCGGCGATCGTGCCGCAACCCAGCTGTCGCGCCAGACCCTGGCCGGATTCATCCAGCCGCGCGTCGAAGAGATTTTCCAGAAGGTGCAGGAGGAACTGCACCGCAGCGGCAAGGAACGCCTGCTGCGCGCCGGCATCGTGCTGACCGGGGGAGCGGCGCAAATGCCCGGCATGGCGGATCTGGGCGAGGAGATTTTTCACAATACCGTGAAGCTGGCAATGCCGCATTACGACGGCAACTTGCGCGATTACGTGCGCAATCCACGCTATTCCACGGCCATGGGTTTGTTGCTGGAAGGTGTAGCGCAGCGTCACCGCGGCATGAAGGAACCAAGCCCGCGGAGTCTCGGGCAGGTTCTGGCGCGGATGCGGGCGTGGTTTGCCAGAAATTTTTGATTCAGTGGGTCTTTTCAGGAGGCGGGAATGTTTGAACTTGAGGAAGTAGTGACAGCGGAAGCGGAGGCAAGTCCGACGGTGATCAAGGTCGTCGGCGTCGGCGGTGCGGGCGGCAACGCCGTCGAGCACATGATCCGCGAGGGCGTGAAGGGCGTCGAGTTCATTTGCGTGAATACCGACTCCCAGGCACTGGCGAAGAACATCGCGCCGGTCAAGATCCAGCTTGGCCCGGGTCTGGGTGCCGGCGGCAAACCGGAGAAAGCGCGCGAACTGGCCGAGACGGATCGCACCAAGATCGCCGAAGCGCTGCAAGGTGCGCATATGGTTTTCATCACTGCCGGCATGGGCGGTGGCACCGGCACCGGTGCCGGTCCGGTCGTCGCCGAGGTGGCGCGCGAACTGGGCATCCTCACTGTCGCCGTGGTGACCAAGCCTTTTGAGTACGAAGGCAATCGCAAGCGCATCGCCGAAGTGGGCGTAGCCGAACTCGCCTGTCACGTCGATTCGCTGATCGTCATCCTCAACGAGAAACTGGAGGAAGTGCTGGGGGAGGAGATCAGCATGATGGACGCCTTCAACACTGCCGACAACGTCCTGTGCAGCGCCGTGGGCGGCATCGCCGAGATCATCAACGTGCCGGGCCACATCAATGTGGACTTCCAGGATGTGAAGACCGTGATGTCCGAAATGGGCAAGGCCATGATGGGTTCCGCCACCGCTGCCGGCGTTGATCGGGCGCGCGTCGCGGCCGAGGAGGCAGTTGCCAGTCCGCTTCTGGAAGGAATCGAGCTGTCCGGTGCGCGCGGTGTGCTGGTGAATGTAACCGCCAGCCGCGGTATCGGCATGAGGGAATACAAGGAAGTCATGGCGACCGTGCGCACCTACACCTCGCAGGAGGCTACCGTTATTTGCGGACTGGCCTTTGATGACACGATGGAAGACCAGTTGCGTGTGACGGTGGTCGCTACCGGTCTGGGCGGCGTCACTGCTGTCAAGCCGAGGATGACCGTGGTGGAACCCGTTGGTCTGCGCACCGGAACCGACAACCTGCCGGTTTTCGATTCCGCGATCAGCCAGTCAGCGGTAGATCTTTCCACCGTGATCAGCAGCGGACGCAGCGGCACGCCACGCAACGCACAGGCCAAGGCAATGGCAGACTCCGGCGTGGACAAGTACGACATTCCGGCCTTCCTGCGCCGCCAGTCGGACTGAATGGTCAGGCCCGCAACCGGTTCCGGCGGGCGCCCCTCCCCCGCCGGACCGGGCTTGCGTGGTAAAATCGTCGCCCGCATTAATCCAGTCAGCCCGCAGCCCGATGCTTCGTCAGCGCACCCTTAAATCAGTCGTCAAGGCTACCGGCGTGGGTCTCCACTCCGGCGTCAAGGTGTCGCTCGTCCTGCGTCCGGCGCAGGTGGATACGGGGGTCGTATTCCGCCGTGTCGATCTGACGCCGCCGGTGGACCTCAAGGCGGACCCGTTCGGCGTCGGTGACACCCGGCTGGCCTCCTGCCTGGAAAAAGACGGGGTCAAGGTCGCTACCGTCGAGCACCTGATGTCGGCGCTGGCCGGTCTCGGCATCGATAATATCTACGTCGATGTCGACGCCGCAGAACTGCCGATCATGGATGGATCGGCCGCGCCCTTCGTGTTTTTGCTGCAGTCGGCGGGAATCGAGGACCAGAACAGCGCCAAGAAATTCCTCCGGGTGAAGAAAACCGTGGAAGTGAAGGATGGCGACAAATGGGCCAGGCTGTCGCCCTACGACGGCTTCAGCCTCGATTTCTCCATTGTCTTCAACCACCCGGCAGTAGATCGTTCCGCCTCCCGCGCGCACATTGACTTTGCCGATCAATCCTACTTGCGTGAAGTCGCCCGCGCCCGCACCTTCGGCTTCATGCAGGACGTCGAAACACTGCGCGAACAGGGTCTGGCGCTGGGCGGTAGCCTGGAAAACGCCATCGTGATGGATGAATACCGGGTCCTCAACAGCGACGGCCTGCGCTACGCCGACGAGTTCGTCAAACACAAGATTCTCGATGCCATAGGGGATCTCTACCTGGCCGGCCATCCCCTGTTGGGGGCGTTTTCGGCGCACAAGTCGGGCCACGCGCTGAACAACCGGCTCTTGCGCGAATTGCTGGCCGATGCCGGCGCCTGGGAACTGGTGAGTTTTCAGCGCGCCGAGGAAGCGCCGGGAAGCATCGCCCGGCTGTATCCCAAGTTCGCCTGAACCATGCTGTTGCTCAGGATCGTCGGCATGCTCACGGCGATCATTATTGGCAGCGGTCTGGTCGCCTGGCTGGTGACCCGTGACCGGCGCTACCTTGCTCTGTCGGGCCGCGTCGCCAAGGCGGCGCTGGTGTTCTCGCTGGCAGTGCTGGTCCTGATGGCAGCCGAACGCCTGATCATTCTTTGACGCTGCGCAGCAGGCGTTCCAGAGCGCTCTTGAGAGGCGAATCAGCAGGCAGGCTGGACGCCAGCGCAGTGAGCCCATGCTTCTGGCTGACACCAGGCAGGACAGGCCTTTCGTGTCGAGGCTGGGGCGGATAAGGGTTTCGGGCTTGCACTCGGACCTCGATTTGAGTAACCTTTACCTCCTTGTTCGATAAATCGTTGGCGAGACGCGGTCCGAATTGACGGATCTTCGCTGCGACTGCGCCGTTGGCGGCGTGGATAAATAGTTTCCCCAAACGGAAGTTCGCTACCCGGACATAAGGCCTCAGCGCAGCCGGCAGCGCAGCTTCCAGGAGACGTTGGAATTGGAGCAGACGTTGGGCGTGGGCAGTAAGCCGCGCCATGCTGTCACCGGAGGCAAGGTGTTCCTGGAGACTGCGCGCTGTCATCGAAAATTAAGTTCTGGCGAAGGCTAACGTCGGCATTATCGGCGTTAAACGGCAACCGGAACGAACCTGGAGGAAGGGAAGGGATGCATATTATTCTCGTCTCTGACCGGCTGACAACCGCAAGAAGCATTACGCTGACCTGGGGTCATGCGATTCTTTTTGCCGCTGCCCTGTTCGGTTCGGTCCTTGTGCTGTCTTCGCTGTTCTCGTATGTAACCGTTCGCCATGCTGCGGAAGTCCGCCTGCCCTTCCTGCAGGATATGTTGCGCTCGATGAACGCCGAAGAAACCCAGCGCTCGAAGGACTTTGTCCGCGAAAACATCAATGCCATGGCCATCAAACTGGGCGAGATGCAGGCGCAACTGATGCGCCTCGACACCATCGGTGAGCGGCTTGCCGGCATGGCGGGTGTCAAGCCCCAGGAACTGAAAGCATTTGAAGCAAAGGCTGACGGCCGCGGCGGACCGCTGTTGCTGCCTGCCGCGATGTCCCCCACAGAACTGCAAGCGGCGGTCGACGCGCTGGCGCACCAGGTCGAAGCGAAATCCGACGCCATCTCCCTGATCGAGTCACAGATGCTTGAGGACAGGATCAGAAAAAGCCTGTTGCCGACCAGCCTTCCGGTCGAAGCCAACTGGAATGCCTCAACCTATGGCTGGCGCGTCGATCCCTTCACCGGCGAAAAGGCGATGCACGAGGGCGTGGACATCGTGGCGCCGGCGGGCACTTCTATTCGCAGCGCCGCTGCAGGCGTAGTCATCAGCACCGAGCGTCATCCGCAATACGGCAATCTGGTTGAAATCGACCACGGCAAGGATTTGACCACGCGCTACGCCCATGCCTCGAGGATTCTGGTGAAGGCCGGGCAACTGGTAAAACGCGGCCAGAAAATTGCGGAAGTGGGCACCACAGGGCGCTCCACCGGGCCGCACCTGCATTTTGAAGTACGCATTCGCGGTCTGGCGCAGAATCCGGACCGCTTCCTGCGCATGGCGCAGGCGACCCAGCGAGCCGCCGCGCAAATCCACTGAGCGACGCAGGGCGGGCAGCCCGCCCTGCATGTTAAAATCCCCGCTTTGTTTTGCTCGGCCGGTTGGCGGCCGGGTACCCCATGTTCTCCGGTTTCCGGGTCCGGCATGACTCCCGCTGTTGCGGGCATCGGCTTTCTCTGGAACCGGTTTCCGATTCGAGTGTTAAAAACATGATTACCCGCTTTGGTTGCAGCCTGACGCCCGCTTTCGCCGGCATTAGCTTTATCTGAAGCCGGTTTCTGAGTGATGACAAGATGATAACCGGCTTTCTCAAGAAGATTTTTGGCAGCCGCAATGAGCGGCTGATCAAGCAGTATTCCCAGACCGTCACCCGCATCAATGCCCTCGAAGCCGCTACTGAGCAGCTCTCCGACGAGGCGCTGCGGGCCAGGACGGACGAGTTCCGCAGTCGCCACGCGCAGGGTGAAACGCTCGACGCCCTGCTGCCGGAAGCCTTCGCCGTGGTGCGCGAGGCCGGCCGTCGTGTGCTCGGCATGCGCCATTTCGACATGCAGCTGGTCGGCGGCATGGTGCTGCATTACGGCAAGATCGCCGAAATGCGAACCGGCGAAGGCAAGACGCTGACGGCAACCCTCGCCGTGTATCTGAATGCGATTCCCGCCAAGGGCGTGCATCTGGTCACGGTCAATGATTACCTGGCCAGTCGCGACGCCGAGTGGATGGGGCGCATCTACCGTTTTCTGGGCCTCACCGTCGGCGTCAATCTTTCGCACATGCCGCACGATGAAAAGCAGGCCGCCTACGCCGCCGACATCACCTACGGCACCAACAACGAATTCGGCTTTGACTACCTGCGCGACAACATGGTGTATCTGGCCGACGAGCGCGTGCAGCGCGGCCTCAACTACGCCATCGTCGATGAAGTGGACTCGATCCTGATCGACGAGGCGCGCACGCCGCTGATCATTTCGGGTCAGGCCGAAGACCACACCGAGCTGTATCTGCGCATGAATGCCGTGCCGCCGCTGCTGACCAAGGGCGAGGCGGCGAAGGGCGAAGGCGAGGTCGATAGCGGCGATTACACCGTCGATCTCAAGTCTCACCAGGTTCTGCTGACCGAAGCCGGTCACGAAAAGGCCGAGGAAATCCTTGCCCGCCTCGGCATGCTGGCCGAGGGCAGCAGCCTCTACGAGCCGGCCAACATCCTGCTCATCCATCATCTGTATGCCGCGCTGCGGGCCAATACGCTGTACCACCGCGACCAGCAATACGTGGTGCAGGACGGCGAAGTAGTCATTGTCGACGAATTCACCGGACGCCTGATGGCCGGCCGGCGCTGGTCAGACGGCCTGCATCAGGCGGTCGAGGCCAAGGAAGGCGTTTCGATCCAGGCCGAGAATCAGACCCTGGCCTCGATCACCTTCCAGAATTATTTCCGCATGTACGGCAAGCTCGCCGGCATGACCGGCACGGCGGACACCGAGGCCTACGAGTTCCACCAGATCTACGGTCTCGAAACGGTAGTGATTCCAACCAACCGGCCGATGATCCGCCGTGACGAGAACGACCAGATTTTCCGCACCGCACCGGAGAAACACGCCGCGATCATCGCCGACATCCGCGCCTGCCACCAGCGGGGTCAGCCGGTGCTGGTCGGCACCACGTCGATCGAGAATTCCGAACTGCTGTCCGACCTGCTGAAGAAGGAAAAGCTGCCGCACCAGGTGCTCAACGCCAAGCAGCATGCGCGCGAAGCCGAGATCGTGGCGGAGGCCGGTCGTCCGGGCATGATCACCATTGCCACCAACATGGCCGGCCGCGGCACCGACATCGTGCTCGGCGGCAACATCGAAAAACCGAGCAACGCCATCCGCGACGACGAGTCGCTGAGCGCCGCCGAGAAGGAAAGCCGCACCGCCCTGCTCAAGGCCGAGTGGCAGAAGGTGCACGACCAGGTGCTGGCCTCGGGCGGCCTGCACATCATCGGTTCCGAGCGTCACGAATCGCGCCGCATCGACAATCAGCTGCGCGGCCGCTCCGGCCGGCAGGGCGATCCGGGCTCGTCGCGCTTCTACCTGGCGCTGGATGATTCGCTGCTGAAGATCTTCGCCGGCGAACGGCTCAACGCCATCATGGTGCGCCTGAAGATGCCCGAGGGCGAGGCCATCGAGCATCCTCTGGTCAGCCGTTCGCTGGAATCGGCGCAGCGCAAGGTCGAGCAGCGCAACTTCGATATCCGCAAGCAGTTGCTGGAATACGACGATGTCTCCAACGACCAGCGCAAGGTCATCTATCAGCAGCGCAACGAACTGCTCGACAGCGACGATATCGCCGAGACCATCACGGCCATGCGTCAGGGGCAGATCCACGACACCTTCCGCCTCTACATACCGGCGGAAAGCGTCGAGGAACAATGGGACGTCAGCGCCCTGGAAACGGCACTGGCGGCTGAACTCCATCTCAAGCTGCCGGTTGGCGAATGGATCAGGTCCGACGCGCAACTCGGCGACGACGACATCCTGCGGCGCCTGCTGGATGCCGGCGATGCCGCCTACGCCGAGAAGACCGGCAAGGTCGATGCCGAGGCCTGGTCAGGTTTCGAACGCAATGTCATGCTGCAAAGCCTGGACACGCATTGGCGTGAACATCTCTCTGCGCTCGATCACCTGCGCCAGGGTATCCATCTGCGCGGCTATGCGCAGAAGAATCCGAAGCAGGAATACAAGCGCGAAGCCTTCGAGCTTTTCGAAGGCCTGCTGCAGACCGTGCGCAGCGAAGTCTCCAAGCTGCTGCTCACCGTCGAAATCCGCAGCGAGGAGCAAATCGAAGAAGCCGAAGCTCCGCCGCAACTCGAAAACGTGCAATACCACCATGCCGATTACGATGAAGCACTCGGTGCCGCCGAACCCAAGCCGGCGCAGCCGGTCGAGCGGCACACGCCCAAGATCGGCCGCAACGATCTCTGCCCTTGCGGCAGCGGCAAGAAGTACAAGCACTGTCACGGCAAACTGAGTTGACCCGGGAAAGGCATCCGACGCTTGTCGAGGCCGGCGATGCCGTCCTCATACTCGACCAGACGCGGCTGCCGCACGAAGCGGTCATGCTGCGGCTGGCATCGCTCGAAGATGCCGCTCACGCGATCCGCGTCATGCAGGTACGCGGCGCACCGCTGATCGGCGCCACTGCCGCCTACGGGGTGGCGCTGGGTCTGGCCGACGACGCCGGCGATGACCGGCTGCAGCAGGTCATAGCAACGCTCGCCGCGACACGGCCGACAGCGGTCAATCTGCACTGGGCGCTGGCGCGCATGCAGCGCGTGCTGCAGGCAACGCCACCGCAGGGTCGGCGCGAGATCGCATGGACAGAGGCGCGAGCGATTGCGGTGGAAGACAGGGCCGCGAACAGCGCGATCGGGCTGAATGGATTGCCGCTGATAGCTGCAATCCATTCAGCCTTCGGCAAACAGAAGAAGGGCTATCCCCCCGGCCCCCTTCCCGGGCAAGGGGGTGACTATTTCAGGCAGGCTGCGCCTGACATTGTCAATGTCATGACCCACTGCAATGCCGGGCGGCTCGCCACGGTCGAACACGGCACAGCGCTGGCGCCGGTATATGCCGCGCGGGCAGCGGACGTGCCGGTGCACGTCTGGGTTTCCGAAACCCGGCCGCGCAACCAGGGTCTGCTCACGGCCTGGGAACTGCGCGAAGCGGGCGTGCCGCATACCCTGATTGCCGACAACGCCGCGGGGCTGCTGCTGATGCAGGGCAAGGTCGATCTGGTGATCGTCGGTGCCGATCGCATTGCCGCCAACGGTGACACCGCCAACAAGGTCGGAACCTATCTCAAGGCGCTCGCCGCCCGTGCCCACGGCGTGCCCTTCTATGTCGCCGCACCGCTGTCAACCATAGATTTCGCCTGCCCGTCCGGTGCCGCGATTCCGATCGAAGAGCGTGACGCGGCAGAACTTGGCGCAGGCGCCACGCCGGCGGCAAACCCGGCCTTCGATATAACGCCGGCGGCCTTGATCAGCGGCGTCATTTCCGAGCGCGGCGTGCTCCCTGCCGACGCCCTCGGCCAGTGGCGGCAATGAGCAGCGCAAGTTCCGGCCTCGCCGCCAGGGTGCTGGCCACGGCACGGGCAATGAACGCCTCGGGCATCAATCGCGGCAGCGCCGGCAACGTCAGCGCGCGCTGTGAAGACGGCTTCGTCATCACGCCCACCGGCATGGCCTATGACAGCTGCACCGCCGCGGACATGGTCACGCTAGGCCTTGACGGCTGCGTCAGCGCCACCGGTGCAACGCCGCGCAAACCCTCCTCCGAATGGCGCTTCCACCGCGACATCTATGCCGCGCGGCCGGAGGCCGGCGCCGTGGTGCACACGCATTCGCCCTTCGCCACCGCGCTGGCCTGCCAGGAACAGGGCATCCCTGCCTTTCATTACATGGTGGCGCGTTTCGGCGGCAGCGACGTAGCTTGCGCGGCCTACGCCAGCTTCGGCACCCAGGAATTGTCCGACGCCATCATCGCTGCGCTCGACGGCCGCTGCGGCTGCCTGATGGCGCATCACGGCATGGTGGTCTTCGGTCGCGACACGGATCATGCACTGGCGCTGGCGGTTGAACTCGAAACCCTGTGCGAGCAATACTGGCGCGTGCTGCAACTGGGCACGCCGAAGTTGCTGTCCGCCGCCGAAATGACCCGCGTCACGGCGAAATTCGCCGGCTACGGGCAGCAAGACTAAGCGCTCTGCGGGCCGGCGTCAGGCCTCGACCACGCCGCGTATCACCTGGTTGAAATGCCCTATCCACTCGACAGAGAACTGCCTGTCGCTGGCATTGACCTCGGCCACCGCGCGCAACAGCGAGCGCCCTTCGCCGCGATGGCTGTGCTTCAGCGTCACCGACTCGAAGGCATCGACGATGGCGAGGATCTTGGCACCGGGAACGATCCTGTCTTCCGTCAGTCCGTGCGGGTAGCCCTTGCCATCGACCATCTCGTGGTGCTGCGCAATCATCACCGCAGCCTCCTGCCAACCCGCCATGCGCCCGACCAGTCCGGCACCCAGGGAGGGATGCTCGTGCATCACCTGGCGCTCGGCCTCGCTCAGCGGACCGAGCTTGAGCCAGATCGGTTCCGGCAGCAGCATCATACCGATGTCATGGAGGTAGACCGCCGCCTCGAGTTGCGCGACATCCACCGGCTTGCCGGCGCACGCATTGGTGTCAAGCGCCAGCCGCAGCAGACGGGCGCTGCGGCCCTTGAACAGAGGTGAGCGGGATTCCAGTTGCAGTGCCAGGCGCTGAAAGAAACGCAGATCGCCGGCACGGTCGTTGCCGCCGGCGACGGTCTCGGACGGCAGCTTTGCCTGCCCGCGCAGCGGCATCCCGGCTACGCCAAGCGTCGCCGCACCGGCCGGGCGGAATCCGGTGACGGCCTCGATCAGGTCGACCGAGCCGGCATCCAGCCCGGCGTTGCCGGTGCCGCTCAAGCTGTCCAGCCCGTCTATCAGTTCGGGCAGCCGCAGGGTATCGATCGAACGCCCGGCGAGGAGGGCCTCGACCGCCAGTTCCAGGCGATCGAGCGCGAGCAGGACAGCCTCGGCCAGCAGCGGCGAAAAGTCCAGTTTGCCTTCGCGCAGCCTGACCAGCAGACTCTCGATGGGATGGGTGATTCGGACGCCGAGCTCGAAACCGCAGATCGACGCATCGCCCTTGATGGTATGCAGCGCCCTGAACAGCGCAGCAACGGCCTCACTGTCGCCGGGTTCGCGGCGCAGCCTGGCCACCTGCTGCTCCAGGGTGGTCGCCTGATCGTCAAGCGCGTCGCGAAACTCCACCAGCCGTTCGCGGTCGGCGATCTGCTTGTAGCGGGCGATGGCAGCACTCATCGGCGGCTTGCGGCCTTACTTCCCCTTGGCCCAGGAATCCCTCAGCGTCACTGCGCGATTAAATACCGGCGCGCCGGGGCGGGAATCGATGCGGTCGGCGACAAAGTAGCCGTGGCGTTCGAACTGAAAGCGGTCTTCGGCGGCGGCAGCTCCCAGGGCCGCTTCGAGTTGCGCGGTGATGACCAGCTTCGAGTCCGGGTTGAGATCGGCGATGAAGTCGCGGCCGCCCTCCCCCGGCGCCTCGACGGCGAACAGGCGGTCATACAGCCGCACCTCGCCGGCATAGGAATGCCGGGCCGAAACCCAGTGGATGTTGCCCTTGACCTTGTATGTATCGGCACCGGGCGTGCCGGATTTGGAGTCGGCCATGTACTCGCAATGCACCGCCACCACCTTGCCCGCGGCGTCCTTGTCGCAGCCCAGGCACTTCACCACGAAACCGTAGCGCAGGCGCACGGTGTTGCCGGGGAAAAGGCGGAAGTAGCCCTTGGACGGAACGTCCATGAAGTCTTCGCGCTCGATCCAGAGCTCTTTCGAAAAAGGCAGCGGGCGCTTGCCCCACTCGGGCTTCTGCGGGTGGTTGGGCGCCAGGCATTCCTCTTCCTGCCCCTCCGGGTAGTTGTCGATGACCAGCTTGACCGGGTCGAGCACGGCTATGCGCCGCGGCGCGGTTTCGTTGAGATGTTCGCGCTGGCAGTCCTCCAGCACGCTGATGTCGATCCAGGAATCGGACTTGGTGACACCGATCATTTCGCTGAAGCGGCGAAAACCCTCCGGCGTGAAGCCGCGGCGCCGCGCGCCGACCAGGGTCGGCAGGCGCGGATCGTCCCAGCCGCCGACGTGCTTTTCCTCGACCAGCTGGATCAGCTTGCGCTTGGAGAGCACGACATAGGACAGGTTGAGCCGGGCGAACTCGATCTGCTGCGGCAGCGGCGTATTGACGCAGCCGAGTTCGGCCAACCGCGCCAGCAGCCAGTCGTAGAACGGGCGCTGGTCTTCGAACTCGAGGGTGCAGATGGAATGGGTGATGTTCTCCAGCGCATCCTCGATGGGGTGGGCGTAGGTATACATCGGGTATATGCACCAGGCATCGCCGGTATTGTGGTGCGTGGCCTTGCGGATGCGGTAGATGGCCGGGTCGCGCAGGTTGATGTTGCCCGAGGCCATGTCGATTTTTGCCCGCAGCACGTGCGTGCCGTCGGCGAATTCGCCGGCTTTCATGCGGCGGAACAGATCGAGGTTCTCGGCCGCCGTGCGCAAGCGGAAGGGAGAATTGTGGCCCGCAGTGGTCAGCGTGCCGCGACTGGCGCGCAACTCGTCGGCGGTCTGCGAATCGACATAGGCATGGCCGGCCTCGATCAGCTTCTCGGCGAAGTCGTACATCCACTGGAAGTAGCCGGAGGCCAGGTACTTGTTCTCCTGCCAGTCGAAGCCCAACCAATGCACGGCATCGATGATGGCATCGACATATTCCTGCTCTTCCTTTTCCGGATTGGTGTCATCGAAGCGCAGATGGCAGGCGCCCTGGTAATCCAGGGCGAGGCCGAAGTTCAGGCAGATCGACTTGGCGTGGCCGAAATGCAGGTAGCCGTTCGGCTCCGGCGGGAAGCGGGTGCGGATTCTTGCCGCATCTGCCGCGCCGCCTTTCTGCTGCGCCGCCGGGCCGGGCTGTCCGCTCCAGTGGCGCAATGCGTACTTGCCTGACTTGAGGTCGGCATCGATGATGTGGCGGATGAAGTTATTTACCCGTGCGCCGGCGCCGGGTACGGTATCCACGCGGACGGAGGGTTTGTCGAGTTCGGCCATGTCTGCTGCTTGCATTGGTGCGAAGCCGCAATTCTACCGGCGAAGCCGCGTAAAATCGTAGCCATGAATGGATTGGCATTGCTCGCAATCGGCGTCGGCGCGGCGCTCGGCGCCTGGTTGCGGTGGGGACTGGGACTGTGGCTGAATCACCTGCTGCCCACCCTGCCGCTGGGAACCCTGGCCGCCAACCTGATCGGCGGCTATCTGGTGGGTGTTGCCGTGGCCGTCTTCCACATCAACGTTGAACTGCCCCCCGAGGCGAAGCTCTTCGCCATCACGGGCTTTCTCGGCGGCCTGACCACCTTTTCCACCTTCTCGGCCGAAGTGGTGGGCCTGATACGCACGGCCCAATACGGTTGGGCACTGGGCACGGCATCGGTGCACCTGTTCGGTTCGCTGTTACTCACCGGTCTGGGCATCTTCACCATCCAAAAGCTGGCGCAATGAGCGCCTCCGCCGTCCCGCCAGCACAGAAATTTCCGAAACGATGCACTGCCGCTATTGCACGCGCGGCACGGCGTCCGCCATTAGCGCCTTGAATTTCGGGTCCAATGTATCTACAATGTAGAGACATATTGTCCGGGAGATAACGCAATGGAAACCACTATCCGCAAATGGGGCAACAGTCCCGCCGTTCGGCTGCCGGCGGCGGTATTGCGCGAGGCGGCGTTCGGCGTCGAGCAGCGCGTCAACATCTCGGTGTCGCAGGGCAGGATCGTGATCGAGCCATCGGGCCGGGTTGCCTATGATCTCGATGCACTGCTCGATGGCATCACGGCCGGCAACAGGCATGGGGAAGCCGATTTCGGCGCTCGGGTCGGCAAGGAGATTTGGTGATGGCCTATGTGCCGGATGCAGGACACGTAGTCTGGCTGGAGTTCGATCCCCAGGCGGGTCACGAGCAGGCCGGGCGGCGCCCGGCGTTGGTGATGAGTCCGGCGCGCTACAACGGCAAGACCGGATTGATGGTTTGCTGCCCGATGACGACGAAGATCAAGGGACACCCTTTCGAGGTACTGGCAGATACCGGTGACCAGCCGAGTGCGGTTCTTTCCGACCAGATGAAGTCGCTTGACTGGAAGGTACGGCGGGCGAAGAAGAGGGCCGAGGTATCCGCCGAAGTGATGCGGCACGTGCGCGCAAAGCTCAAGGCGCTTCTGCAAATCGACTGAAACGCCGCCATGAAGTTCGACCCCGAAGCTCGCCGGGCGGCGCGGCCCGCGCTGAGCTATGACGAGGCGCTGCCGGTGAATGTGCGCCGCGTCGAAATCGGCGCGGCGATACTCAAGCATCAGGTCGTGGTCATCTGCGGCGAAACCGGCTCCGGCAAGACCACGCAACTGCCGAAGATCTGCCTCGAGATCGGCCGCGGCCTGACCGGCATGATCGGCCACACCCAGCCGCGCCGCATCGCCGCACGCGCCACGGCGACACGGATATCGCAGGAGCTGAAATCGGAACTCGGCCGCCACGTCGGCTTCAAGATCCGCTTCACCGACCGCGTTACCCCGGACAGCTACATCAAGCTGATGACCGACGGCATCCTGCTCGCCGAAACCCAGACCGACCCGCTGCTGCGCCAGTACGACACCATACTCATCGACGAGGCCCACGAACGCAGCCTCAACATCGACTTCCTGCTCGGCTACCTCAAGCAACTGCTGCCGAAGAGACCGGAGCTCAAGCTCATCGTCACCTCGGCGACGCTCGACGCCGAGCGCTTCAGCCGGCATTTCACCCGAGACGGAAATGCGGCGCCGGTAATCGAGGTTTCGGGACGGCTGTATCCGATCGAAACACGCTACCGCCCGTGGCAAGACAAGAAGGACGGCGACCTCAACGACGCCATCGTCGATGCGGTGGACGAGGCACATCGCACAGGGCCGGGCGATGTGCTGGTCTTCCTCCCCGGCGAGCGCGAGATACGCGAGGCCGCCGAGGCGCTGAGGAAACATCATCCACCGGGACTCGAAGTGCTGTCGCTGTTCGCCCGCCAGTCGGCGCCCGAACAGGCGCGGGTGTTTTCATCGCACCAGGGGCGGCGCGTGGTGCTGGCGACCAATGTCGCCGAGACCTCGCTGACGGTGCCCGGCATCCGTTACGTGATCGACTCGGGCCTGGCCCGCGTCAAGCGCTACTCGCATCGCAACAAGGTCGAGCAGTTGCAGGTGGAACCGGTCTCGCAGGCGGCGGCCAGCCAGCGCGCCGGACGCTGCGGCCGGGTTTCTGCCGGCATCTGCTTCAAGCTCTATGACGAAGAAGATTTCAACAAGCGCCCCGCCTACACCGAACCGGAGATTCTTCGCTCCAGCCTGGCCGGCGTGATCCTGCGCATGAAGTCGCTGCACCTGGGCGACGTCGAGGATTTCCCCTTCCTCGAAGCACCGGCGCCGCGCATGATTACCGACGGCTATCAGCTGCTGGCGGAACTCGGGGCAATCGACGAAACGAGCAAGGAACTCACGAAAGTCGGAGTCGAACTGGCCCGGTTGCCCCTCGATCCCAAGATCGGCCGCATGATCCTCGCCGCGCGCGAACACGGCTGCCTGAAGGAAGTGCTGATCATCGCCGCCGCCCTTGGCACCCAGGACCCGCGCGACCGGCCGCAGGAGCATGCGACGAGCGCCGACCAGGCTCATGCCAAATGGAAGGACGAGAAGTCCGAGTTCCTCTCCTACCTCAAGCTCTGGCACGCAGCCGACGAGGTGTGGAAGCACGAGACCAGCAACAAGCAGCGCCAGTGGTGCCGGCAGAACTTCATCAACTGGTTGAGGCTGCGCGAGTGGCGCGACGTCCATGCACAACTGCATGTGGTGTGCACCGAACACGGTTGGAAAGACAACTCCTTGGCGGCACCCTACGAAGCCATCCACAAGGCACTGCTGACGGGCTTGCTCGGCCACATCGGCCTGATCAGCGAGGAAGACAGGAACTACCTCGGCGCACGCGGCATCCGCTTCTTCATTCACCCCGGATCGTCGCTGCTCAAGAAGGCCGGACGCTGGATCGTCGCCGCCGAACTGGTGGAGACCTCGCGCCTGTTCGCCCGCTGCATCGCCAAGATCGAGCCGGAGTGGCTGGAGCAGGTCGGCAGCCACCTGATCCGCCGCCACGTTTATGAACCGCACTGGGAAAAGGGCCCGGGGCAGGTCGTGGCCTGGGAACGCGTCACCCTGCACGGGCTGATGCTGCATGCCAAGCGACGCCTGCACTATGGCCCCACGGACCCGAAGCTGGCGCGCGAAATCCTGATCCGCGAGGCGTTGGTCGAAGGCCAGGTGGGCGAGGACTGGGTGCGCAAGTGGCGCTTCTTCCAGCACAACGCCAAACTCATGAAGGAAATTCAGGCGCTGGAGCACAAGTCGCGGCGGCCCGACGTGCTGGTCGACGACGAACTGATTTACGCCTTTTACGACGACAAGCTGCCGCAAGGCATCATCACCCTGGCCGCCTTCGACCACTGGCGGCGCGAGGCGGAGGCGACCGAGCCCAAGCTGCTCTGCCTGGAGAAGGAGCAGTTGATGCGCCATGAGGCGGCGGGCATCACCACCGATGCCTTTCCGCCGGCACTGACGCATCACGGCCAGAGCTTCAAGCTCAGCTACCACCACGACCCCGGTGCGGCCGACGACGGCGTGACGCTGACGCTGCCGCTGACGGCGCTCAACCAGTTGCCGGCCAATCGCTGCGAATGGCTGGTGCCCGGTCTGCTCAAGGAAAAAATCCTCGCCTTGCTGAAGACCCTGCAGCAGAAATACCGCCACCGGCTGCAGCCGCTCGACGAGTTCGCGACGAATTTTTGCGAAGCCGGAAACGACCTGGACGAGCCGCTGGTGCGCGCCCTGACGCGCAGCGCCGAGGAACATCTGGCGATGAAGCTGCCGCTTGATGCCTTCCGCAGCGGCGAACTGCGGCCGCACCTGTTCATGAACTTCCGGCTCACCGACGAGCACGGCGGCACACTGGCCATTTCGCGCAACCTGGCCGAACTGCGCGCCGAGTATCGCGGCCGCGTCGAGCAGGCTTACGCCGCCGCGGAAGTAAGCCACGAGGCGGCCACCGGAGACCTCACCGGGCTAACCGCCTGGACCTTCGGCCCCCTGCCCGAACTGATGGAAGTCAAGGTCGGATCAGGCACCACGCTGGGTTTCCCGGCGCTGGTCGACCTGGGTGAGAACGTGCGCCTGACCGCTTTCGATACCGAAGACAAGGCGCGTGCCGAGCATCGCAAAGGCATGTCGCGGCTGTTCGCGCTGCAACTGGCAGCCCAGGTCAAGGCCATCGAAAAGCTGCCGGGACTGCGCGAACTTGCGCTGCAGTTTGTCGCGCTGGGCACCGAGAAGGAACTCAGGGAGCAGTTGGTCGCCGTGACCCTGGAACGCACCTGCCTGATGGACCCGCTGCCGACGGATGAAGCTTCGTTCGCGGCACGGCGCGAAGCGGCGCGCGGCCGCATCCTGCTGGTGGCGCAGGAGATCCTGCGCCTGCTCGCCGGCATCCTGGCCGAGCATGCGGTCCTCGCAAAGAAGCTCGCCTCCATGCAAAAAGCATTGCCGCAGGCCTGCGCCGACATCGGCGCGCAGCTGTCCGACCTGATACCAAAAAGGTTCATTGCGGCAACCTCCTTCGAACGGCTGCAGCACTACCCGCGCTACCTCAAGGCGATCAGCATGCGGCTGGAAAAAGCGCGCAGCGACCCGGCACGCGATGCGCGCCTGATGGCCGACTGGCAGGCGCTGGGCAAGCCCTGGGAGCGCGAACGCAACGCCATGCTCAAATCCGGCCAGGCCGGCGACGCCTTTCTCGACGAATTCCGCTGGCTGCTGGAAGAACTGCGCGTCGCCCTGTTCGCGCAGGAACTGAAAACATCGTCGCCGGTTTCGGTGAAACGATTGCAGAAGATGTGGGATAGTCGGGTACACAGATGATCCTAAATTCCTCACCACAGAGACACAGAGGCACAGAGAAGGGCCTGGAATCAGAGGCGTGTCAATCCGGTGGCGAGAGCCCACGAGGTGAGCGCCTTCCATACGGCAAGCACTTGGTTTTCCTCTGCGATCTCTGTGCCTCTGTGGTTCAACCGAGTTTTCAAGGATGATTGAAGTATTTGCAGCCTTTACCAGGTCGCTGCGCGACCTGACGCGCAGCGAGGTGTTGTGGCATGCGCTGTGGCCGCCGCTGCTGGCGCTGCTCGTCTGGATCGTCGTCGCCGTCTCGGTGTGGAGCGATGCCCTGGCGCTGATGGCGCGCATCCTGCCGCAACTGCCGTGGTCAGGTTGGGAATGGCTGGCGCGCTGGGCCGCGGTATTCCTGCTGCTGTCCGCCTTCGCTGCGCTCACCTATTTCACTGCGATTCTGCTGGTGGCCGTATTTGCACTGCCGCGCCTGGTCGATCTGATTGCGGAACGCGACTACCCGGATCTGGGGCGCCATGGCGAAAACGTGTTCTGGGGCAGCCTGGGCAATACTCTGGCGGCCGGCGCGATCTTTGTCGCCGCGTGTTTCCTCATGCTGCCGCTGCTGCTGATCCCGGGAGCCGTGCTGGTACTACCCTTGCTGTCGGCCGGCTGGCTCAACCAGCGCAGCTTCGGTTTCGATGCCCTGGCCGGACATGCCTCGCGCAATGAAATTCAGCGTCTGCTGGCGGCCAATCGCAGCCGGTTCTATTTTGCCGGGGTCGCAACCGCCGCCACGGCGCACGTTCCACTAATCAACCTGCTGGCTCCCGCCTTCACCGCGCTGGTCTTCGTCCATCTCGGTCTTGCCGCGCTGCGGCGCCAGCGTCAGGAAGGAGGCATAGAACTATGACAGGCATCGGTGCCATCATCATCGGCGACGAGATCACCCTCGGCCGCCGCCAGGACAAGCACTTTCCCAAACTGATCGAACTGCTTGCGGCGCGCGGCCTGGTGCTGAACTGGGCGCTTTACATGGCCGACGATCGCCAGCGCCTGACCGAAACCCTGGCGCGAACGCTGGCCGGCGATGACATCGTGTTCAGCTTCGGCGGCATCGGCAACACCCCGGACGACCACACGCGGCAGGCCGCTGCAGCCGCTGCGGGAGTGGAACTGGTGCTGCATGCGGATGCCGAGCGCGAGATCCGGGCGCGCTTTGCCGAACTCAAGTCCGAACCGACCGAGGTGCAGTGGGCTCTGGGCCATTTCCCGGCGGGCAGCCGCATCATTCCCAATCCCTACAACCGGATTCCGGGATTCTCGCTGGGCCGGCATCACTTCGTGCCGGGCTTTCCGCAGATGGCCTGGCCGATGGTGGAGTGGGTGCTCGACAGCGACTACTCCTCGCGCTTCAACGCGAATCCGAGTGCAGAAGCGGCGATCCTGGTCTGGAAGGGTCTCGAGGGAACGCTGATCCACCTCATGCGGCAGGTCGAAGCCGACTTTCCCGGCGTCAAGGTGTTCAGCCTGCCCTTCCTCGGCTCGAAGGAAGTCGAGCGTCATATCGAACTCGGCGTGCGCGGCGCGCCGCAAGAAGTGCCGGCGGCGATGGAGGCGCTCCGGCGCGGCGTGGTTGAACTGGGCTATGCCTTCGACGAAAAGTGACGCTGCCAGCCTGAACTGAAACCCGGCTGCGCCTCGATTTGCTTTATCCTGTCCCTACCGGAAACATGCGAAAGCAGGCGCCGTCATGATCGACAGTCAAGACCGCAAGCATCTCGAACAGGCCAAGCTGTTCGCCAACATCAGCCTGGAAAGCGTGGAGCATCTCCTCGAGAGATGTCACAGGCTTGAGCTGGAACGCGGCGAGCACCTGCTGGAAGCCGGTGCCGCCAACAGTCATCTGTATCTGGTTCTTGACGGCGAACTGCGTGTCTACCTGGCTGGCCGCGATATGCCGGAACATGCGGTATTCGGCCCCGGCGAATGCGTCGGCGAGATGTCGCTGCTGGACAGCCGGCAGGCCTCGGCCCTGGTGCTGGCGGCGGCCGATACGCGCCTTCTGGCGATGCCGCACGAGGTGCTCTGGTCGCTGGTGGATTGTTCCCACGGCGTGGCGCGCAACCTGTTGGCGATCATGGCCGGCCGCATGCGCAACGACAACCTGACGATGGTTTCCTCACAGACCCACAGCCTCGAGTTCGAGCAGGCGGCGAGCGTCGATGCGCTCACCGGGATCCACAACCGGCGCTGGCTGCTGGAGGCCTATCCGCGCGCCATCGACCGCTGCGAACGCGATAACGAGTTGCTTTGCCTGGTGATCGCCGACATCGATTTGTTCAAGTCTTTCAATGAGCGCTTCGGCCATCTCGCCGGCGATGCCGTGTTGCGTCGCGTGGCGCGCCAGTTGGCCGAAGGACTGCGGGCGCAGGACCTGATTGCGCGTTACGGTGGCGAGGAGTTCCTGATTCTGCTGCCGCGATCAGCGCTTGATGAAGCCCTGCTGATCGCCGAGCGACTGCGCGATCTGGTGGCCGCCGGCTGCGGGCTGGAGACGGAAGAAGGCGTGCAAGGCGTGACGATCAGTTGCGGTGTCGCCCAGATGATCCGCGGCGAACAGTTCGACACGCTGGCTTTGCGCGCCGATGAAGCTCTGCGCCGGGCCAAGCAGAACGGCCGCGACCGGGTCGAGATGGCGGAGTAACGCGGCCGCCCTACCCCGTGCCGCCCACCGTCAAACCGTCGATGCGCAGCGTCGGCTGGCCGACGCCGACCGGCACGCTCTGGCCTTCCTTGCCGCAGGTGCCGACACCCGGATCGAGCGCCATGTCGTTGCCGATCATGGCGACGCGCATCATCGCCTCGGGGCCGCTGCCGATCAGCGTCGCGCCCTTGACCGGCGTGGTGATTTTGCCGTTCTCGATCAGGTAGGCCTCGGCAGTCGAGAAGACGAACTTGCCGCTGGTGATGTCCACCTGGCCGCCACCGAAGTTGGCGGCATACAGGCCCTTCTTCACCGACTTGATGATTTCCTGCGGATCGTGGCCGCCGTTCAGCATCGTGGTGTTGGTCATGCGCGGCAGCGGCAGGTGGGCGAAGGACTCGCGGCGGCCGTTGCCGGTGACCGGCACCCCCATCAGGCGCGCATTCAGCGTGTCCTGCAGGTAGCCGACGAGAATGCCGTCTTCGATCAATACCGTGCGCTGCGTCGGATTGCCTTCGTCGTCGATGGAGAGCGAACCGCGCCGCTCGGCAATCGTGCCGTCATCGACCACGGTGACCCCCCTGGCCGCGACGCGCTGGCCGATGCGGCCGGCGAAAGTGGAACTGCCCTTGCGGTTGAAGTCGCCTTCAAGGCCGTGGCCCACCGCTTCGTGGAGCAGGATGCCGGGCCAGCCGGGACCCAGCACCACGGTCATTTCGCCGGCTGGCGCAGGCTTGGCGGCAAGATTGACGCTGGCCTGATGCACGGCGCGCGCGGCGTAATCATGCAGCATGGCATCGCTGAAATAGGCGTAGTCGAAACGTCCGCCGCCACCTGACGAACCCTGCTCGCGCCGCCCTTTTTCTTCCATGATCACGGAAATCGAAATGCGCACCAGCGGCCGCACGTCGGCCGCCATGTGGCCGTCGGAACGCGCCACCAGCACCACTTCCCAGGTGCCGGCAATGCTCGCCATGACCTCCTTGACGCGCGGGTCAGCGGCGCGCGCCATGGCTTCCAGGCGCTCCAGCAGCGTGACCTTGGCCGCGTCGTCGAGCGAAGCGATGGGGTCGTCCCCGGCGTACAGCGCCGGCGGCGGCCTGCTCCGGCGCAGCATCGGCGCCAGACGCTGGGCGCCGGCGGCGGCAATCGCACGGGTGGTACCGGCGGCGGCCTGCAGCGCCGCCAGGCTGATGTCGTCGGAATAGGCAAAGGCGGTTTTCTCGCCGCAGATGGCGCGCACCCCGACGCCCTGCTCGATGTTGAAGCTGCCCGACTTGACGATGCCTTCCTCCAGGCTCCAGGCCTCGGAGCGGGCATACTGAAAATACAGGTCGGCGTAATCGACGTGATTGCCGAACAGTTGGCCGAACACCCGCTCCAGCAGATGCGGCGCCAGGCCGTGAGGCTTGAGCAGAACTTGTTCGGCGATGTCGAAATGGGGAACTGGGCTAGCTGGGGCGTTCATGAATGTCCTTGGGGAATGATGTCTAAGACCCTATTGGCCACAGAGGACACAGAGATCACAGAGGGGAAAAACCGCAAAAAGATTGCTCACGATTCTCGATTTTCTCTGTGCCCTCTGTGATCTCTGTGGCTAATTGGTTTTGCAGATCGCTACAGTATGCGGTGTTTCAGGGCGGGCAGGCTGGCCCTGATCTCGGTCAGCCGCTGCCGGTCGAAGTCAGCAGCGACCACGCCCTCCCCTTTGTCCATGCGGGCCAGAACCTCGCCCCAGGGACCGATGATCATGCTGTTGCCGTGGGTCATGCGTCCGGTCGGATGCCGGCCGCCTTGCGCCGCCGCCAGAACATAGCACTGGTTCTCGACGGCGCGGGCGCGCAGCAGCAATTCCCAGTGGGCGCGGCCGGTGGTTTCGGTGAAGGCGGCGGGCAACACCAGCAGGTCGACAGCGCCCATGGCGCGGAAAAGCTCCGGAAAGCGCAAGTCATAACAGACGGCGAGGCCAACGCGGCCGAGTGGCGAATCGAACGCCACGACCTGATTGCCGCGTTCGATGGTGAGGGCTTCGTCGTAGGCCTCATCACCCTTCTTGAAACCGAAGAGGTGGATCTTGTCGTAGCGCGCCACGCGCCGGCCCTGCGCATCGAATACGAGACAGCTGTTGCGCAGTTTGTCCGGAGCGTCCGCCGTCAGGGGAATTGAACCGCCGACCAGCCAGATTCCGTGGCGGCACGCTGCGTCGGCGAGGAAATCCTGGATCGGACCGCTGCCATCGGTTTCGCGCGCCGCAAGCCGGTCGGCATCCGTGGCGCCGATCAGCGGAAAATATTCGGGCAGGGCAACCAGTTGCGCGCCGGCCGCTGCAGCCTCGGCAATCAGGCGGCCGGCGGTGGCCAGATTGGGCGTCACGTCCGGAGTGGAAATCATCTGTACTGCGGCAATCCGGGTTGCGGCCGCGGCGCTTGACGCCGAAGGGTCCGGCATCGGGTGCTGATGCTCCATAGTCATTTCGTTGCCTCCGGCTTCTTCTCCTGCCCCAGTTTGTCGACCTTGGGATCGGCCCAGCTGCCGGTCACCGCGTATTCGAAGGCGAAGGCCTGGTCGAGGGGATCCTTGAAGATTTTTTGCGCCGCCCAGGCGATCACACCGGCGAGCGGGTTGGCAATCATGGCCCCGACCGCAAGCGATTCGCCCACCGCAGGCTGCACGCGCACCTTGAGATTCTGTGTCTCGGCGGTCAGATTGACGGCGCCGCTCATCAACACTTTTGCCGAGGGTCCTTGAATCTGCAGGTCCTTCGTCTCCAACACGCCGCGCGCCACGGCAAACTGGCCGCCTATGCTGTCGAAGGCAAAACCGTCGCTGAAGATGTCGCGAAAATCGAGGGTGATGCGGCGCGGCAGCGATTGCAGGCTGAGAATCCCGAGCAGGCGGCCGACGCCGGGTTCGAGCTTGACGAACTGGCCGCCGGAGGCGTCGAGCTTGAAACTGCCGTTGAGGGTCGGATAGTCGATGGTGAAGGGCGAACCGTTCCATGACAGGTTGCCGGAGAGACTGGCACTGCCGCGGCGCACCGCGTCCGGATGGCCGATGCGCGCCAGGAGCTTCTCTATGCTTTTTGCACCGAGCTTGAATTCGACACGGGTATCGGGCTGGGTCGGGCTGGGTCGCCAGCGGCCGGTGGCCTCCAGCGTGCCATCGTCATTCTTCGCGTCGACCCGGGTATTCCAGTAGCCGTCCTTGTTTTCCGCCGCGATGCGCACGGTGCCGAGCGCGCGGTCCTTGAGCGAGAGCTGGTCGACAGTGATGTCGAGCGCCGGGATCCGCTGCATGACTTCGCTGCTCCTGGCCTGCAGGACGGCCGGCGTGGCAACAGATTCGGGAATCGAAAACTGGGCAATGCGCCCGGTCAGTTTGCCGCTGCCGGCGCTGTTCCACTCAAAGTTGCCGGCGAGCTCGCGACTTTTCAGCTCGAAGCGCGTACTGGTCGCACCCTCCGCCCGGCTGCCGCTGACGCGCACATCGTGGAAGCTCTTTTCCATCACGCCGAGATCGGCCGTACGCAAATCGAACTGCACCGCCGGCAGCAGCGATAGCGCCGGGCCGCCTTGAATACTGCCGGGGCTCTGGCTCATCAGCAGGCTGCGCCAGAAATCCGCGTTAGCCCGCGGCAGATTCGCGACGACAATCAGGCTGCGCTCCGGCAGGCTGGCACTGACATCGCCCAGCGCCAGCAAGCCGCGCGTGATCACCGGCGGATTGACATCGTGGCGGCGCACCAGTTGAAAGCGCAGGCTGCGCCCGAGGCTGATGTCGAGCATGTCTTGTGCAGCGCCGGGAGTCGCTGCTCGCGCCGCTGTTGCCGCCTTGCCCGCCGCGCTGCGCGCCGCCGCATCGGGTGGCGGCTTGCGTTCCAGATTGAAGGCCATGGCCTCGCCGGACGACTTGTTGAAGGGCTCCGGCAGGCTCGATGACAGCCCGATCAGATTCGAGCTCAGCTTCACTTCCGCCGACTTCTTCCTGACGCGTACGCTGCCCGTCCATTTCGCACTGCCCGACAGATGGTCGAACACGGGATGCGGGAACTGGCGCCGCAGCGTTGCGATGCCGACCTCGCCGGCGGCATTGATCTGGACATTGCCGTCACCTGCGCTCTTCACGTCCACGTGCAGCGGAGTGCCCAGCAGCGTGCCGCGAATGCCCTGTGCCTCGAGATGGTCTTCGCTGAAGCGCAAGGCGCCGCGGACCTCGGCCAGCGGCGGCAGGTCGCTGTCGACCGTCAGGCGGTTGCCGTCGAAGCGGTAGCTGCCGGCGACCTTTGAATTCACCAGCCGGCGCAAGGGCAGGCTGAGCTTGAGATCGAGTTCGCCGTTGCCTTCCGCCTTCATGTCTTCAGTGAAATGATCGATACGCTCGCCGACCGGGCTGGCCTCGATGAAGCGCAGGAAATCCGCCGTCGGTCCCGCCGCTTTGCCGGTCACGGTGAGCAGTTCCTCGGCCTGTTCGATATCGGCAATCTCGGCGCGCACCTCGCGCAGGCCGACGCCGAATATCCTGCCGCTCTTGCCGGTGATCAGCATGCGTGCGCCTTCGAACAGCAGTTCGCCCTCGATATCGTTGATTTCCGGCCAACTGCGGGCATAGCGCAAAGTGGCATCGCGGAACTTGCCCCGCACCTCGAAGACGCCGCCTTTGCCGCCGCGGAAAGGAAACTGGCGCAAGTCGCCGCGCAACTTCAGCGTCGTCTCGCTGGCCTTGCCGCCGATGATGGCAACGCGCAGCCAGTCGCGCACGTCCTTGCCCACGGCCAAAGGCATGTAACGCCACACGGCATCGCCGCTGCCCCTCGTCAGCCGGGCATCGAGCTCGAGTTCGCCCGGCCCTTCGCTCAGGGCATGCCAGGTGCCGCTGGCTTCGCCGGCCGCATCCTTGTTGTGGAACGCCGCCTGGCGCAGATTGACATGCAGGCCGTCGGCGGCGGATTTCCAGTCGAGGTCGGCGGCGAAAGCTTCCAGTTCCAGCTTCGGATCGGCAAATACGGTGGGCAGTTCGAAGCCGGCCCGTTGGCCTTCCAGCCGCAGGCTGCCGCTTTTCTCGTTGCCCTCGATGCGGCCATTGACGCCGGAAATGCCCGGTACGGGACCGAGTGCGGCAAGCCCGAGGCCTTCAAAGCGGCTTTTTACGCTCCATGCTTGCAGCGTTCCCGGGGTTTCGGGAGTTTCCAGCTGACCCTTCCAGTCGAGCTTCAGATCGAAGACGCGGCCGCGCGGAGCGTGGCGCACCAGGCGGGCGCGGGCCGCCTGGTCCAGCGGCAGGTAAGCGGCGAGGCGCGCCAGGGCGTCCAGATCGAGGCCGTTGGCGCCGACCGCCCCCTGTGCCGGCCGGTTGGCCGCAGCGCTGTGCCAGACAACTTTCAGGTCCGTGGGCTGCAATGACAAACCGTCCCGGGTTGCCAGCGTAAAGTGGTTCAACTCGGCCTCGAAGCCGTCGTCGAGACGGCGTCCTGCCAGACGCCCTTCAAGCCGGAGCAGGTCCAGCTCAGGCAGGGTCGGGCGCAGTTGCAGGCGAACGTCCGCCAGCCGGACATCGGCGGTGGTCGAAACCAGCTGTTTGTCGGCGAATCCAAGCCACAGCCGCAATGCGCCGCTGCCTTGCGGCAAGGCTACCGGATAGTCGACCCAGGTACGCCAGACGGCGAGGTCGGCGTAGTCGAGTTCGGCATAGACCTCGCCTTTCCAGACCTCGAGCCGGTCGAGGTCGCGGCCCTTGAAATCGCCCCGGATGTCGATCCGGGCCGCCAGCTGACGCGGCGGATCGGCGGTGAAGCCGAAGCGGTGGCGGCTGCCGCTGTTGTCGAGCTGAAGGTTCAGGTGTTTCAGTTCCAGCGGCGGCGCGCCGCGCAACTCGTCCAGCCAGGTGATGCCGGCATCGCGGATGATGACGCGATCCTGCGCCAGCAACCAGTCGGTGAAGTCGTCTTCATCGCCCGGCTGCGGGGTAATTTCCAGCCCGGCGGCGAAGAAGCGGCCGGCGCCGTCGCGACGCAGCAGCAGCGTCGGCGCGTTCAGCTCCAGCCTGGCCAGGCGCAGCTGAAAGTGCCACAGCGAACTCCATGCCAGTTCGGCCTCGACCTGATCGAAACCCAGCGCGGAGCGTCCCTCAGCGTCACGGATCGAGAACCCTTCCAGATTCAGCATCGGGCGCAATCCGGCCCAGTGCGCCTCGATCTTGCGAATGCCGACCGGACGATTGATTGCCGTTCCGATCAGTTGCTCGACGTCGCCCCGGTAGTTTTCGATCTGCGGCAGGATCGCATAGCGCAAGGCCAGCAGCAGCAAAGCGAAGGCGAAATAGCCCAGCGTAGCCGCCCACAGCAGCACGCGCAGCACAAGCCCCATCCGGGGGTGGGCTTGCAGCAGGAGGCGCAGACGGGAGCGGAGGAGTGAAATGATGGGCGTGGAGGCTCTTGGGGACTGCGCCTGTACCCAAGCTAAAATGGGCCATTACAGCGCTTGACCCGCAAATTCTAACCGATGCCATCCCTTGCCGATATCGTAGAAACCTCCCGCTATCTGGGCCGCCTGCTGGCGGCCAGACCGGCACTGGCGGCTGAAGTCACGTCGTCGCTGGATCAACCGCTGAGCGCCGGCGAACTGGCCACCTGGCTCGCCGCGCAGCCGGTCACCGAAGACAGTCTCAAGCCCGCGCTGCGGCAGATCAAGCAGCGCGCCTACGCCCGAATCGCCGCACGTGATCTGGCAGGTCTGGCGCCGCTGGCCGAAGTCACCGAGGGCATGACCCTGATCGCCGAACTGGCGGTGCGCAAGGCCGTCGAAGTGCTCGGCGCCGGCCTGGTGGAACGCTACGGAACGCCGCGCGGCGCCGATGGTCAGGCCCAGGAAATGATCGTGATGGGCATGGGCAAGCTCGGCGGGCGCGAGTTGAACGTATCGTCCGACATCGACCTGATCTTTGCCTACCCCGAGGATGGCGAAACCGATGCAGCCACGGCAAACTCGCGGTCGATCTCGAACTTCGAGTTTTTTACCCGCCTCGGCCGCAGCCTGATCAACGCCATTGACGAGGCGACCGAAGACGGCCGCGTGTTTCGCGTCGACATGCGCTTGCGACCCAACGGGGATTCCGGGCCGCTGGTCTGCTCCTTCGACATGCTGGAAAACTACCTCATCACCCAGGGCCGGGAATGGGAGCGTTACGCCTGGATCAAGGCGCGACCCCTGACGGGAACGCGTCACGAAGAACTGGAGAAGGTTCGCCAGCCCTTCGTCTTTCGCAAGTATTTCGATTTCGGCGCCATCAATGCGATGCGCGACCTGCACGCCCAGATCCGCCGTGAGGTGGCGAAGAAGGACATGGCCGACAACGTCAAGCTGGGGCCGGGAGGTATTCGTGAAATCGAGTTCATTGCCCAGGTCTTCCAGCTGATCCGGGGCGGACGCGATACGCCCTTGCAGGTCAAGCCGACCCTGTCGGTGCTGAAGCTGCTGGCCGAGCGCGGCATCCTGACGGCCGATGCCGCCGCCGAGCTTTCTTCCGCCTACAGTTTCCTGCGCCGCCTCGAACATCGCCTGCAGTATCTCGATGATGCCCAGACACACAGCCTGCCGCTGGTTGCCGAGGACCGCCAACGCATCGCCAGAGCGATGGGCTTCGCCAGCTTCGATGCCCTGCTGGCGGAACTCGATGACCATCGTGCTGCGGTATCACGCCACTTCGGACAGGTGTTCGCCGATCCGAACCACGGCCAGCATGCCCTGGCCGGGCTTTGGCACGATGCCGGCGGCGAAGCCCGCGAAGAAAGCTTCGAGCGCCTGGGTTACCGCAATCCGCCGGCCGCAGCGCAGCGCATGGCGGCGCTGCGTTCGGGATCGCTCTACCAGCAGATGCCGCAGGACATTCGCGGCCGCTTCGATGTCCTCGTGCCGCGCCTGATCGAAGCCGCCGCCGCGCTGCCGAATCCGGACGACACCTTGTCGCGCGGCATCGATCTGCTCGAATCGATTTCCCGGCGCGCGGCCTATCTGGCCTTGTTGCAGCAGTACCCGCAGGCGCTGCAGAAGGTGGCGCAACTGGTCAGCAGTTCGAGCTGGGCGGCCGGCTACCTGCAGCGTCATCCGATCCTGCTCGACGAACTGCTCGATCCGCGCCTGCTCGATGCGGTGCCGGACTGGGCCGCCTTCCGCACTCAACTGTCGGCGCGACTGGAGGAACTCGAGCCCGACACCGAGCAGCAGATGGATACCTTGCGCGAGACGCACCACGCCCAGGTATTCAGGTTGCTGACGCAGGACATCGCCGGCCTGCTGACTGTAGAAAAACTGGCCGACCACCTTTCCGAACTCGCTGACGTTCTGCTCGATGCGGCGATCGACCGGGCATGGAAGAAGATGCCGAAACGCCACATCGAAACGCCGAAGTTCGCCGTCATCAGCTACGGCAAGCTGGGCGGCAAGGAACTGGGCTATGCCTCGGACCTCGACCTGGTGTTTGTTTTCGACGACCCGGCGCCCGAGGCCGGCGAAAATTACGGGCGACTGGGGACGCGGCTCAATACCTGGCTTTCGCTGCAGACGTCTGCCGGACAGTTGTTCGAAACCGACCTGCGCCTGCGGCCCAACGGCGACTCCGGCCTGGTGGTGAGTTCCATCGAGGCCTTCCGCAAGTACCAGCTCGAATCGGCCTGGGTCTGGGAGCACCAGGCCCTCACCCGTGCCCGTTTCTCGGCCGGCGACCGGGCGGTGGGCGAGGCATTCGAGCGCATCCGCATCGAAGTGCTGCGTCAGCAGCGCGACCTGGCCACGCTGCGCGAAGAGGTGCTGGCGATGCGGCAGAAGATGCTCGATGCACACGGCACCAAGGGCGATGCGCGCGAACTCGTTTTCGATCTCAAGCACGACCCGGGCGGACTGGTCGATGTCGAGTTCCTGGTCCAGTATCTGGTGCTCGGCTATTCGCAGCAGCACGCCGAACTCACCGCCAACCTGGGCAATATTGCATTGCTGAAAATCGCCGCCGGCCTCGGCCTGATTCCGCCCGGTCTCGCCGAAGAGGTGCGCAATGCCTATCGCGACTACCGCCGCATGCAGCACGCCCTGCGCCTCAACGGCGCCCGGCCGCGGGTTCATCCCGACCTGGTGCAGCAGCGCGTCGATGCGGTGCGCGAATTATGGCGCACCGTGTTCGGCGTCGACTAACGCGCGCGGCGGCGATGTGCCGGCATGGCCGGAGTTTGGCAACCGAAGTGATACCGGGAGTTACTCTGGTGAATCCGGCTGTTGGCCGGCGGGCACCCGCCGCAACCTGGCCGTAGCCCAGAAGGCACTGCCGCGACCCGCCTCACTGCTCACCCCGGCATCGCCACCCATCAGCAGCGCGATGCGCCGGGCAATGACCAGGCCGAGACCCGCACCGCGGTACTTTCGGGTCATGGAACCCTCTGCCTGAGTAAAAGCATGGAACAGCAAGGCCTGCTGCTCCGGGCGGATGCCGATGCCCTGATCGGCAACTTCGATCCGCAGCAATACGCTGAGGCTGTCTTCCTCCAGAGCGCGGGCGCGCACCGTGATGATTCCCTGCGGCGAGAACTTGATGGCGTTGCCGACGAAAGTCATCAGTATCTGCCCCAGTCGCATGGCGTCGCCACAGAGCAAATCGGGCAGCCCCGGCGATATTTCGCAGCACAGGCTCAGGCCCTTGGCCCGGGCGCTTGCTTCCTGCATGCCGAGGCTCTCGTCGATGACGTCAGCGAGAGAGAAGTTCTTCTCCTCCAGGATCAGCCGGTCGGCCTCGATCCTGGACATGTCGAGGATATCGTTGATGATGGCGAGCAGATGCAGGGCGGAGTCCATGCTCTTGTTGAGCCAGTCGACCTGCTTGGGGTCGGTGGCGCGGCGCAAGGCCAGATCGGTCATGCCCATGATGCCGTTCATCGGCGTGCGCAGCTCATGGCTCATGTTGGCGAGAAAGATGCTCTTGGCGCGGTTGGCAGCTTCGGCATCGTCACGGGCCTGTGCCAACTCTGCGGTACGGGCAAAGACCAGTTCTTCGAGGTGGTTGCGGTACTGGATCAGTTCGACTTCCGCTTGTTTGCGCTTGGTGACGTCCCTGTGCGTGCCGATCAGGCGCAAGGGCCTGCCGTTCCCGTCACGGCTGACCACCATGCCGCGGTCCAGTACCCACTTGTAGCTGCCATCCTTGCAACAGACGCGGTGTTCGCTGACGTAGCCCGGTGACTGGCCGTCGAGATAGGCCTGCACAACGGCAAGGGTAGCGGCCTTGTCGTCCGGATGGATGCGCTTCTCCCATTCCTCCAGGCCATCGCCTACTTCGTCTTCGGTC
>SESE01000060.1_pt1 | contig 46881 bp, 48 predicted proteins | sample 3171371 | NCBI WGS metagenome assembly SESE01 (sample SAMN06051881, study PRJNA518727) | freshwater metagenome | biome: subpolar coniferous forest; feature: holomictic lake; material: water; isolation source: holomictic Lake 442, 13 m depth | place: Canada: near Kenora, Ontario | collected... | reverse complement strand
CCCGCCTCAGTCCTGCGTTGCGGCTTCCAGGGCGGACTCGCAGAGGCGGCGGATGCCGGGGAGCATCTCGGTGTTCTGTAGGCCCTTCTCGCTGAGCCAGAGGCCTCCAACCGGTGGCTGGGGCAGCTGATCCTCGGCGGTGCGGGTGCGCAGCAGGTGGCTCAGGTAGAGGCGCTGCTGACCTTCGAGACCTTCCAGGCGCAGGAGCCAGGGGGTGGGCAGGCGGCTGGTGCGCTCGTCAAAGACCACTGGCAGCACCGAGGGATCGATGAAGCGGAAGGGGATGCCCCAGGCTGTCTCCACCTGGGCCTGCAGCAGGGCCGTGGGCAGGTAGCCCGGCGACCAGGGAATCTGGGCCGGCATGAGCAGGCCCCGGTGGGGGGAGTGGAGCGAAGGGGCCAGGAGGACAAAGGGCGTCGTGCGTCCGTGGACCAGCACCCCCTCGATGAAGGTGGTGAGATGAACCCGGCCCTCGGCCATCAGCGCCCGCCTGCGGTTTCCAGTTCCTGGAGCAGACGATCCCGGGCCACGCAGACTTCACCCACGGCGGCCTCAGGCTTGAACTTGAGGACCTCCTTGGTGCGCCTATCCCGCAGCTCGACAATGCCCTCCTTCAGGCCCCGGGCGCCCACGGTGAGGCGCAGGGGGAAGCCCAGCAGGTCCGCGTCCTTGAACTTGGCACCGGGGCTGAGGCCCTCGCGGTCGTCGTGGAGCACCTCGAAGCCGGCGGCCTCCAGGTCCTGCTCCACCTGGCTGGCCACGGCGGACACTTCGGGACTGGCGGGATCCAGGCAGACGAGGTGCACCTGGTAGGGGGCGATGGGCCAGGGCCAGATGATGCCGTCCGCATCGAAGTTCTGCTCGATGGCGGCGGCCACGGTGCGGGTGATGCCGATGCCGTAGCACCCCATGACCATGGGGTTTTCCTTGCCCTGCTCATCCAGGAAGGTGCAGGACATGGCCTTCGAGTACTTGATGCCCAGCTTGAAGACCTGACCCACCTCGATGCCGCGGAAGGCCTGGTAGTGGCCTCCGCCGCAGCGGGTGCAGGTGTCGCCCTCGGCGGCCATGCGCAGGTCCGCGAAGGTGCAGCCCGGCAGGTCCCGGGCGGGGTCCAGACCGAAGTGGTGGTAGTCCGTGCGGTTCGCGCCGCAGGTAAGATTGACGGCGCCTTCCAGGCTGCTGTCCACCAGCAGGCGCACACCGCTCAGGCCCACGGGGCCCATGAAGCCCGTCTTGGCGCCGGTGAGGGCCTCGGCCTCGTCCAGGGGCAGCAGCTCCAGCTCTGCGGCGGCCACGAAGTTCTTGACCTTCACGGGATTGACCTCGTGGTCCCCCCGCAGCACGGCGCCCACCAGCTTCACGGCGCCATTGGGGTAGGTCACGCGGTAGAGGAAGAACTTGCTGGTCTGCGCGAGCGCCATGCCGTCATGCTCGCCATCCTTCATCCCCGCCGCCTGCTCCACCTGGCCGACAACCCCCGGCGTACAGAAATGATCCCTTTTTAGCTCTTTCCCATCTCCGAAATTGCCGCAAGGCAATTTCGGAGCCTCAGTCTTCTCAATGTTGGACGTGTAGTCACACCCATCGCAGCTGAGGATGGCGTCCTCGCCGCTGCCGGCCAACACATGGAACTCGTGGGTGAAGCTGCCGCCGATGGCGCCGCTGTCGGCTTCCACGGGGCGGAACTTCACGCCCAGGCGACCGAAGATCCGCTTGTAGGCGTTGAACATGGCCCAGTACTCGCGGTCGGCGCAGGCGTCATCCGCGTGGAAGGAGTAGCCATCCTTCATGGTGAACTCGCGGCCCCGCATGAGGCCGAAGCGGGGGCGCCGCTCGTCCCGGAACTTGGTCTGGATCTGGAACAGGTTCTGGGGCAGCTGCTTGTAGCTGCGCACGTTCCTGCGGACGATGTCCGTGATGACTTCCTCATGGGTGGGCCCCAGGCAGAAGTTGTAGAAGTCGCGCTCGTCCGGCTGCTCGCCCTTCGCGCGGCGCTCCGCCAGATCGGCTTTGGCTTTGCGGTCGCAGAAGCGCAGCAGTTCATCGCCGTAGAACTTCCAGCGGCCACTCTCCTGCCACAGCTCGGCAGGCAGCACGGCGGGCATGAGCAGCTCCTGGCAGCCGTCCTTGGCCAGCTCCTCACGGACGATCTCTTCGAACTTCCGGATGCTGCGGAAGGCCAGCGGCAGGTAGCTGTAGATGCCAGCGGCCACCTTCTGGATCATGCCGGCCCGCATCATGAGCTGCTGGCTCACCACATCGGCGTCCCGGGGCGTCTCACGGAGGGTCTGGATCAGGAGCTTGGACTGCTTCATGGGGACCTCAAACCTTCAAGTCTAGCCGAGCAGGCCCTGGACCAACACGCTGGCCCGCTTGCCGTCGAAGGCCGCGCCGTGGGCCGCCTGCAGGGCCTTCATCACCAGCCCCATGTCCTTGCGGGTGACGGCTCCGCTCGCCGCGATGGCGGCCTTCACCGCCGCCTCCAGCTCCGGGCCTTCCAGCATGGCCGGCAGGTAAGGCAGGAGCAGGCCGATCTCTGCACGCTCCTGGGCGGCGCGCTCGAGCTGGCCCACCTTCTCGAACTGCTCAATGCTGTCTTCCCGGGACTTCACCAGCCGCTTGAGAACGGCGATGGCATCGGCCTCGGAGATGGTGCCCTGGGGGCCCAGGCCCTTGGCCACGGCCTCGTTCTTGTAGGCAGCCAGAGCCATGCGCAGCACCTGGGTGCGGGCCGCATCCCGGGCGAGCATGGAGGTCTTCAGGTCGGCAGTCAGTCGGTTCAGCATGTTTTCTCCTTGGTGCCCCAACGCAAGAACGGGCGCCTTCCGGCGCCCGTTCTTTTGATCAGAGCGGCGCGGCTCAGACCTTGTCGAACTTGATCACTTCCACGGGGCAGCTGGCGGAGGCGGCCTCAATGGCGGCTTCCAGGTCGGTGCCGTTGCTGCCGGAGAGGGGGCTCTGCTCGTCCCGGTTCTCGGAATCCACGCCATCCTCGCGCACGGCGCCGTTGACGTTGCAGCTGGTGTCGGTGACGTGGAACACCTCGGGGCACTCGGCCTCGCAGGCGTTGCACACGATGCAGCCTTCTTCGATCCAGACTTTGGTGATGGCCATGGTGATCTCCTCAGTTTGCGTGGGTGGCCCGGCTGGGCAGACTTAATAAACTAGCATTGGCCCCGCCCCAATTCCAAGCGTCCACTCCTTTCCCCGGCCATGGGAGACTGGACTTGTGACGGAGGTCCGGCCATGCGCCTGAAGGAAACCGGGATCCTGGCCCGCATCCGGGCGCTGCTCCCGGGTGGGGAGGACCTCCGGGACGACTGCGGAGCCCTGCCGCCGCCGCCGCCGGGCCAGAGACTGCTGGTGACCACGGACCTCATGGAGTCCGACCGCCACTTCCGCCTGGCCTGGCATCCCCCTGCCCTCCTGGGCCGCAAGCTATTGGCCGTGAATCTTTCGGACCTGGACGCCTCCGGCGCCACCCCCTTCGGCTACACCCTCACCCTGGCCCTGGGCCCGGAGATTGATGCGGACTGGCTCGAAGCCTTTCTGGTGGGTCTGGGCGAGGCCAGCCGCCGGGCGGGCGTGCAGGTCCTGGGGGGCGACACGGTGGGTCGCTCCGAGGGCCTGGGCTTGGGGCTGACGGCCTTTGGCAGCGCTACCCGCTGGCTCCGCCGGGACGGCCTGCAGCCCGGGGACACCCTCTACCTGGACCAGCGGCCCGGGGCCAGCCTGCGGGGCCTGCGCAAGCTCCAGGCTGGCCAGCGCTGGGACCCCGCCTGTCCAGATTCAGACCTGAAAGCCCACCTGGCCCCGGAGCCCAACCTGGGCCTGGGCGTCCGCCTGGCGGCCCTCCCCGAGGTGCATGCCTGCCTGGACCTGTCCGACGGCCTGAGCCGGGACCTGCGCAACCTGGCCGAGGCCTCCGGCGTCACCATCGCCGTGGACTCCGACCTGGACGCCGAAGCCTTGGAGGGCGGCGAGGACTACGCCCGCTGCTTCGGAGCGGGCCTGCCCCAGGCCGAGCTGGAAGCCCGCCTGGGACTCCCCTTGATACCGGTGGGCCGGGTGCTCGCCCGAGGGGAAGGCACCCTGCTGGCCTATGATGGGACTTCCCTCCTGCCCCTCCTGGACCTCAGCTTCGACCACTTCCGCCCATGACCCCTCCCTCCGAGACCCCCAGTCCGGTTCCCCCCGGACCGCCGACCTACTCCCTGCGGGGTCTGTGGGGCCGCCTAAAAGGGCACATCCTGCACCCGGAGTTGAGCCCCGAGCAGGTGGCCTGGAGCTTTGCCCTGGGCTTCTCCATCGCCTGGAACCCCCTGCTGGGGCTGCACAGCGCCATGGTGTTCCTGTTCTGCATTATGTTTCGCAGGCTGCACCGGCCCCTGATGATCATGGCCATGCTCGTCAACAATCCCTGGACCGTGGTGCCCATGGCCACGCTCAGCACCTGGTTGGGCAACCTGCTGCGGGGCCGCAGCAGCGGTGCCAACCTGATGCGGGTGGAGTGGCATCAGATCGGCTGGCGCAGCTTCCTCACCTGGGACGGCTTCGACGCCATGACCACCATGCTCCGCCCTGTGCTCAAGTCCTACCTCCTCGGCGGCACCCTCCTTACCCTCCTGGCCCTGCCTGTCGGATACTTCTTTATGCTGTGGCTGGCCCAGCGGCTGCGCCGCATCCACTGGCCGCACCTCCACCACCCCCACGCCCACCCCGATATTCCCCCCGGAGCTTGACCCCATGGACATGCGCTTCCTCATGAAACAGGCCCAGCAGATGCAGGCCAAGCTGGCCGAGACCCAGGCCAGCCTGCGGGTCGAGGGCACCGCCGGCGGTGAGCTGGTGAAGGTCACCCTGAATGGCACCAAGGAGCTGGTGGCCCTATCCATCGCCAAGGACGCCATGGACCCCGAGGATCCCTCCATGCTCGAAGACCTCCTGCTGGCGGCCTTCCGCGATGCGGGGGCCAAGGTTGACGAGGCCATGAAGAAGCAGATGGGTGGCCTGGGCGCGGGCCTCGGTCTTCCGGGCCTGGGCCTCTGATGAAGCTCCCAGCCCCCCTGGAGGCTGTGGTGGAGAGCCTCCAGAAGCTGCCGGGCGTGGGCGTCAAATCGGCCCAGCGCATGGCCCTGCACCTGCTCAAGGAGGGGCCGGCCGCCATGGCCCACCTCTCCCACCTGCTCCAGCAGGCGGCGGATAAGGTCGGCTTCTGCCAAGTCTGCGGCGCCTTCACGGACCAGCCCACCTGCCCCATCTGCCTGGATCCCCGGCGGGACCCCGCCTGCCTCGTCATCGTGGCCGAGGCCTCCAACGTGCTCAGCTTTGAGCGCAGCGGCCACTTCCGGGGCCGTTACCACGTGCTGGGAGGGCTCATCTCACCCCTGCGCGGCGTGGGGCCCGATCAGCTGCGCATCCGGGAGCTGCTGAAGCGCCTCGAGGACAGCACCATCCAGGAGGTCATCCTGGCCACCAATCCCACCGTGGACGGCGAGACCACCGCCAGCTGGCTGGCCCGCATCCTCGACCCCGTGGGCATCCGCATCACCCGCATCGGTCTCGGCCTACCCATCGGCAGCGACCTCGAATACGCCGACGAGCTGACCCTCGACCGAGCCATGGAAGGGCGCCGGCCTTTGTAGGCATCGGGGGCAAAAGAAACCACTCTCGCGGAGGGGCGCAGAGATTGCGGAGGTTGCGGAGAAATAAATCCTTCCTCTGCGAACCTCTGCCTTCTCGTCTTTTCTCTGCGAGAGTTTTTTCTTTTTTCTGCCCCGTCCTAGTACCGAACGCTGACGTCGCCGTTGGCCCAGGCTTGGCAGGCCAGGCGCTGGTCGGGGGCGGCTTTGAGGACCTGGAGCACGCGGGCTTCGGCGGTGCCGGGGGGGCTCAGGTGCTCGGCTCCGGTCTCGACGGTCACCAGGCAGGTGCCGCAGCGGGCATGGCCGCCGCAGCGATGGGTGAGGGGCACGGGGGCCTGGAGGGCCGCGGCAAGGAGGGAGCTCTCCCGCTCGCACTGGGTGGTGCCCTCAACTTTTCCGTGAAATTTTAAAGTGGCCATCGATGACTCGCAAGTAAACAAAGAATTGGGGATAACGTTCCAGTTCAGTGTAGCAGAGCGGGCCTTCCCAGGTGGGCCTTGGCGGTTTCCAAAAAGCGGGCCCGGGCCAGGGCATGCACCACCACCGGCGCTGGGTAGCCGCTCCGGGCCTGCAGGGCGGCCGGCGCCTTCCAGGGCTCGTGGACGCAGGAGGTCGGGTACTCCGCCAGCTCCGGGATCCAGCGCCGGACATAGGACCCATCCGGGTCGAAGCGCTGGCCCTGGGCCACGGGGTTGAAGATGCGGAACCAGGGCTGGGCGTCGCAGCCGCAGCCGGCGCTCCACTGCCAGCCCGAGTTGTTGGCGGCCCAGTCCCCGTCCGTGAGCCAGCGGTGGTAGTGGGCCTCGCCGCGGCGGTAGTCCAGGAGCAGATGCTTGGTCAGAAAGCTGGCAGCCACCATCCGGGCCCGGTTGTGGACGAAGCCTTCGGCCCGCAGCTGGCGGGCGGCGGCATCCACCACGGGATAGCCCGTGCGCCCCTCCACCCAGGCGGTCCAGGTGGCCTCGTCCTCCCGCCAGGGGAAGCCCTGGAAGGCGGGCCGGAAGGGCTGCTCCAGCAGCTCTGGCCAGGCGTGGAGCAGGTGATGGCTGAACTCGCGCCAGAGCAGCTCATTGAGGTAGGCCCGTCCACCGTCCCCTGCCCCGGCTGCAGCCACGGCCTGCCACACGGTGCGCACTGAGAGGGTGCCGAACTTGAGGTCCGCACTCAGGCGAGAGGTGCCCGCCTGGTCCATGCGATCGCGGCCTTCGCCGTAGCCCGCCAGCGCACCGTCCACGAAGGCCCGCAGGCGCGCCCGGCCCGCCCTCTCGCCACCGGCCTGCAGGGCTGGGTTGGGCACCAGGCCCAGATCTTCAAGGGTCGGCAGGGCCACGGTCTCAGTCTTCAGACCGGTTGGCAGGGGCGGTAGACGCAATGGCGCAGGCAGGGGCTGTCCCGGCACGAGGCGGGCGCTGCAGGCCCGGGCAAAGGGCGTAAACACCCGGAACATCCCATCCTGCCCTGTGCGCACCGAACCCGGCGGCAGCAGGGTCTCGCCTTCGAAGCAGTGGAAGGCGATGCCCTCCCGACCCAGGGCTGCCTCTACCCGGCGGTCCCGCTCCTGGGCGAAGGGCTCTACCCACCGATGCGCCAGCACCTGCTCCACCTGCCAAAGTGCCGCCAGCCGAGGCACCACCTCCACGCTCCGACCCGGCACCACCAGCAGGCGCGAGCCTAGACCCTTCATGGTGGCCGCCAGCTCCGCCAGAGAGGCCAGCAGGAACTGCATGCGGTGGGGCAGGTTCTGCGCCCGCTCCGGGGCGAAGAAGTAGGGGTCCAACACGAAGAGCGGGATCACTTCGCCCGCAGCCGCAGCCTCGACCAGTGGGGCGTGGTCCGCCACGCGAAGGTCCTTGCCCCGGAACCACACGATGGAACGCATGGGTTTGAGGGTAACCCAGGCTCAGTTGGCAGGGTCCGAGTGCCTCTCAAGGACTTGTAAATTATGCGGTTGGCTGTCACGATACCAATCCAGGGTCCCGCCCCCGTCCCCTGGAGGAACACATGTCCTGGAAACGCCTTCTGGGCCTTGCGGCCGCTGTAGCCGTGGCCCATCCCCTCGTGGCCCAGGGCACCGCCCCGGTGAATGATTCGGGCGCGACGGCCTGGTTGCTTACCTCCACCACCCTGGTGCTGCTCATGGTGCCTGGCCTGGCGCTGTTCTACGGCGGCCTGGTGCGCACCAAGAACGTGCTGGGGACCATGATGCATTCCTTCGCCGCCATGGCCGTGGTGGGCGTGCTGTGGGCGGTGCTGGGCTACGCCCTCAGCTTCGGCCCCAACGCCCTGGGCGGGCTCATCGGCTGGCGCAAGGATCTCATCCTGCTGCGCGGCATTGACCAGACCATCCTGCCGGCCGGGGTGCCGGAGTACGCCTTCGCCATGTTCCAGGGCAAGTTCGCCATCATCACGCCGGCCCTCATCGCCGGGGCCGTGGCTGAGCGCATCTCCTTCCGGGGCTGGCTGGCCTTCATCACGCTGTGGATCATCTTCGTGTACTGCCCCCTCTGCCACTGGGTGTGGGCCTCGGACGGCTACTTCTTCAACCTGGGTGCCAAGGGTGCCATCGACTTCGCCGGCGGCACGGTGGTGCACATCTCCTCCGGTGTGGGTGGCCTCGCGCTGGCCCTGTTCCTCGGCGCCCGCCACGGCTATCCCAAGACCGCCATGTCCCCCAACAACCTCACCTTCACCCTGCTGGGCGCAGGTCTGCTGTGGGTGGGCTGGTTCGGCTTCAACGCCGGGTCCTCGGTGGCCTCCAACCTGGATACCGCCCGGGCCCTCACGGTGACTCAGGTCGCAGCGGCGGCGGGCGCCCTGACCTGGATCCTCATTGAGACGATCCGCGATGAGAAGCCCACCAGCTTGGGCATGGCCTCGGGCATCCTGGCGGGCCTAGTGGTCATCACCCCCGCCGCCGGTGTGGTGCAGGTGGGCGGGGCGCTCGCCCTGGGCGTCATCGCCGCCTGCTGCTGCTACAGCATGATCCTGCTCAAGAACCGCCTGGGCTACGACGACTCTCTGGACGCCTTCGGCATCCACGGCACCGGCGGCATCGTCGGCGCCATCGGCCTCACCTTCTTTATCCGGGACGCCTGGTGGGCCGAGGCCGCCGCCAAGGTCCCGGGCTGGGGCATCCTGGCCCAGCTGCGGGTGCAAGGCTTCGCGGTGCTCTGCACGATCCTGTTCTCCGTGGTGATGACCCTCATCATCGCTGCCCTGGTGCAGAAGTTCATCGGCTTCCGGGTCTCCGAAGCGGTGGAGAAGACGGGGCTCGATCATGAGCTCCACGGGGAACGCGCCTACGGCCTGAACAACCTGAACTGAACGGGGAGCCCCATGAAACTTATTACAGCCATCATTCCCGAAGAGAAGCTCGACGAGGTCCGCGAGGCCCTCATCGAGGCCGAGATCGAGCGCATCACCGTGCTGCGGGTCAGCGGCCACGGCCGCCAGCAGGAGATCACCGTCCAGCGCGGCAAGAAGGTCGTGCCCAACCTGATCCCCAAGGTGCAGATCACCATCGCCTGCAACGATGCCTTCGAGGACATCACCGTGGAGACCATCATCCGCACCGCCCGGCATGGGGAGGGTCAGGTGGGCGACGGCAAGATCTTCGTCCAGGAGCTCCAGGAATGCATCCGCATCCGCACCGGAGAGCGGGGCGGCCAGGCGATCTAGGAGCTAGCTGGCCCTGGGTCCCCGCCGCCGCTCCAGGTGGGGGGGACAGGTGTGGCTGCGGGCCCACTTCACAAAGTGGTAGTCGGCGTTCATGAAGTGTTTCAGGAAAGCACCCCGGGTCAGGCGCAGGAAGGTGGGCACCGGGATCTCCCCCGCCACCAGCGGCCGGAGCACCTCAAAGAGGTCCGTGCGCAGATCCTCGTGCAGGCCCGCATGCACCGCCAGGTCGGGATAGCCCAGGTCAGCCATGACGCGCTCCTCCCGGGCGAAGTGGGCCACCGCATAGTCGATCAGCTCCCCGATGACCCGGTTCAGCTCCGGTAGATCAGCCTCCCGGCGCAGGTTGCCATGGGCCTGGACGAAATTGAACAGCTCCAGGAGCCGGGCGTGCTCCCCGTCAAGGGCGGGAGCCGTGCTCTGATACGCCCTTCGCCAACGCAGCATGACCCGCCCCAAGCCCCCAAAAGGCCAGATCTCAACATAGAACAGGCCAGCCCTGGGTCAAGAATATTGAATTGACCGGTATGTGGTTGAATCGGAATTATTAGCTATTCCTCAGCAGATAAGGCTATTTTCCACAGCCCCGACGGGTCTGAATTCAGCAGCCACTCGGGCACGGCGGCGCGCCGAGTCCAGGCGCCCATCTCAAGTTCCTGATCCAGCTGCCCCGCGCTCCACCCGGCGTAGCCCAGGAACAGCCGGTAGCGGGCCCTGGGGTCCTCCAGCAGGCTCTCCAGGAGGTCCTTCCGGTGGCTCACGAAGTGGCAGAGATCCACCACCGTGTCCTCGTCCTCGGGCAGTCCCCCCTGCACCAGCAGGATGCCCCGCTGGGGATCCACGGGCCCGCCGCGCCAGGCCGTGGCCTCGTCCGGCCCCAGGTAGGCCAGCTGGCCCTCTGCGCCCACCTGGGCCAGGGGCAGCGGCAGGGGCCGGTTGAGGATCAGGCCCAGCGCCCCTTCCTCGTCGTGTTCCACGAGCAGGATGACGGTGTGGAGGAAGTTGGGATCCAGCAGGGCCGGACTGGCCACAAGGAGGCAGGGGGCTTCGTGGGTCATGATGCGGATGATGATAGCCCACCGGTCCAGGTAGGCTGGAGGGATGGCAGTCACCGCACCCTCTCATCTTGCGACCCTCCGGGAGGGCTGGACCCTGCTGCGCCGCCATCCCGGCGAGGCCGCTGCGCTGGCGGGCCTGGCCATGGTCCTCTCCCAGCTGGGACCGGCCCTGGAGCTGGCCGCTGGGGCCTCGCCGAGCCTCTTCCTCCAGCCCCTCTTCAGCTTCGCGGGCCTGCTCCCCCTGGAGATGTTCTTCATCCCTCGCCTGCAGGCCCACCTGGATGCGGAGACCCTCGACCTGGGGGGCAACCCGGCCAATGACTGGCGCGGCACTTTCGACAAGCGCTGGCTCCTGACCTTCCTGGTGCGCCTGGGCATCAGCCTCGTGGTCGCTGCGGGCCTGCTGCTCTTCCTGATCCCCGGAATCGTCCTCCTCACCCTCTTCGGCTGGGCGCCCCTGCGGATGCTCCTGCGGGGCGACACGCCCCTGGCGGCGCTGCGCTGGAGTCAGGCCGCCATGGCCCGCCACTGGCCCCGCATCGTGCAGGCCGTGCTGGCCATGATGCTGGTGGCCCTGGCCTACCAGATGGGGGCCAGCTGGATCCTGGACCGGGTGCTGCCGCCCACGGACCCGGACCTCGGCCCGGGGGCTTGGCTGCGCCTCCGCCACCCCGCCTTCTGGGTCTTCAACCTGGTGGGCGGTGCCCTCAACCTGTGGCTCAGCTGTGCCCTGCTGGCCCTCTACCACCGCCTTGAGACGGCCGTGGCTGGGCGGCCCTAAGCCTCAGTCCTCATCCTGGAAGTAGCCCGGGTCCTCGATCTCGATCAGCTCTCCGGCCTGGAGCAGGGTGCGCTCCGCTTCGCTGAGAACCACCTCCGCCCAGCGGGGGTCGGTGCGTCCGTTGAGGAAGTGTGCCGAAGGCTCGGCTGCCTCGAAGGCCGCCCGGCTGCGCCAGAGGTGCACCCACCCCACATGGTTCACCCGCGCCCAGACCCTCACGTGCAGGGCCCACCGGTCTGGCTCTCTTTGCGCAGGACGGCCACCGCATGGGCCAGCAGGGGCCAGGCCAGCTGGATCTGCTCCAGGGCAGCGGCGGGTCGGCCCGAGAGGTTAAGCAGCACTGTGGTCCCGGCGATGCCGCACACGGCTCGGCTGGCGAAGGCCAGGGGATGCCCGCCCCGGGCCCGGATCAGCTCGCAGATGCCCGGAGCCTCCCGCTCCATCACCCGCCGGGTGGCTTCGGGCGTGATGTCCCGGGGCCCGAACCCGGTGCCACCACAGGTGAGCGCCAGGGATGCACCGGCAGCCACGGCAGCTCGCAGTTCTGCTTCCAGCAACCCGGGGTCGTCTGGGATCAAGGCGGTCGTTACGCTCTGCACGCCCTTCCCCGTCAGCCAGCTCACCAACAGGGGCGTGGACTCGTCGGTGTACTCCCCTCGAGAGGCCCGGTCCGAAAGGGTGATGAGATGCACGCGCTCCATGTCAGGGCAGCTCCAGTTTGTCGTCCTGGAGCGCCTTCTCGGTCTGGGCCTGACGGAAGGCCAGGTAGCGTTCGCGGAGCCCAGGATCCCCCAGGGCCAGGATGGAAGCGGCCAGCAGAGCGGCGTTGATGGCCCCGGCCTTGCCGATGGCCAGCGTCCCCACAGGGATGCCCGCAGGCATCTGGACGGTGGCCAGGAGGGCATCCATGCCATCCGTGGCCCAGCCCTGCATGGGCACTCCGAGGACCGGCAGGTGGGTCCTGCTGGCGCAGACGCCCGCCAGGTGGGCCGCCCCTCCGGCGGCGGCGATGAGCACCTTCAGGCCCCGCCCCTCAGCCGCCCCGCAGTAAGCCACCACCTTGTCCGGGGTGCGGTGAGCGCTGGCCACGGTGGCTTCGAAGGGGATGGCAAGGGCTTTGAGGGTAGCGGCCGCGTGCTGCATGGTGTCCCAGTCGGTCCTGGAACCCAACAGGAGGCCCACCAGGGGCTGGTTGGTCATGGCGGCCTCGGCGTGAGAAGAGGGTGGAGGAGGCAGGGCACTGGGGAGGGGTTCCCCGAAAGGTGCAGGGAAGAGCCAGTTTATCCACCTGTGCCCCTTACAGCACACGGGACTCGCGGGAGCTACTTCCGGTAGTAGGCCCGGACGGCGGCCACCACGGCTGCAGCGTAGCGCTCGCGGAAGTCGGGGTCCCGCAGGTTGGCGGCGTCGTCTTCGTTGGTGAGGTTGGCCACCTCCACCAGGACCTTGGTGGCACCGGTGCTGTAGCGGAGGACGGCGGGCACCCACTTGCCGCCGCTGCGGAGGATGACGTTGCGGATGGGACGGTTGGCGTGGACGGGGATGCCCTCCCGCTGCAGGCTGGCCAGCAGCACCTCTGAGAACTGGCGGCTGCGGGCCTCGCCCTCCAGCTTCTCGCGCCCCGTGAAGGCCACCCGAGCGCTGCGGCGACCCTCCGCAACCCGGTTCGCCGAAGCGCCGCCCAGGGCGAAGGTTGAGGGGACTTGCGCCGCCCCCGGCACATAGGCCATGGAGCCCCGGGCCGAGGGGTGCAGACTGTCGGCGTGGAAGCTGAGGAAGAGGGTCTTCTGCGCATCCCCCTTGGCCTTCCGGAAGGCGGCGAAGAAGTCATTGGAGAGCACCCAGCGCAGGTGGACGCTGACGGCGGAGGGGCTCTCGCCATCCACCTGAAAGGGCGGCGTGGTGAGGATCTCCGCCTGGCGGCTGGGGATGCGGATCTCGTCCCGGGTGCGGAACCCCAGGCCCGGATAGCGGATGGTGCTGCTGACGGCGGCCTCAGTATCCTGCTCCAGGATGCGGCGCACCCGCATGCTGATGTCGTAGACGAAGTCGGACTCCCACACGCCGTTGGCCCGTGCCCCGGGGTCGACTCCCCCATGGCCAGCGTCGAGGACGATGCGGATGCCCTTCAGCTTGGGACCACCCTCCACCCGGGCGGTGCGGCGGACCTCGGCGCGGATCACGCGCTCCTCCGCCAGCTCCGAGCTGCCCTCCGGCTGGAAGGGCCCCGACAGGAACGCCAGGGGAATCCGGATCAGCTGGCCCGGCTGGATGTTCCGCACATCGGCGATGCCGCTGCGGGCGGCGATCTGCTCCGCCAGCTCATTGACGCCCTTGGGATCCACCCGATCCGTGTAGCGGATGACCACGCTGGAGTAGAGTGCCTCGCCCTTGCGCAGGCGGTAGACGGCGAAGCGGCCGTGGCTGTCTTCGCTGAAGGAGAGCAGGGCGCGGTAGGCGGCCACCCGGGCTTCGTCGTCCAGACCGTCCTCGGGCTGGGTGCGGTCTGGCCCCCGTCCCTGCCCGCCCAGGTCCTGGGACAGCAGGCTCCGGGGAATCCGCCAGCGGTCCCCCTCGCGCAGCTTCTCCGGCAGGTCTGGGTTTTCTGCCATGAGGCGGTCGTAGTTCTGGCCATGGCCGGCGAAGAGAGCGGCGAGGGTCCACACGGACTCCAGATCCGGGTAGCGCACCCGGTGTCGGACCTCCTCAGAACGCCACTGATCGTCTGGAAAGAGGGCGGCCAGGGCCCAGCGCTTGCCCTCGGGACTGAGCAGCTCGAAGGGAATCCAGCCCGCCGGTTCAGCGCCCTTGGTCAGGAAAGCCTTGGGCAGGGCTTTCCCCTCCACGCTGAGGCCCTTGCGGAACTGCAGACGGAGCAGGAGGGTCCGGCCCTCCGGGGTGGTGGCCTGGGCCAGCACCGGGGTCGGCTCCTGGGGCGCCGGGACGCAGAGCGCCACCGGGCAGAGCAGCGCCCCAAGAACAGCGACCCGGGAGGTCAGGCCTCCCATGGCGCCTCGCCCGCCACAGCTGGTTCGCCAGTCAAACCGACGCGGACCCAGGCCCGCATGGCCTCCTGCAGGCCCTCGGAGTCATCGTTCCGGGCCAGGAGGAAGCGCTGGAGGCGACGCTCCAGATGCCCGGCCCCCTCCTCCAGCAGGAAGAGGCGGTCGTGGAGGCGTTCGTGGGGGGCCTTGCCTGTGCTGGGCGGCAGCTTGAGGGTACCCATGTCCAGGGTGGCCGCCTGGAGGGTGAACACCCACTCCAGATCGCCGGAGAGCATGCGCAGCTTGACCTTGCTGGGGCGCATGCCGCGGCTGAGGGCCTCAAAGGCCTCGCGGCTCTCCGAGGGGTTGCCCTTGCGGAGGGAGATCTCCTTCACCTCGCCCCGCTCCGAGACCAGCTGGATGGCATCGTCCACGAAGCAGCCGGAGCCATCGCCATCGGCCCCGCTGGCACCGCTCTCGGTCATGCTGCGCATCCACAGCCAGAGGAGGAACTCCTCGCCCAGGAAGCGGCCTTGTTCAATGAGTTCGAGGGGCTTCACCTCAGGCCTCCTCAAGCTCGAGATCGAGCGGATCGAGGGCCATCAGGCCCTCCGTGGACAGGGCAGGACAGAGACGTGCCGCCAGGATCATGGGCGCCAGGGGTTGCAGCTCGCAGCCGAAGGACTTCATGAAGAGGGCCGTGAGGGCGCCCTGGGCCTTGGAGGAAGACGCCGTGGTCCACAGGGCACCGCCCTTGAGGTCCCAGGCCACCTCCACCACCCGGGGCGTGGGCAGCACTTTTTGAAGCAGCTCAACCTTTACCTCATCCGCCAGGGAGGTCCGGGCTTCCCGGCCCACGAAGGCCAGGTCCTTCTGTTGCATGAGGGTCTGCAGGCGCAGGTCCACGTGGGCCCGGAGCAGCGAGGCCGGCACCCGGCGGGAGTCGATGCGCAGGGCGAACACGGCATAGCGCTCCTGGCTCACCCAGTCGGCATGCGGGGGCGTGATGAGGGGATTGCGCCAGTCGCACCAGCCCATCCGTTCCTCTTCCAGGCCGTCATGAAACGGGCGGAACTGGTCCTGCTCCAGGCCCGCCTGGAGGTCCGCCTCGTCGGGGACCGGACCCAGTACCACGAATCGTTTGAGGGACACCGTCCCCTGCAGGATGCTCATGATGCACCGCCTCCGAAAAGAGATCTGAACCAGTGCCATAGGCCCTGCCGGGGTGCCGGGGACGCCGGGGGAACCGGCCCCTCTCCAGGCGCAGCAGCCGTTCCAGGGAGCGGCAGCGCTGGATCGTCGAAGGCCAGGAGGATGCCGGTGACGTTGTCGCGTCCACCGCTGGTCAGAGCCGCATCCACCAGCGTCTCCAGGGCGCGGGTGGGGTCCGGCTCCCGCTGGAGCAGCGTGAGCAGCAGGTCGTCCGCGACTTCACCGTGGAGCCCGTCAGAGCAGAGCAGGAGGCGGTCGCCTCGGTGGATGGTGAAAGTCGAGAGCGCCACGCGCAGGGGCTGGGGCGAGCCCAGGGCCTGGGTGATGATGTTCCGGTGCGGGTGGTAGCGCGCTTCCTCCCGGGTCACTACGCCCACGTTCACCAGGTCGTTCACCAGGGTCTGGTCCTCCGTGATCTGGTGCAGGCGGCCGTTGCGCAGGAGGTAGGCGCGCGAGTCCCCGATCTGGGCCAGGTGGGCGCGGCCGCCCAGACACACAGCAGCCGTCAGGGTGGAGCCCATGCCCCGGGCACTGTGGTCATCCTGGGAGTAGCGCACCACGGCTTCGCTGGCGGCATGCACGGCATCCTCCAGGGCCTGGGGCAGGTCTGCTTCCTGCACCGGCCGCAGGTCCGGGGCTGCCCAGCGGGTGAATAGCACCAGTGCCAGAGCGGCGAGGCCCTCCCGACTGGCCACCTCCCCCGCGGCGGCGCCCCCCATGCCGTCCGCCACGGCCACCAGCAGACCGGCCTCACCCTGGGGGAGAATCCGGCAGGGGCTGTTGAGGATGGGCTCCTCGCCGTCCAGGGCGCTCAGGAGGTAGGCGTCCTCGTTGTTGGCCCGGATCATCCCCGGATGGGTGGCAGCGGCGTAGTCGATAAGCATGGGGAGCTTGGCCCGGGACGAAGGCTGGTTGGGGAGGCGAAAGACGGGCCCTTTCCGTTCATGATAGCGGGAGGAGGATCGAATCCATGACCCGAGGCCACACCCCCAGCGATCTTCTCTGCCGGGACCGCCTGCCCACCACCCGGGGAGAACGGCCATGACGGGACCCCTCGGGATCCTGGGACCGGGGGTGCTGGGCCTCTCTGCTGCCCAGGCTGCGGCGGAGCGGGGCCTCGCCGTGCGCCTCTTGGGCCGGGATGCGGCCCATGCGGCCGCCGGGGTGGCTGAGGTTCACCGTCGCTGGGACCGGGCAGTGGCCACGGGCCGCATGGCCCCTGCAGCGGCCGCCGAGGCCGCGGCGTCCCTCGTCTCCGCCGCCTTCGGTCCCGAGGCTCTGGAAGGCCTTTCTGCGCTCCTGGAGGCCCTTCCCGAAGACCCAGCCCCCAAGGCCCACGTCCTGGCCGATGCGGCCCACTGGGGTGACCCCAACCTGCTGCTCCTGTCCGGCACCTCCTCCCTCCCGATCTCGGACCTGGCCCGCCGGGCGGAGCTGGAAGGGCGCCTGGTGGGCTTCCACCTCTTCGTGCCCGTTCCCCGCATGGCCCTGGTGGAAATGGCCGTGCCTCCTGGCACCTCCGCCGCCTGGGTGGCCCGGGCCCGAGCCCTGGGCGTGGCCCTGGGCAAGCGGGTGGTGCAGGTGCGGGACCAGCCCGGCTTCGCCGCCTCGCGGATGGCCCTGGCCCAAGGCCTCGAGGCCATGCGGCTCCTGGAAGCCGGCGTGGCCTCTGCCGAAGACTTGGATGCCCTCATGACCCTGGGCTACGGGCACCCGGTGGGGCCCCTGGAGCTATCGGACCGGGTCGGCCTGGATCTGCGCCTGCGCATCGCCGAGGGCCTGGTGGCCAGCGGGGAAAATCGCTTCCGTGCCCCGGCGCTGCTCCGGACGCACGTGGCGGCGGGCGAGACCGGAACCCGCTCCGGCCAGGGCTTCTTCGCCTGGGATGACCAGGGGAGGCGCTGCTGATGGACCCCAAAGTCATCATCTATGTCGTGGCCGTGATCCTCGTGATCTATGTCGCATATCAGATCGGGAAGGTGCTGCTGCGGGTCTTGGTCGGCCTCGCCGCCCTGGCTCTGGTAAGCTGGGGCATCTGGAAGATCTTCCTTTCCTGACCCGCCTTCCCGAGGAGCAAGCATGGCCGCCATTTCCTGCACCCATTGCGGCGCTGACCTGACCGCCCCCCAGAGCGTGCGCATCGCCGAGTATCACTTCGGACACATGGAGAAAGTGGACGAGGACCCGGGCTTCAAGTACCACATCGAGCAGCCGGACAACTTCACCCTGCTCTGCAACAGCTGCAAGCGCCTGGTGCGGACCCTGCCCATCCCCCGCTAGACACTGCGCCTACCCCCCAACGAAAAACGGCCCCCGACGGGGCCGTTTTTCATGGCTGAGCGGGGCCGCTACTGGCGGATGATCCGCGGGGTGATGAAGATCAGCAGCTCGACATTCTTGTCCTGCTTGGTGTTGTTGCGGAACAGGAAGCCGACCAGGGGCAGGTTCGCCAGGAAGGGCACCCCGGTCTGTCCGGAGGAGCTGTTGGTGACATAGACGCCGCCCAGCACCGCCGTCCCGCCGTCCCGCACCAGGACCTGGGTCTCGATGGACTTGCGGAGGATCGTGGGGGTGCCGTTGACCGTGCGGGTGAAGTCCGCCTCGGCCTTCTCAACCTTGAGATCCATGATGATCGTGCCCTCGTTGGTGATCTGGGGCGTCACTTCCAGCGAGAGGTTGGCGTCAATGAAGGCCACGGTGATGGCGCCGCCCTGGGCCCCGCCCTGCTGGGTGGGATAGGGGATCTTTTCGCCGCTCAGGATGGTGGCCTTCTTGTTGTTCTGGGTCACCACCTTGGGGGCCGACACGATCTTGAGGGTGCCCTCGGTCTGCATGGCCTGGAGCACAGCGTTGATACTGAACCGGTTGCTGAGGAAGCTCAGCCAGAGCTCGCCGGCGGGGGAAGTGATGGAGGTAGAGCCATCCTTGCCCGGCGTCCAGGCCACGGCAGCCTGCTGACCGGAGGCTGGCCGGTTGAGCCCGGTGGCGCCGTTCCAGAAGGGGGAGGTACTACCCACCCAGGGAGTCGAGGTCGAGGTCGTGCCGGTGCTGGTGATCGAGGCGTTGCCAGAGTTGGCCTGGGGCCACTTTACGCCGAACTCCTGCTGCCAGTTCTTGTTGGCCTCCACCACGCGGGCCTCGATCTGCACCTGCTGAATCTGCACGTCCAGGGTCTGCAGGAGGTCATCGATGACCCCCATGTTGCGGGGCAGGTCGGTGATGATCAGGGTGCCGGTGCGCTCATCAATAATCGCCGAACCCCGCTTGGTCAGCACCTCCTTGAGGATGCGCTGGACATCAGCCACCTTGGCGTAGGAGAGGGGCCGCGTGATGGTCTGGAGGTCGCCGGAGAGAGCCCGGGTCTCGTCCAGTTTCTTGCGCTCCTCTTCTTCTTTCTGGAGCTTCTCGATCTTGGCGACACGGAGGACGCTGTTCTGGATCTCCTTGCCCAGGCCTGCATTCTTCAGGACCACATCCAGGACCTGGTCCCAGGGGGTGTCTGTGAACTTGTAGCCGAAGTTGCCCTGGACATCAGGGTCCATGACCAGGTTCAGCTTGCCGGTCTCGGCCAGAACCCGCAGGAACTCGCGGATCTCGGTGTTTGCAAGATCGATGGTGATCTTGGAGCCGGTGTAGCGGGCGTGGGTCTCACCCAGGGTCCGGCCCGCGGGCCGGGTCGCCACAGGCTGGGCGGCGGGCTTGTCGGGTTCCGGTGTCTGCATGGCCTCCGGGGCGGCAGCTGGCAGGGCCGTGGCGGTCACCAGCTGCGGCAGCGGGTGGAAGCTGCTGGCCAGGACGGGAATCGGGGCCAGGGACCGGGGAGCGGCCTTGGGAGCTTCGGCTTCCGAGACCGGGGCTGCGGTCTCAGCCGCCACCTGGGCCACTGCCAGAGCGGGCAGGTGGAGCACCGGAACCACGAGCGGGGTGGGATCACCCAGCGCCGGGGCAGCAGCGGGAGTGGCCGAAACAGCACCCAGACGGGCCTGCACGCGACCTTCGCCGGGGGTCAGGTCCAGCAGGATGCCCTCGGGGACAACCCCCACCAGGACCTGAGTGCCGGGCGCCACCTCCAGAACGAGGCGGGTCACGGGGGTCGGATCCTCCTTGAACTGGGCCAGACGAGCCTTGAGGATCAGGGGATGGGCCAGCTGGGCGAGGTCCTCGCGGCTGACGGCGGTGCCGCGAGCCACGCCAGGCAGATCCAGCACCACCCGATTGGGCTGAGGCAGGACTTGGAGGCCAGGCTTGGCGGCCAGGCCGGAAATGCGCAGCAGGACCCGGGCTCCGGTGCCTTCCGACTCAAGGGAGGCAGAGACGAGGGTGGCCTTTCGGGGACTGGCCTCCGCTGCCGGGGCGGCCTTCAGAACCCCCGGGTGAACCCCGGTCAGGAGCACGCCCCCTGCAACCAGCAAGGAACTCAGGCGAGCACTCATCGTTTACCCTCCTCACGCTTGAATGTCTTCGTGATGGTCCGGAATACAGAACGGTTGGTGGTGTTCAGTTCCCACTGGCGGAACGTGACGGACTTGTCGCCGACGGCCGTGATCTCGCCATCTTTGAAGCGGTGGCCGACGGGCAGCCAGCGCACGTTGCCGCGGGAGTCGGAAACGATTGCGAAGTTCTTGCCATCCATGCGGATCATCCCCTTCACGGCGATGTCATCCAGGGTGTCCCCGCCTTCGTTGGGCTTCTCGTCCCGGGGGGCGGAGAAGGGGTCGCGCTGCATGACTGGTCGGTAGGGGGTGGCCTTGATGAGGGCCACGTCCTCGATGGGGGGCGCCGCCACGGGTGGGGGCGGTGCGGCCTTGGGCGGAGCCTGCGCCAGCAGGGGGCCGGCGCACAGCAGGAGAGTCAGGAATCGGTGGGTCATGGTCGCCTCAATCGTCCTTGGGGCCGGGCTTGGGCGGGGCGGCGGCGGGTTTCTTCGCTGCCTCCACTGGGGGAGGTTCCGGGTTGTAGATGAAGGCGCTGATGGTGCACTTAACCACTGCTGGGTAGGTGCTCCGGGCATCGGGCTTGCGGACAATATCGATGTTCGTGATGTTGATGATTTTTTCGTAGCCCGATACCAGCGAGGCGAACTGCCCGAAGGAGTGGAAGCCCATGCGGAATTCGAACTCCACCGGCTTCTCGGTGTAGTAGGTCTCCTTCTTTTCGGGCTTCAGGGCGAAGGACACCTGGTCGATGCCCGCATTGTCAGCGATCTTCTTCATGCGGTAGGGGATCTCGCCAGCATCCGACTCGGAGGGCATGATCCGAATGAGCTCCTCGATCCGCTTGTCCTGCTTGGCCACTTCCTCCCGGAGCTTCTCGTAGTTGGCCTTGAGGAGCTTGCCCTTGTCCACCTGGACCTGGATGGTCTTCACATCGGCGTTGAGGGCATCCCGGTCCGCCCGCTTGTTGCCGAGCAGGAAGTAGACCAAGCCGGCCACCAGGAGGCCCGCCGCCGCGCCCACGCCGATCTGTTTCTGGAGTTGAGGATTCATGGCCACCTCAGACGGCGTTCTGGAGTTCGAACGAGATGGTGAACTCGAAGGCGCCCGAGGCCCCCCGCTTCGCTCCCGGGTAGCTGATCTTCTTGAACCAGCGGGTCCGGGACTGCAGGTTGCCGTAGAACGCGTTGATGGACTCGAAGTTCCGGCCCTCCCCTTCGATGGTGACGATGGCGCCCTTCTGGACGACCTTCTTGAACCACACGTCATCCGGGAGGCTGTTGGCCAGTTCCTCCATGAAGTGCACCGGCAGGGCCTGCTGGCGCTTCAGGGCGGTCATGACCTCCTCTTTCTTCTGGAGGGACTCCTTCTTCTCCCGGAACTTCTTCTCCAGGGCGATGAAGGGTTCGTACTGCTGCTTTTCCAGCTCCAGCGCCGCCTTCTTCCGCTCGGCCCGGGCGACCTCGCTGTTCAGGACCAGGTAGTAGATGCCACCCATGGCAGCAAAGAGGAGGCCCACCACCAGCCCGGCAACGGGGATCCTGGAACGACCGACCCCTTCCCCGGTGTAGACCTGGACGGGTTCAGTCCCGCCCTTTTCGGCCCCGGCCTTGGCTCCGACAGAGCCGAGTGCATCGCCGAGCAGGTTGATCTTGATCATCGGTCCCCCACGTGGCGCATGGCCAGGCCGACGACGACAGCAGCAGCGCCGCCAATCTCACGGACCGTCACGGGATCCTCGGTCCGTCCGTCGACCTCGATCAGTTGGAAGGGATTGAACCGGTCCACAGGCAACCGCAAGCGCTCGCCCAGGATGTCGAGAAGACCCTGGACCATGGACCCGCCGCCGCAGATGAGAACCCTGTCCATGCGGTCCACTTTGAAGCTGCTCTTGAAGAAGTCCAGGGTGCGGGTCAGCTCATCGGCAAAGGCATCGGAGACAGCGTTGATGGAGGGTTGCACTTCCTCGGGCTCCCGCCCTTCGGCGGCCCGCCCCCGCTTGAGAGCCTCGGCCGAATCCCGGCCCAGCCCCCAGTCCTCCATCAAGCGCTCGGAGTAGCGGCTGCTTCCCCAGGCCATGTCACGCCAGAAGATGGACTTGCCTCCGACCATCATGGCCAGGTTGGTAAAGGTGGCACCCATGTTGACGATGGCCACAACCTCGTCCTGGGGACCGTTGGAAGCATTGATCTCGTAGGCGTTCTGCAGCGCGAAGACATCCACGTCCACCACCTTGGGAACGCAGCCGGCCTGGGCCACACAGCTTAGATAGGCCTCCAGCTTGTCCTTCCGGCAGGCCACCAGCACCACATCCATGTTGCCGTCGGCGGCCCTCTCCTCGATGAGGTTGTAGTCCAGGGCATAGGAATCGAGACCCTGCCCGGCGGGGAAAAAGCTTTCGGCTTCCCAGCGGACGGACTCGGCCAGCTCGGCAGGGCTCATGAGGGGGAATGTCACCTTCTTGACCATGACCTGCTGGCCGGAGACCGAAATGGCCACATCCTTGGCCTTGATCTTCTGCTCGGCCAAGGCCTGCCGGATGGCAGAAGCCACCGCATTGCTGTCCATGATGTCGCCATCCACGATGGCGTCCGGGGGGAGCAAAACCTGCCCCAGCTTTTGGAGGCGGTAGCGGATGGCCGTGCCCTTGCCGAGTTGCTGGAGTTCGCAAACCTTCACGGCACTGGAGCCGATATCCAGTCCCACCAGGTTTTTTGTTTTGTTTCCGAAAAGGCCCACCGTGTGCCTCACTTGGAGAATAAAGGTATTGAGAAGGGTACTGCCGGATTCCGCTAGGTCAAGGACTTAGGGTACTGGTTGTTTCAGTATTGCCCAGAAGTAACTTCTACAAGGATGGCCGTAATGTTGTCCTCTCCGCCGTTCTTGCGGGCGACATCGATCAATAGTCCAACAGCATCTTCCACATTCACAGCACTTTCAACAATATCTAAAATTTGCGCATCGGAGACCATCCCTGACAGGCCGTCGGAACAAAGCAAAAGCCGCTCCGATTCCTCCAGTTGCAGGTCCTGAACCTCAACCTCCAGGTCCCCGCCATTGCCCAGGGCCTGGGTGATGACATTACGGAAGGGGTGGACCCGGGCCTCGGACGGTGTCAGGACGCCAGCGGCAACCTGCTCGGCAACCCAGCTATGATCCCGGGTCAGCTGGCGGATGGCTCGGGGACCCAGGAGATAGGCCCGGCTGTCCCCCACATGAGCCAAGGTCAGGCGAGAGCCGTTGAGCAGGCCGGCGACCACCGTGGACCCCATGGTGACCCGCTCCGGATGGTCCAGGATGTCATCGGCGATGGCCTTGTCCGCCAGGAGAAGGGCCGTTTTCAGTCGGTTCCCGTCAAAGCTGAGCCCCGGATCATATTCCAAGGGCCATTCCGCCTCCGGATCTGAGGTTGCCGCCAAGGTGCGCTGAATGGTGTCGACCACAATCTGGCTTGCGACCTCTCCGGCCGCATGACCCCCGAGCCCGTCGGCCACGACAAAGAGCCCCCACACCGGCAGGGACAGCATGCTGTCCTCGTTGTGTTTGCGGACACAACCCACATCAGTAATGCCCGCTGCCCTTATCCCCATTGTTAACCCTTCCTGGTCCATCGGCCCCACAGGTCCTTCAGTTGATGAATGAGGTCCTGGGCCTGTTCGCCCATCCCAGCCTTGGGGTTCGGACCCGCTGCCTTGCTGGTCCGCCCCGTCCGGTTGGCCGCAGCCCGGAGCTTGGGGTGGTTGGGGGCGATCTCCCGGGCGAACTGCAGGTGCCCCTGGGACCGGGCCAGTAGGCCCAGGGTCTGGAAGTGCTGGGCCAGCCGCAGGTGGCTGTCCACATCCCGGGGAGCCAGCCGCACGGCGGTTTCGAGGGCTTTGATCACGGCCCGCAGGTCTTCGCCTTCCCGCTCGAGGATGGCCGCCAGCAGGGCATGGTGCTTGGCATTCTCCGGATCCAGGCGGATGGCGTAGTGAATGAGGGCCCGAGCCTGGTCCTGGTTCCCTTCTTCAAATGCAGTCCGGGCCATGGTGGCCCAGTCTTCGGGGGACCGTTCCAGGGCCAGGTTGGCCTCAGAAACCGTTGGCTGACCCGCCTTGGGGGCCTGCTGTTCGTAGGCGAGACGCTTGACTGGATCCTTCATGATGCTGAAGGCCTCGGCCAGTTCCCGGAACCTCTCCTCGGCCTCGGCCTTCTCATCCCCCATGTAGCGGTCGGGATGCCACTGCTTGGCCAACCTGTGATAGGAGGCCTTGATGTCCTCCGCAGAGGCACCGGGGGAAACTTCCAGCACTTGAAATGGGTTCATGCAACTCCCGGGAGGATGACCACCCGTATTGTTCCGGACAATGGCAATGCGATTGCTGAGCAGAGGATATTAACGCGGTTCAGGAAGGAATGCGGTGCCAAGCTTGCCGAGTGGGCTGGAAGGGACCCACCAGGGATGTCAAAGTATAAGCCTCTGGAGGCGGTTGGATGGCTGTGATAACAGCGGCAGGGTGGCGCAAAATCCTAGACGCTGGCGACAGCTCCTCCGAGGCCCTGGTGGGGGCGAGCCTGGCGCGCATCCGGGGCCTCGATGGGATTTATTGCGCCATCCTCGCCCAGGATGAAGCCCGGAGCCTCGAGCTGGCCCGGCAGGCCGATGCCCGGCTCCGGGCGGGTGAGCGCAGCCCGGTCCTGGGCCTGCCGGTGGTCCTGAAGGACAACCTCCACTGGCAGGGCCTGCCCCTCACCTGCGGCTCCCGGATCCTGGGGGACTACCGGGCGCCCTACGATGCCACGGTGGTGGCCCGCCTGCTCGCTGCCGGGGCCGTGCCCGTGGCCAAGGCGGCCATGGACGAGTTCGCCATGGGCTCCAGCGGCGAGTTCAACGCCTTTGGCGCCACCCGCAACCCATGGGATCCGACCCGCGTCCCTGGTGGCAGCAGCAGCGGCTCTGCCGTGGCCGTCGCCGCCGGCTATGCGCCCCTGGCCCTGGGCAGCGACACCGGTGGCTCCGTGCGCCTGCCCGCCGCCTTCTGCAATGTCACGGCCCTCAAGCCCACCTATGGCGGGCTCAGTCGGCACGGCCTGACAGCCATGGCCTCCAGCCTGGACCAGGTGGGCCCCCTGGCCCGCAGTGCCGAGGACTTGGCCCTGGCCTTCCAGGTCATGGCCGGCCGGGACCCCCTGGATAGCACCTCCATCGACCTGCCCGATCTCGCCCGCCTGGCGTCCCTGCAGCCCGCCACACTCCAGGGGCTGCGCATCGGACTCCCGGCGGAATACTTCGGGGAGGGCCTGGAGCCGGGGGTTCGGGACTGCCTCGAGGCCGCCATCAAGACCTTCACGGACCAGGGCGCAGAGGTTCGGGAGGTGCGCCTTCCCCACACCCGCTACGCCATCGACACGTACTATCTGGTCTGCACCAGCGAGGTCTCCAGCAACCTGAGCCGCTTCGACGGCGTCCGCTACGGCAGCCGGGAAGCGGCGGATACCCTGCCTGCCCTGATCGCCCAGACGCGGGACGCGGGTCTGGGGGATGAGGTGAAGCGCCGCATCCTCCTGGGGACCTTCTGCCTGTCCAAGGGCTCCTACGACGCCTTCTACCTCAAGGCCCTCAAGGCGCGCACCCTCATCACCCGGGACTTCGAGGCGGCCTTCGCTGACGTGGACGTCCTGCTCACCCCCGTCAGTCCCGGCGTGGCCTTCCCCCTGGGGGACCGCACCCGGGACCCCCTGGCCATGTACTTGGCGGATGCGTTCACGGTCCCGGCCTCCCTGGCGGGCCTCCCCTGCCTGTCCATGCCGGCGGGATTGACTGCAGGACTGCCGGTGGGCATCCAACTGGTGGGCCCCGCCTGCTCGGATGTCCGCCTGCTCGAGATCGCCCACGCCTTCCAGTCCCTCACCTCGCACCACCTTGCCCTTCCCCCGGATCCACCCAGGAGTTCCCATGGCCTTTGATGTCGTCATGCCCCAGATGGGCGAAAGCATTGCCGAAGCCACGGTACTGAAGTGGCACAAGCAGGTGGGTGAGACCATCGCCAAGGACGAGACCCTCTACGAGATCAGCACGGACAAGGTGGACGCTGAGATCCCCGCCCCGGCCTCCGGGACCATCCTGGAGATCCTGGTGGAGGTCAACCTCACGGTCCCCGTGGGCACGGTGGTGGCCCGCATCGGCAGCGCCGAGGAAAAACCGTCAGGCGCCCCGGCGGCAGCAGTCCCCGCTCCGGCGGACCTGGCGGCATCCCTGCCCCCCGCTCCGGCCCCCCTGCCCGACGATGACAACAGCCTGGAAGCCCGCCTGCGCACCCGGAGCAGCCCCCTGGTGCGGGAGATGGCCCGCCAGCACGGCGTGGACCTGACCGGACTCCAGGGCTCAGGCCAGGCCGGCCGCGTCACCCGCAACGACCTGGAGGACCTCCTGGCCAAGGGGCTCGATGCGCCTGTGGCCAGCATCGCCCCGGTGCTGCCGGCGGTCCATGACCCCGCAGCCCCCACCCAGGGCCTCACCCCGGGCCTGGCCATTCCGCCCACCCCCACCCTGCCGACCTTCGCCGCCAACGAGCGGGTGCAGGTGGAGCCCATGACCCGCATGCGGAAGGCCATCGCCGACGGCATGCTGGCCAGCCGTCGCACCTCCGCCCATGTCTACACGGTCTTTGAGATCGACATGACCCGGGTGGCTCAGCTGCGCAACAAGCACAAGCGGGACTTCGAGGCCCAGTTCGGGACCAAGCTCAGCTTCCTGCCCTTCGTGATGATGGCCGCCTGCAAGGCCCTGCGGGCCTACCCCATCACCAACGCCTCCGTGGACGGGGATAACATCGTCTACAAGCAGGACATCAACCTGGGCATCGCCGTCAGCCTGGACTGGGGCCTCATCGTGCCGGTGGTGAAGAACGCCGACATGATGAACCTCGGCGGCCTGGCCCGCAGCCTCAATGACCTGGCGGAGCGGGCCCGTACCAAGCAGCTCAAGCCTGATGAGATCAGCGGTGGCACCTTCACCATCACCAACCCCGGCGTCTACGGCGACACCTTCGGCCTGCCCATCATCAACCAGCCCCAGGTGGCCATCCAGGGTGTGGGCGCCATCGTGAAGCGGCCCGTGGTCGTGACCGGCCCCGACGGCACGGACTTCATCGCCATCCGGCAGATGATGTTCAGCAGCCTGGGCTTCGACCACCGGGTCATCGACGGCGCCACCGGCGACCTGTTCATGGCCTTTGTTAAAAAGGAGCTGGAGACCTCGACCTTCGGACTGGAGTAGCAGCCAGCCCCGGTTTGGCTCAGATGGGCTCCGTCTCCCGATGCAGCTCCTTGTACGTCGCAAACTCCCCCTCGAAGTACAGGGGGATGGTTGCGGTGGGGCCGTTGCGGTGCTTGGCCACGATCAGCTCGGCCGAGTTGTCCGGCAGGTCCGCCGCGCCGGTGGCCGTCTTGCGGTGGATGAAAGCCACCATGTCTGCATCCTGCTCGATGGCGCCGGAGTCCCGAAGATCGCTGAGCTGAGGTCGCCCACCGGTGCGGTGTTCCACCTCACGGTTCAGCTGGGACAGCACCACCACGGGGATGTTGAAGTCCTTGGCCATGAGCTTCAGGCCGCGGCTGATTTCGCCGATACGCACGGCCTCGTTCTGCTTGGCGCCCCGGCTGCCCTCTGGGCTGCTCAGGAGCTGCAGGTAGTCCACGATCACGAAGTCCACAGGGCGGTTGTTCTGGCTGCCCTGCTTCCGGATCATGTTCTGGATGAGAGGCACGGTAATGGAGGCCTGGTCACAGATATAGAGGGGCAGCTCGACCAGCTCGTTCCGGGAGTTCAGGACATCGTCCATCCTGTGGGCAGCGCGGCCGGACTGGAGGTCCTTCATGTTGGTCCGGCTATGCGCAGCCAGGAGGCGCAGAAAGACTTCCTCGTAGCTCATCTCCAGGCTGAAGAAGGCACCGCAGTGGCCGGGGCGGCCTTCCCGGGCCTCCGCGGCCCGCAGGATCCAGTTCAGTGCCAGGGCGGTCTTGCCGACACCGGGCCGGGCCGCCAGCACGATGAGGTTGCCCGGCTGGAAGCCCTGGGTCAGCTCATCGAAGCGGTTGAGCCCCACACGCACGCCCGGGGACAGGCGGCCGACCATTCGGTCCGCGAGTCGGCCCATGGCATCGGTCGCCACATCCTTGATGGTAATCAGACCCCGGGTCCGGGCGTCGCCCTGGGCCAGCTGGAACAAGCTCTGGGCGGTCTGCTCCACCAGAGTCTCTGGGGGCTCGTCCTCTTCGGCGGCCTGCCGGACCAGCTGGGCGCCGAGGTGGACCAGCTGCCGGAGGCGGGACTTGCGCCGGATCAGGTCAGCGAGGACCTTGGGACGCTCCACATCCTCGGCCGAGAGCAACTCCACCAGGCCTGGATACCCGCCGACCCGGTTGAGGCTGTCGTCCTGGTCGAGGGCGTCCTTCAAGGTGAGGGAGCTGACTTCCACCTGGGACTCGATCAGGGTGCGCAGGGCCCGAAAGACCGCCCGGTGAACGGGGTGGACGAAGTCATCCTCGGACAGGCTGAAGACGGCCTCACTGCCAGCGAGACCCGCACCGGGGGCACAGCAGGTCGCGAGGAACGACCGTTCCGCATCCACATCTTCCGGAAGCCGTTCCGGAAGCCAGTCCGCCATGGTCCACCTTTGCCGATCAGAGTCCCGGAGGAGTGTACCCGCCGCCCGTCACATCCACAAAGATCGGATTGGTGATGGCGATGGGATAGAGGCCCTTCATGATGCGATTCCAGGCGGTACCGACCCGGTACGCGCCGGCCTGGTTCCGGGCCACCCCAGCCTCCACCACCAGCCAGGCGTCCTTGCCAGCAGGCAGGGGCACCGTCACAGTGGCGGTCTTCTGGGTGAAGTCCGTGGTGGAGGCGGTGAAGCTGGACAGGGGCACCTGGATGGGCGTGGCAGACCCATTGACCACGATCCGAACCTCGTCCACCGGCACCCAGTCCGCCGCATGGAGGGAGATGACCACGCTCACGCTGCTGACCGGGCCGGACACCAGGCCACCGGGAGCGACGCCACCGATGGTGACATTCAGCAAGGGACCCGTAGAGGCAACGGCGGCCCCTGACTTGAGGGCGGCAAGGACCAGGGCAAGGGAGTCCTGGGTCGGGGCTGTGGCACCCACCTTGAGGTAGGTCCGGGCCGAACCCACGGGGGTATCAAGGCTGAAGCGGGCCGCGGAAAGGCCCAGTCCCTTGGTGAAGGCGGTGGGGGTCTGCTGGTTCAGGAGGGCGAACCAGTCATCCCGCACGCTCTTGAACTCGGTGTACCAGCCGTCGGGGCCTGCAGCAGCGAAGCCTTCGGCCCGCAGCAGCTCCAGGGCATCGAAGTCACCCATCTTCCGGCCCAGGGATGCGGGACCGGTCAGGTTCCACCAAGCGTTGACGCCGGTGCCGAGGGCGACGGTGCGGTTGAACCCACGCAAGGTGAAGAGGCCCTGGGGCCCACGGGGGCGATGAACCACCGTGAAGCCGCCTTCCGCCTGCGTGATGAAGTCGGCGAGGTTCCAGCCATTGGAAGGCCTGGCGCCGCCGTTTCGGTCACTGGTGGGGGCCGGGGGGAAGAGGGCTGTGAAGGTCCCATCCGCCAGGACGGAGGTGCGGGCACCCACCACCAGGGGATTGATTCCCAAAGGTGCACGCTGGGCGTCTGACACTGGGGGGATGTCGATCTCGGCCCGGAACTCCGACCGGAGCGCCGCCGGATCGGTGTGCACGTCTTCCTCGGTGCGGGCCACGATCTCCACCCCTTCGGCCAGGGCAGAGCTGAGCATCTCACCCGGGTTGTAGCCGCCTGTGGTGGCCTGGCTCGGTCCCGGAAGGTCGAAGTTGGTCCAACCAGCGGGCAGCACGGGGGGCGCCACCACGAAGGCGTGGTTGACGTCGGTCTGGCCTGCGAAGGCCTGGACCGGGAGGGTATCCAGGTGGGACAGGGGTCCACGGGTGGCATAGGCCAGGTAGCTCCCGGCGGGGAAGAACATGGTGGCCGGGGAGTCGGTGGTGCTGAAGGAGGTGCCAAAGATCTGGTTGCCGGCCGTGTACTGGTAGGACCCGTAGTTGGTGCCGGCCGGAGCCTTGGTCTTGTAGATCTCGCTGAAGATGCTGGAGAGGCGGCGACTCCGCTGGACCACCGGGTCCGAGACGCCGACCCCCTGGAAGGTCATCCGCAGCGGGTTCAGGCCCCCGAATTCCAGCGTCCCGGACTGCCGGACACTGAAGAAGTGGATGGTCTGTCGGTACTGGGTGATGTTGCCAGTGGCATCAACCACGTCGGCCCGCTCCGGGCTGAGGGCTTCCGACACCTGCCAGTTCTGGGTCTTGGAGGGGGTGATGGCCGTGGGCAGGAAGGGGCGGTTGGCATCCAGGACGTTGGTGCCCAGGTAGAGGGGGGCCGAGGTCTGGTTGGCGTTCCGGGCCGTGAGGCGATAGCGCTGGGTGAGCCCTGTGGTCCCATCGGGGATGGCGGGCAGGAGCAGGCCAACGGCGGAAGACGAAGACGAGGCGCTGGCGGGTTCGCGCCACTCCACGCGCTCCAAGCGCCAGTTGGCGGCTTGGCTGGCGGGACTGCTGCTGCTCGCCGGGTCGAAGGGGAGGGCGCCGCTGTAGGTGTAGCGCTCGAAGCGGAACTCGGTCTGGAGGGGGCCACCGCCCGTGGCCGTGCCGAAGGAGTTGTAGGCGAGGTAGCCCACGTCCTCGCCCTTGAGGGCCGACCGGGCCTGGGCCATGAGGCTGAAGATGGCCGTGGTCTGGGAAGGCAGGACGGAAATAAAGCTGGGCCCACCCAGGACATAGAGACGGCGCCGGTAGTTGAGGGTGCCGCCGCTGGCCAAACTGAGGGCAGCGGGACTGCCCACCACCAGGCGGCCCGGGAACAGTGGGCGCGCCTCAGAAAGGGCCCGCTGAGGATCAGAAGCCACCAGCACGCTGTCCACATCCAGCGGCATGATGCCCAGGGAGGTATGGGAATCCAGAGTGGTGCCAGCGGACTCTGCACCCATGAGGCCCACCATGGGGGCCACCACGCTGGAAGTGAGGGGGGTGCTGAAGCTGGTACCCGGAATCTCCACGCCCCAGGTGGTGAGAGGGGTACCGGCGAAGGTGGACACGGCTGGTACCACGAAGCGGAAACCGCCGCCCCGCTGGGAGAGGTAGTCGCCGAGGTTGCGCAGAGGGAGGGTGGCGCCGCTGCCGTTGGCGAGGGAGGTCTCCAGAGTGAAGAAGGCGTCGCCCTTGTTCAGGGTGATGCGGTGGGTGACGGTCACACCGCGCACCCGCCCGAGGCTGTCAGTGGCCACACCCAGCTTGCCCAGGGGGTCCAGGAGGTAGCCCGCCATGGCCAGGTAGACCGTGTCGGCATTGCCGCCGGGGGCGTACTGGTCAAAGGCCAGGGGCAGGTCCGGGTCCTGGTTCGCCACGGGACCCAAGCGCTCAAGCAGGTCCGTGGGCATGGAGACCCGGTGGTAGCTCTGATCCAGGGAGAGGGTGCCCACATCCAGGATCGCCCCGCCGGAGGCCGCACCAAACTGCCCACCCCGGTCGCCGAACGCTGCGCCATCCACGGCCAGGTGGACCGAGTCATTGCCGATATAGAAGTCACCAGCACCCGCCGTGGCCTTGAGGCCCGCAACGCGGTCACCCCCGGCGGCGGGGATCTCTTCCACCACAGCCGCAGGCCGGGAAATGCCGGTGGCCCGGAAGCAGCCGGTGGCGGTTAACAGCAACCCCGCCGGGATCAGGACCCGCCCGGCACCGTACAAGGCGGCCCAGGGAGAGGCGGAAACAGGGGCAGGGCTCATGTTCATCAAGGAAGTCTCGTCAGGAAGGCGCGGGTGGGACGGGGGACCGTGGGGCTGAGCGGGCGAAAGGTCTATGCTAACTCACGATGCCGTTCTCCGCCTTCCTTCATCGCTTCCTCCGGCTCCGGTGGCCCTTGGCCCTGGTTCTGGCGCTGGCCCTATGCGGAGACTTGCTCTGGACCCTGGGAAGGTTCCCGGCCATGCACCGGCTGCAGACCTACAGCCTGGAGACCCTGCCAGCCGTGGGGGGGGCGGTCCTGGTGCTGGGGGCGGGTGTCTACGGGGATGGCGAGCCCACCCTGCTCCTGGAGGGCCGGCTCCGCACGGCCCTGGACCTCTACCGCAGCGGGCGGGTCCGATGGTTCCTGGTGTCCGGGGACAACCGCCACGCCACCTACAACGAGCCCCAAGCCATGCGGCGCTGGCTCATGCGCCAGGGGGTGCCGCCCCTCCACATCGTCAGCGACTACGCCGGGGTCCGGACCTGGGACAGCCTGCGCCGAGCCCAGGCCGTCTTCGGCCAGCGGCAGCTGGTGATCGTCACCTCGGACTTCCACCTGCCCCGAGCCCTCTACCTGGCCGAGCGCATGGGCCTGCAGGCCTGGGGGGTGGCGGCCCCTACCTCCGCCCGCACCTGGCCCCGCCGCCTCCGCCTCTGGACCCGGGAGTACATCGCCCGACACCTGGCGCTGTGGGACGGCTGGTTCCCGCCGGATGCCCGCCTGGGCCCCCGGGAACCCACCCCTGACGACTGGGATCCGGTCCGATGAGCAACCCCGGCGACATCCTCATCCTCGCCGCCCGGCGCCTGCCCCAGGGCCGCTACGGCGGCAGCCTGGCAGGCATCGGGGCCGTGGGACTGGGCCTTGCAGCGGTGGCCGCCGTCCTGGAGGACCCGGCCCTGCCCCACCCCGGCGGCCTGCTCTGGGGCATGGCCCGCAGCCACACCCAGGGCATGAACCCGGCCCGGACCATCGCCCTCAAGGCCGGCCTGGCCCTGGACACGGCCGCCTACACCCTCAACATGGCCTGCGGGTCCAGCCTCCAGGCGCTCATCCTGGGGGCGGGCCGCCTGGCCGAGCCGGGAGCCCCCCCGGTACTGGCGGGTGGCAGCGAGGCCATGTCCGACACCCCCCACCTGGTGCCGGGCCTGCGCTGGGGGTTCCGCATGGGCCACCGCCAGCTGCCGGATGTCATGCACCAGGACGGCCTGAAGTGCCCAGTCACGGGCCTCCTCATGGGCCAGACCATCGAGCGCCTGGTGGCGAAGCGGGGCATCACCCGCCTGGAGGCCGACGCCTGGGCCGCCGAGAGCCACCGCCGAGCCGGGGCCTCACCCGCCGGACCGGAACTGGCCCCCTGCCCCACCCTGGACCACGACGAGTGCGTACGACCAGACCTCACCGCCGCCGATCTGGCCCATCTGCCCCTGGCCTTTGAGCCCACCGGGCTGATCACCGCAGGCAATGCCTCGGCCCTTTCGGACGGCGCCGCCGCCCTCCTCCTGGCCCGCCGCGACCAGGCCCAGGGGGCTCCGGCCCTGGCCCGCATCCTGGGCTGGAGCGAGGCCGGCGTGGACCCCCTGGACATGGGCGAGGCCCCGGTGCCGGCGGTGCGCCGCCTCCTGGCGGCCCACGGACTGGCTGTGGCTGACATCGACCTCTGGGAGCTGAACGAGGCGTTCTCGGCCCAGCTGCTGGTCTGCCAGCGCCAGTTGGGGATTCCCGAAGAGCGCCTCAACGTTGCTGGCGGTGGGGTGGCCCTGGGGCACCCCATCGGCGCCACCGGTGCCCGCATCGTCTGCACGCTGGTGCACCGGCTGCGGGCCCGGGGCGGCGGCCTGGGCGTGGCCACCCTGGGCATCGGCGGCGGCCTGGGCCTGGCCCTGCTGGTGGCGGCCGAGGGCTAGGCCGTGGGCGCAGTCAGCAGGGCCCGCAGGGCCCGGTAGTCGGTCTTGCCGGTGCCCAGGGTGGGGATCTGCTCCACCTGGCGCACCACGCGGATGCTGTGCAGCGCCGACAGGCCTGCCGCCCGGATGGCGGCATTGGCCTCGTCCCGCAGGATGCCCGAGACCGAGAAGAGGATCAGGTCCGGGTTCAGCTCGGCCTCGGAGGCCTCCACGGCCAAGAAGGGCTCGGTCTCCTCGTCCCCCTGGAAGCGGTGGGCAAGGACCTCCTCGATGGCCGGCAGGGAGACCATCTCGCCGCCCAGCTTGACGAAGCGCTTGAGGCGGCCGGCAAAGACCAGCACGCCCCGGTCCTGGCGCACCAGATCCCCGGTGCGGTACCAGGACAGACCCTCGAAGGTCTCGAAGGGGGACTCCACCTCCGGGTTGAGGTAGCCGCTGAAGATGCTCGGGCCGCGCACCAGCAGCATGCCGGCCTGCCCGGGCTCCACCCGACGGCCCTGCTCCAGGTCCACGATGGCCCACTCCAGGGAGCGCAGCGGCCGGCCGATGCTGCCGGGGCGGGGGTCGTCCTCCCGGTTCACGGAGACCACCGGCGAGCACTCGGTGATGCCGTAGCCCTCCAGCACCACCGTGCCGGGCCAGCGCCGGGCCAGGGTGGCGTAGACCTGCTCCGGGCACTTCTCCGCCCCGGAGACCACCGTGCGCAAGGACTCCAGGTGACGGTCCTCCGCCTGCCGCAGGATGCCGCCGAGGAAGGTGGGCGTGCCCACCAGGAGGGTGGCGTGGTAGGCCTCGATGAGGCGGGCCAGCATCCGCCCCTCGGTGGGGTTGGGGTGGTACACCACCCGCAGGCCCAGGAGCACCGGCAGGATGGTGGTGGTGGTGAGGCCAAAGGCGTGAAAGGGGGGCAGGCAGCCCATGACCCGCTCGTCCGGGCGGAAGCAGATGGCCTCGGCCACATCCCGGATGTTGGTCAGGATGTTGCTGTGGGTGAGGGGCACGGCCTTGGGCAGGCTCTCGCTGCCGCTGGTGAAGAGCACGGCGGCAGTCTGGGGAGGCCGGGCTTCCTGCAGCTCCGCCCAGCTGAACTTGGCCTTGAGGGCGGCAACAATTTTGGTGACGAGGGAGATCTTCTTCCCGGCTTCATCCAGCAGGAAGAGGCGGCTGCGGACCGCCCCCAGGTCCACGCCCTGGGCATCCAGGCGATTGACGAGGGTGGTGACGCTGATGACCCGCTGGACCCCCACCAGGTCCAGGCTGAAGGCCATGCTGCGGGCCCCGGCGGTCCAGTTCACCAGCACCGGCGTCTTGCCGGCGAAGAGCAGGGCCAGGTAGATGATGCTGGCGCCGCCCGAAGCCGGCAGCATGAGACCGACGTGGGTGCCCTCTAGCGCTTCGAAGAGGGGTTTGAGCACATGGATGGCTGTGACCATGTCCCGGTAGGTCTTCACGCCACCGGTCTGGTCCGCCAGCACCACCCGCCGTGGGTCGCGGCGGGCCTGGCGCAGGAAGACTTCGGTGATGGTGTCCCCTTCCGGCAGCTCGATGGGCAGGTCCGTGCGGGAGTGGAACCAGGCCGGGGGCACGGCCTTCAGCTCGCCCTGGCGCAGGGAGACGGCGGCGCCCGTGGCCGCCAGCATGAGGTCGCCCACGGTCTGGAGGGAGGCCGGATCGCTGCAGGGATAGCCGTAGGCCCGCTCCAACCAGAGCTCCAGCTCCCGGTGGGAGAGGGCATCGAGGCCCAGCTCACCAACCAAGGACTGGCCGTCTTCAAGGTCTGCATGCCCAGTGACGGCAGCCAGGTGGCGGCGCACCGCATCCCGGATGGCGGCAGACACGGTGCGGGGGTTGCCCTCCACCCGGGGCCGGGGGGGCTCAGGCAGCGTGCGGGGCGTGGGATCTTTCCAGAACAGGTGGGGCACATGGATCCGGGGGGAGGGCTCCCGGTTGAGCAGGGCCTGGATGGCTGCATTCAGGGCGGTGCGGCCCTGGTCCAGGGGGAGGTCCGCCGTCGCTTCGAAGGTCAGGTCCACGTCTCGCCGGGGCATGAAGAACAGGGCATTGGCCCAGAGCAGGCCCAGGCTCCGGAGCAGCTCCGTGCCCAGCCGTGGCCGCTGGCCCGAGGCGGCGCTGAAGCGGCTGCCCCACAGGCCACGCAGGCGGACCACCACCACCCGGGTGCCCGGGGCTTGGCGCAGGAGAGCCGCAATGATGCTGTTGTCGCTGCAGTCATCCGTCTTCTGGCGGGCCAGGCGGCCGCCGGGGAACAAGAGCAGGTTCCGGCCTGAGCGCAGCTCCCCCGCCAGCGCCACCAGCTCGGCGTCCAAGGCTTCGCGGCAGCGGTCCCCCAGGGTCGCCGGGTCAGGCAGAGCGCGGCCTCCCAGCAGGCCCGCCAGCCAACGCAGCGGGGCGGAGGCCGCATGATCCCGGCCCGCCACCAGCTGGGGGGCAAAGCGGGGCGCCAGCTCAGCGGCCAGGAGGAAGGGATCCACCAGCGTGGGATGGTTTGCCAAAAACAAGATGCCCGGAGCCCCGCCAACGGGAACCTCCTCCAGGCCGGCGGAGCGGATCCGGTAGCGCAGCCGCAACAGCGGCCGGCCCAGGGCGAGGAGGAGGGAAGGGAGCATGGGAAACCAGGGGAGGGATGGACTCCGAAGTGTAGCGGGAAAGCCGCGCAGGGCCGGGAGTTCGTGACCGCCTCCACCCGCCAATCAACCCCCTGGGCGCAGCCCCGGTCTAAACCAATGCAGCAACATCTGCGAAGATAACTCAGGGGCCCTGCGGCTCCCTCCCGAGGTTGCCATGGCCGAAGCTCCCCTCATCCAACTCACCGATATCTCCAAGATCTACCAGATGGGGGATATGGAGGTGCGGGCCCTGGACGGGGTCTCCATGGCGATTCCACGGGGCGAGTACCTGGCCATCATGGGTCCTTCCGGTTCGGGCAAGTCCACCATGATGAACATCATTGGCTGCCTGGATACCCCCACCGGCGGTACCTACGAGCTGAACGGGAAGCTGGCCTCGGCCATGAGCGACGACGCTCTGGCCCAGATCCGCAACGAGGAGATCGGCTTCGTCTTCCAGACCTTCAACCTGCTGGCCCGGACCACCGCCCTCCAGAACGTGGAGCTGCCCCTGATCTATGCGGGCGACACCCCCGCCGAGCGCCACACCAAGGCCCAGCAGGCCCTCGAGAACGTCGGCCTCGGCACCCGCAGCGACCACATGCCCAACCAGCTGTCCGGTGGCCAGCGCCAGCGCGTGGCCATCGCCCGGGCCCTGGTGAACGAGCCCTCCATCCTCCTGGCCGACGAACCCACGGGCGCCCTGGACTCCAAGACCAGCATCGAGATCATGGCGCTGTTCGAGGAGCTCTATCAGCGGGGCAACACGATCATCATCGTGACCCACGAAGAGGACATCGCCCGCCACGCCCACCGCATCGTCAAACTCCGCGACGGCAAGATCATCCACGACGAGCCCAACACCCCCATCACGCCCGAAGAACACCTGGCCAACCTGAGCCTCTGACAGGTCGCCTGACCCCGGGTAACATGGACGGATGCAAAAGCTCGTCCAAGGCATTCACCAGTTCCAGCAGCAGATCTTCAGCACCCACCGGGAGCTGTTTGAGCGGCTGGACCAGCAGGAGCAGACGCCGGAGACCCTCTTCGTCACCTGCTCGGACTCGCGCATCAGCCCCAACCTGATCACCCAGACCCAGCCGGGCGAGCTGTTCATTCTGCGCAATGTCGGCAACCTCATCCCGCCGTACCAGAGCATGGGGGGCATGGCCGCCGGCATCGAGTTCGCGGTGGCTGCCCTCAAGGTGAAGGACATCATCATCTGTGGGCACTCCAACTGCGGTGCCATGCGGGCCCTGCTGGACCCCTCGGAGCTGTCGGAGCTCCCGGCCACGCGGGCCTGGCTGGCCCACTGCCGGGCCACGGAGCGGATCATGTGGGAGAGCTACGGCCACCTCAGCGGCAGCGACCTGCTCCACGCCACCGTGGAAGAGAACGTCCTCGTGCAGGTGGAGAACCTGCGCAGCCACCCCAGCGTGGCCAAGGCCGTGGCCAATGGCATGCTCCACCTCCACGCCTGGGTCTACAAGATCGAGACGGGCGAGGTGTATGCCTTCGACCCGGAGCGGGGGCAGTACGCCTCCATCACAGGCACCGCCGGGCTCCCGCTCCTCGACGCCGAGCACCGGGGCACGGACCTGACGATCTAGACAGGCTAGATCTCGAGTCGATCCAGGCGGTCGGGGCGATCCCGCCAGCCCTCGTCCACCTTCACGAAGAGCTCCAGGCGCACGGGGCGCTCGAGCAGCTTCTTGAGCTCCCGCTGGGCGCTCTGGCGGATGTCCTTGATCATCTCGCCGCTGTGGCCCAGGAGGATCTTCCGGTGGCCGTCCCGGTCCACGAGGATGCGGGCGGCGATGAAGACACCTTCTGGCCCCATGTCCTCGGGGTAGTCCTCCTGCCCAGGCTCGATCCAGCGCTCGATGAGCACAGCGATGCCGTGGGGCACCTCTTCGCGGGTCTTGCGCAGCACCTTCTCGCGGATGAACTCCGCCGCCAGGGTGCGCTCGGTCTGGTCCGTGAAGGTCTCTTCCCCATAGGGCCAGCCCGGCTTGTCGGCCTCCCCTTCCAGCAGCGCCCAGAGGGGCTCCAGGTTGAGGCCGGTCTTCGCACCGATGGGCACGATCTCCTTGAAGGGCAGCAGGTCCTTGTAGGTCGCCACCTTCTCCAGGAGGCGGCCCCGGGACAGCAGGTCGATCTTGTTGAGCAGCAGGTAGGTGGGGCGCCCGATGAGCTTCAGGCGGCGGGCCAGGGCCCGCTCCCCGGGTCCGAGGTGGTCATCGGCATCCACCACCCAGAGGAGGATGTCCGCCTCCTGGAGGGCCTGTGCCACGTGGCCCATCATCCGCTCGTTGAGGGCATGGCGAGGCGTGTGGATGCCCGGCGTGTCCAGGAAGGCCAGCTGCTTGTCGCCGCGGTCCACCACACCCAGGACGCGGGTACGGGTGGTCTGCGCCACCTGGCTGGTGGCAGCGAGGCGCTGCCCCAGGAGGGCATTCAGGAGGGTGGACTTGCCGGAGTTGGGGAGCCCGATGATCGCAAGGGTGACGTGGTGGCGATCAGCCACGGTGCACGCCCCGCTTGGCATCGCGGATGAAGGCGACCAGGTAGGCCACCTCAGCGATGTGGCCCAGCTCCTCCTCGGTGCGGGCCATGGCCTCGTCCCGGAGGAGATCCGAGTGGAACAGCAGGCGGTGGGCCTTCTTGAGACCCTCCACCACCTCGGCGGAGAAGCCCTTGCGCTGGAGGCCGATGGTGTTCACGCCGTAGCTCTTGGTGTCCCGGGCCCCCACGGTCTTCATGAAGGGCAGGACGTCCTGGGTGGCCACGGTGAAGCCGCCCATGAAGGCGTGGTCCCCCACCCGGCAGAACTGGTGTACGGCAGAAAAGGCGCCGATGTTGCAGCCCTGCCCCACCTCGACATGGCCCGCCAAGGTGGCGCAGTTGGCAAAGATGTTCTTGCTGCCCACGTGGCAGTCGTGGGCGATGTGCGAGCCCGTCATGAGGAAGTTGTCGTCAGCCACGGTGGTCAGCCCACCTCCGCCCTCGGTGCCACGGTGGAGGGTGCAGCCCTCCCGGAAGACATTCCGGTTCCCCACCTGGAGGCGCGTGGGGGCGCCCTTGAACTTCAGGTCCTGGGGCCCCATGCCCAGGGTGGCGTGGGGGTAGATGTCGTTGTCCTCGCCCAGTTCCGTGTGGGGGCCGATGACCACGTGGCTGCGAAGGAGGGTGCGGGCGCCGATCACCGAGGCGCCCTCGATGACGCAGAAGGGCCCCACGATCACGCCCTCGCCCAGGCGGGCCTCCGGGCTCACCACGCTGCTGGGATGGACTTGTGCGCTCATTTCCGTTCCCCTTCACCCAGGTCCATCAGCATGGACATGAACTCAGCTTCCGCCACCTTCTGGCCGGCCACGAAGGCCTCGCCACGCATCTTGCAGATCCGCCCCTTGATCTGGAGGACCTTCACTTCCATCACCATCTGGTCGCCAGGCTGCACGGGCTTGCGGAACTTCACCGCGTCAATGCCCATGAAATAGATCACCTTGCTGGCCCGGTCCTCGAACTCCTGCATGAGCAGGCAGCCGCCGGTCTGGGCCATGGCCTCGACGATGTAGACGCCGGGGAACACGGGCCGGCTGGGGAAGTGGCCCTGGAAGACCTGCTCGTTGAAGCTGATGTTCTTGAGACCCCGGATCCAGGTCTTGGGCTCGTAGTCGAGGATCCGATCCACCAGAAGCAGGGGGTACCGGTGGGGGATCAGGTCCATGATCCCCTGCAGGTCGATGGTCCGTGGTTCGCGTTCAGACATGGAGGCTCCAATCCCCAAGCCTACCGCCTCGGCAGAACTCCATCCAGCCTCAGTTCCCAACCGGGAAGGTGCTACTTTGCTTGGGAGGAGCGTCCCCCGTGAATCGACAGCCGCCTGCGGGCGCTAAAAAGCAGCACGGCAGGCCCCAGCAGCACCGCAAATCGCCGGCGGCCATAGAGGCCTGGCGAGGCCCCGTGGAGCGCTTGGCCTGGGGTGGCATGGGCGTGGCCCGGTCCGCCGATGGCCGCCTGCTGCTGCTGGAGGCCCCCCTGGCCCTGTTTCCCGGTGAGGTGGTGGACGCTCAGGTGCAGTGGAAGGCCCGCCACGGCCAGGGACGCATCACCGGGTGGGTGACCCGGGACCCCCGCCGGGTGCAGGCCGCCTGCCCCGTCGCCGGGGCCTGTGGTGGCTGTGAGCTCTGGGAGGCCGGAACCCATGGGCCCGAGCTGAAGCGCCAGATGGTGGCTGATCTCCTCCGGCGGCAGCTGGGCGAGGCTCAGTCCTGGTCCTGGCACCCCGCCCCCGCTTCGGCCCTGCGCCACCGCATCCAGCTCCACTGGGACGGGGCCACCCTGGGCTACTTCCAGCGTCACAGCCACGCCCTGGTGCCCGTGTCGGCCTGTCCCGCTGCGGCCCAGCCCCTCTCCGCCGCCATCCCCCGCCTGTTGGAAGCCCTGGCGGGCCGGGCCCTGCCCGCCCGCCCCAGTCGCTGGGAGCTGACCACCGGCACCCCCGCCGACAGGGTCTGGGCCAGCGACGAGCGGGGCCGGACCTGGACTTTGGAGCCCGACGGCTGGTGCCGGGGTGACCAGCCCATTCGTCACCGCCTGGAGGGGGTCACCCTGGACCAGGACCCGCGGGCCTTCTTCCAGGTGAGCCCGGCCTGGGCTGGCGAGGCCTTCGGGGGCCTGCTGCGCCAGTGGGACCTCCGGGGCGACACCCTCTACGACCTCTATGGCGGCGTTGGGTTCTTCTCCGCCCTCCTGGGCGACCGCTTCCGGCACCGCATCCTGGTGGAATCCGGCCAAGCCGCCGTGGACTGGGCCCAGCGCAACCTCGCTGCCGCCAGCCTGCCCGCCGAGTGCCTCGTGGCGGATGTGGCGGCCTGGGTGCCCGAAGGCCTGGGTGGCCCGGCGGACATGATCCTGCTGGACCCCCCCCGGGCGGGCCTGGAGGGGACCCTCTGCGACCGCCTCCTCACCGCCGGAGCCAGCACCCTGGTGCTCGTGGGCTGCGACGGTGCAGCCTTCTGCCGGGACCTCCAGCGCCTGCTTCCGGCTTGGAGCCTCGACCAGCTGGCGGTACTGGACCTCTTCCCCCTCACCAGCCACGTGGAGTGCGTAGCCCTGTTGCGGCGCCGGGCCTGAGCGCTGCCTGGTTACCGGGCAGACAAAAAAAAGCGCTCTCTGCGTTCTCTGCGGTTGGCGGTTCTTTTTGCTCAGAAGCCCATTCGGTGCAAAGCCTGCGCCTTCGTGCTGCTTTAAGGCAGTTCTTCGTGTCCTTAGTGGAGCTCTTTGAAGCTCCAGCTACTCCCAGACCAGCGGCAGGCGGGGCGTGGGTGGGGCCTTGGGCAGCACGCCCTCCAGGCGGAGCAGGAACTCCTTCATGTCCAGGCCCCCGCTGTAGCCCACCAGGCTGCCGTCGGAGCCGATCACCCGGTGGCAGGGGATGAGGATGGCGATGGGATTGGCCCCGCTGGCCTGGGCTGCGGCCCGGATGCACTTCTCGTCGCCCAGGCGATGCGCCAGCTCCAGATAGGAGATGGCCTGGCCGTAGGGGATCTTCTGGAGTTCCTTCCAGACCCGCCGCTGGAACTCAGTGCCCTCTACCACGAGGGGGATGTTGAAGTCCCGGAGGTTGCCGGAGAAGTAGGCCTCCAGCTGCCGCTTGAAGAAAGGCAGGCTCCGAGGCTCCGGCCCCTGGGGGGTGCCCGTGGGCGTGCCATGGATCCGGAAGAAGCGAATGAGGCGTCCGTCATCATCGAAGGCCGCCCCCAGGTCTCCCAGGGGTGTGGCGATGGGGTGGTAGGAGCCGGACATATGAATCAGGATGCCAGACTCGCGGGGGTTTTTTATCAGGGCTTCTGCCATGCGGCCCCCGCTTCCAGCTGACGGAGGGCACGGGGGATGGGGCCTTCCCCTGGCAGCACCACCCGGTGGGCGGGAATCAGCAGCAGGATGGGGTTGGCGGCGCAGGCCATCACCACGGGGGCCTCTTCCAGGCCCAGCCAGGCCGCCAGCTCCTGGGGCTGCCGGGACTGGCCGTGGGGAATGGTGCGGATGGTGTCCCAGATCCTGATCGCTTGGGCCGTCCCCTGGGGGTCGATGGGGATCGTGAAGGTCTGGAGGGTGCCCGCCAGGTAGGCTGAGACCTGGCGATCCAGGAAGTGCTTGGCCTCCCGCTGCTCCAGGGGCGGCAGGGGGCTGGTCTGGCGGGGGTCCGGGGCCTCCAGAACCAGCTCCTGTAAGCGCCCCCGCCCGTCGAAGGCGGCCCGCATGGGACCCAGGAGAGTGCTCAGTTCGTAGTGCCAGAGGACCATGGGGCCATGATGGCAGGAGGCCGGAGTGGGGTCTGGACTTTCTCATTGGCCCCCCAGGCTCTTAGACTCAAGCCATGGCAGCCCCCTTCCGCCTCTCCATCATCGACTACCTCAACGCCGCGCCCCTGAACCACGGGTTCAAGCACGGCCTGGGCTGGGAGCACTTCCACCTGAAGTTCCATTTCCCCTCGGCCTGCGCCGACCGCCTGCGGGAAGGCGCCGTGGATGCGGGCATCGTCAGCTCCATCGAGTACCTCCGCATCCCGGACCTGAAGATCGTCCCGGGCCTGTGCATCTCCTCCCCCAAGCGGGTGCGCAGCGTGGTGATCCTGTCCAAGGTCCCGCCGGAGCAGATCCGCACCCTGGCCCTGGACACCACCAGCCGCACCAGCGTGGTGCTGGCCCAGCTGCTGCTGCGGGAGCGCTACGGGGCCACTCCCGCGGTGACCGACATGGGACCCGACCTCCTTGCCATGCTGGAGGGCCACGATGCAGCCCTCATGATCGGCGACGCTGCCATGCGGGCCCCACGCCAGGGGCTCTTTGTGCTGGACCTGGCCGAGGAGTGGCATAGCTGGACCGGCCTGCCCTTTGTGTTCGCCCTCTGGCTCATCCGCCAGGATGCCCCGGAGCTGCCAGTGCCCGGGGGGGTGGCCCCGTTCTTCCACAAGAGTCTGGAGATCGGCCTGGCCCAGCTTCCTGCCATCGTGGAGGAGGCTCGGCGCACCATCGGCTGGACCCGCATCGAGCTGAACGAATACCTCACTGAGAACATCCAATACACCCTGGGCGAGGCGGAGCGGGACAGCCTCTCGCTCTTCTTCCAAAAGGCCGTCCACCACGGCTTCGCCCCTGCTGTCCTGCCTCTGCGCTTCCTCTGACGGTTCTTCCGCCTCACCCCCTGGAACACCCTCCCTTCTCTGGACCGACCATGACCGATCTCACCGCCCTCTACACCCACCACATCGCCGAGCGCCAGCGCACCACGGCCGAGGCGCTGGAAGCCACGGGCCACGGGGCCCTGGTGATCTCGAGTGGGAAGGTCTACACGCACTTTGCCGACGACCAGGACGCTCCCTTCCATCCCACGCCCCACTTCGCCCACTGGTGCCCCCTGCCGGGCCCCCACCACCTGCTGGTGGTGCAGCCGGGCCGCCGCCCCCGCCTGATCCGCTTTGCCCCGGAGGACTTCTGGTACGAGCAGGCACCCCTGGGTGATCCCTTCTGGGCCGCCGCCTTCGAGGTGGAAGAAGCGGGCAGCTTGGAGGAGGCCTGGAGTCGCCTGGGCGCCCTGGGGCACGCCGCCTACATCGGCAACGAGACCGACCGCGCCGGCGAGGCCGGCCTGGACCTGAACCCGGAGCTGCTCACCGCCCACCTGAACTGGCACCGCACCACCAAGACCGACTACGAGGTGTGCTGCATCGACGAGGCCACCGTCATCGCCGCCCGGGGCCACAAGGCCGCCCGGGCCGCCTTCCTGGCCGGTGCCACCGAGCTGGAGATCCATCACGCCTATGTGGTGGCCGCTGGCATCGTGGATCACGAGATGCCCTACGGCAGCATCGTGGCCCTCAACGAGAAGGGCGCCACCCTCCACTACGAGGGCAAGCGGACCTCTGTGCGGAACGGGGCGGTGTTGCTCATCGACGCCGGGGCCCAGGTGCGGGGCTATGCCTCTGATATCACCCGCACCCTGGTCGCACCCCACTGCGACAGCCGGTTTGCGGCCCTGGTCAAGGGCATGGAGCGCATCGAGCTGGAGCTCTGCGACCTGGTGAAGCCCGCCCTGCCCTACGGCGATCTCCACCACCAGGGGCACCTGCGCATCGCCGCCCTGCTGCAGGAGAGCGGCCTGCTCCGGGTCGGGCCCGAGGAGGCCGTGGAGAAGGGCCTCAGCCGCCCCTTCTTCCCCCATGGACTGGGCCATCACCTGGGCATCCAGGTCCACGATGTGGCCGGTCGCCAGGGTGCCCCCGACGGCACGCCCACCCCGCCGCCACCCCAGCACCCCTTCCTGCGCACCACGCGCACCATCGACGAGGGCCAGATCTTCACGGTGGAACCCGGCCTCTACTTCATCCCCATGCTCCTCCGTCCCTTCCGGGAGAACGAACACAAGGGCGCCTTCGACTGGACCCTGGTGGATGCCCTGACCCCCTGCGGCGGCATCCGCATCGAGGACAACCTGCTGGTCACGGCTTCCGGCCACCGGAACCTCACCCGCCCGCACCTGCCGAACTAAGCCGTCCCGCCCCTGCCGTCACCGGGATTCTCCCGCCCCCATCGGAGCCACGATGTTCCTGCGCACCCTCCTGGCCTGCCTCCTTGTCGTCACCAGCCTGGGGGCCCAGAGCGGGGACACCCTGACCCTGGAAGCCCTGTCCCATCCCACCCAGAAGAAGGCCTGGTCCGGCCCTGCGGGCACCCGCCTGGAGTGGCTACCGGACGGGGGACTGCTCCAGACCCGCCGGGACGGGGAGAAGACCGTTCTCTCCCGGGTGGACCCCGGCACCTGGGAGACCAAGCCCTTCCTGGACGCCGCGCGCCTGGAGAAGGCCCTGGAGGCGGCGGGCGCCGCCATTCCCAAGGCCCAGACCGCCCTGGGCCGGGGCGGCTTCGTGTGGAATGAAGCCCGCTCTGCCTTCCTGGTGGATGTGGCAGACGCCCTCTACCTGGTGGAGGCCGCCTCCGCCACGGCCCGCTGCCTCAGCAAGACCAAGGTCGACGAGCCCACCTTCAGCCCGGATGGGGCCCAGGTGGCCTTCCTCCGGGGCAATGACCTCTATCGCCAGGACGTCGCCACGGGCACCGAGACGCGCCTCACTCAGGGGGGCGGCGAGACCGTCTTCAACGGCCGCCTGGACTGGGTGTATCAGGAGGAGGTCTATGGCCGGGGCAGCTTCCGGGCCTACTGGTGGGCCCCGGACTCCCGCCGCCTGGCCTACCTCAGCCTGGACGAGACCAAGGTCCCGGTCTTCACCCTCATGGATGACCGCAGCCAGCCTCAGAAGCCCCTCAAGGCCCGCTACCCCAAGGCCGGCGACCCCAACCCCACGGCCCGCCTGGGCGTGGTGGACCTGGCCGGGAAGACCACCTGGATGGAGGACCCCCACGCCGACCAGGAGACCCTCATCGTCCAGGTGGGCTGGGACCCCAAGGGACGGCTGCTGGCGTCCCTGCAGGACCGCATCCAGAGCTGGCTGGAGCTGCGGGCCTACGAAGGCACCAGCGCCAAGGTTCTGATCCGGGAAAGTGGCCAGGCCTGGCAGGAGCGTCTGCCCCTGCCCCTCTGGCTGCCGGATGGCAGCTTCCTGTGGGAGTCCGGCCGCACGGGGAACCACCATGTCTACCGCCACGACCGGGACGGCAAGCCCCTCTCCGCGGTCACCGCAGGCCCCTGGGACGTGCGCAAGGTCCATGGCGTGACTCCGGCCGGGCAGCTGTTCTTCGATGCCACCGAGCGCAGCCCCATCGGCCTGGACACCTATCGCATCGGCCTGGATGGCAAGGGCCTCACCCGCCTGACCTCTCAGCCCGGCACCCACCGGGTGCGCTTCAATGCCACCTACACCCAGTTCCTCGACACCTGGAGCGACCTCCAGACCCCGCCCCGCCAGTCCCTCCATGGCGCCACGGGCCAGTCGCTGCGCCTCATCGACGCCAACCCGGCCACCGAGTGGCAGGCCCTCAAGCGGGGCCGCGTCAGCTTCCAGCAGGTGAAGACCCGGGACGGCTTCCCCATGGAGACCCTGCTGGTGCTCCCGGTGGACTTCGACCCCGCCCGCAAGTACCCGGTCTTCCAGTACACCTACAGCGGCCCCGGCGCCCCCTCCGTGCGGGACGCCTGGAGCCGGGAGATGCCCTGGTACCAGTTCCTGGCCCAGCACGGCATCGCCACCTGGATCTGCGACAACCGCAGCGCCTCGGGCAAGGGCCCGGCCAGCACCACCGGCATCCACCGCAACCTGGGCGCCCAGGAGCTGCAGGACCTGCTGGACGGCCACGCCTGGCTGAAGGCGCAGGGCTGGGCGGACATGGACCGCCTCTGCCTGGAGGGCTGGAGCTACGGCGGGTTCATGGTCACCTACGCCCTCACCCACAGCAAGGGCTGGAAGCTGGGCATCGCCGGCGCTCCCGTCACGGACTGGAGCCTCTACGACAGCATCTACACCGAGCGCTACATGGGCCTGCCCACCGATAACAAGGAGGGCTATGCCGCCAGCTCCGTGCTGAAGGCCGCCGCCCAGCTCAGCGGGCGCCTGCTGGTCCTCCACGGCACCCTGGATGACAACGTGCACCCCCAGAACAGCATCATGCTCATCGACGCCCTCCAGAAGGCCGGCCATCCCACCCAGCTGGTGCTGCTACCCGGCTCCGACCACAGCCCGCGAGCCCCCCAGCACGGCTGGGCCCGCAC
>SESE01000058.1_pt1 | contig 47096 bp, 43 predicted proteins | sample 3171371 | NCBI WGS metagenome assembly SESE01 (sample SAMN06051881, study PRJNA518727) | freshwater metagenome | biome: subpolar coniferous forest; feature: holomictic lake; material: water; isolation source: holomictic Lake 442, 13 m depth | place: Canada: near Kenora, Ontario | collected... | reverse complement strand
GAACAGAAAAGGATTTTAATCAAAAGAAGCATAACCTGATTTGTGCAATTTCAGAAATTTCGGACATGGCAATGATGGCAAAACATACAGTCTCCTCTCTTTTCAAGGAAGATGTCAAAGCCTATCTCGATGAACAAGGCATTATTTGCACTCCACAGTTTATTGCGAAAGGCTCTACAGGTATTGAATTTACCTTTGACTTTCAAATTGCGGGCAAACAGAAAGAAATTGTGATTAAATCTTTTAATTCTCTGAATAAAATCAATGTTCCGAATTTTCTCTTCGGTTGGGAGGATATAAAGCCAACCAGAGAGAAGGTTTCCTGCAAAGAGTTAAAAGGGTTGGCTATTGTCAATAATGAGGACAAGGAGATAAAGAGAGAATATTTGGATGCCCTGAAAAGTAAGGGTGCTGATATTATCCTGTGGGATCAACGCTATCAACCAGAAATGTTAAAGAAATTTGCCGCGTAGCTTCGACAAGCAAATAAAGTATGACTCATAAGCTTACCGAATCCGCCATAGAAGAGTTTGCCATTCATCTGTTTGAGCGGCAGGGCTATAGCTACATCTACGGGCCGGATATTGCTCCTGACGGGACCAACCCTGAGCGCCGCCATTACGATGAGGTGCTGCTGACAGGTCGGCTTGAAGCCGCGCTTCGCCGCATTAACCCCCGGCATTCGCCATCGGTGCTGCAGGCTGCGCTGAAAGAGGTACAGCGCATCCATTCGCCTGACCTTCTGGCAAACAATGAAGCCTTTCATCGCCTGCTTACCGAAGGTGTGGGTGTCAGCTATCAGCAGAATGGCAACGAGCGCGGTGATCTGGTGAAGCTCATTGATTTTGAGACTCCCGAAAACAATGAGTTTGTGGTGGCTAATCAGTTTACCGTCATTGAGAACCACCAGAACAAACGCCCCGACCTTGTGCTCTTTGTCAACGGCATTCCCTTGGTTGTGCTTGAGCTGAAAAACGCTGCCGATGAAAATGCAACCATCAAGTCAGCGTTCCGTCAAATAGAGACTTACAAGCAGGCCATACCAGCACTCTTCACTGCAAATGCCATTGTCGTCATCTCCGACGGTCTGGAGGCAAGGGCTGGCTCTCTTTCTGCGGGCTTCTCCCGTTTCATGGCATGGAAAAGCGCTGATGGCAAAGCCGAAGCCTCGCATCTGGTGAGTCAGCTTGAAACACTGATTTCAGGCATGTTGAACAAGGCAACGCTTCTTGACCTTGTGCGTCATTTTATTGTTTTTGAGAAAAGTAAAAGGGAAGATCCGGTTACAGGTATCGTCACCATCACGTCAGTGAAAAAACTGGCCGCCTATCACCAGTACTATGCCGTCAATGCCGCTGTAGTGTCAACCCTGCGGGCGGTTGACCTGGATGCACACCTGCAAGCTCGTGAAAACCCATTGAGCTATGGCCTTCCCGGCGTAGGAGGCCAGCCAAGGGGCGACATGAAGGCTGGTGTGGTTTGGCATACCCAAGGGTCGGGCAAATCGCTTTCGATGGTCTTTTACACCGGCAAGATTGTCCTGGTACTCGATAATCCAACCATTCTTGTCATAACCGACCGCAACGATCTCGACGATCAGTTGTTCGATACTTTTGCTGCATCAAAACAGTTGTTGCGGCAGGAGCCGGTGCAGGCAGAGAGCAGGGAGCTGTTGAAAGAGCTGTTGAAAGTCGCTTCCGGCGGGGTGATTTTTTCAACCATCCAGAAGTTTCAGCCCTCAGAGGGTAATGTTTACGAGCAGTTATCCTCTCGCCGAAATATTGTGGTTATTGCCGACGAAGCCCACCGTACCCAGTATGGATTCAGCGCCAAAACCATTGATGAGAAAGATGCTGATGGTGTTGTGATTGGCAAAAAGGTTGTCTACGGCTTTGCCAAGTATTTGCGTGATGCCTTGCCGAATGCCACCTATCTCGGCTTTACAGGTACACCGATTGAGAAAACCGACGTGAATACTCCAGCAGTCTTCGGCAACTATGTCGATATCTACGACATAGCCCAGGCAGTTAAAGATGGCGCCACCGTGCGGATTTTCTACGAAAGCCGGTTGGCCAAGGTTGAACTCGGAGATGAAGGCAGAAAACTGATTGCAGAGCTTGATGAAGAGCTTGACCAAAAGCAACTGAGCGACACGCAAAAAAGCAAGGCCAGATGGACGAGAATGGAGGCGCTGATTGGCAGTGCCAACCGCATTAAAAATGTTGCGAATGATATTGTCACGCACTTCGAGGCCCGACAGGAGGTTTTTGCCGGAAAGGGGATGATTGTCTGTATGTCGCGTCGCATTGCCGCCGAGTTGTATGCAGAGATCATCAATCTCCGTTCTGCATGGCATTCCGACGAGATAAACAAGGGTGTCATCAAGGTGGTGATGACCTCCGCTTCGAGTGATGGCCCAGTGTTGTCCAAACATAATACAACAAAGGAACAGCGCAAACTGCTGGCCGAACGCATGAAAGATGATGACGATCCGCTGAAACTGGTGATCGTCTGTGATATGTGGCTCACCGGTTTTGACGCCCCTTCGTTGCATACCATCTACATCGACAAGCCGATGAAAGGGCACAACCTGATGCAGGCGATTGCCCGCGTGAACCGGGTCTACAAAGACAAGCCCGGCGGGCTGGTGGTGGACTATCTGGGGATTGCAGCCGACCTGAAAGAGGCGCTCTCTTTCTATTCGGATTCCGGCGGAAAAGGCGATCCCACCCTTCTGCAGGAACAGGCAGTGACGCTGATGCTCGAAAAGATCGAAGTGGTATCGGCGATGTACCATGGCTTCCCCTACGAAGAGTATTTCGATGCCGATACCGCAAAAAAGCTCTCGCTCATTCTTGCAGCCGAAGAGCATATTCTCGGTCTTGACGATGGCCGGAAGCGCTATAGTAACGAAGTGACCCTTCTCTCACAGAGCTTTGCCATTGCTATTCCTCATGAGCAGGCAATGGGTGTAAAAGATGAGGTAGGCTTTTTTCAGGCAGTCAAGGCACGTCTTGCAAAATTTGATAGCACCGGTAACGGCTACAGCAACGAAGATATCGAAACCACCATTCGCCAGGTGATCGACAAGGCGCTGGTCTCCGAAAAAGTAATAGATGTTTTTGATGCAGCAGGAATCAAAAAGCCTGATATCTCCATCCTCTCCGAAGAGTTTCTGGCTGAACTGAAAGGGCACAAGCACAAGAATGTAGCCCTTGAGGTGCTGAAAAAACTGCTCAATGACGAACTCAAAGTACGCGCCAAAAAGAACCTCGTTCAGAGCAAAAGCTTGCTTGAGATGCTCGAAAAAGCCATCAAGAAATACCAGAACAAAATTCTCTCCGCTGCCGAAGTGATGGATGAGCTGATCAAAATCAGTAAAGAGATTGTTGCTTCAGACAAGGAGGCCGAACATCTGGGCCTCAGCGATTTCGAATATGCCTTTTACACTGCGGTTGCCAGCAATGACAGTGCCCGGGAACTCATGCAGCAGGATAAACTGCGTGAACTGGCCGTTGTCCTGACCCAGCGAGTTCGAGAAAACGCATCGATAGACTGGACCATCAAGGAGAGCGTCAAAGCCAAACTGAAAGTAATCGTAAAACGCACCTTACGCCAGTTCGGTTACCCGCCGGACATGCAGCTCCTGGCCACCGAAACGGTGCTCAAACAGGCTGAGATGATTGCGGCTGAGCTTGTAAGCTAACCGCAATAGCAGAAATAAATTAAATGATAAATTGCCGTGAACGGCGCTTGCAGGAGTACCCAACAAATATTAGGCAACACGCTTATCCATTAGAATACCTGATTGAGGAAAAATATATTTTCAATCTTGAAGGTTGAGCCTGCACCAGGGAGAACGGAGAAAAATAAATGGCAGTTATTGAAGGATTTCGGGTACAAAATTATCGGGCCCTGCGTGATGTGACGCTTGGCAAGCTCTCCAACCAGCAGACAGGCGAGCCATTAACCCCGTTTACCGTGGTGATTGGAAAAAATGGGGTCGGTAAAAGCACCTTGTTCGATGCCTTCGGATTTGTTGCGGATTGTTTGTCTGCTGATGTGGAAACCGCCTGCGACATGAAGCAGCGAGGAGGCTTCGATCGTCTGCGATCGAAGGGTCAGGATGAAGCCATCCGGTTTGAACTGTATTACCGTGAAGCGCCAAAAGAACGGCCGATCACCTATGAGCTGGCAATTTCGCTGGATGAGTCGGGTCGTCCGTTTGTTGAGTCGGAGGTACTGAAGCAGCGACGCAAGGGTCAGACACATGGTCGGCCTTACCCATTCCTGCGATTGAGTCACGGCAAGGGTACCGTTTGGGCTGGCGAAGAGGCGCTTGAAGTTGAAGGTGAGGAGGATCGCGCCCTGACGTCAGTGGAGTTGACTGATACCCGGCAACTTGGTGTTGCCACGTTGGGGACACTCAAGGAACATCCCCGGATCAAGCGGTTTCGGGATTTTCTTAAAGGCTGGTACCTCTCCTGGTTCTATCCGGATGCAGCTCGGAGTCTGCCAAGTGCCGGGCCACAGAGGCATTTGAATATTCATGGCGACAACATCGGCAATGTTGTGCAGTTCATGGAGCGCGAGCACAAGACGCAATTTAGGAGTATTCTTCAGCGGATAGCCGCCAAGATTCCCGGGATTGACGGGATTGACACGCTGGAGACCGAAGACAAGCGTGTGCTGTTGCGTTTCAACGACGGCGCTTTTGGAGACCCGTTTTTCGCACAGCAGATGTCAGATGGCACGCTGAAAGTTTTTGCCTATCTCCTGTTGTTGGAAGACCCGGAGCCACCACCGTTTATCTGCATTGAAGAGCCAGAGAATGGTCTTTATCACAAGTTGCTGGAGACATTGGCTCAGGAGTTTCGTTTGCGTGCTACCGGCAAGAAGAACTCTCCACAGATTTTCGTGACCACGCACCAGCCCTATTTTGTGGATGCGCTGGCGCCTGAGGAGGTGTGGCTGCTGGAGAAAGGTGCTGATGGCTATTCGGTCATACGACGTGTTTCCGACCTGGAAGTTGTAAAAAACCTTGTCGATGAAGGGCTGCCGCTTGGAGGCCTCTGGTACAGCGACTATTTAGAGGCGAGGTAAAAATGCACATTGAAATATTGGTTGAGGGCTGTTTTAACCCACCATATCGAAAGCCGCCTCTACCAGCGCGAAGGTAAAGCTATCACCAACTTTAAGGCGACCCTGCCAGCCCCGCAATCAGATTTAGCCCAGCAAATCCTCAAAGACCCCTATAATTTCGATTTTCTATTTGTTGCGAAAGAAGCATGACTCAAAGGAGCTTGAATACGCCTTGATTGAGCATATCACCCGATTTTTACTGCGGCTTGGGGCTGGCTTTTCATACATCGGGCGACAGTACAAGCTCGAAATAGGTGTCGACAACTATTTTATTGACCTTCTGTTCTACAATACCCGCCTGCACTGTTTTGTGGTTATTGAACTCAAGGCGGTAAAGTTCAAGCCGGAGTTTGCCGGAAAACTGAATTTTTATGGCAAACATGCCATTAACTCATTCCATAAAGGCATAAAGTATCTCCGGGGAATATTACAAGGTTGTCAAGTTTCTTGGTACCTATGGTGTTCAATTCTACCGATAAACCGAGAGGGCAGACCTGATGCAGAGCGGGCATGGTCTCCATAGATTCGCTTTTAGTACGCTGCTTCTGGTAAAAAGAACAAGAATAGTCCAATATATTTTTACATTACACTATGGATGCAGGCGATGATTTGACTTTCCGGTACGGCGTTTTTATACTGCGATTATCGCACACGAACCTTTTAACCAGCAAATGTCCATGCCCACAGCATACACAACAACTCAGATCATCAGCCAGCTTACCACCTCATGGGGCGGCTCATTGGATGGGTACACCTTTAGCTGGCCGTCAAGCTTGAAAACAATATCGTTTTCAATTAATGCGGCAACACCAACCAATGTGGGAGGAGTGAAACCTGCTGAAGGTGGAGCATTTCTTGTTAAAATGGATGCCATCCAGGTGGCAACTGCCACCCTGGCATTTCAATTATGGGATGATGTGATCGGAAAAACCCTTGTCAAGTCGACATCTCCTTCAGCAAATATTACCCTGAACTATTCCTCCAACACAAGCGGAAACGGCACCTACACGCAGCTCTACGGCACAGCAATAAATAATACAACACACCAGTTAACCTTGGGTGCCGGGCAAGTATGGTTAAGTTCAAGCTGGGCAACCAATGGCGACAGAGGCATGATGCCTGGGGGTTATGGCCTGTTTACCATGATTCATGAAATCGGCCATGCGCTGGGCTTGTCACATCCGGGTGATTATAATGCCGGAAGTGGTGCAGCCATCACTTATGCAAACAACGCACTCTTTGCACAGGACAACCGCCAATACACCGTCATGTCCTATTTCGGCGGATACCTTAAAGGTGTTGGATGGCAGCAGGACGGGACCTCCGCCAACTATATCTATCCGCAAACCTTGATGGTTTACGACATCGCTGCTATACAGGCAAAATATGGTGCCGATACAACAACACGATTGACCAACACCGTTTATGGCTTTAACTGCTCGCTTGCGGCAACAGATCCAGAGGACAAGATTTTTGACTTTACCCTGAATTCCAACCCGATATTTACGATATGGGATGCTGCTGGAACCGACACGCTCGATGGTTCTGGTTATGCCGGTGATCAAACCATCAACTTGACTCCTGGAGCCTACTCTTCAGTTGATGGCATGATTGAGAATGTGGCCATTGCCTTTAACTGCTGGATTGAAGCGGCAGTTGGCGGAAAGGGAGCAGATACCATTATTGGCAATGGTGTCAACAACATCATTACTGGTGGAGTTGGGGCCGATCAGTTGGATGGTGGCAATGGGGCTGATCTTTACATGATTTATGCGGCCGCAGAGCATCCGGCAGGGGAGATAATTGCTGATACCGGCACACCGGGCGTTGACGAAGTACGGTTCGCCTCCACCAAAGCAAAGGAGACTCTCACCTTATCCGCTGGAGATACTGGAATTGAAACTGTCGTTATCGGCACAGGTACGGGAACAACGGCAATAACAAGCGGCAAGACAGCTCTGAACATCAATGCTTCAGGAGTGTTGAACGGCCTCAATATTATCGGAAATGCCGGAACAAACACACTGACAGGGACAGCTTATGCTGATACAGTAACAGGCGGAGCAGGCGCGGATCTGTTTGTTTTTAACACCCTGCCAGCTTCACCTGCAAACAGTGATATTATTACCGACTTTCAGCCTGGTGTTGACCACCTGCAGTTCAGTAAAGCTGTTTTTACCGCATTTACCAGCACGGTTGGAAAGGCATTCAGCGCCACTGAGTTCTGGTCTGGTGCCGGAGTAATTGCCGGGCACGACACCAGCGACCGTATCCTCTACAACACTGCGACAGGTAATCTTTATTACGATGCTGATGGAAATGGCGCTGGGTCAGCGGTGTTGGTTGCTCTTGTCGGAGTTACGACACATCCTGCACTTGCAGCCACAGACATACAGGTTATTGCTTGACTTGAAATCATTTCGGTTCAGAGTTTATCTCCATCAAACAGCTCCAGGGAGAATCACTTTTCCAGAAGCTGTGCTCTGAACCGATAAGCCCTGAGAAGCTGAACTATCAATCCCTTGATGATAACCCACCACAGGGCCACCATTGAAATAATGGGTGAAGCCCTTCGGATCTCTACGAGAGCAGTGCGTTGAAGTTTCTGGCCTGACGACCCTCCCAGTTGCGTTTGTGCCAGGCATAGCCCGCAATGAGAGGCAACGCAATGGTAGCTTCAGCAAAGACCATCTGTTCATGAACAGTATCAACCTTGCCCCATGAACTGGCCTCCTTGAGGGTTGAGCCTGAAAGGGCACCATCACGCTCATCGGCTACGGTGATCTGTACTGCATACGTGTGCATGGAGACATTCTCGTGGCCAAGCACTTCGGCTGCCACCACAATGTCCTGGGTAAAGTTTTTTGGGACACCACCTCCGATCATGAAAATACCGGTCTTGTCGTTCTCAATCTTGATTCTGGTCAGTTCACGAAAATCCTTGACCGAATCGATTGAGACATGTTTTTCGGGGTTATTCCACTGATGATGGACCAAACCAAATCCGGCAGAGCAGTCTGAAAATGCAGGACAAAATATCGGCACGCCCTTTATATATGCTTTATAGACAATGGAGTTTTTGTCGTGGTTATTTGCCTCAATGTATTTGCCCATCTCCACAATAAATTCGCGAGAGGAGTAGGCCCCAGGCTCCATTGAGTTGGCGATAATGGCGGTGGTATCGTCACAGACGCGAAGATCATCTTCATCAATATAGGTGTCGTAAATGCGATCAATGTGCAAATCCCTGAGAATGGCATCGTCCATAAACTGGCTTCCCTTGTAGTGACGGAAACCAAGCGCTTCAAAAAAGTCCTGGTCAACAATATTTGCGCCGGTGGAGACAATGGCATCCACCATATTGCTCTCAATCATGTCAATAACGACCTGCTTCAATCCTGCACTGATCAGTGAGCCCGCAAGGGTAAGAATGACCGCACACTCCTTGTCCTGCTGCATGAGATCAAGAATGGAGGCCGCTCGGGCAAGATTCCTGGCCTGAAACGCGGTGTCGGCCATCTGGTCGACAAATGGAACAATGTTCAGTTGCTTGATATCTATGTGGCAAACCGGCGCGCTCAGTAACTCCTCTTTTCTGAATCCTGTCGGCATAACTGCTCCCGATGCGATTTACATAGTGGCAAAAAAAAAGAGAGTAAGCTGACTATATCACACACTCAAATCACCGGATGCTGCTTCCTTCCGGATCTGACATGGTTGGGCAACTGAGCGTTGTATAGGACTTACTCTCTAAAAATATTGGCTTTCGGACTCCTCGTCTGTCAAGAAATCGAAAACACGAGAACAAATATAGCTCTTATAACAGTGAAAACAAAAAACAAACAAAGGGCTTTTATCTTTCTGTCAACTATGATAAATTCGGGGTCAGTAATCAGTAGTCAGAACTCACAACACGGCAGGAACAAGCCGCATCGCTGCCTGTTGGGGCGGCAACTATAATTTTTATGGGAACACAGCGAATTTTAAGTGGGATGCGCCCGACCGGCAAACTCCACCTTGGACATTATACCGGCGCTCTTGAAAACTGGGTTGAGCAGCAAAATCTGCTTGACGAAAGCGGCTCACGAGCTTATGAAACATGCTTTCTCATTGCCGATTATCACAATCTGACCACCTCGCTTGAAACCGGGGAGATCTATACGCATTCACTCGACATGCTGATCGACTGGCTTGCTGCCGGGATTGATCCCGAAAAAAGCCCGGTTTTCCGGCAGTCGCAGGTCAAGGAACATGCTGAGCTGTTTTTGATTTTCGCCATGCTGATCACCTCTTCACGCCTTGAGAGAAACCCGACACTGAAGGATCAGATTCGTGACCTGAATATGGAGTCGCTGACTTATGGCCACCTTGGCTACCCTGTTCTGCAATCGGCTGACATTCTCCTCTACAAGGCAAACGTTGTCCCCGTTGGTGAAGACCAGATTCCCCATGTTGAAATTACCAGGGAGATCGCCCGTAAATTCAACAATCAATACCCACACCCTCTTCTTGGTGAAGTTTTTTCGGAACCATCTCCAAAAATAACAAAATTTTCACGCCTTGCCGGCCTTGATGGCAAAGCAAAGATGTCGAAGTCGCTCGGCAACACCATTCTGTTGTCAGACAATCCCGATGAAGTGCTCAAAAAAATGCGGACAGCGGTAACTGATACTCTGAAGATTCGTAAAAATGATCCGGGCCATCCGGAGGTCTGTACCGTCTTCAGCTATCATTCCAAATTTTCACCATCGCCACAACTGGAGAGTATCGCTGCTGATTGCCGTGCTGGCTCACTTGGCTGTGTAGACTGCAAGAAGTTGTGCGCTACAAATATATCGCAGGAACTCGCTCCACTGCTTGAAAAACGAGTCTATTATGAAGCGCATACAGATATGGTTAAGGATATTCTTCTTGAAGGAGAGATCAAGGCAAAACGTCTTGCCAGCGCGACCATGCAGGAGGTGAGAGCTGCCATGAGACTTGGCCAAATACCTTGCGAAAACCATCATGATCAGGCTAAATGCTGAACAAGAGAAGGCAAGCATTTATCTTTGATATGGATGGAGTGCTGACCGATAATATGCGCTTTCATGCCGATTCATGGGTTGAACTTTTCAGGGACTTCGGTCTTGAGGGGCTTGATGCCGAGAGGTATCTTGTGGAAACGGCTGGCATGAAAGGGCATGACGTGCTCCGCTACTTCCTCGACCCAAAGATCAGCGAAGCTGAAGCTGCCCGTCTGACCGAATTGAAGGACTTTTTATACCGCGTCATGTCGCGCAAACGCATTAAACCAATACCAGGGCTCGTAGCGTTCCTTGATGCTGCTAATCAGCAAGATATCTTGCTCGGCATCGGTACAGGTGCCGCCGAAAAAAACATTGAGTACGTGCTTGGCCTGCTTAATCTTGTAGGGAAATTTCAGGCAATTGTTGATCCATCGCAGGTGATCAATGGCAAACCAAACCCTGATATTTTTTTGCGTGTCGCCAATCTCCTGGAGGTGTCACCTTCAGAGTGTATCGTTTTTGAAGATGCCCTGCCAGGCATTGAGGCTGCCCGCCGGGCAAAGATGCCATGCGTTGCCATAACGACGACCAACAATGCCGAAGCCTTCAGCGCATTTGATAATGTTATCGCAATTATCGATGATTTTACAGAACTTGACCCACAGGAGCTCATTGAAACAATCTTCAGAACGAACTCCTCGACTCTTTTATAAAAAAAACTTATGCACGAATTTCTTCTCCCTCTTATTCAGAAAGCGCTGCTCTCAGCCGGTATTATAACCGATAAACCAATCCAGATTGAACAGCCGGCGGACAAAAAGTTTGGAGACTTTTCAACAAACATCGCCCTTCTTGCTGCAAAAGAGTGCAGGAGAAATCCTCGTGAATTGGCACAGGAAATCATTCAGCACCTGACATTTCAGCCCGACACCATCGCGAAAATCGAGGTGGCAGGAGCTGGATTCATCAACTTTTATCTTGCACCGATCTTTATAATGCGCTCTGTCGAAATGGTGCTGGATAATGGTGGTGGGTATGGAAAGGGAAGCATGGGTAATGGTAAAAAAGCTCTTGTGGAATATGTCAGCGCAAACCCTACCGGACCACTGACTATCGGGCGAGGCAGGGGAGGGGTGCTGGGAGACTGCATTGCCAATCTTCTTGAGACCCAAGGGTACCAGGTGACCAGAGAGTACTACTTTAATGATGCCGGCCGACAGATGCAGATTCTGGGCGAATCGGTCCGGCTCCGTTATCTGGAGTGCTGTGGAGAGGCAATTGATTTTCCTGCAACCCACTATCAGGGAGAGTATATCGGAGAGATTGCTGAAACTCTGTATGCTGAACATGGCAAAGAACTTCTCGAAATGATGGATATCTCACTTTTCAAAAAAAGTGCGGAAACCACCATCTTCGCCTCTATACGACAAACCCTTGACAGGCTGCAGATTCGGCACGACTCCTTTTTCAATGAGCATAAACTCTACACTGCTGAAGATGGAGACTACTCAGCCAACCAGAAGGTGATCAATGCCCTCAGAGAAAAAGATTTCATCGTCGAGTACGATGGCGCAACTTGGTTTCAGACGACCCGACTCGGACAGGAAAAGGATAAAGTACTTATTAAATCGTCAGGAGAGCCAAGCTACCGGCTGCCTGATATCGCGTACCACATCACCAAATTTGAGCGTGGCTTCGACATGATGGTAAATGTTTTCGGCGCCGATCATATCGACGAATATCCTGATGTTCTTGAAGCTCTGAAAATTCTCGGTTACAATACTGAGCGAATCAACATCGCCATCAACCAGTTTGTCACCACAACAGTGGATGGTCAAACGATTAAAATGTCGACACGAAAAGGCAATGCGGATCTGCTTGACGATTTGATAGATGATGTTGGCGCTGATGCAACACGACTCTTTTTCATCATGCGTGGCAAGGATTCACACCTGAACTTTGATGTGGATCTGGCAAAAAAGCAGTCAAAAGAGAATCCTGTCTTCTATCTGCATTATGCCCATGCAAGGATCTGCAGCCTTTTGCGTATGGGGATCCAGGAGACAGGATTTGATCCAACATCCAGCAAAGAACATCAACTGCTCCGGCTCCTCAGTTCGCCAGCAGAAGTTCAGCTTGGTTTTGCACTGCTCAACTTTCCCGATATGGTAAAAACCAGCCTGCGCATGCTTGAACCGCAAAAAATGGTTGAATATCTGCACTCTCTTGCTGAACTGTTTCACCGCTTCTATCAGGAGTGCCCTATCCTGAAGGCAGAGGCTGATATCTGCAAAGCAAGACTCTTTCTTTCTGCAGCTACGCGCCAGATACTTCGGAACGGCTTCAGAATTCTTGGAGTCTCAGCACCTGAATCGATGTAAAGAGAAAATATTATTATCGATAGAGCGCCTGCTGCGTCATGTAGCAATGAATTGAAGATGGCACTAATGTGGAAACTGACTTACCGGAGGCCACAAGGGCCCTGATATCGGTTGATGAAACCGGATAGTGGAAATTGATAATTCGGATTCTTGCATTGCTCTCTGACATTCTGGCGCTCCCGTCATGCAAGGCCCTTCTGAACACAACAATATCACACATCTCAACAAGAGCCTCATGCTCTTTCCATGAGGGAAACTCTGTGAAACTATCTTCCCCAAGAAGGAGAACAAGTCTTTCCTGGCGATAAGATGATTTAATATGTCGCACAAGATCGACCGTATAGGAGGAGTGTCGTTTTTCAAGCTCCCAGTGACTCACCTCGCAGCAGGTGCCCGCCAGGTTGATTTCCCGTGCCAAAAGCTCAGTCATTCGTGCTCTATGTGGCTCTCCTGCCGCTCTGTTTGGCTTAAAAGGATTATTAGAGACCGAAATAATTATCCGGTCAAGAGCAAGCAGCTCTCTGGCAAAAAGAGCAAGAGCAAGATGACCATTATGTGGAGGGTCAAAGCTACCACCAAAAACCGCAAGACGCAAAAGGGGAAAGGTCAGATTTTTAAATTTTGAGCTATCTTATTCTTCAGAGACTGCATCTGCTTCTCTTTATCCGGAAAACGCTTCAGATACTGCTCAAGTGTCAGTCGAGCGTCAAACCACTTTTTTCTGGCTATAAGCACCTCTATCTTGCCCTCAATGGCCTGTTGAAGATAGCTTGTATCACCATACTGCTCGATCAATTCATTGTAGAATATTTCTGCCGCTTTGAACTTCCGAAATTGCAGATACTCGCGAGCAACCGTAATAACATTTTTTGCAAGTTTCTCCCTTAACCGAGTAATGGCCTTCGTCGAATACCTCAGACTGTCAACCCGCGCAAACTGAGTAGACGCTGTTGCGTAGCGCTGCTTGTAAGAATCATTATCGGGGTTAATTTTCAGTAACTCACGGTAGGTTTTGACATCATTTGCAACCCGTGCCGAATCTTTCATTGGATACATCTCCATGTAAAGCGAAAAATTCTCAATGGCCTTGCGAGTCGGCTGTTGATCAAGTCCTACAGGAGGAGAAAGTTGTTCATAAGATTTGGCCAGCATAAACTGAGAGGCTCTAGCATAAGGGGATAAGGGCATCTGTTGCTGCAGTCGAAAAAACATATCAGATGCAAGCAGATACTGCTCAGTGTGGTAATAAGATTGCCCAAGCAGATAAACGATATCATCTTCAAGTGCCGTTGCCGGAGAGGTATAAAGAAGTGTTTCAAACGCAACAGAAGCTGACTGATACTCCTTGTTTTCGTAAAGTTTGGCTGCTCTGGCATAATTTTCTTTAAGGGCATCATTCACCGAAGTTGCCGGCTTGGAGGATGAACACCCTGAACTCAATACCCCGACCGCCAACAGCATGGTGATAGAGCGTAAAAGAAAACTGGTGACAGGCTTATACATACATTAGCTCCATTATCTCGTAAAAAAATTCAACCTAACTTACAATTACAAATAGACAAATTTCAGCCCTCAAAAATTTCCCCTTGTCAGGAGAGGCGAGCATTGCTCTTCCCTGGCTTCGATCCAACATTGCAACTCACGCATGTCGAAATACCAAGCAAGGTATAGAGAGGACAAAAACCTGTGATCGCCGTTACCAGCGGGACAAGTCCGACAGCACCCCACCAGGAATGGGCTATAAACCCGGCGAGCAACATCACAACTCCTATCAAAAAGCGGATGACCCTGTCAGTTTTACCAATATTTTTTGCCATCTTTTAACTCTCGATCATCAATGGTTCGAAAATTCAACAACCGTGCATACTTCCCTGAATTACAATCACTCCTCCCCTGCAGTTGTCATCAACATATAATGCCGTATACCTGCTATCGGGGAATAATGAGAATATACTTTGTGGAGCTTAGGGGAGTCGAACCCCTGACCTTCTCATTGCGAACGAGACGCTCTACCAACTGAGCTAAAGCCCCGATTAATATCTGATGTCGAGATTTTCGCCAAAACTTGTTAACTGCGAATAAAAATAGCCTGCAAAGGCAGGCTATCGACGGTTAAGCCATCAGGACGATCTCACTCCTCAAGCTCTCTCAGAAACAAGAGCCTCCTTGAGTTTACTAAGCTGGTGACTAATCGTACCATCGAAAATTGTGTCCCCAATTTTAACCGAAACACCGCCAATAAAAGCGGCGTTGGTGGAGGTATGTGCACGGACACGCTTTCCTGTATACGATTCAAGTTGAGCAACCAATTCAGCAGACTGTTGCTGAGAGAGGGCGACAGCACTGATAATATCGGCGTTGACAACTCCCATGCGCTCATCGTGGAGTCTTTGAAACTCGTCAATAATTTCCGGGAGCTGCCCAGCTCTCTTTTTTCTCGCGACCAGCCTTAAAAAAACGAACATTTGTTCACCAACAGAACCTCTGAAAATCTCTTCAAGTATCTTGATTTTCCTGTCCCCTTTTACAACCGGGCTCCGCAGCGTATGCGTTAGATCTCGGGAATTATGAAGAACCTCCTTGATCACCTCTAACTCTCCGACGATCTGATCAAGAAAATTCCCCTCCACTGCCGCAGTCAACAGTGCTGAGGCATATCGACGGCTTGCAATTAAACTTGACATGTCGTGAGCGTTTTCAGTTACGTTTTGTTGAAAGATCCTGAAGCATGCTGTCCACTATCTTTCTCTGCATATCAGCATCAAGTGCATTTTTGATAATCTTTTCGGCCCCCATAACAGCAAGATCGGCAACCTCATTCCTTAAAACATCAAGCGCACGATGTTTCTCTTGCTCAATCGAACTTAAGGCTGCAGCAATCATTTTTTTCGACTCTTCCTGTGCCTTCCCGGTTATATCCGAACGAAGTTTTTCGGCATATTCCTTTCCTTCGCGAATGATCTTGTCTGCCTCGGCATCTGCTTTGGAAAGAAGTTCCCTGTTCTTGCGCAAAATAGCCTCAGATTCATCCTTCGCTTGATGTGCACGATCAATAGAGGACTGAATCCCTTTTTCCCTCTCTTCCAGGGCGCTGATAATAGGGCCCCAGGCAATCTTCTTCAGAATAAGGAGGACAATGACAAATGTAACTGCTGTCCAGAAAATAAGGCCGGGATTCGGGCTCAAAAGATTAGCCTGAAGAAGAATAACTCCTGACGTAAGCATGAACAATGTTTCCGTTAACGATTAATAAAGCCCGATTACGGCATCAGGTGTAGAATAATGCGGCAATCGGGATATCTCTCCTGTATCGAATCTGCAGACCAATCCTGACCTTACTTAAGAGCAAGAAGCACACAGATAACTTCACCGAAAAGAGCAACACCTTCAATAAGCGCTGCGGCAATAATCATGGTGGTACGAATATCTGACGTAGCCTCTGGCTGACGAGCTGTACCCTCAGCGGCAGAAGCTGCAATATTACCAATACCAAGACCGGCACCAATAACTGCCAAACCGGCACCAAGGCCTGCACCTAAATAAGCTAAACCTAAACCTTCCATCTTGTCATTACCTCCGTTTATTTGTTGTAAGTTTTTTGCTAAAAAATAATTAGCAGTTTTGAAAAACGATCTATAAAAAGCATTTCAATGATGAGCGACTTCTGCGGCAAGCTCATCATGACCTTCATGAGCTGTAGCAAGGCCTATAAAGAGTGCTGAAAGCATTGTAAAAATAAATGCCTGCAGAAACGCTACAAAAAGTTCAAGCAAATAGATGAAAATCGAAAACGGAACAGAAACTGCTACCGCGACGATATAACTCTTGAGAATAAAGCTTATAAAAATAAGGCTGAGTATCACAATATGGCCGGCAGTCATATTGGCAAAAAGTCGTATGGCAAGAGCAAATGGCTTGGTGAAAAGACCAATAACCTCTATAGGAATCATGATAATCCACAAAGACCAGTGAGTGCCTGCGGTCAAATGGACCAGAAAACCCTTGAGCCCATGAGCTTTCAACGCAGCAACCTGGGTAATAAAAAAAGTAAATGTTGCCAAGGCAAGGGTAACGTTAATGTTACCTGTTGCTGTCGCGCCATAAGGAACCAGACCAAGGAGATTGCAAAGTAAGATAAAGAAGAATACTGTAAGCAGATAGGGAAGATGCTTTTCATAACCATGCCCAATGTTCGACTTTGCCACATCAAGCCTGATAAACTCGACCAGCGCTTCAACAGCATTCGTCAATCCTTTTGGTGCCTGGCGGTTGGTCATCTTTTTATACTTGCCACCCACGAAAGCAAAGACTACCAAAAGAATTGCTGACACAAGCCACATCATGACGACATGCTTGGTAATTGAGATATCAATACCCGCAACAGGTGCTATTTTGGGCAGCTCTATCTCTCCAAAGGGATGAAAAGCAAAAATATTACTGTCAAAGACATGATGCATTATTACATCACCCGCTTTTTCCTCTCCATGAGCAGAAGGCGCGCCATGTTCAGATGCGGCAACCGTACCGGAAACCACCTCTGCAGAAGCTTCAGGCGACTGGGCAGCAGCCACGCCAGAGAAACCGCCCGTATTGACAAGAAGAGCAACAAGGATCGCCATCACCTTGACAAGAGACTTGGGATGTAAGACGTTTAACCGTTTCATGCACTATTCTTTTTCTGTTTGTTTTTCTTTTGATAACCAAGAATTTCAACGATCACATAAATACAGTAAAAAGCGAAAAATGAAAAGACAAAATCATTAACAACAACAAGATTTCTGACAAGTACCAGGGCAATTATCCCCATCATCAGAAGTAACCTTACGGTAAGACCGCCAAATACAAACTTCGTAAAATCTGTAGAGCTTTTCTCAATTGCATACTCAAAGAGCAGATAACCAATCACGGTATTAGAGACTACCATCACCCAGGCAAGAAAAACCGAATAATAATCTGTAGTTGCGGACTCAAACGAGAAATATACTGCCCCCCATAAAATGACGGATAAGATAAACAACTTAATAAAAAATTCAAACAATGGCTTCATAACAACCGCCTCTTTCTTGCTAAACAATTGCAATGAACAATATAAATCACTTTCGTTTTGCGTTAGCTGTTCGAACAACCTTCATCAGCACAAGCGCCATTCCAACCATTCCGACCACAACTCCCGCCAAAAGCAGTAATGGCGACGTACCAGCCTGAGTATCCAGCCAATAGCCAATAAAAACAAAAAAAGCAAAGCTCGCCGCTATCTGTAACCCAATTCCCATATAGTCGGAAACCGCACGAACCGAACGGCCAAATTTATCCGGAAACCTCTCATCATCAAGCATTACCATCGTCAAGCTCCTTACGATTACATTCAAACAAGCGCCCCGATCTTCAAGGAACAAATATATGCGGCAATGGCAACAACTCAATTTGTTGGTAAAGATACGACTACTTCCTTAAATAAGGAATGCTTTACCACAGATTCTCTCTCATATTTAAAAGAGATTGATAAAAATCTTATTATTCACAGGAATGCGAGCTTCAGAAATATCCAGTTTTGCACCTTAAGTGCCAAAACATGAAGCGTTCCATAGTTATTGATTTTTTAAAGAATAGCCAGGATACTCATGATTAACGCAAAGCTCAACTCTGAATTACAGACTGACTTTTTACCAGGCGCTTACGGAATGATCTCTGATATATCTGCCATACAGGAGGCTTGCAACCCTGAGCCCTCTGAGTATATCATCCCGGAGATTTTCAGAAACTTCCCGGAACTTGTAGCGCTGCAAAGCACCAGAACCGGTGGGGTGAGCGAAGGAGTGTATGCATCATTGAACCTCGGAACCAATACTGGTGACAGACCGGAGTGTGTGCACGAAAACACACGTCGCCTTTGTGCTGCGGCAGGTATTGATCCTGAAAAAATGGTTCGTTCGGAGCAAGTCCATGGCACAGAGATACTTGTCGCTGAAAAACCAGGAGCTTACCATGGCTATGACGCATTCATCACAAACAAAGAGAACCTCTTTCTCTCGGTCTTTACCGCCGACTGCTACCCTATACTTGTTTTTGACCCCCGACACAACGCCTCAGGCGCAATTCATGCTGGCTGGAAAGGTACCGCAGGTGAGATTGTGCTCAAAACCATTGATACGATGCAAAAAAACTATGGCTCTCGGCCATCAGAATGTCTTGCATGGATAGGGACTGGTATTTCAGGTGATGCCTATGAAGTCAGTCGAGAGGTGACAAAGGCATTTCGTGCTGATGAAAGCAGTCCGTCACACTTCTCCGCGAATGAGGAAAAATATCTGCTCGATCTTGGGCAGGTAAACTTCCGGCAACTGCTTGACGCAGGAATGCAGATTGCCAATATTGAACGTTCATCATTTTGCTCATATCGCGACAGCTCTCTCTTCTTCTCGTACCGCCGCGATAAAGGAACAACAGGTCGTATGGTGAGCCTTATCGGAGTCGGCTCCAAAACAACAGTTACATAAACCTCCTGCCATAAGAGCCATAAAGTCCATGGGCCTGACGAGATATCTCCTCCCTGAAATCGGGATGGGCTATACTGGCAAGCGCTTCAGCCCTTTGACGGAGATTTTTGCCATGGAGATTGACAATGCCATACTCGGTGACAACATACTGCACGTGCGCCCTTGTGGTAACCACTCCACCCCCTGGCTTGAGCATTGGAACAATTCTGGAAAGTCCTTTTGTTGTTGTGGATGGCAAAGCAATAATCGGCTTCCCTCCCTTTGAGAGGGCGGCCCCGCGAATAAAGTCCATCTGGCCACCGACACCGGAATAGTATTTCTGCCCGATTGAATCGGCACATACCTGGCCAGACATATCAATTTCAAGAGCGCTGTTAATTGCCGTTACCCGAGGATTGCGCCTTATCTCCCGGGTGTCGTTGACAAAATCGGAGGGAAGCATCTCAACCAGTGGATTATCGTCAACAAAATCGTAGAGCCGCCGCGTGCCAACAAGAAAACTGGCGACAATAATCTCGCGGTAACTCCGCTTCTTGCTGCCATTGATCACCCCTTTTTCAACCAGATCAATCACGCCATCCGAAAACATTTCAGAATGAATGCCCAAATCCTTGTGACCGAAAAGCGCTGCAAGGGTTGCGTCAGGAATGGCGCCGATACCCATCTGCAAGGTTGCCCCATCCTCAACAATGGAGGCTATATGCTGGCCAATACGCATTTCAACATCACCAGGAAGAGGACGAGATGTCTCAGGAAGAGGATCGTCCACCTCTACCATCGCATGAATTTTACTCGCATGAAGCAAGCCTTCGCCGTGCGTTCGAGGCATGTTCTGATTCACCTGTGCAATAACAAGCTTTGCAGTCTGCACTGCCGCCAGAGAGGCATCAACCGAAACTCCAAGAGAACAGTAACCATGCCGATCGGGAGGAGAGACATGAACCAGAGCGACATCGAGCGGAAGAATTCTATCGTAGAAAAGGGAAGGGACATCACTCAAAAAAACCGGAATGGAATCGCCATCCCCATGTTGAACAGATTGCCTCACATTTTTTCCCACAAACAGCGCGTTGAGCCTGAAGCTTTCCCGATATTCCGGTCTGGCATAAGCCGCCTCACCTTCGGTGTGGAGACTGACAATTTCAACATCTCTTAATTCATCGGCCCGCTGAACCATCGCCTCAATCAACCGTTGTGGAGTGGCTGCGGCAGTATGTAAAAATACTCTGTCGCCTGACTTGATTTTTCCCACCGCATCTGCTGCGGAAAGCGTATAATAGTGCTTCAATTCTTTTTAATTTCCATTGTTTTTCCGGCGAAGATATGCCGGGGTGTCTGACAATCCTTTCTGAATAATATTCCCTTGCTCTCCTCTTTCGCCTCCATTCGGCTGATGGTGATCAACCTCATGGTCTGCGTTACTTCTTACACCCACTTCATGGGGGTCATGAATCGACAACTGCCTGCGAATATAGGCCGGAATCCGCAAATCCTCCTCCTGCCTTTCAGGGTAGTGAGAAACCGGCTTTCGTCCGGTGGCAGGAATCTGTCCAGTCCTCATTCCAGGCACTGCGGCAACGGGGCGTCGTGCGGTCGGTCTCTTTTCTTCATCCTGATCTTTTCGCCTGAAACCGGTAACGATAACTGTCACCCTGATCTCACCCGATACCTGTGGCTCGTCAACATAACCGTTAATAATTTTTGCTTCGCTACCAACCTGCTCTTCAATATAGTTCATGGCATCCGACATATCACGCATGGTGACCTGGCCAGTAATGTTGACCAAAACCCCTTTTGCCCCTTTGATCGATACCCCCTCAAGAAGAGGACTGTTAATCGCGTCGGACGATGCCTTCAGCGCACGACGCTCACCCGCCGCAGCGGCAGAACCCATAACCGCATCGCCCGCTCCAGACATGATGCTGCGAACATCAGCAAAATCAACATTGACATGCCCGTGACGGGTAATAATATCGGCAATACCTTTTGCCGCCCTGTAGAGGACATCGTTTGCCATATTGAATGCTTCAGTGGCGCTTACCCCCTCTTCGGCAATACTGAGAATTTTCTCATTCTCAACAAGAATCAACGTGTCGATATATTTCCGCAGTTCGGCTATCCCCCCATCAGCAATCTTCGACTTGACCTGTCCCTCAAAGTTAAACGGTCGGGTCACAACACCAATGGTAAGTATCCCCATATTTCTTGCAATAGAGGCAATAACCGGGGCAGCCCCAGTACCCGTGCCCTTGCCCATACCGGCGGCAATAAAGACAAGATCGGCACCGCGAAGCTGAGCCGCGATAATCTCACGATCATCTTCAGCCGCCTGTCGACCTTTGGCGGGATCGGCTCCCGCCCCAAGGCCACTTGTCGCCTTCTTCCCAATCTGCACCCTGAGAGGAGCTTTGGAATTCAGAAGAGCCTGACGGTCGGTATTAAAGACTATATATTCAACACCACTTATTTTCCGGTCGATCATGTTGTTGACGGCATTACCGCCACATCCGCCAACTCCAACAATTCTTATCGTCACCCCCTTGCCCTGGTCATTGTCAAACAGGCCAGGATCGAGCTCAAATGCCATCGTTCATCTCCCCTTTAAAACACGCTTGTTCCCTCTCGTTCATCAAAGATTATCCCAAAATTTCTTCATTCGATCCACAATTTTTTTACCTGCGGGAGCCTGTTCCGGTGCATCTGACTGCTCCAGTGACCCCGGCAGCGCTTCACTTGGAAGAACCTCTGCTGTCGCCGCAAAACTCTGATTCACCGCAAGGTTATTCTGAAATGCGTGGGCAACAAGCCCCATAACCGTTGCATACATAGGGTTATTGACGGATCCCTTGATCCCACCGGAAACTCCTTCGGGATAACCGATGCGAACATCAAGCCCGAGAATGTCATGAGTAAGTTCCTCTGTGCCTGGTAGAAGTGAACCGCCTCCGGTTATAATCGCTCCAGCGTTAAGATACTCATAATAACCTGAACGTTTGATTGAGTCACGCACCAGTTCAAGAATCTCCATCATCCGGGCTTCAATGATCATCGTCAATGAGCTCTTTGGCACAGATTTCTGTGGCCGCCCTTCAATGCCCTCTATAAGAAGCTCCTCATCCTCCCCGCTCAGCTTGCCGTAAGCACAACCATGTTTGAGCTTGAGATCTTCGGCAACCTCGTAGAGCGCTCTGACACCATGGGCAATATCATGAGTAATATCGTTTGCCGCTACCTTGATCACCTCTGAATAGCGAATGGCACCATCAATATAGATTGCCACTTCAGTTGTGCCACCACCAATATCAATGACAACCACACCACTTTTCTTCTCACGCTCTTTCATCACCGCCATACCCGAAGCAACTGGCTCAAAGGTTATGGCACTGATCTCCAGACCTGCCTTTTCGACACACTGCCGGATATTTCGAATCTTTGTTCTCAAGCCAACAACAATATAGGCGCTGCCTCTCATGGTCGACCCTGCCATTCCTATCGGATCAAGAAGCCCATCCTGATCGTCCACAATGAACTCTTGCGGAATGACATGAATAATTTCATGATCAATATCCAGATAGCGAATATTGGTCTTCGCCTTCTCCAAAAACCGCTTCACATCCGACTCATTAACAATCCCTGTCTGATTGACGCTGATTTCTGAGTTGCTGTGAATGCAATGAACATGCGCTCCGGAAATCCCGACATCAACGCCATGAATACGAATGGAGGACTCGCGCTCAGCATCAGCAACTGCCGCTCTGATAGCCGCCACCGTTTTGTTGATATTGACCACCGTAGCCCGCTGGAGACCATCTGAATTGGAACGCCCTTTGCCAAGAACATTAAGCTTGCCGATCTCATCTTTCTCGGCCACCACAACGCACACCTTCGTCGTTCCTATATCAAGACCTACCGCAATATTGCTTTTCAGCATTGTTTTACTCTTGCCTGATTATCACCGGGTTAGACCCGACTTGTGCCTCCGGAGGAGAAGACTGCGTTGTGAATATCCTCTCTTTGAACCGCAGATCAACCGTGTCATAAAAGCCAAACCCTTTTTTTGAAACAACCTTTTGCCAGAATATCTCAAATTTTTTCAACTTTTCCTTAAAGTTGCCATCATTACCAATAATAAAACGGGTGGGTGCCTGAACAGCTATACACCAACTCAAATTGTTTGCTGCAAGATGAAATTCCTTGACAAGCAGTCTGGCATAATCGCTCTTTGACAGTGCATCAAGAAACTGGAGGATCAAGGCAACATCCCTTCTGTCAAGTTGCTGAAGACCATTATCGGCAATGGTCAAACGACTTACCCGGGCAATTGAAAACAGGTCAGGGAAGCGGATGGCAACCTCTTTTCTCCAGGGAAGAAGAAATCCTTCACGGTCGATAACCATGGTACTACGACCAATAATGGCAAGCGCTACAGGCTCCCGTTCGACAACCTTGACTCGAACAATGCCATTCAACTCCTTGCTGATCACCGCATCCCTGAGATAGGGAAGCCTCTTAATCCGCTGTTTCAACTCATCTGCATCAAGCTCCTGAAGATTTGCCCCTTTATAATCTGCCATTCGTGACAGCAGCTCACGTTCAGGAATAATCGATACACCGTCAACTATAAAATCACGGACAATCACCTCTTTTTTCCACCGTGATGCTGAAGAGGCCAAGGCGGCAAGGGCAACAAGCAGGGCTATGATAAAAACCAACAGCACAAGCCTGCGGCCAGGAGCGGCTGGAACTGCGCTTACAGGTGATTCCTGGAGCGCTGGCTCAGTCAAATAATCGGAATAACCTCCGGTTTCGGAATCAGGCATACAACACTCTTTTTTCTTTCATGATACAACTCGCTCGACCTGTTTCACTCCTCAACGTGACCTGCAGGATTCAGCGACTTTTGAAGCCAGATGGGTAATATCTCCGGCTCCCATAAAAAGAAGCATATTCCCGTTGACTGCCTGCTCCATAATTGCAGCAAAGAGGGAGTCACGGTCCGCAAGATACTCTACATGCTTGCCACCTGCCTTCCGAACAGCCGAGGCAACAAGCTCACCCTCGACACCGGGATAATCAACCGCCTTCTCACGAGAGGGATAAATGTCTGCAACATAGACCATATCTGCCCTTGAAAGCGCCCAGCCATATTCATCGGCAAACTCCCTGGTACGGGAAAACAGGTGTGGCTGAAAAATAGCGACCACTCTGGAGTCAACCCATCCACTTTTTGCCGCACTGACGGTCGCCTTGACCTCTGAAGGATGATGTGCATAATCGTCAACCACCATCAAACCCTCATCATTACTGTATTTCACCTGAAACCTTCTCCTCATGCCGGTGTAACGACCTAATCCGGCAATAAGTTTTTCAGGCATAATTCCCAGCTCCAGTCCAGCGGAAAAGGCTGCCAGGGCATTCAGCACGTTGTGTCGCCCCGGAACATTGATACAGACATCGCGGTACTCATGACCATAAGCCTTTACCGTGAAGATGGCACGCCCTTTTTCCAAAACCAGATCAGATGCCATAACATCAGCGGGCTCATCAATACCGAAGGTGGTGTAGAGACGATTCATCAGGGGAATAATCTTTCTGATCTCCGGCCAGTCAACACAACAGATAACCCTCCCGTAAAAAGGCACTTTATTGGCGAAGGCAATAAAAGCCTGTTTCAGCTCATCCAGCGTTCCATAGGTATCCATGTGCTCTGATTCAAGGCTGTTGACAATGGCAATGGTCGGGGTCAGCCTCAGAAAAGCGCGATCATACTCATCAGCCTCAATAACCATGAATTTCCCGTCACCAACAACCGTACTCCCTTTCAGATAGTCCGATATACCTCCAATCATAACCGTCGGCAACTCACCCGACTCGATAAGCATCGTGGCAATCATGGCTGTCGTGGTGGTCTTGCCGTGCGTGCCGGAGATACATATCCCGTATTTATAGCGCATAAGCTCGCCAAGCATCTCGTCACGCTTGATCACCGGAATACCCGCTTTTCGGGCAGCAATGATCTCTATGTTCTCCTCTGGCTGGATCGCAGAGGAGTAGACAACCACATCACACGACGTAACCTGCTCTGCCCGGTGACCCCGATAAATTATTGCGCCATGTTCAACCAGCTTGTCGGTCACCTCTCCTGTCGTGAGGTCAGAACCAGTGATGCCGAAACCTGACTTGAGGAGCAACTCTGCAATTGCGCTCATGCCAGCTCCGCCTATGCCTACAATATGAACACTTTTTGTTCTTCCAAGTTCCATGAGTCCAACTCCTTAAGGTTTTTGAGCAAGCGCAATTATACGCAGGGCAAGCTGATGGGCCGCATCAGGATAGGCCAATTTTCGGGAGGCCTCACCCATGATCCGCAATTTTTCGGGATTATTTAATAATGCAAGAATAGTATTGACCGCACTCTCCCCGGCAAGAGAGTCATCCTCAACCACAAGAGCAGCGCCTCCCTTCAACAGCGCTCTGGCATTATGACGCTGATGGTCACCAGTTGCATAGGGATAGGGGATTAGAACCGATGGTTTGCCAAGATTGGTCAATTCCGCAAGAGATGAGGCCCCCGCACGGCAGAGCACAAAATCCGCAGCGCTATACGCCGCACCCATATCTTCAATATAGGGGGAAATCCAGAGACGAGGGGATGAGTGCACCTGCCCGTTGATACGCTCATAATCAAGAGCTCCGGTCTGCCAGAGAAGGTTTGCTGAAGCGGTAATCCGGGCAAGATGCTGAAGCACCGCATTGTTGATTGCGCGCGCACCCCTGCTCCCTCCAAACACCAGCAGGGTCGGGCGCTCCTCGAACAAGCCAAAACGAGCACGCGCCTGAAAGACATCTTCTCCCCTAAACAATCTCGCAGGATTACCGGATACAAAAATTCGACCGGTTTTTGGAAGAAATCGGCGAGCCTCCTCAAAAGAGAGATGCACCTCACTGGCAAGCAGCGCCAGCAGTTTTGTCGTCACACCGGGGAAGGCATTCTGCTCCTGTACCAGTGTTTTTTTTCGCATAAGCTGTGCCGCCAGAAGCAGTGGTGCACTCACAAATCCGCCAGTACCAACAACAACATCGGGTGCCTCGCGATGAACCAGAGTAATGGATCGACCCAGAGCTACCGCAAAATCAGCGAGCACTCCAAGATTTGCACCTATGTTGGCAAACAATCGCCCCCGCTTCAACCCTCTGACTGGAATAAGGTGAAGCTTGTAACCCTGCCGAGGGACCTCTGTTGCCTCAATGCCGCTGGTTGTACCGGCAAACGAGATCTCCACATTCGGCACCATCTTCCTGAGTTCTCCAGCCATGGCAATACCTGGATATAAATGGCCTCCGGTGCCTCCGCCTGCGAAAAGTACCCTCACACGCTCCTCCTCTCAGCAACATCAGATTGCACTTTTTTCTGAAGTTCCCGTTTTTTATAGCGTGATATGCTCATCAGAATTCCGACACCAAGTGAGTTGAAAAGAAGCGCCGTTCCCCCATAGCTGATAAAGGGGAGAGCAACACCGGTTGTCGGCAGCAAATGGCATGCTACCGCAATATTAATGAATGCAAAAAGAGAGATTGCTGTCGTGATGCCGCTTGCCACATATTTGCCAAAATTATCAGGAGCATGCTTGGCTATGATAATTCCGCAGACAAAAAATCCGGCAAACAACGCAACCACCACAAGAGCCCCCAAAAACCCGTACTCCTCTCCGATAACAACAAAAACAAAGTCATTGTAGGAGAGCGGAAGATAGAGATCTCTCTGCTTGCTTGCCCCGATACCGAGACCAAACAGCCCTCCATTTCCCAAACCAATCAAGGCCTGCGCCACCTGGTAGCTCAACCCTTTTTCGTCTCCGCTGAAAAAAGAGAGCAAGCGGGCAACCCGATAGGGAGCCGCAATGGCAAAAACACCGGCAATGGGTATCAGCAGTGAAAAGGTGGTCAGGAGATAACGGATATTGACCCCGCCGATAAACATGAGCATAAAGCCAATAATGGCAATAAGTGATGCTGTGCTGAAATTTGGTTCAAGAGCGACAAGGGCAACCACTGTCATCAGAAGCGTCAGCAGCGGATAATAGGAGTTATTCAAATCCCTGATGTAAGGTTGTTTTTCGGTAATTAGCCGCGAGAAATGGAAGATAATGGCATACTTTGCAAAGTCCGATACCTGGAATTTCATCGGACCGAACCCTATCCATCGCGCAGCACCGGAGATGAGACCAACTACCTTCATCACCAGAAGCAGCGTCAACAGAATAATACTGGCAAAAAGAATAATCTTGCTCGTCTTCCAGAACACGTGGTAATCCATCTGTGCAACAAGCAGAACAGTGAAACTTCCCAGCACCGCAAAGGTGAGCTGGCGCCAGAGAAAATACTCCGAACTTGAGTACTTTGTCACCGCCCATCCTGCTCCACTGCTATAGACAATGACAATGCCTATGCACATCAGAAGAAAAACAATGAGCATCAACAGTTTTCCGGCAATCACCTCACCAATTGAGGGCGATACAAGCGCCTCGGTGGCCGGGAAGGCTGATGAGCTGTGCATGGAGTCAGAAGTCAGCATAGCAATAACCGATGAACACATTGTTTAAACTGCCGGCCACGCTCCTCAAAATTGTCGAACATGTCAAAACTTGCACATCCGGGCGAAAAAAGCACACTCTGCCCAGGCAAAGCAGCCTCACTGGCCATAAGGATCGCCTCTTCAAGTGAACTAGCTGCCTTCAGGGGAACCATGCCATCAAAAGCGCCGACTATCTTTCCCCGAGACTCTCCAATCGCAATCAGCAGGGTGATTTTCTCTTTGACCAGTTCCGCAATGGTCGCATAATCGTTTCCTTTATCCCGGCCTCCGGCAATAAGGACTGCTGTGGCGGGAAGCGACTGAAGCGCCTGACGCATTGCGTTGAGGTTTGTCGCCTTTGAATCGTTAACCCAGTCAACCCCATTGATGCTCAGAACCAACTCCTGGCGATGCTCAACCCCCAGGAACGACCTGAGCGCGGAGAGAAGGGGCTCATCACCGATACCCAGCGCCCTGGCAACTCCGACGGCAGCCAGCACATTGGAGATATTATGCCGACCACGAAAACTTTTTTTGAGAAACTCAGAAGTCTCCATAATCCGCTCATCACCATGGGAGGTGCGCACAATAATGCACTCACCATCAAGCAAAACTGTACGACGGTCAATCTCTCCCTTGCCAACCGACTCCATGCCGAAAGAAAATATCCTGAAAGGGAATTGAGCATTATCGGCAGTAAAATGAGCATGCAAAAGCGGATCATCCGCATTATAAACGAGCGTATCCTCTGGTCGCTGATTCGCGTAAATCCTGAACTTTGCTGCCGCATAACACTGCATATCCCCACTATAGCGGTCAAGATGATCTGGCGTAATATTGGTGATAATCGAAACATCGGGCCGAAAGGCAGGGGAGCGCTCAAGCTGGTAACTGCTCAGCTCCACGACGGCGACATCATCGGGACTCATCTCCATGACCATCGAAGAGAAGGGTACCCCTATGTTGCCCACGCAGAAGGAGCGATAGCCGCGTCGGAGCCCGTCCTCTTCGCAGATGCGATGAACGATTGTGGATGTTGTGGTCTTTCCATCCGTACCGGTAATACCGACAATCCGCGCCTGGCAAAACAGGCTCGCTATCTCTATTTCGCTGTAAAGAGGAATGGCTCGCGCCTGCATCCCCTGTACAATTGGAGCAGAGGGGGGAATACCAGGACTGATGACACAAAAATCGGCATCATACACCCTCTCTGAGTGCCCCTCCTCTTCATAGGGAATCTGCATCTCCTGCAGCAGCAACACCCCCTTCTCACCAATACGGCGTAACTCGCTGACAAACGCCTCTGCCCCCTTGCGCACGAGCAACTCTGCAGCAGCAAGTCCACTCTTTCCCGCGCCAATGACCGATACCTTTTTTCCCTTTATATCCATAATCGTTATCTGAGTTTCAGGGTCATGAGACTTGCGAGAAAAAAGAGAATGGTCAAAATCCAGAACCTGATCACGATCTTCTGTTCAGCCCACCCTTTCAACTGAAAATGGTGATGAAGGGGGGCCATCAAAAAGATGCGCTTGCCCTCTCCTGTCATCATTCTTGTGTATTTGAAGTAGAGTACCTGCAATGAGACCGAGAGTGTTTCGATAAAAAATATCCCGGCTATCAACGGCAGCAGCAGCTCCTGCTTGATAAGAAGGGCAATCACACCAATAGCGCTGCCAAGAGCCAGTGAACCGGTATCACCCATAATTATCTCGGCGGGATTGGTGTTGAACCACAAAAATCCAACACAGGACATAACAATTGCCATACTGACCACCGCCACCTCACCACCGCCAGGAATAAAGGGAATATTGAGGTAGACCGCATAGACCGCATTGCCAGCAAGATATGAAAAACCGGCAAGACCTATGAACACAATAGCCGAACTTCCGGCCGCAAGCCCATCAAGACCGTCGGTCAGATTGACCGCATTCGATACCGCAGTAATAATAAAAATGACAATCGGAATGTAAAAGATACCGTAATCAATGGTCAGGTGCTTGAAAAACGGCACCGTTGTGGTAGAAAGTAACACCGAAAATGCGGGATCAAACCACGTATAGAGGCCTATCACCAGACCAAGCGAGACCTGCCCGATAAGCTTGTAACGAGCGGACAAGCCCCCCTTGATCTTCAGCACCACCTTCCGATAGTCATCAATAAAACCAATAACCCCCATCCAGAGAACGGCCAACATGATAAGCCAGACATGAGGATCCGTAAATTTTGACCAGAGCAGCACAGAGGTCTCAATGGAAAAGATAATAAGCACACCGCCCATGGTAGGCAACTGCTTTTTCTTTTTATGCTCCGGGGGCGCCTCTTCCTTGATTGGCTCAATAAAGCGGGATTTCAGAAATCTGATAAATGTTGGTCCCGCAATGACCGTAATCAGCAGCGCAGTTATTGCTGCAGCGCTTGCCCTGAAGGTAAGATATTCGATAACATGGAGAGCCGGAGGATCAAATGTATCATTTATGTATTTTAACAGATAGTAGAGCATATTTTATTTTTGCCTGGTTATGATTCTTTCTTTGACCAGCGCGTCAACAACACGCTCCAGTTTCATTCCTCTTGATCCCTTGAACAGCACAGTGTCACCATCACACAACTCGCCCAGCAGAGCGTTGAGAAGTGTTGCCTGGCTCTCGAAATGGCCTCGACAAGAGTTCGGGTTCTCCCGGCAAATCAGCCGAGCCTTCTCTCCGAGGGTAAAAAGTTTATCAACTGTCTGCTGGTGAAGATAACGACCAATGAGCTCATGTTCAACATCTCCTGCCGCTCCAAGCTCAAGCATGTCTCCGAGCACAGCAACTCTGCGGCCTGCGCAGGGAATATCACACAGCGCATCAATTGCCAGACGCATGGAGTCTGAATTGGCGTTATAGGTGTCATTGAGAATCCTCAGGCCAGCCGCATCCATCACCTCAAGGCGCTTCCAGCCAGGAGCAGGGGCAAGGGCTTCAAGCCCCTCACGAATCCGAACCAGGGGAAGGCCAAAATGGAGCCCGACAGAGGCGGCAGCAACCGCATTTATAACATTATGCTTCCCGGTAAAATTCAGGGTAACCTGTTCGACTTCGTTTGATGACGTTACCAGAAAAGAGAGCCGACCATCCTGCTCAACCGAAATACTGCTGGCCCGACAGTGCCGGTCAGGGCGATCCGATGTTCCGTAAAAGAGAGCCTCTGAAAGAGCTGCGCCTGAGGCCTGAAGACGAGGATCATCAGCATTGACAAAAGCAGTGCCGCCATTATCGCCAATATAGTCGAACAACTCTGTTTCTGCCGCAGCAACACCCTCGATATCAAGAAGAAACTCAAGATGCTCATGACCGATATTTGTCAAGAGAGCATGGGTCGGGCGTGCAATGGCAGCCAGCACACCCATCTCGCCCGGATGATTGATGCCTAGCTCGACCACGGCAACATCGGTATCACTCCTGATCTGCAACAGAGTCAGAGGCACGCCGATATGGTTGTTGCGATTCCCCTGGCTCATCGTCACCTTGAAGCCGGTAGCAAGAACCGACGCAACCATCTCTTTGGTGGTCGTCTTTCCATTACTTCCACCAATAGCTATGACAGGAATAGCAAAGGTGTTCCGATAGAGTATTGAAAGGTGTTGCAGCCCCGCGACAGGATCAGCGACCACAATAAACCCTTTACCAGCAGGCGGCTCCGGTGATGCCTCTGCCTCATACCATGCACGGCTGACCATTGCCCAGCTCGCTCCCGTCTCAAAGACAGTGCCAATATAGCTGTGCCCATCTGTCCGCTCTCCCTGCAAGGCTATAAATATATCTCCACCGGTGATCTCCCTTGAGTCAATAACCACCTTCGGCCCAACCATCTCAAAAGGAGGAGCGACACGCCTGGAGAGAACAACCTCTCCGACCTGACGAAAATCGTTGATCGTCAATACTCCTGTTACCGACACACGCTCTCCTTCGCCGGATCACCGGCCCCGTTTATTCGCATATTTCTTAAAAGATGCTCCTGATCCGAAAATGGGTATTTCACGCCGGCAATCTCCTGAAACCGTTCGTGCCCTTTGCCCGCAACGAGAAGCACGTCGCCCTCCCGGAGCATGGCGACCGCCCAGGTTATGGCTTCAGCACGGTCACTTATCCGCATATAATGGGCTCCTGTCATCCCTCGTTCAATTTCATCAAGAATCCTCTCCGGCTCCTCATCCCGAGGATTGTCGGAGGTGAGAATAACCACATCGGCGGCTTCCGAAGCGATATGCCCCATTGCAGGACGCTTCGAGCGATCTCTGTTGCCACCACAACCGAACACCACAACCAGACGTGAAACCGCCGGTTTAAGATGGCGAAGGGTTTCAAGCACCTTGAAGAGAGCGTCAGGCGTATGAGCATAATCAACAAACACCGAGTAGCCCTGGCTACCATCACTCACTCTCTCCATACGCCCGTCAACAGCAGTGATTGCCGAAAGAGAGTGGCAGATCTCTTCAGGGGAGAGCGCCATACCAACGCCAACGGCAGCAGCCTCAAGCACATTCATAACGTTGAAAGAGCCAGGCAGCCCTACCTGCATGGTGATAACCCTCTCCGGAAAATGGAGGGCAACCCTGCTTGATGCAAGCGTACTTCCAAGAATATCAGCTTCAACATGGTGACGACACCGAGCCAGGGGAGGAACACCGCCCTGCAACGTACAACAGTAGATTTTTTCTGGCGCTACCCGTGAAGCCATCTGAACGGCAAAGGAGTCATCACTGTTGAAAACCGCAAACCCTTCCGGCGCAAGCTGGTCAAACAACTGCTGTTTGGCCGAAGCGTACTCATCCATGGTTGTATGAAAATCAAGATGCTCCCTGGTCAGATTGGTAAAGAGCGCCGCGTGAAACCGAATCCCATACACTCTTTGCAAAACGAGCGCATGGGATGAAACCTCCATCACAGCAGCCCTGCACCCGGCCTCCACCATCAGAGTGAAGAGGGCGTGCAGCTCATGAGCTTCGGGAGTGGTACGATCAAGCGGAATATCACACTCCCCAATCTGGCAAAGATTGGTGCCAATGTAGCCAGCCGGAATACCGTTGGCGTTGAGCATTGCCGTAATCAGCCTGGCTGTTGTTGTTTTCCCGTTAGTACCAGTCACTCCAATAATCTTCAATCGGTCAGCCGCATTACCGTAAAAGAGCCGAGCCACCTCGGCAAGAGCCTTGCGCGCATCGGCAACTTGTATATAGAGGCAGGATGGTGCCATATCAGGCGGAAACTCCTCACAGATAACCACCGCAGCCCCGCGATCCACCGCACTACTCATGAACCGATGACCATCAGTACAGTACCCTCGTACAGCCACAAAAAGAGAGCCTGGCAGAACTTCTCTTGAGTCAATGGTGATATCCCGGACAACAACACCCTGCCCAACCTCTCCGGCAAGAGCAAGCGAGTCAACAGCATCCAGCAGCATATCAAGGTGCAGCGCCTGCCGCCTGGCGCTCTTTATCGAAAGAGTCATGAGGAGCTTTTATTCACCTTTCCTGAAGCAAGCTGTACCTTTATCGTTCTCTCCTTTTGAACCATACTTCCGGGAGTGATGTTCTGGCCAACAACAAACCCGTCAAAACTACCAGAATAATCCATCTCCAGCTTAAGCCATTTCAGCAATCGCTGCGCATCCCGCCCCGTGAGTCCCCTGAGTTCAGGAACCACTACCGTAGTAACAGCATCCAGAGTTGCCTGTTCCGGTGATGGAACGGCAAGATTTTTCTGCATCTCCTCCGAGCAGGCGATCATTCTGTTGGCAATACCTGCAAAAACCGGTACGGCAACCGCTGCGGCATAATAGGCAGTTCTCGGCCGCTCCACATTCACAATAATTGCATAGCGTGGAGCTTCAACCGGAAAATAACCGACAAATGAGGAGACATAGACTCGATTGGCATACGAGCCTCCTGCCGCACGTTGAGCCGTTCCGGTTTTTCCGGCCACACTGATTCCGGGTAACGCAGCATTTTTCGCTGTACCACTGTCAACGACAGCCTTGAAGTACTCTTTGCCAAGATATCGCGCTGTAGCCACGGATACCACTCGACGTATTTTCTCAGGAACATTCTCCCGAACAATCCTGCCATCAGCCGCAATAATCTTTTTAATAATATAGGGACGCATCAACTCTCCATCATTGGCAATGGCCGCATAAGAGAGAAGGGTTTGCAGCGGAGTTACCATCACCTGATAGCCATAACCCATCCAGGGAAGGGTGGTTTTATCCCAATGTGCAAGAGAACGAACCCTGCCCGGAGATTCACCGATAAGCCCAACACCTGTTTTTTTCCCAAAGCCAAAATTTCTCGTATAGGCATTAAAATTGTCTCGCCCAACCGCCATCGCTGTCTTTGCAGCAACAATATTGCTGGAATACATGAGAGCCTGGCGGAACGTTATGGTACCATAAGGCTCATGATCCTTTATCTTCAGATTATAGAGAGGCAAAACACCATTATTGGCGAACACCATATCTTCAGCCCTCCTTTTGAGTATATCCGTTGCTGCCGCAGCCATGATCAGCTTGAAGGTCGAGCCTGGTTCGTAGCTGTCTGTTACTGCCCGATTACGCGCCAGTTCGGGTTTCCACGTCTCCCTGCGATTAAGATCAAAGGATGGATTGTTGGCCATGGCAAGAATCTCTCCGGTACGGACATCCATAACAATACTGGAGGCCGCTTCAGCCTGAAACTTCTGCACCGACAGCGAAAGCTCGTCTTCCACAATACTTTGAATATCACTATCGATGGTCAATTGTACGGTATTGCCCTCTACAGCATCCTGCTGCTCGACATCAGGATCTGGATAGCGGACTCCTGTGGCATTTCGCTGAAAAACTCTTGTCCCGTCAACCCCTTTCAACTCTTTATTCAACTGGAGCTCCAACCCGCTGCTCCCCTCATTTTTGCTGTCGGTCGACCCGATCAACTGGGCTGCAACATTGAGATAATACCTCTGCTGCTCCTTGTCAAACCAGACACCATGCATCTTTTCCTGCATAAGGGGCAGTGCTTTTGCAACGGCAATCTTCCTTCCAAGCACTGCCATACCTTTGGGGCGACGCAACTCTTGGAGATACTCCAGCCGATTACCTCCCAACTGCCTGGCGAAAACAGAAGCAATCGCGGTAGTATTGTCAAAAGTTTTCTGTTTTTTTGTCGCCTTGTCCATGACCGGCCTCTCTTTGTCGTCAAACAACGGGGTATTCCTCACTTTGACGGGATCAGCATAAAAGGAGATGGATTCAATACTCTCCGCCAGCATACGCGAATTGCGGTCAAGAATCACACCCCGCTGCGCAACCTCAGTGACAACCCTCTCATATTGCTTTACCGCTTTTTCCTTGTATTTTTTAACGTTAACCACCTGAATGTTCAGTAACATACCAATGATTGCAGCAATAAACATCGAAAACCCGAAAACGACAATACCGAGCCGCCGACCAAACTCTTTGTCATCCGGTTTCCTGATACCCTGTGGTTCATTCATAAGTTACCCCGTTCATCGTTTCATTGAGCAACACGTCCATTCAGGGGCGAAGTTCAACGGGAGGAATACCTGAAGGTTCAAGACCAATTTTTAACGCATCTTGGGCAATATTATGAATACCATGCAATTCGTGCACTTTCAGCTCCTGCGAGGTAATCACACTGGTGGTCATAAGAATCTGTTCACGAAGTTTTTCACTCTGCCGGGCAAGGTTGATAATCGCAAGGGTATTATAGGTTTGCAGCAGAAAAATAAGTGTGCCACCAAGCAGATAAAGAAAAGTTTTGAGCTGCAACAAGGCTACTATATCAAACTTTACTGTAGAGACAACTGGCTCAGCCGACAAATTATCCTCAACACCTTCAATGCCCTTAACTTCATCGAATCGTTGGGAAACAGGAGTTCCCGCTGCCGCACCCCTCCCTTTACTCTTGATGCTTTTCCGAAAACGCCCCAGAAAATCAATCACGTTGCTCTTGTTCACAACAGGCTCCTCAGAGGAAGTTTTTCAATAACGCGCAACTTCGCACTTCTTGACCTCGAGTTCAACTCTATCTCCTCCGGTGTAGCACCCAGAGGTTTTCTTGTTATAAGAGTAATGTCGCCAGTGACCAAAGGCTCCCTCAAGCCGACCCCTTTTGGCCCCCAGTCACTTTTTGCTTTTTCAGCAAACGCTTTTTTGACAATCCTGTCCTCAAGGGAGTGATAACTGATAACTGCCATACGGCCATGTCCATCCAGGCAATTAATTCCGCCGTCAATCGCCCTGATGAGCACATCAAGCTCACCGTTCACCTCAATTCTCAGTGCCTGAAACACTCTTGAAAGGGTTTTGATCACCTTTTCCCCCCCATAGGCATTATCGCGAATGATTGCAGCAAGCTCTTGCGTCCCGTTGACTGAACCATAAGCCTGGCGGTGCGCAACAATAGCCCTGGCAATACTCCTGCTTCTTGGCTCTTCACCATATCGGTAAAAAAGCCTCGCCAGCTCTCTCTCTTCCCAGGTGTTGACAATCTCGCCGGCCGTCAGAGATGCATCCCCATCCATCCTCATATCAAGTGCACCATCCCTGAGATAACTGAAACCCCGCTCTGCAGTATCAATCTGGAATGAGGAAACCCCGAGATCAAGCAGAATGCCAGCCACAAGCGGATCCACCCCTTTGTCGCGGCACACCCTGTTGATGATACCTTCAATATCCTGAAAATTCCCTTTGACCAGAACAGAACTGGTGGCAAAACCAGCAAGCCTGCCTCCAGCCTGGCGCAATGCATCATCGTCCTGATCAATACCAATCAAAAGCGATCGCTGCAGATAGCCTGCCTCACGAAGCGCATGCAGCATGGCAAGCGAGTGGCCTCCCCCCCCAAGAGTTCCATCAATATAAATCCCTGGCCTCCTGACCAGGAATGCAATAACTTCGGCAACAAGCACCGGATCATGAAATCTCTCCTGCCCCATAGCCATTAAAAATACCTGCCAGCGAGCAATACAAAGCGATCTGCACTCTCCCGCAAAAGAGCAGAGAGTCGTTCCGGCTCCCAAATAATCATCTTTGTATCAGCCCCAATAATCACAACATCCCTTGTAATACCTGCATATTCCAGAAATTCCCTTGACAAAGCAATCCTCCCTTGACGATCAAGCTCAACGATTTCAAGGCTTTCATACATCAACGTCTTCAGCAGGCGCTCATCAGGGTTGAAATCAGAAAGAGCAGAGATACCCCGCCTCATCCCGTTCCAGATAAATGGCTCATAAAGCTCAAGAGAACAATCTGGAGTCTTTATGATATAGAGAGCCTCTCTACTCTCAGCCACAAACCCATCATCAGCAATGGAAGCCACCAGCCCAAACTTTCGCCGAAATTTTACAGGAATCATCAGCCGTCCCTTTTCGTCGATGGAATGCCGCTCTTTCCCTATAAAGCCAGCCATTACCGTGACCCCCTCCTGCAATGTTTGTACGGATGCCGCCCCATTTTTACCCCACCTTCACCCCCAAGAGCGCCATAACGGAGGTGAATGAACTCATTGCTCCACTTTTTACCATATTTTGCCACTCCAAAATGTATAAAAAAAGGAGGCACTAAAAAAATAGTTGTCTATTTTTAATAGTGCTGTGAGGTTCATATTTTACCCCTGTGAATCTTCATGGGCACGGGGCCATACGGAAAATTTTCTCATACACTTTTAACCGCTGTCATCATGATGTCTGACAATCCCCTCAATAATGCAGCACATTGGCAGGAACTTGACGAATGGAGAAAAAAAATCGACGCTCTTGATCAGCAACTCTCTTCTCTCCTTTGCAAGAGACTGGATTGCGCACAGAACATAAGCGCCCTGAAATTGAGAATCGGTGAGGAGGTACTCCAGCCTGAGCGAGAAAAAGAGGTTCTTGATAATGTACTGAACCATGCAGACTCACCTCTCAAGTCAAACGCACTGGAAAAAATCTATCGCTCCATCATCGAAGAGAGCCGCCTGTTTCAGTATGCGTGGAAAAACAACCAGCAGGACAAATAAGTTAAAGGGATTGTCGCGCAATGGTATTTAAAAAAAAGAATTTGCAACTTTCGCTGTTGATTGGAGCCATCATGGTGCTGACCGTAGTGGTATCCTTTTTGTTTCTTCCGGGGCTCAACAGCTCATCCAGCATAACTCGCCTCACGGTACACCGTGGTACTGGATTCAGAACCATTCTTGACGAGCTGCGCCATAATGGCACTATTGCAGAGACTTGGCCTCCACTGCTGACCGCAAGTATTGTTCCAAAACTTCGCAATATCAAGCCGGGCAGATATATCATACCTCCAGGCATGTCTAATTTCGGGCTCATGTACTACCTGCACAGCCGTCCGCAGGATGAGGTTCGTGTCACTCTCCCTGAGGGACTTGGTCTCAGCGATATTGCCAGAATACTCTCAAAAAACCTTGATATTGATTCCACCGGATTCATGGCTGCAGCATCTGACCGGACAATGCTTTTGAAGTACGGTATTACCGCCAGCAATGCCGAAGGGTATCTTTTCCCCGGAACATACCATTTTGCCTGGGCAAGCACACCCCATGAAGCTGCGGTATTTCTTGTCGGTCGGTTCCACCATTTTTACACCGACAGCCTGAAAAATGTTGCTTCCAAAAGAGGGCTGAAGACGGCCAGTTTGCTGACGCTTGCCTCTATTGTTGAAGCTGAAACCCCACTTGATGCCGAAAAGCCTGTTGTCGCAAGTGTCTATCTCAATCGGTTGAAAACAAAGATGCGTCTGCAGGCAGATCCAACAGTACAGTATGCCCTGGGTGGAACAGCCAGAAGACTTTACTACAAAGACCTTGAAGCAGACTCACCCTACAACACCTACCGTTATAACGGGCTACCACCCGGACCGATCTGCAACCCTGGCGCAGCATCAATTCTGGCTGTACTGAACCCGACAGAGTGCCGATTTCTCTACTTTGTTGCTACCGGAAAAGGTGGACACTACTTTGCAGAATCACTGGCAGAACATGCGGCAAACATTAAAAAATACAGGAAAGTACGGCTCAATACACTACCGTAAGGGAAGTGAACAAGCAACAGTATTACAATATATAGTATCAATTACATACATTGGAGGAATGTGGCATCTTATTAACTCATTTAAAAAACAGAATGCAGAAGAAGAGCTTGTCTGACATCGCAACCCAGGGGAAACGGGTGCTCATGCGCGTTGATTTTAATGTTCCCCTTGACGAAAACAAACGAATTACCGACGACAAGAGGATAGTGGAGTCGCTTCCATCCATCAAAAAAGTGCTTGACGATGGAGGACGCCTTATTCTCATGTCTCACCTTGGAAGACCGAAAGGCAAGGTCAATCCTGAATACTCGCTTGCTCCGGTGGCATCACGACTGGCTGAACTGATCGACTGCCCGGTTACCATGGCGAAAGATTGTATCGGAGTTGAGGTTATGCAACAAGTACTTGCGATGCAGGATGGAGAGGTTCTCCTGCTTGAAAACCTGAGGTTTCACGCCGAGGAAGAGGCAAATGACCCGGATTTCTCCAGAGAGCTTGCTTCGCTTGGTGAAGTGTACGTTAATGACGCTTTTGGAACTGCACACCGTGCTCATGCGTCAACGGAGGGAATTACCCATTACGTCAAAACCGCCGTTGCCGGATTTCTTATAGAAAGAGAGCTGCTCTATCTGGGAAAAGCTCTGCAGGAACCTGAACGGCCGTTTGTGGCGATTCTGGGTGGCTCAAAGATATCAGGAAAGATTGATGTCCTTGAAAACCTTTTCAAAAAAGTTGATACCGTTTTGATTGGCGGAGCCATGGTTTTCACCTTCTTCAAGGCACAAGGGTATCAGATCGGTAAATCTCTTGTAGAGGAGAGCAAGATAGAGCTTGCTCTTGCTATTCTTGAACAGGCAAAAAGCAAGGGTATAAAACTGCTCCTGCCAACGGATGTGATTCTTGCGCCAGCAGTTTCGGGAGATGTTGATTTTTACACCGACAAGATATCAAACATCCCTGAAAATATGATTGGTGTTGATATTGGCCCGGAAACGGTGGAGATGTACCGCAGGGAGATCCTCGCTGCACGCACCGTGCTGTGGAATGGCCCGATGGGTGTCTTTGAAATCGATAATTTTGCCGCTGGCACTATGGCCGTGGCACAAGCTCTGGCAGAGGCAACCGAAAAAGGGGCTACAACCATTGTCGGTGGTGGTGATTCCGCTGCAGCGATAGCAAAAGCAGGACTGGCGAAAGCGATTACCCATATCTCCACAGGTGGAGGCGCCAGCCTTGAATTCCTCGAGGGCAAGGATCTGCCTGGCATCTCTGCACTGAACGATTAAAGCGCAACTATAACAGAGGCAATGAATTATTCCCAACCATACAGCCCCGGGGGCTTTGAATTTATGCCCCCGGCCATCAAGACCATTATTATTGTCAATGTCGCCGTTTTTCTGCTCCAGTTGACACCATTTGGAGAGACAGTTTCGGCACTCGGCTCCTTGTGGCCTTTGGGTTCCGGTAATTTCAGAATCTGGCAACCTGTGACGTATATGTTTCTTCACGGAGGCATGACACATCTCTTCTTCAACATGTTTGCACTCTGGATGTTTGGCGCAGAGATAGAGAATCACTGGGGCACCAGACAATTCAACATCTACTACTTTGTCTGCGGTATCGGTGCCGCAATCATCAACCTGGCGGCCACGATGGGTAGCCCTTTTCCCACTGTTGGAGCCTCTGGCGCTATTTACGGTGTACTGCTTGCATTCGGCATGATGTTCCCCAATCGCTATATTTTTCTCTATTTTCTCTTTCCTGTCAAAGCAAAGTATTTCATTGCCGGCTATGCACTCATTGAGTTTATCTCCGGTTTCGGCAGTCGAACCATGGGAAGCGGCAGCAACATTGCCCACTTTGCTCACCTCGGGGGAATGCTGATCGGCTTTATCTTCATCAGCATCAAACGAGCTGAGTTATCACTCTCCGAATTACTCACGAAGGGACTTTCCACACTACGCTCCGCCGCAAAAAAGAGAGGTGGCCCGCGACTTCATACGCAGAAGAGGGTCACTCCACCGGTTTCAGAAGTCGAGATTAACGCAATACTCGACAAGATTTCAACGCATGGATACGCATCATTAACCCCGGAGGAGCGGAGCAAACTGCTAAAGGCCAGCGGCCAAACGTAAGCACTCTTCAGCGGGAGATGATCTTCTCAAAACAGGCAACGCTCTCAATATGGCTGGTATGCGGAAACATATCAACCGGCTGCACTGACGCAAGGGTGTAGCCGTGAAGAGCAATCTCTTTACCATCACGGGCGAGACTGGCAGGGTTACAACTGACATAGACGATTCTCTTCGGCCTGAGCCTCAACATCGTACTGAGTGCCTTTGGGTGCATACCCGCTCGCGGGGGATCAGTGATAATTACCCGAGGAGCATCATAAGCCTCAAGCGCCTCAAGAATAGCATGAAAATCTTTAAGATCGACCTGGAGGAATGCTGCATTGCCGATACCGTTCAATGTTGCGTTGCTCCGGGCATCTTTGATTGAACTTTCAACCACCTCCAGACCTATTACCTGACGGCAGTGCTGAGCCAGATAGAGTGTGATGGTTCCTGTCCCGCAATAGAGGTCATACACTGTATCTTCTGGCTGCAGGCCAGCAACCTCAAGAATGCTGCTGTAGAGTACCTCAGCCTGTGATGAGTTGGTCTGAAAAAATGAGTTGGCTGATATTCTGAAATCAAGTCCACCAAGACGCTCGGTAATGTAGCCTGCACCACTGAGCGTATACTCTGCGTCACCTGTTGCAACACTATTATGCCGCTCCGTCACATTATTCACCACCGTGAGCTTCTCTGCATCCAAACCAGCTTCGAGGTGCGCCCTGTAACACTGCATCAGCTCCTCATCATGCCATGATGTCACAAGATTAACCATCACCTCCTCCCTGTCTTCGCTGAAACGGACAACCAGGTTTCTCAAAAAACCGGTATGAGCCTTTGCTGCATAAGGGGCAAGAGCATTGGCAATGGCAAACGAACGGGTCAACGCCAGCACCTGGTTCATCACTTCCTTGGCAAGGTAACAGGAGTCAATATCAATCACCTTTTCAAAATTGCCGGGAGTATGAAAGCCAAGTGCAAACTCTTTCGGGCGTGAAAGCTCGGCAAGCGAAAGCTCTTCGGGCAAAAGATAGCGCATATTCGAAAAAGAGAATTCTATCTTGTTCCGATAGTGAAATGGTGTTGAAGCTGCATGAACCTTGTGGAGCGGTGGATCCGAAAAGTCACCAATATGCTCAAGCGCATCATGCACCTTTTTTTGCTTGTAAAGGAGCTGTGCCTCATAGCGAATATGCATCAGCTTGCACCCTCCACAAACACCAAAATATGTACACAACGGGGTGGTTCTGTCTGATGATGGTTCAAGAAGCTCAACCAAAATCGCCTCAAGGTATCGCTGGCGCACTTTTTTTATCTTTGCAGAGACACGGTCGCCAACAGCAAGCATGCCACTGACCATCACGGCCATACCATTATCCAGCCTGCCGAAGCACTGATCTTTTTCGGCAATATCCGTTACAGTCAACGTGATGACATCACCTTTCGTAAAACGCTCTTCAGCCATAACCAACAGGATTAAAAGATATTGATAATAAAATTATTTCTGCACACCCGCTACGCCCGGTTACTCTTGAGCTGAATGACGAATAAGACGAGGTTGAAGAATATTCTTCAAAATCCAGGAATAGAACAGATAAACCAGAGAAGCGGCGCAAACTCCAATCACCATACCGGCAAGTATGTCGCCCGGGTAGTGAACACCAATATAGGCACGAGAGAGAGAGATCAGCAGGGCATACAGAATCATGATGCCCGTAAAGAGTTTTTCCACCATTACCCCGCGATGAAAAAAAATCCAGATAATTGAGGCAACTGCGGCAGAATTGGCCGCATGGGATGAGGCAAACGAATAACTCCCCGGCTGAGAGACAAGCAGACGAACATGTTCGAGAGCGAAGCAGGGGCGGAGACGCTGCACCAGAGGTTTAAGCACACCTGATGCAACAAAATCTGAAAGCCCCAGCGAAAGAAGGGCAAGAAGAATGACCAAAATGGCTGACTTTCCACCCCTGATCACCACAAAAAGAGCGACAAGCGACAAAATATGAACGGAAGAATTGCTTTGCGTCACAAAGAGCATAAGATCATCGGCAGCAGGGTGAACCAGGCGAAGGTTCAGCAGCCGGAACAGCCACACATCAACCTGCTCAATCAGCTCCATAATGTTGCCTACCGTTTAGCTCCCCCTTTTTTCTGTTTCCTGGCAGAAGAAGGTGCACTCACCAGGCTTACGCTCGGCATATCGGCTGCGGTTGTTGTCTTATTGATGTAAAACTGCTGAGCAACACTGAAAATATTGAACATCAGGTAGTAGAGGCCCAGACCCGCTGGCATGTTGTTGAAAAAGAGCAGCATCATGGCAGGGAACATATACATCATCACCTTCATCTGCTCATTCGACTGCGTTGTCGGGGTAATTTTCTGCTGCAGATAAACGGTAACTGCCATGAGAATCGGGAAAACCGCGATATGACTCCCGTACATCGGAATGGCAAAGCCAAAATCAAAGATTGAATCAGGTACCGAGAGATCTTTTGCCCAAAGAAATCCATGCTGACGTAGTTGGATCGATGAGCGAAATACATAGAACATGGCAAAAAGCAGGGGCATCTGAAGCACAACAGGCAAACATCCACCAATCGGGTTCACTCCAGCTTCCTTATAAATGCGCCCCAATTCACTCTGCAACTTTGCTGGATTATCCTTATACTTTTCCTGCAGCTCCTTCAATACCGGCTGAAGAGCTGACATTTTTTTCATCGACTTGGTCGATGCTATTGAAAGAGGATAGGTGACCAGCTTGATAAGAAAGGCAAAAATGATAATAATAAGTCCATAATTGCTTATAAATCCATTCATCCAATTAAAAACCGGGAGAATAATATACTCTGCAAATGGCCTGGTAAGCCAGTCCCACCCAAAGTCCATAACCTTTTCGAGGCCAACATTTTGTGCCTTGACGGTGTTGTAGTCGAGTGGACCAAGATAGATATTGAATTTATCATGTACGGCTGTCCCTGTTGCAGGAACACCCATTTTCAGAGCCGCCACATAATTTTCAAACTCATTGCCAGCCACCCTTTTGCCATCAAGGTAGATCCCCGCTGTACGCCCCTGTGGAATCAGGGCAGCAACAAAATACTTGCTGTGCACAGCAACCCACTTCGCCTCCCCTGACTGTTCTTCACGGTAGCGCTCATTCTCTTTGCTTGCATCAACTTTTACCTGACTACCTCCAAGAAATGCACTTGCCCATGTACTTTGAGCCTCATCCTGCCGATTCTTTTCTGAATAGGCAACACCACCGTCCCATTGCAACTGATACTCATTGCCAGCAAGTTCATTGGCAAATCCGGTCAGCTTGACATCATAACCAACACTGTAACTGTCACCTCCGAAATCCCAGATAATATCAACTGCCTGCTGTGGCGCAATACCAAGATGATAACGCAATGCATACCTCTCCTTTCCAGTAATGGTGCGAAGAGTATCAAGTGAAGGTGCGTTAAAATAGAGGTCACGAGTATCTATTTTTTTGCCTTCCCGAGTAAGAAAAAGGAGCGAAAGAGCACCATTTTTCCCATTGGTCACCAGATCAAACGCTTTGCGATTTCCGTCAAGATGCTTTTTCAGTACAAGGGATTTAAGAGTTGCCCCCTTCGAAGAAACTATTGCCCGAAAAAGGTCATTTTCAACGGTAAAGAGTTGCTCTTTGCCAGCCGCAGATGGAGCAAACATCCCAAAAGTATCAATAACGGGAGGTAACGAAAGTGAAGAGGCTGCAAGTCTCTGCTGCTCCACCTGTTCTGTATGTATTTCCTTGGCGTTTTGCAGCGATTTATTCTCCGGCGACATGAACTGAAGCCAGACCATCATGATCACCGCGATAATTGCCAGGCCAGTTACTGAATTTCTATCCATGACCACTCGCTTTACAGTTTACTAAAACACTATTTTTTATGAACAGATACAGGAGGAACAGGATCAAACCCTCCTTTTGAAAATGGATTGCATCGAAGAATCCGCCAGACGGTCAACCACAAAGCGTAAAAGAAATTATGATACTGAAAAGCCTCCAGCGCATAACTTGAACAGGTGGGATAATATTTGCAGGATGGAGCGATCAATGGCGAGATAAATGCCCGGTAGAATTTTATCAACGCTATCGGTAACCAATTAATAAACTTCCAGTTACTCATGATCTAACGGCTCCTTTGCCCTGTATGAAACTTCATGAGCCATAAATAGAGCCAATCATCAGAATCCAGACAGGCAGCATACCCCCAATCAATTCCCTTATCTCCTTCCTGAATGCCTCAAGAGCGGGAAAAGTCTCTCTGCTGCCTATATAAAGAAACGAGATACAGAGTTGACCATCTGTTTCACTATCCTTAAGGAATCCTGCATTATAGGGTAATAAGGGTCTCTCAAGACGGTAAGCTTCCCTCATCATCCTCTTTACCCTGTTACGCTTGACTGCGGAGGGAATTTTTTTCTTCCCGGCCGTGAACAGCAAAATAGCCGAAACTCCATTACCCAAACGGTTTTCAGATTTCAGGGAGGCATACACTATTCTTAAAAAATCACCCCTTGCACTCTTCCCAATACTGAATAGTTGTGCAACAAGTTGCCTTTTCCTCAATATCTCATGCTTACGCAGAGAGTGCTGATGAACTTTAAGCAAAACCAAAAAAATAAGAGCAATTATTGAACAACAGCCATTACTGTCCCGCCGTACCCATATCAGAACTCACCGTCAGTGAATGACGCCCCTTTGCCCTTCTTGCAGAGAGAACTTTTCGTCCATTCTTGGTCGACATTCTCTGCCTGAAGCCGTGCTTGTTCCGTCTTTTTCTATTCCGCGGCTGATAGGTTCTTTTCATCGCTTATATACTCCACACTTTATTAAAAATAGCCAAAAATTCAAATTTACTGGGCGCGCAATTTAACACAATTGATTATCAATAACAAATACTTCCAGAACCTCCCTGTAAATTGAGTCGCATAGACTGCTTTTTTGGGTATAGCAATGAAAGGCAGGTAGTAAAAATATTCCCGCACACATAAGCCTGTTAATAATGTGGACAACATGTGGACAACATATTTACAACCCAATAAACACCAAAGAATCATAATAATCAAAAGTTGCAACTATTGTTGATTACTCTTATACTTATAACACCTATTTTACTATAAATAAATAACTTAAAGTGTTGATAACCTCGCATGGCATCACTTATGGATTAGGTCTGATTTTCGTTAAAGGAAATTGTTTTTTATCCACATAAAAAAACTAACTTGCCTGCTCAGAATGTTGATGGTAATAACGATACCAACAATTATCCCTCGATTTATATTTATTTATGTCAGAAGTTACATCAACAATCGCACAAAAACATACACCGACTCAACCCAGGAAAAGCGGCACAATGGAACAGCAAGTCTGGGAGGCATGTCTTAACACTATCAGAGAAAAAATTAATCCTCTGGCTTTTAAAACCTGGTTTTTTCCAATTAGACCGATAGGCTTTTCTGGAAGCGAACTGACTATAGAGGTACCGAGCCAGTTTTTTTACGAGTGGATTGAAGAGAATTACTCCTCTTTTTTGAAACAGGCCCTTAAAGAGGTCATCGGACCTGATGCTCGGTTGATGTACTCTATTGTAATGGATAAATCACAAGGTCAACCGGTTACTATAGAGTTACCACATCGACATGCTGTAAATAGTGATTTTATTGCGGCAACTCATGCGGCTGAAGTTAAAAACAGGAATAGTGCTGATTTTGAGCGTAATCTAGCCCGATTTGAGACACATTTAAATATCAAGTATACTTTTGAAACCCTTATCAGGGGGGATTGTAACTCATTGGCCTTTGCTGCGGCCAAAGCTGTTGCACAAAGCCCTGGGCAGAACGCTTTTAATCCTTTGGTGATTTATGGCGGAGTTGGTCTTGGTAAAACTCATATTATGCAGGCAGTAGGGAATAGTGTCCGTGAAAATAAACTTTCTGAAAGAGCATTGTATGTTTCAAGTGAAAAGTTTGCAATAGATTTTGTAAATGCAATACAAAACGGTAAAATACAGGAATTTTCCTCTTTCTATCGCTCAATTGATGTACTGATCATTGATGATATCCAGTTCTTTTCCGGCAAAGAAAAAACACAGGAGGAGATTTTTCATATTTTCAACACCTTACATCAATCAAACAAACAAATTATTCTCTCGGCTGACAGGCCAATTAAAGATATTAAAGGTATTGAAGATAGACTCACGTCACGATTTAACTGGGGTCTCTCTGCTGATATTCAACCACCCGATTATGAGACCAGGAAA